>Ga0315268_10009666_pt1 | contig 9991 bp, 12 predicted proteins | sample C1_top_MG_FD_204535 | JGI IMG/M metagenome (GOLD analysis project Ga0315268, IMG submission 204535) | Sediment microbial communities from Yellowstone Lake, YNP, Wyoming, USA - C1_top | ecosystem: Environmental > Aquatic > Freshwater > Lake > Sediment | place: USA: Wyoming | collected 2017-08-01 | reverse complement strand
AAGGTTTCCGCACTTGTTTTGAACTACCTTGACACGGAAGAAGTGGCGAAATTTCTCAAAGAGAGGCAATTTCAAAGAGATACAGTATATGTCTGCAATTCAGTTGATCGTGCTATACGACTGCATTCATGCTTTGCAGATTCTGCCTTGCTGGTTGGTAAAGCATGGTATGAAACAGATGAAGAGACCAGAGAGGATCAAATAAAAAGAAACCTTGAGAAGTGCAAAGAGGGTTCTCTTACCTTCGCAACCACGGTGTTTCGTCAAGGGATTGACATTGATGTAAGGCGCTTGATTGTTGAAGAACCTCTAAGCTCTCAGGATGCTATTCAAACCTTCGGAAGATGCGGAAGACATGGTCAAAGCGAATTTATACTGCTTACGAACAAAAGTCAACTTCTTACTGCATTTAACTCTGATAGGCAAGTTTCACGGGGAGAGTTCGAGTCGATTCTTTCTGAGTTATTTAAGCCGCCAACATTTGATGAACAGAAACGTATGATGAATGCCATGTGGTACAAACTATATACTACAACTCGGCTAAAGGATCATGTCAGCGTCATCATTACAGATCAGATGAAAAGAGATTATGAAGAGTTCAAGGATTTTCTCCCAGACCTTGGTTTTAGAGAACCAACGCCTTCTGTAAAATATGAAGATATTGCCTTCTCAATTTTCGAAATACTGGCGTTTAAAGATGCTTATCTAAATATAGAATCCACGGATGACGCTTTCTTCGTTGGCGAACTTCGAGATGGAGGTAGGTTTGTCAGGAGAGAATATCAAAGAGCAAAAAAAGAAGACTTGCCAGTTTTTACCCTTGTTGAAAAGAAGAGGTATAAAGAAACACCTTATCACAACTTACGGCTGAAGTTGCGGAATATTTACCTTTCAGTAAATGCAAAGATTGGACAACTCGAGGATTACCCTTATATCCTCATCGACAAGACAAAATTAATACCGAAACATAGCTCGTTTAAGCCATGCAATTTCTTCGAGTGATAAATATGGAAACAAATTGGCTAATGAAAAAAGTAAAATATGACGAACCAACGACAAGCGAGACTTTCATTGAACATGCAATCAAAACCTTCCATGTTGGAAAGTACATTTACGACCAACTGAAGTTGCGATTGAACGAAAAAGAATTTCTGTATGGTTGTTTTTTTCATGACGCGGGAAAACTTTTAGCCAGACCAGGTGAACCACATACCCCTAAAACGAAGGAAGCGCTGGAATCGATAAAAAATACGAGAGAATATCAAACAATCCTAAGAGCTTTCGGTTTTGACGACTTATCGCGTCATGAGCGTGTTATTCATGCAATAGAAAAACATCACGACTCTGCTGATGAACTCAGCGCTTGCATAGCAATAGCTGATCAAATTGCTTCATCCGAGAGTGATGAAAATATCAAGAACCGATTGAAGAAATCTCCAATTTCTACTCTAATAACCTACCTGAACGAAATGCAAGGTTTCTCGGATTTGCACTTCTACTACATAAGATTCTATTCCTTTTCCAAGAATGAACTTAACGCTATCGGAAGGCTATTTCTTCTAAAACTGCTTTTAGAAACTCTTGAGCAGATACAAGAAGTAACACTTCTATACGAGACCTTTAATGGCTGCAGAGTAGTTACAAAGCTGGATTCCAGCAGTCTAAAGAAACTTTTAGTCATGAAGTTTGAGACAAACCTAATAAAATTCATCGAAAACCAAAACCTTGAAGGCATATTGGGTGGCGCCCCTGACAATTATTCTCAATTCACAAATATGCCTAAACAAATAAAACCTAAATTGATTGATCTCACAATTAGAAAATATGCTCAAGACATACTGGGTTCACTAAAAAAGAAACGCATTCAAAGTCTCGAAGATGTTGGACTTAGCTTGGAAATTCTGTCAAATTTAGCAAAACTCAACGAAATATCTGAGCTTACACAAAAAGGGATCAAAGGAACAAGCACTACTAAATATTATCTTTTCTCAGATGAAAATAATCGATTTCCGAGGTGGGTTGTGGACAATTTCTTTCCGAAAGACAAGAAGGGCAAATTGGAGGAAAAGATCGCAGAGAACGGAATGCCGCGAATCGAAAAGCTTCTTTCTAAAGCTGGTGCAGACGTAGCAAAAATAACGTGTAAAGATCAGGTCTATACTAAGTTATTCCCATTGATAATTGCACTCAATTCAATAAATGAATCTACTGTCGATTTTCAATTTGATGTGGGAAATTATCTTGCAATCGACGATGATGTGCCTCTCGCAAAAATCGCTCAAGAGAGCCCTTGTGCAAATTGTGGCGTTTTTGAAAGTGAGGTTGAGCTCACTCCATTCGCTTTCCAGTACAAGCAACATGCTAAAGAAACTTTATTTAAAGAAACGGAGAAAGACTTCAGAGATCGAGTTAAAGTAGTCTGTGGCCTTTGCCAGATTGAAGCGATTCTCAATACGTTACTTTGCGGAACAAAACTCGAAGGGATGCAAGCAAGGATTGACACGCGGACGCACTTGATCATTTGCGGACTGGGAATTGACGAAACCTTATTTGAAAATCTGGCTCCCGAAGAACCGATAAAAAAATTAATTGAGCAATTCAAGATAACACATCAGTCGGTATACATCAAGAAGTGCAATGATCTTCAATTTCTTGTCATGTCAATTGCGGATATCAATGCAGGCTCTGGAAATATTATCTTTCAGCAACTTCTATTTTCATGGCTTGCAACAAAGTTGAAACATAGTTGCCTGATTCTTGCCCTTGGTGTTAACAAAGTTCCAACCACTATCAACAATAACGTTGTTCAGTTTGGTGATGGAGAAATTCCTATAATTGAGGATGTTAGAACAGACTTCTTCGAGTATGTGTATACTGAATCGAATTTGCCATTTAGGCGACAGAGAGATGTCGTACTTCAATACTTTAAAAATCCTTTTATCGGTATGGCACAAATATTTAAAAAGAGTAATCTTAAGTACACTAATTATACTGATAGGCTGGTTCGCAAAATGTCAAAAAATGATGAACTTTTCAATATAACTAACCAAATATGGGAAATGGCAAAGCTTGGAGGCGCCCTTGAAACCAGGAAAAACGTTGGTTCGTTTTTAGTGGGTTTTAACGGCACTCCTAAATCCATTGATCTAATCGCAAATAAATTGCTCAAGAATACAGTGTTAACTTCTGAAAAAAGAGCCAATATAATCAAAATTCATGAAAAATTGAGAAATACCTTAGAACAGATGGATGACAAGCAAAAGGCACAATTAAAGGATTATGTGCAAAAAACTAAATATCTCTTCAATTCAAAGAAGTTATGCGAACTCAAACCAGAAGGAGTTTTGGAGAAAGATGAGTCATCTGAATGAACCGGAAGTAATTGCTAAATTACCCGAATTCAAAAATCTTGGCGAAGAATTGAAACTTGCAAGTGGTGAAAGCCTCAAAAAAGTGTATGTGCAGAAGAATGACTACATTGCAATAGTAGGTTACAAGATTCTCAAAGATTTTGCCAGATTTACAAGTCATGAAGACTTGTCAAACGACAAGATAGACTATGCAGGAAAATCGAGAATTTATCTAACAGGATTGAAACGTAGGGGGGTTTATCGACGTGCCAGTGAAGCTATCTTAAGGCAGTACAATGAAAACTATAACTGTGCTACTCCAGATCACCAATGTATGAACTGCTACAATTGCTTCACCTATGGAGGAGTTATTGCAATCAAAGACAAAACTCAAGCGATTAAATCAAGACTAAAGCCTACGACATCATTTTCAATTCAAAGCGACGAAGAAGCACTTATCGACGAAGAAGAGTTCCATAATATTGTGCATACAGATTTTCGAATGGAACAAGCTGAAAAAGGCGAGCAAAAGAAACCCAGCCTATACACCATACTACTTGTTAAACCTGGAACAGTTTTTCCTTTTATCGACATAATCTTCAATCCAACCAAATTTGATTTGGCCATGTACCTTGAGACACTTAGAAGAGCAGATGCTATGGGATATGGCTCGAGGAGCTCCTTGCTTGGCACTATGGAGACGAAGATAGTAGCTATAACTGATAACTTGAAGGTGTCCCACAAAGACTTGCTCAGCAGAATCAAAGTAGATGAGGCAGGAAACGTAAATATCACGGAACTAAAGGCTCTTTTTGGTTCTGAAGCTATAGATGAAAAACAATTAGAAACCCTCAGGGCGAAGTTACCAGAATTGATAGAGAAACACAAGACTGAAATTTATGGCGAAACATCCTTGAAAAAATCCTCAAAAAGCTGAGGTCAATTCTTGTGCTCCATTCGAATTCTCCGCCGCTTTATGCCATAAAATTCGAGCTTGAGGAATTTGGACAAAACGTTTCTCATTTGACCAGAAAGACGTATTATACTCACGATTTCTTCACCGACAGACAAGTCTATGCGGCAATCACTCATTGCTTCGCATTTCTTGGGACAGATCAGTACGAATTTGAAAAAGTACCTTGCACATTCGCCGTTCCATTAGATGTTAAAAAGCACAAAACTTTTTTCTCTATCAATAACGCAGATCTTCAAAAAGAGCAGAGAACCGCTGTTCTCAGATATATAACCGAAGGTCGCCAAGAACTCATCACGCCTGGCTCAGAGTTCGTCGCATTTTCCTTCGTCGAACCAAAATATGACAAACTGTTCATTGGCAAGAAAAGCGCGTTGGCCAACATCGTAAAGAAAGAAAAAGTGTTTTTTGAAGAGAAAAGAAATGAATGGACAACCGAAGACATGATTTACCTTCAAGAGTATAATTTAGAAAAGAACAAAGAAATATTTGGAGTGCGATTAGTTGACGCATCAACAAGGTTCTTGGTTGGTAGATTCAAAGTCTCCAATCTGTTAGAGGTTAGATTTGAAGACCGTATCTACAGATTCTACTCCCTTTGGAAAAGACGTAACGAATTTCAGTCTAATTTGAAATGACTATTTGTTTGTTATTGCGATGCTATTGTTGGCATGTTTGTTTGTGTCCGCATCCGCCTTGGCATTTCTGTTTAGCTACTCGTATGGGCGGTAGTTCCTCATCCTTTATTATTCGTTTAATGTGTCCCAAAACCCGTTTAACATAATTCTTCATAGTAGGCGTAATCTCAACTTGCAAAATCAACCCCTCAGGAATATAATTGACAAAACCACGCTTAACCACCGTGCTAAAATTCTCTTCAACAAGCAACGCATACCCCGCCAACTGATACTTGTGATCCATGCAAACCTTGCCCCTATCAGAATTCATATTCTTGTATTCCACAGGAATATACTCACCCTTCACCGTCTTAATTATGCAATCCACATTTCCCTGCAAACCAAGCCCGCTGGAACTGAGCGAAGTAAACAGCAGCTTCTCTGCCCCAACAAACTCAGGCGAATAATAAACCGCGTCTTTCCGTCTCAGCTCTTTCCGCACATAATCCTCATGCTGTTCTTTGCCCTCTTCCTGCTGCGAACCAAAAACAGGCTGAGCATGCAAAACACGGTCAAAATAAACCAACCTCGGACAATAAACGTAATGCTTAATATCAGTCACGGAAACAAACTCTTCTGCGATATCTGATATAGGTAGCTTCTGCTTTCGCCTTAACCAGTCATCCCTAAACTTCTTCAATACCCTAAGCCTTCTCTAAAACCTCCATAATCCTCGCATAACTTTCGATACTGCACCGCCAACCAGCAGAAACCATCTCATTCACAGCTTGCCGCGCTCTATCCCTCGTAATAATTCCCTCAGAAACAGCCCTAACCAAAACATAAGGCGTACCCACATAGGCTATACCATAAACCTTAGCTGTTTTCCTCGCCACCTCATCATCCACCACAGCCAAACCATCCAACTCGCGGGCAAGAGCCAAAACTTCAGCGTCAGTCACGTGAAGCCCCCTCGTCTTCAACAATCTCGACAAAAACTCCTTATCTTTCGGCTCAACAACACGAAACACTTTGCTGCTGAACAGTTTCTCTAAGACAACCGCGTCAGGAACGCCCTTGTGCTTGCCTTCATCCACAACTTCACGTTTAACCTCTGGCGACGTCACCTTTTCACCTTTCAAATCTTCAAGAACCTTGCTTAACCCTACTTTAGCTAAGTAGATCAGTGGCGTAGAATTGAAGACAAGCAGCTTCACTTGTGCTTCGCCGCCGACGCTTCCTTAAGCTCTTTCTTGATCTCTTCAGGCGAAAACCTAACCCACTCCACATTACGTTGCTTCACTAAATCAGCGAACTCCCAGAGCGAAAGCTTAGCTATTTCAGCAGCCTTGGCAAACGTAACCTTGCCATCTCGTAAAAGCTCCAGAGCCGTCTGCTTCCTCCACTCAGCAATTCCCAACTCAAGAAGATTCCTAACAACCGTAGCCTTGTCCAACTTTGCACGTTCAACGACTTCGAGGATTTCCTTCTCAATCTCCTTAGGTATCCTTACCGCTAAAGGTTTAAGCGTCAACACGTCCACCGTATACAAAAGATAGCAATTGCATACATAAATACTTTCCGCAAACCGTGTAAGGTCAAAAATAAGCTACCTTATCCTTCTCTTCCTTCAGCTCGTATCTTTTCGGTTTACCCACCTCTTTCCGCCCTTTGAAACAAGTGTCACAAACAGGATACAACTGCACGTTCTCAACCAAATCCTTAATCAAATTCTTCAAATCCACAAGCAAACTATTCAATTCATCCCTACGCAAGCTACCAATAAACGCACTGTACTGAATACGCTGCAATCCATAATCTTTCAATGTTTCAGCAACTAAAGCCCGCAGATTATCATCCGTAATATCATAAATCACAACATACCGCATTATCCTCACCATCCCAAACAGAAAGGCACATAACCAGCTTCCTTCAAAAGAAAACGAACAACACATCTTGGCTGCAGGTGAATGAAGCTTTTCAACGACCCCTTCTGACCGTTAAACATCACTTCGCTGTCTAAATGCTCCTGAAAACTCGCCAACAAAACCTTAATCACATCTTTGCTTAAAACCCGGTCTTCCTCAACAGCCTCGGCAGCCAAAATTTCATTAGGCTTTATAACATTCTTCGTTATCAGCCCCATCAAAGTCCGATCTACAAGCTGTTGACGAAACTCTTCCATCAAATCCAATACAAGAGAAGGCTTTCCAGGTCTATCAGCATGCAAGTACCCCGCATAAAAATCCAAACCAGCATAGCTCACAGCCTTCCAAACTTCAGGGAAAAGAATAGTTTGATAACCAAAGTTTAGCATCGCATTAAAAGGGTCACGGGCGCCGCGAGTCTCTCTTCCCGTAAATCCCAATTCTGGAGGCAAAATCTGCCGAATTGAATCCCAATAAAACCTTGCACCTTCAGCCTCCAAGTTCATCAGCTGTTGACGCTTCTCATCAATTTTAGAACCCTGCTCTCTATTGATTCTCTCATTTACCTCATCAATTAACTTGCCCGACTCATAAAGCCTCTCAGCCAAACCTGAATCAGTCTGTCGCCTATTCTTAGCCATAAGCTTCAAAAAATTCGCTTGATTCCCAAGCTTTCCAGCAATAAACTTCTTGGCAAGAATCAAACTTCGCTCATCATTATACGCAATAAACTGCTCTCTACGGGCCCTAACAGAACCAGTCATAGAAGCAGGCATCAAAACAGCATAAGGCCAACCACTGTAACGAGCAAAGACAACCTGAATATTGTTCTCCACAGCCAAATCCAAAGCACTTGATGAAAAAGCAACTCCAGAAGAACAGCATAGAATTGAATCGACGTCATCCGCTACAATCTCCTTAACTTCTCCAGCTTTCTTCACGATAAACCGATTCCTCTTTCGCCCCAAGAAAATGCCGAAATCATCAAGAAAAATCTTCATCGAAACACCCGTACCAAAGGCGCCTATCCGTAACAGGCGCTATAGTACTGGCAATACTCTTTGCATTGAGAACGTTCAGGTTTGCCTGGGTCTTTTCTTTCTGCTACGATTTCCAGCTTCTTGTCTCTCTCTTCAATCCACCACTGTCTCAGCTCATCATTAGCAAAGAACAAGTCTTTCTGAATGGTGATCTTGCCGTTTTCTACATTTAAGTAGATAGTGCAACAAGTGTCCACTGGCACTTCATGGACGCTTTCAAACACTAGAGCGTAACCCACAGGATAAAGTCTGTGCCACTCTTCCTTGGCGCTTGCTACCTTCAAATCAAACATTATCGCCCTAAGATAATCATAACAATCCACGCTAAGCACATCGCTTAAGCCAAGAAGCTCACCTGAAACTTTATGTTCAATTAAAAACGGAACAGCCGAAGCCATCAAATCCAAATCGGACGCATGTGACTGCCTACTAGTAACCTCGGCTAATCTGGCTTCACAAATTTTTAGTACAAATTCCCAAACCTTTCTGCAAGGTTCCATTACATTTTCTGGCTTCTCAGAAATCTCTTGCCACCTAATCTTCTGCCACCAATCCTCAAATCTCAGGCTTTGGTGCTGAAGGAAAGCTTGAATGCTGTCGCTTACTACGCCATGGAACACTTTGCCCAGAGCAATCCTCGAGCTTGGAGTAGGATTTGCCTTCTCGACGTGTCGCAGGTACACATCCCGATTTGTAGGACAGTATTTGGAGCTAACCTCGTACATCGGCAACTTCACGTTGTCAAAATATGGCTTTAATGGTGGTTGATGCCAACTCCAGCCTCTCAGCTCCTTGCTCACACCAACCTCGCGGGCAGTAGGCAAAAGCTGGTAAAGTAAATACTTATGCTCAATATCCGATAGAAAGTACAATTCTACTCGACCATAAAAAAGGCTAATTTCGATTATCTTTATAAACCAAATTACACCCAAATAATAATCGAAAATACATATCAAAAATAAACCTAAAAATAACCTCAAGCGACAAAACAACCAAAAACCGACTACGGATGCAAAGCAAAAATCCCAATAAAGGGAATTGAAAGTTATACCAGTGGAGCCAGTAAGTCCAGATGCCCGAGAGTGTTGGTCGTTCACGGAGCATCCGCTCAAAATATGCTATGCGCTCTTCGCTGTGGGCGATTTGTCGCCTTGCCTCTGCCTCCGCCATTGGTTCAACTCTCTTTTAAGACGGTTTCGATTACTACGATTAAATCGTCTGCTAGTTGCTCTGTATCAAGAATTGGGATAAACCTGATTGTGTTAAGATAGTTAAGTATTGCCTGTTTCATGCGTTCTCGGTTCATATTTTCCCTCTTTAGATGTGCGTCTAATTCTTTGGTGGTTAGGCTTTGGGAGACTGTGAACCCGCATTTTGGGCAGATGTGATGGATTAGTTTGCAGATGACGATGCTTGTTCTTGCTTCTTCGGGAACGTAGTCTATGGCTTCCATGTCCATCATAACCATTGCTGGCTTTTCGATGTGAACCATTTCTCCGCAACCGTTAAGGCACTTCAACTTTCAACCCCTATTTCATCTATCGAAAATTTCGTCGAATATGTAGAAGATGATTTTTATTGGAAGGAATATTAAGGGGTCTTTTCTTCGTCTCCTACTTCTCATTTTCTCGTCTCCTTTTCAGGTAGCCCTAAAGGAATTAAGCCTAAAACAACGACTTTGTCGTTAAGTTTCCCAAGTTCCTTGATTGCCTGAACAGCGTAAAGCTTTTTCCATTTTACCCGTTTCAACTTGTCTTCTAGTTCTTGCCAAGTGTCAGAGGTGAGCATGTCCAGCGTTAAATCCTTTCCATCAAGCTCGCCAAATTCACTCATCACTTTGCCTCTCCTTTTCTATGGTGATTTCAAATATTTCGTCACTTTCCCCAGAAAGGATTTCGTCGGCTAAATCTTCTAGAATCATGTCTTTTGTCGGCTTTTTGACATATTTGCTTATCCAAGGCTTCTTCATTTTGACGGTTGCTTTGTATCTTGGCTTTTCAAGTTGCTGTTCGATGGAGTGCAAGATTTTTGTTACCCGTTCTTCTCTCATTGTTTTGTTCTCCTTTAGTTTCACTTCTTATTC
>Ga0315268_10009665_pt1 | contig 9991 bp, 6 predicted proteins | sample C1_top_MG_FD_204535 | JGI IMG/M metagenome (GOLD analysis project Ga0315268, IMG submission 204535) | Sediment microbial communities from Yellowstone Lake, YNP, Wyoming, USA - C1_top | ecosystem: Environmental > Aquatic > Freshwater > Lake > Sediment | place: USA: Wyoming | collected 2017-08-01 | reverse complement strand
CCGTGACGTTGTCGCCCAGGCGGACGGTGGGGTCGATGATGGCGGTGGGGTGAATTTGATTGGGCATGGGCTAAATGAAGTAAAGGTTGTAAGTGTTGTAAAGGAAGAAACGGCTGTAAAAGATAAAATATGAACGTCAGGTTGTCCGATAGTCAGTATGCACTATACCAGGCGTTGTGCGCTGTAGGTCTTCAGGTCTTTTCCCCTCGCTTTTAATTCATTTGGCAGAATACAATCATATACAAATCTATTTATGGGAGTATCAATTCCATATTTCTCCCCAAGCTGGACAACGGTTCCGTTCTGATATTCAATCTCCGAAGGCTTGTTTTCCCATACATCCCTGGTTAAGGAAGAGGTTGAATCATAGGGAAAAGAATCAATGAAGGAAACGGTATTTTTCACAAAATCAGATTCAATATTCACTCCGATCTTTTGGGACAATAAATATATCTCTGTGAGCAGATCAATCATTAGTTGCCGGGTTTCTTTTAATTCTCTCAATTCTCCATAGGTTGTCTTTGTAACAGCCAATAAACCGCTTACACAAATAGAAATGAATTTTTTCCAGATATCAGCCTCGATATCTTCTGATATTTTTGATTCTATGCCTGCTGTTTCCAATATTTTTTTAACCTCAAAAATCCTTTCGGTTTTCGACCGGTCAAGTTCACCAAAAACAACAGTTGGCGTTATCCCAAAATGATTAATGACCCCTGGTGATTCTATTTTACTGATTATCCGGCACAATCCACCCAGTATTTTTTGCTTATCTATCTTCTGGGATAACTCTGTTGCCGCCAAAACACCATTTTGAAGCGGTAAGATCATGGTGCCCGAATGCAAAATCCTGTTTATATCATCCCGAATTTCATTGACCTGCCATGCTTTTACGCCAAGGATAATCAAATCCGGTTTATCTATTTCGGTAATCTTATCTGTAGCTTTTAAATTCTCTACTTTAAAATCACCGAGAATGCTCATGACGGTCAGCCCTTTGTTTAACAAGGCCATAAGATGTTTTCCTCGTGCTAAAAAAGTCACGTCAAATCCGGCTTTGGCCAGTTTAGCGCCAAAGTATCCGCCTACTCCGCCTGCTCCAATGACTGCTATTTTCATTTTAATCCATCATGCTGTTAGGTGATGTGCTTGGGGCGTAGTTTCATTGATTATTATATTTTGATCGCTACTCCGCCTTTTTTATGTCCCCCCTCAACATATTTATGCGCTTTAACTATTTGTTCAAGAGGATAGATTTTATCTATTACAGGTCTTATCTTTTTTTCTTCAATCAATTTTGTTAAAAAATCCAGACGCTTTGAATCTAATTTTAAGGCACCATTATCAATTGATACACATTTCCCCTTTTCAGTAAGAGATTTAATACATTCTTCCTTAAGTCGGGATGTCCGTTTTTTCCCGTCAGGACCATGACCGGCAGAGTCCAGAATGAAATCATAGTTTGTATTCGCTTCCAAAGTATCAGTGTTTGTATAATCTATAACGTAATCTGCTCCGAGCGATTTAATTAAATCAATATTTTTGCCACTACAAACACCTGTTACCTTAGCCCCTAAATATTTAGCGTATTGAATGGCGATTGTTCCGGATGTGCCAGAAGCTCCATAAATTAGGATGTTTTGATTATTTTCAATATTGCCCATATCCATATATTGAAGAGCTAGCGCACCACCGTATACAGCTGAGGTAGCTTCTTCAAAAGAAATATTATTTGGTTTAATAGATACGCACCCGGTGGTGGAATCTGTTTCTTTAATGCAAGTGTATTCAGCATAAGTACCAAGATTAAATCCTGTCATTCCATAAACTTCATCTCCGGGTGAAAATCTGTTGATTTTACTGCCAATTTCTTTTACGATTCCGGAAAAAACAAGGCCGATAATAGACTTTCTTGGTTTGAACACCCCCATCATTAATCTAAAAGGAATTATGATGGGAAATGGTAATTTTGATCCACGAATATAGATATCACTATTTGTTACGGCAGATGCTCTAATGTTAATGAGCAGTTCATTATCTCTTGGTACAGGCTTGTTGACTTCTGTTAGTTGAAGCACATCTGCCGATCCGTATTTACTGCGAACTACAGCTTTCATTTTGCTTTCATTCATGTAAAAACTCTCTTTTATATTCATCTTAGCCCCAAGCATTTCATACAACGGCTGAGGCTATATGCTGTAAGGGATTACGGGCATTTTCCTATCAAGTTACACTGAAGTTAGTGCGAGGTAAAACGCTCGAATACGCTACAAACCCCGCCATTACTTATACACGATGTTATAGCCCGTCTTTCTTAATTTTCAATTGTTTGTACTGTCAAAATATCATTACTTTTTAATATTGTTCTCCATTCTGTCATATCCAGAGGCGATTGCTGATGAATTAAAACCTTTAATAAAAAGCCATATTGGAAGAAATAATTCAAATAAACCTCCTAGAAGATATAAAAGCATACCTGCACCATCATTAATATTAAAAATGCTAAACATATCCAACACAACTCCAAGAAATAACATTAAGTACCCTATTATTCCAAGTCCAGACAAATATCGCGGAACAAGTTTTGACAGATATAATAAATAAGAAAATATAAGTCCTCCCAGGGCAGTGAAAACAAAAATTATCATTTCGTATTTCCACATAAATTCTAATAATGATAATAGGTAGATTCCGCCAACAATTATAATTGTGCACTCAATAATTCTGAATATAACATATCCAAGTGCTAGTCTTTTTTTAAACAGTTTTAAAATCGGAAACATCAAAACTCCAATGCCAACAACAGCAACTCCACAAATAATTTCAAGAATAACACCCAGAAATAATGGGGATTTATTTTGAGATACATCAATTAAAAAAGATCGTATCTGGTTACTCCCTATCATAAACGTTAATGTCGATACCAGAAATAATAGACCGACAATTACTGCAATTCTTTTAGTTGATTTCATTTTTTCATTTTTTTAATTGTCTTATCCTTAATATAGACTTATCATCCAGTCAAATCAATTTCATTATAGGCATCAATTTGTCGCATCTAAAATGGGCTATAACTAGTGGGTTTACGAAGTGCGTGTATTTTTGGCTTTAGGCGTTTTAAAAAGGTGCGTATATACCGAACCAGAGGCTGGCTTTGCGCACCTGTTGCGCATAATTCGTATTTATATCTTCCTATCCACCACCGCCGCGGTCAGCTCGGCCTCGCAGACCACCTGGCCGTCCACCATGGCCTTGCCCTCCATCTTGCAGATGCCCCGCTTGAATGAGACCAGGTCCAGCTCGAACCTCAGCTGGTCCCCGGGCATCACCGGCTTGCGGAAGCGCACCTTGTCTATGGCCGCAAAGTACAGCAGTTTCTGGTGGTAGTTCTCCACCGAGTGCAGCACCATGAACGCCCCGGTCTGGGCCAAAGCCTCCACTATCAGCACTCCGGGGAACACCGGGTGGTCCGGGAAATGCCCCTGAAAGAACGGCTCGTTGATGGTAACGTTCTTAAGGCCCACCACCCGCTTGCCTTCCTCCAGCTCCAGGATCCTATCCACCATCAAAAATGGATAGCGGTGGGGCAGCATCCCGGTGATGGCGTTGATGTCGAACACCGGGCCCTTCTTTTGGCGCTCCACCTCGTCGTAGACCTTCTTCAGCTCCTGCACCAGCTTAACATTGGAGCGGTGGCCGGATTTGATGGAGATGACGTGGGCCCGCAGCGGACGGCCCAGCAGGGTCAGGTCGCCCAGCAGGTCCAGGATCTTATGCCGCACGAACTCGTCGGGATAGCGCAAAGGCTCCTTGTTCTCGATCCCATTTTCCCCGATCACCACAGCCGACTGCAGGCTGCCGCCCTTGATCAGGCCCTGGGCCCGCAGATGTTCCACGTCCCGGGCCAGGCAGAAGGTTCTGGCATCGGCCAGCTCCTTATCAAAAATTTCTCCGTTGATGGGGAAGGAGGCATACTGGCTGCGCAGGATGTGGTGCTCAAAGTCTATGGTAAAGCTGATCCGCAGCTCGTTGCTGGGGCTGGCCACCAGCTGGACGCTGCCGTCGTTGACCGAGACCACCTTGGGCAGGTCAAAATACTGCCGGGGTGCATCCAGCTCCACCGTGCCGGCCTTTTTCAGGATGTCCAAAAAGGGGCGGGAGGAACCGTCGCCGATGGGCGGCTCGTTGTTGTCCATCTCCACCCGGATGTTGTCTATCTCCAGCGAGGCGATGGCCGCCAGCACGTGTTCCACGGTGTGGGCCTTCACCATCTGTCCGTTGAAGTCCCTTCCTAGAGTAGTGCCCCGGGCGGTCTCCACCACGTATTCGATCAGGGCCGGGATCTCCGGGCTCTGCGGAATGTCGGTGCGGATGAAACGGATCCCGCTATCGGCCGGGGCGGGCTTGAAAATGAGGTTGGTCATGTTGCCGGTGTGGACTCCTATCCCGGAAAAACGGACCTCGTTGACTATGGTTTTCTGCAGTTTTGCCATTAAGGATCTTCTCCCAAAAGTGATTTAGTAAAATACAATAATACCCCAAAACTCAGGGGTTGTCAAATGATTTTAGCATCTGTAATGTAGACAGTGGAGAGCTAACCGGGGCGGATTTGTCCAGAGGCATATATGCCAAGAATAGAGCATGTGGAAATACCCATTTGCAATTCCAAATTGCCACGAGCTTTAGCTCGTGGGTTAGGGTCGGGAAAATATTCTCTGGGGTTTTAACCCCTTTATCCTGGGGCTAAAGCCCAAATTTCTGGCTTTTTTATTGCCACGACCTTAAGGTCGTGGCAATATTATATATAGTTTTCACGCCAGGTCCCACTGCTGTCTGAATCACTATTTTAGCATTTATTAGCTTGACAAAGCCTGGTTTGTAAATTACAATAAATATCACAGGGTTTTACAGGCAAGGAGAACATTTTAAACACCATAAACATTCTAAGGAAAAAATGAAAAAGACTTTTTTCTTGCTGTTGGCTTCCGCTGCTGTCCTGGCCGGTTGCCGGGGTTCAAATCCAAAAGATCCCGAAGCCCTTCCCGCGGCCGTGACCACGGCCAAAGCCGTCCTAAAGGAGATAACGACGGTGGTCGATGTTTCCGGCAAAATGTGGCCCCAAAGCCAGGTCCAGGTATTTGCCCTAGTGCCGGGCAAGGTCCAGGAGGTTTTGGCCGGCGAGGGCGACCGGGTAAAGAAAGGCGCGGTGCTGGCCCGGGTCCGGCAGGAAGCGCCGGGCAGCGACTTCAAGCCCAGCCCGGTGGCGGCCCCTTTGGCCGGAGTGGTGCTCCGCAAAATGGTGGAACCAGGAGCCATGATCACCCCCCAGACCCCGCTGTTTGAAATGGCGGACCTGAGCTGCCTTACCTTTAAGGGGCAGGTGTTTGGCGAGGACATAAAAAAAATAAGGCCGGGACAGAGGATGATGATCACCGGCAGCGGGCAGGATACCTTGGTGGGCCTGACCGTCTCTAAATTGGCGCCCCAGCTGGACCCGGCCACCGGCGGGCTGACCATCGAAGCTTCGATCTGCCTTTACAAGAACGCCCTGCTTCCGGGCCAGGCGGTGGAAGGACACGTGGTGACCGGCGTTTCCAGGGGGCTGATCGTTCCCCGTTCCTCGGTGGTCCGGGACAGCCTGGGCCGGGACGGGGTCTTTACCCTGTCCGGCAATACCGCAGCCTTTGTCCCGGTGAAAATAACCACCCGCTCCCCGGATCATTTCACGGTGGAAGGGTTGACCCCCGGCCAGGAAATAGTGTTTGAAGGGGCCTCGGGGCTGAACGACGGACAAAAGATCAGGATAGTTGACCGGCAGTAAGCGTTCTGAAAAGCCGGGAAAATTTTCCCGGCCACCATCTTTTTAGGAGCGGACGGGATGAATTTCATTGAACTGGCCATCAAAAGATACGTGGGCACATTCCTGATCTTCGGGATGCTGGCGGTGCTGGGACTGCTGGCGGTGACCAGCCTGCCGGTCTCGTATTATCCCGAGTTCTCGGTCCCGGTGGCTTTTGTCCAGACCGCCTATCCCGGGGCGGGTCCGGAGTCGGTGGAGTCCGAGGTCACCAAACCTCTGGAGGAGGCCATCTCCGGCATCTCCGGCCTGGACCAGATCCAGTCCACCAGCCGGGAGGGGTTTTCTTTGATCCAGGTCTCGTACGCCTTCGGGGTGGACATCGCTGAAAAAAAGAGGGAGCTGCAGGAAAAGCTGGACCAGGCCAAACCATTTCTGCCCCGCGAAGCCAAGACGCCGGTCACCATCACCATCAATGATTTTCTAGCTCCGCCGATAGAACTGGCGGTCACTTCCAAAACCCGGACACTGGGCGAGCTGAAACTGCTGGTGGAAAAAAGGATCGCTCCGGCCCTGACCCGGCTTAAGGGGGTGGCCGCCGCCAAGGTCACCGGCGGGGCGGACCTGGTGGTCAAGATCGAGGCCGATCCGCTGGCCTTGCGCCAGGCCGGGCTGAACCTCAGCCAGCTGGCGGCGGCGGTGGCTTCCGGCAACACCGATTTTCCCATCGGAGACATCTCGGGCGCCGCAAACTCATTCACCCTGCGCCTGGCCGGAAAATACCAGGCGGTGGAGGATGTCCGCCGCCTGTACCTGTCCACTGCCCAGGGCAAGCCGGTCCGTCTGGGCGACATCGCCAAAGTTTCGCTGCTGCAAAAGACCCAGGCCCGCTTTGCCCGGCTCAACGGCCGGGAGACCGTGGGGATACTGGTGCGCAAGCCCTCCGGCGGAAACTCCATCCTGGTGGCCTCGGGAGTCAAGCAATGGCTCAGGGAGAACCGGTCCTCGCTGCCGGAAGATATCCGGATAGAAGTGGTCAGCGATGAGTCGTTGGTGATCGGCCAGGCCATCAACAGCGTGGCCTTGTCCCTGCTGCTGGGGGCGCTGCTGGCGGTGGTGGTGATCTTCCTGTTCCTGGGCAGCATCCGCAACACCCTGGTGATAGCCCTGTCCATCCCGGTGACGGTGGTGGTCACCTTTCTTTTGATGAGGGTCTTCAACCTGTCATGGAACACCATCTCGCTGGGCGGGCTGGGGCTGGCGGTAGGGATGGTGGTGGATGCGGCCATCGTGGTGATGGAAAACACCTTCCGCCATTTAAAGGAGGGCGACCTGCCCGGCAGCCGGCTGGAGGTGGCGGTGGCCTCGGCCCGCCAGGTGGCCCTGGCCATCAGCGCCTCCACCCTGACCACCATCGTGGTCTTTCTTCCCCTGGCCTTTACCCAGGGCCTGGCCCAGGTGCTGCTGGGAGAGCTTTCGCTGGTGGTGGTCTTTGCTCTGGCCCTTTCCATAATCGTGGCCGTGACCCTGGTCCCGGTGCTTTCGTATTTCCTGATCAGAATAGAATACAAGCCCAGCCTGTTCTCGCAGTGGTTCCAGCAGGCCGAGCAGGCTTTTAGGGAAAAGCTGGTCAAACTTTTAAGCTGGGCGCTGGCCCACCGCTGGACCACGTTGTCTGGTTTCGTCCTGGCCGCTGTCCTGGCTTTGCTGCTGGCCGGGCTACTGCCTACCGGGCTTTTGCCCAACTCCGACCAGGGCCAATTCCAGGTAACCTTGGACTATCCCCTGGGCACGCCGGTAAGCTACACCGACGGCCAGGTGCAGAAACTGGAATCATGGCTGTCGGCCCAGCCTTCGGTCAGGTCGGTATCCACAATAGTGGGCGAAGATCCGCTGTTCGGCGCGGTCCAGCCCTATCACGCCGTGATCAACGTCTTCACCGACCGCACCCGGCCCACTCTGGAGCTGATGTCCCAGACCAGGAGACGGCTCAGCGATCTTCCCGGGGCCGCCTCGCTGGTGCGGATAATAGACGCCACCGCCGGGGTCGACCGCAACGACGTGGACGTCAGCATCATCGGGCAGGACCTGGACACCCTGAGGATGCTGGGCGACAGGCTGGCCCGGGTCCTGCGGGCCGAGCCGGGGATGGTCAACATCAAGAGCAACCTGCAGCGGGGACTGCCGGCCTATGTCTTCATCCCGGACCGTCAGAAGCTGAGCGCGGCCGGGCTGAACCCCCTGATCCTGGCCCAGCTGCTGCGGGCCGGCAAAAGCGGCCAGGTGGCCACCACCCTGCGGCAGGGCGACCTGGACATAGACCTGGAGGTCTCCTTCCTGGGAGCCGAGACCGCCGGGCTGGCCCAGATGGAGAGCTATCCCGTGGCCACCCCCTTCAGCGGGACGGTTCCCCTTAAGGCCCTGGGCACATTCCGGGAGGGCGAGTCTCCGGCCGAGATCAACCGCATCAACCAGCGCCGCACTGCCAGCGTTACCGGGGAGTTCGCCCCCGGCGCCAGCAAGCGAAAACTGACGGCCCGGCTGGACCGGATAATTTCTGGCCTGAACCTGCCCCGGGAATACCAGGCCGAAAAACGCGGAGCCCAGCGGGCCATCGCCCAAAGCTTCGGGACCCTGGGGATCGCCCTGCTGATATCGGTGTTCCTGGTTTACATAGTGATAGGCGTCCAGTTCAACAGCTTCATCATTCCTTTCATCATCACCCTGTCCATTCCGTTCTCCTTCCCGGGGGCGGTGGCCGGTCTGCTGGTCTCGGGACAGGCCCTTAACCTTCCGTCATTCCTGGGCATCATCATGCTGGGCGGGATAGTGGTCAACAACGGCATCATCCTGCTGGACTTCATAATCGAAAACCGCCGCCGGGGCCGGGAGCGCAACAGTTCCATCCTGGAAGCGGTCCGGGTCCGGTTCCGGCCCATCCTGATGACCACCCTGACCACCATCCTGGGCATGCTGTTCCTGGCCCTGGATATCGGCGGCGGGGGCGAGGCCCTTTCGCCCCTGGCCAACGCGGTGATGGGCGGGCTGTCATACAGCCTGCTGGTTTCGCTGATCCTGGTGCCGGTGGTCTACACTTTGTTTGACGACCTGATGTGCCGGTTCAACAAGACCTGCCTGCCGTCCCGGGCGGGGGAGGGAACCTGAGCCGGGTCATTTTAACGTGAGGTTTTTCCGGAGCAGACAGGATTAACATGATTGAATTTAAAAGGATTCTCTAACTTACTCAGGAAGCTATATCCACAGACGTTGTAGTGAGCATTAGCCGAACTATTAACGCAGATCATAATAAATCTTTTTGTGCCTAACATATGATTTTGCATAGAAAAATCTGTGAAAATCTGTGAAATCTGCGGATAGAAAAGCTTTTGGAGTATATTCCTGAGCTAATTGGGTAGACATTTTATATTTAATGCCTGAGTAAATACATAATCCTGTTAAAATTGTTTCAAATTTAATAACAGACAACTCAATGAACGAAACCGGACAGACAGCAACCCTCTCCTGCGGCTCCTGCTGTACCAAGCTGGTGCGGGTGGGCGTCAAACTGGGCAATAATGTGGTGCTGGAGGACATCAACCTGCACCTGCACTGCGGCCAGCTGACGGCCATCGTCGGCCCCAACGGGGCCGGCAAGAGCACTTTGCTCAGGACCATTTTGGGCGAGGTTCCCCATGCCGGGCACATCCATTTCCTGGATTCCGGCAAACAGCGCCCCGACAAGCCCTTCATCGGCTACGTGCCCCAGCGGCTGGAGTTCGACCCCTCGGCCCCGCTGACGGTGGCCGATCTGTTCGGCGCGGCCCTGCAAAAACGTCCGGCCTGGATGGGCCTGTCCCGCGGCCAGCGTAATATTGTCGGGGAGGCGCTTAACACGGCCGGGGCCGGGCACCTGCTGAACCGCAAGCTGGGCCAGCTTTCGGGCGGCGAACTGCAGCGGGTGATGCTGGCTTTGGCCTTGACCCCGCTGCCCGACCTGCTGCTGCTGGACGAGCCGGTCTCCGGGGTGGACATGGCCGGGGTGGACGCCTTCTACGAAATGGTGTCGCAGCTTCGGAAACGCTACCATCTGTCCATCATCCTGGTCACCCATGACCTGGCGGCGGTGGCAGGGTTCGCCGACCGGATGATATTCCTGAACAAGAAGATAATCGCCCAGGGCTCGCCGGCCCAGGT
>Ga0315268_10009664_pt1 | contig 9993 bp, 10 predicted proteins | sample C1_top_MG_FD_204535 | JGI IMG/M metagenome (GOLD analysis project Ga0315268, IMG submission 204535) | Sediment microbial communities from Yellowstone Lake, YNP, Wyoming, USA - C1_top | ecosystem: Environmental > Aquatic > Freshwater > Lake > Sediment | place: USA: Wyoming | collected 2017-08-01 | reverse complement strand
AACTGAATTTCCTCGTTCCAAAGCCCTCACACTTGCAGATTGCATTTGAAACGGTAGCCGCTTGACACTGCGCGTCTGGGAACAGGTGCACGCCGACAGCTCCGTGCCGCGCACGCGACTCGCTTTCGGCGTGGCACGGTTGGTTGGCATAGTTGAAGGTCGTCTTCATTTCGCGTGGCGCTTCGGGCGTGGTCGGCGTGCTGAAGCGTTAGGCGACACCTCAGCAAATCCGCAGACGGGCCTCCCAAGAGGTAGGCACAGTGGAAAGAATACAGATAAGGACATTCAGACAGTCTGACATTCCCAGTCTCGTCGAAATTCTCAAGTTGAATGGTCAATACGATTATCCCGACATCGAAGGGCCAGACTCAATGCGAAGAGTGGCAGACTGTGACGCCGCAGTTTTCTTGATTGCTGAAACAGGGAAACAGCCCTGCGGATTCATCAAAGCCGTTTACGATGGTTCGCGCGCTCTTGTTCATCTTCTTTCGGTGCACCCAGACTATCAGCATTCAGGAGTTGGGAGCGCGCTTGTAGATGCGGTCAGTAAGGAATTACTTCGTCGCGGTGCTCCAACCGTCAGCGTCACCGTCACCGAAAAGAGTGCTGGCTTCTGGGAGAAAAAAGGATTTACGCGGTTACCCGTCTTTCTCATGCTGAAGGAGTCGCGGTAGTCCAGAACGGCCCCGCCTAACACCCGCACGCCGACCGCTTCGCGCCACGTACGCGGCTTTCTGGCATGGCGGCTTGGCACAGTTGGAAGGAATCTGCATCGCGTGGCACTTCGGGCGTGGTGGGCGTGCTGTAGCGTTTGCGGACACGCCATTACGAACAAACTGGCGTAACCGCACGAGTTTCAACCAAAGGAGGTACAAAAATGGGAGGTATAACACGAAAGAAAGAAGTAGCAGTAGCAGCGGCAATGGCAATAGTAACAACGGCAGCAGTAGCAGTAGCCAAGGGAGTCGGAGCGGATATAGCAGGAGCATTTATAGCAGGAGCAGGAACAGCGGCAACTGTAGGATATGTAATAATCACAAATATGATGATCAAACAAGCAAGAAGCAAGTAGCAACAACAATAACAACAACCGCAGTAGATTCATCGCCCAGTTTGTAGAACAGCCCAACTGTAAAACTCACATTAACCCCACCCGAAGAATGGCAATCGCAGCGAACTTTTGGGACAGGCTCAAATTCTATGCCCGGTTCACGTGGCGCTGGATCGTATTGCGTCGTCCAGAACCGCTCATCTACGGGATAGCGCTCACGGACCGCTGCAACTTGCGATGCCTGGGCTGTCACGTCTCCAATACGGGCCGTCGTGACATGGCCTGGGACGAGTTGGTCCGCACGCTGCGCAACGCGTGGAGCCGCGGATTCCGTGACCTGTACTTGAGCGGTGGAGAACCGATGCTGTGGCGCGACGGAGAACACACCCTCGAGGATGTGATCGCCCAGGCGAGGCGGATCGGCTTTTTCCATGTACACGTTTACACCAATGGCACGCTCGGATTGGACACATCGGCTGATCTCGCATGGGTTAGCATGGATGGGCTACCCAGCACCTTCGAGAAGCGGCGAGGGTGTCATTTCGCTCAGGTCGAACGTGCGGTCCGCGAGAGCCGGCATCGCAAGATCGCGATTATCTACGTCATAGACCGTAACACAGCCAGCGGCATTGAGCCTTTCCTACACTGGGTCCACGAAACGCATTTTCCCGTCGTAGGCGTCATGTTCTACTTCCACACCCCCTATTACGGGCACGATGAATTGTTCTTGACCGCTCAGGAGCGCGCGCCGATCATCGACCGGCTTCTCGGCTGCATACGCACCGGTTTGCCTGTCATCAACTCACGCGCCGGTCTACTCGCGCTCAAGTCCGGAGACTGGCCAAGGCGCGTACCGGTGGCTTTTGTCGCAGATGTCGATGGGGAGTATGTGTGCTGCCGCGCGTCCGACGACATCTGCGCCGATTGCGGCTATGCCGCCTGCACCGAGCTCACAGAATTTCAGCGCCTGCGCCCCAGCGCGCTGCTCGGGATGACGAGGTACTGGTGAAGAGTCTGGGCCACCGCTTCTCACAGGTCACCACACGCGCCATCCGCCGTTATCTCGTGGGCCCCGCTCAACGGTGGGTCTTTGAGCCGCCCGCGCGGGACTGGACGCCCTCGCCCATTGAGCGCACCTCGTTGTATCTGCACGTGCCATTCTGCGGCAACTGCTGTCCATATTGCCCCTACACCAAAGTTCCCTATGACGAGGCGCGTGTGGAGCCTTACACCCGTGCTGCCCTTGCCGAGGTGGACTGGTGGGCCAACACAATCGGGCCGGCCGAAATCACGAGCGTCTATATAGGCGGCGGCACACCGACGCTGGCGTTGGGCAGTATTACCCGCGTGCTGGCGCGGGTGCGCGAGCGGTTTCGCCTAGCCGGTGATATCTGCATTGAGACAAACCCGGCGGATGCGGACCGTGCAATGGTGCGGCGGATACACGAAGCAGGGGTCACACTCGTGTCACTGGGCGTACAGTCGTTCCGTTCGCAGAACCTTGCGATGTTGGGACGCCGCTACCCACCGTCCGTCGCGGAGCGGGCGCTGGCACTGCTCGCACAGGGCGGATTCGTCTCGGTCAACGCGGATCTCATGTTCGCACTGCCGGGTCAATCGGCCGACGACGTGATCGCAGACCTGACCCGTGCCGCACAACTCGGTGCGAACCAGCTAACGACTTACCCACTTTTCACGTTTCCGTACACCTCAGTTGGAGAGTACCTCCGCCTCACGGCCGTGCGTATGCCGAATCTGCGCGTGCGCCGAGCGCACTACCGCGCCATTGGCGAGTGGTGCGCGGAAAATGGCTTTGAGCGCGTATCGGTATGGGGCTTCAAGCGGGGTGCCATGCCGCGCTATTCGTCGGTCACCCGAGACGGCTACATCGGGGTCGGCCCCGGCGCTGGATCGCACCTGCCCGATGGCTTTGTGTTGAACACATTCGATCTCGATAGCTGGATTCATGCGATTCACGCCGGGCGCACGGCGATAGCCCTGCGCATGCCGTTTGCCGGTGAGATGTCTGGATGGTGGTGGCTGTACTGGCGCTTTTATGACACGCGCATCCCGTTGGATGACCTCGATACGGCACTCGGTAACGACGCACCCAAAGCCTGCTGGTGGCTGCGAGTTGTGGAACGGATCGGGCTGGCGGTTCGCAAGAACGGATACCTCGAACTCACCGAGCCGGGCGCTTTCTGGCTTCACCTGGCGCAGAACCACTTTGCGCTGAGCTACGTGAACACGCTGTGGACTGAGGCGCGCCGCAGGCCATGGCCGCAGGCAGTGCCTATCTGAGAGCCACCCTCGTAGGCAAAAGAGATAGCAAACCTCAACGCCGAGTTTGACGCCTATCCCCGCGCCAACATCCTCCACTCATTGGCCCACCCAGGGGTGGCGCACTTGTACTCCCGAGCAACAAGGCATAGACTCAGAACAGTTGGTCAAGCTGATGGACTATACGGGAGGAGGGGGACTCGAATTAACGCCGCGTGACATGGCCAAGTTCGGCTATCTTTATTTGAACAAAGGCTTGTGGGAGGGACGGTCTATTGTTCCGGCTGCGTGGGTCGAGGCCTCCACCACCTCGCATATTGATACCGGTGATATGGGTTACCAGGCAGAGGCGATTCGGAGAATAGAAGACAGTGGTTGAACCCTCGCCGTTCGAAACGTCTGGTGTGATGGTCACGGAATTGCAATGAAACGCAAACGTCACGTTCAGACATTCTATGCTAGTATAAAGTCGGAACTGAGATTTACTGGCTGAAGGGCCGCACCGGGAAGTAAGACTTGTCGGGCGCTGTTCACAGAAAGGAGGTGAACCGATTCGATTGCCAGCTTTATCAGCCGTGGAGCCGTAACCGCCTTGTGGAGATAGGAGGCAAGCAGACATCAAGCCAAGACATCTCAAATCACGGTTCCTTCACGAACACTACAACCAGAGAAATTGATTCATGCACACGTAATGGGGCAGTCCAGAGTTGACTGCCCCTTTTGCATTGACACGTCTCCACAACCGGCTATACTTATCGTCAAAGTACAAGACCTGAAGGGCCTGGGAAAGACTTATGCCAGATAAACGGCATTCTATCTTTGACCTGCGCGCATGGCAGCGGCGCGAAGACCGGCGATTGGTACTTGTCATCATTCTCTTTTTGGTCATCGTCGGCGGAATCGCCATCGGCATCGTGTATGGCTGGGGCGTCGCCGGGACGGGCGCGCTGTGTCTGCTGGCAGGTGCGGGCATCTTTGGCTTGCTGTGGCTGATCCTGGTGCTTGTCGAGCGCTGGATTGGACGCGAGGATTGAGAACAAGGACTGGAGCGCCTGGTGTGCCCGGAGGTATCGCCATGCTTCGTTCAAGTTTTGCTGCGCGACTCTTTTGCATCGCGCTTGCGCTAGCGGCTCTGGTCGCCGCGTGTTCTCAGACGAAAGATGCTCCTGTTGACTCAAGCAAAGCGACCATTCGCCTCACCAGTTCTGCTTTTGCCGATGGAGCGCCTATCCCAGCCAAATATACTTGCGATGGCGAGAACATCTCCCCGCCGCTCGCGTGGACCAACGTGCCCAAGGCTGGCAAGAGTCTCGCCCTGATCGGCGATGACCCGGACGCTCCGCTCGGCACATGGGTGCATTGGGTCGTCTACAACATCCCGCCGACGCTCACAGAATTCGCAGAGCGAATCCCTGCCACCGAGACCATATCAAACGGCGCGATACAGGGTACAACGAGTTTCAAGCGCGTTGGCTACGGTGGGCCATGTCCCCCAGCCGGCAAGCCGCATCACTATTTTTTCAAGCTGTATGCGCTGGACACCGAATTGACTCTTAAACCAGGAGCGACCAAGGACGAGCTGTTGAAGGCGATGGCAGGTCATATTCTGGCGGAAGGTCAGTTGGTGGGGACGTATCAAAAGTAGTCGAGGAGTTTACAGCCTCAGTCGAGGCCGCGCAGCAAGTTCGATCTGGGCAATGAGTGCTCGCGCGTCGGCCTGACGCTCCCACGGCTTTTTCGCCAACGCTTGCCCGATCACCCGCTCCCACGGCAGACCCAGCCCCGAAACAAACTTGTGAAGAGGCGGCGGCGTCGCGTAGAGGTGCTGCATAATCATCCCCAGCTCGTCGTCCGCCGCGAACGGCACGCGCCCGGTCAGCATCTCAAACATCACAATGCCCAACGAATAGATGTCGCTGTGCGGATCAGCCGGCTCTTTGCTGATCTGCTCCGGGGCGAGATAGGCCGTGGTCCCCACACCCAGCGCGGGCGGCACTTGACCCGAACGTACCGCGATGCCGAAATCAGACAGCCGCGCTTGCCCCTCTGAGCCAATCAAGATATTGCTGGGCTTGACATCGCGGTGAACGATGCCCTGGCGATGGACGTAATCGAGCGCCTGCGCGACGTGAACTGCAATGGTCGCCGCGTCGTCGGGCGACAAATGACCGCGCGCCGACAACTCTTCTTGGAGGCTTTTGCCGTCCACCCACTCCATCACGAGGTACGGCTGATAGTTTTCCTCGCCGGAAGCGTACACGTGAACGATGTGAGGATGATCAAGCTTGAGTGCGAGTTCTGCCTCTTGCTTGAAGCGCTGGAGGATGTCGGCCCGGCCCAGGCGATTTGGGTTGACGACCTTGAGCGCGACGGAGCGTTGCAGGTCGGGCTGCCAGCCGCGATAGACGGTGGTGCGCTCGCCGCGCCGCAGGCACGCAACGACCTGGCACGACCCCATCCGCTGGCCTACAAGTTTGGATGCGTCGCAATCGTCTAGGAAAGACATGGAACAATTCAAGCGCGGTCGGCGGTCTGTGGTCAGCGGTTGGCCTTGCACCGGAAATTGACCGCAGACCACTGACAACTGACCGCTGTTGAGCTATCGCGCTTCGACAACAATCGCTGCCGGAATCTTGATCCACGAATCCACGCCGAGCGTGCCAGCATGCCCGGCAATCAGTATCCCCGACGACGGCCCGCCATCCAAGTTCAACGCAGTGTCGAGTTCCAGGTCGGATGCGGCGAGAAAGGCCGAGAGCGTCTTGAGCCTAAAGAACGCGTCCGGGCTGACGACGAACACGATGCGCCCCTGGCGGTCTTGGCCGACCACCGTGCGGCGCGCGAGATCGCCGTCGTCTTGGTCTATGGCGGGCTTGCCGCCGGAATGAACCAGCATGGGGAAAGCTTGCACGGCCTGGCGCAACGGCTCGGTGGGATTGTACGGCCTGGCGACGAGCCAGCGCACTTCGACGCGATCGTTCTGCACGGCGAACATTCCGCCAAAGCCGGCATACGATTGACCGCTGCGCGCGCCATCGGAGATGATCAGCCCGGTCGCGTGATAATCCTCGGTGAAATATCCGGCATTGACGGCGAGCAGGAGCTTGCCGCCGGTGAACCACTCGCTAAGCGGGCGCGGATTCGCCCGGTCGTACAGCACGCGAAAGCGCACGCCCGCCGGATCAACTCGCGCGATCCACAGCCGGTTGCTCACTCCATTCAACTCGACGAGCAACCTTCGCAGCTCGATGCCGTGGCCTAGTGATTGCCAACCTGTGTCGTCTGGTTCGGCGGTGGACATTGGCGTCGGGCGTGCGGTGGGCGTGGGAACAGGCGTTCGCGTCGGCGTCGGTTTCGCGGTAGCAGAAGAACACGCGAGCGAGACGACGATGAGCAAGAAACAAGGAACAAGAGGCAAGCTGCGCCTAAAACCTGACACGTCACACGTCACGCGTGATATGCGACACTTGCACCTGCGCTGCGCTTCGGCGCAAATGCAGGCGCAAGCAGTATGCAATAGGCGGGAAGCTATAGTTCGTAGAAACACAAAATCGTGCTCCCGTATTTGCGTTCGTCCACCAGCACGAGATGCTCAAGTGGTACTGGCTCAAACTCGCGCGGATGAATCTGGACAATGACTTGTGAATCTTCCGAAAGCCACGCAGGATGGGCGTCAATCGCGCGAAGCGTTTGCGCCCACAAACTTTTGTATTGCGGAGGGGCGATGTAGATATAGTCAAACGGTTCATCAGGCATGCCTGCCAGAAACGTGAACACGTCCGCGCGGACGACGCGGGCACGGTCAGCCAGCTTGGTGGCGGCAAGGTTGCCGCGGATGGTCTCCAGCGCAGCGCGGCCCTGCTCGACAAAGACAGCTTCCTTTGCGCCGCGACTGAGCGCCTCGATGCCCACACCGCCCGTTCCCGCGAACAGATCGAGGAAACGCGCATCACGAACGTCCGCGCCGAGGATGTTGAACAGCGATTCCTTGACGCGGTCGGTGATGGGGCGTGTTCCCTCGCCTGGCACAGGTTTGAGTGTGCGGCCTTTTGCCGTCCCAGAAATGACTCTCACTGACTCAAGCATCCCTTTGAGATTTGATATTTGGAAATTGACATTTGTTTATACCACAGCTATCCCAATCCGCAAAACCATTGACCGTCTGCATCAACAGGATTATACTATCCAGAATTGGAGACTGACGATGGTCAAGATTGTGACGCCGACCCTGGAAGAGATTATCCATCGTACCAGCGAGACCTACGGTCCTGAGGCAGAGGACACGATTCGCCGCGCCTACGCACGGGCCAGTGTCGCTCATGCCAATCAAAAGCGTGAAAGCGGCGAACCCTACCTTACGCACTGCCACGCGGTCGCTGGCATCCTTTCCGATCTCAATCTTGACCCTGCTACCATCGCCGCCGGTATCCTTCACGATGTCGTCGAAGACAATTCTGAAATTTCCATTAGCGACCTCGAAGTCGAGTTCGGCAAAGAAGTCGCCATGCTGGTGGACGGCGTGACCAAGCTGACTCTACTTGACGAGACTTCGGGGCAGCGACTAGGCGACCGTGAGGACCCTGAATCCGAATCGCTGCGCAAAATGTTCCTGGCGATGGGTAAAGACCCACGCGTGATTTTTGTCAAGCTAGCCGACCGTCTCCACAACCTGCGGACGCTCAACGCACTGCCTGACGACCGGCGCAAGCGCATCGCGCAAGAGACGCTCGAAATTTTTGCGCCGCTGGCGAACCGGATGGGCATCTGGCAAATGAAATGGGAACTGGAAGACCTGGGTTTCCGTTACCTCAATCCTGAACGCTACAAGGAAATCGCCGCTCTCATCCACGAGCGCCAGGCCGACCGCGAAACGCATGTGCAGGAACTTGCCCGGCAACTGAGGGAGCGCCTGGAGGCCGAAGGCATTCAGGCCGATGTCACGGGTCGTCCCAAACACATTTACAGCATCCATCAAAAGATGGATCGCAAAGGGCTGACGTTTGAGCAGATCTTTGACGTGCGCGCGGTGCGTGTGATGGTGAACTCGATTCCCGAGTGCTATCATGCGCTGGGTGTTGTACATCAAGTATGGCGGCCCATCCCCAATCAGTTTGACGATTACGTCGCCGTGCCCAAAGACAACTTGTACCGCAGCCTGCACACGGCGGTGTTGATCGAAGGCGGCAAAACGCTCGAGGTCCAGATTCGCACGCGTGAAATGCACCAGGGAGCCGAATACGGCATCGCCGCGCATTGGAAGTACAAAGAAGGCGGCAGCAAGCGCGATGCCGCGTATGAAGAAAAGATCAACGAGCTGCGCAAGCAGATTGAGACTGGTCAGGAAGCCACCAACGCGCGCGAATTCGTTGATTCGCTCAAGACCGACCTGTTTGAAGATCGCGTCTATGTTTACACGCCCAAAGGCAAGATCATTGATTTGCCTGCCGGCAGCACGCCGATTGATTTTGCGTATTTTGTTCACACCGAAATCGGCGATCGGTGCCGAGGCGCGCGAGTGAACGGCAAGCTGGTCAACCTGGATCACAAGCTGGAAACCGGCGACCGTGTCGAGATTCTTACGTCCAAGCGAGGCGGCCCCAGCCGCGATTGGCTCAACCCGCATTTGGGCTACACCAAAACCCAACGCGCGCGGACCAAAATCCGCCAGTGGTTCAAGAAGCAGGACCGCACCGAAAACATGGCGCAGGGCAAGCTCATTCTGGATAAGGAACTCAGGCAGTTGGGCGCTGTCTCGGTCAGCCACGAGATGCTGGCTCCCATGTTTGGCTTTGACAAGGTGGAGGATCTTTTCGCCGCTATCGGGCAGGGCGACATCAACACTCAGCAGATCGCCACCAAAGTCATGGAGGTCGAGCGCAAGAACCAGCCCAAGCCGGTGTTGGAGCTGCCGCCTGCTCCGCCTGTATTGCAACCTAGCTCCAAGACGCTTTCGATCAAGGGCACGTCCGGCTTGCTCACCAACGTCGCGCGCTGTTGCAATCCTCTGCCGGGCGACGAGACCATCGGCTACATCACGCGCGGGCGCGGCGTGACGATTCATCGCCGTGACTGCGCGAACATCTTGCGCTGTCGCGAGCCGGAGCGACTTGTCGAAGTAGACTGGGGCGCGTCGGAGGAAACACATCCTGTGATGGTCAAGATCACGGGCTTTGACCGGGGTGGACTGTTGCGCGACATTGCGGCGGTCGTCGCAGCGGAAAACATCAGCATGTCCAGCGTGAGCGTGAGCACGCAAAAGAATGTGGCGACATTTTTCGCCACACTGCAAATCGCCAACATTGATCAACTCTCGCGCGCGCTGACCAAGATAGACCAGATTCCCAATGTGGTCGAGGTGCAGCGACACACAGGGTAGAGACGCCGTGTCATCTCTACTGTGCGCAAAAACAAACGGGGCGCTTGAATGGCAAGCGCCCCGTGCGCTCTATCTATGCTTCGACGGCTAGGAGGTTGGGATGCGATCCTGGTAACGGTTGTTGAACAGGTTGACGCCCGGACCATTACGCTGGCTGTCCAGCCAGGTCTGGTAAGCCTTTTGCTGCTCCGACTGAAGTTGAGAGGTGGTCAACGGCTGCACGCCTCGACCCGTTTGTTGAATGATGAGCGCACTGGCGCTGGCGGTATCGGTGATAATCTGGCTG
>Ga0315268_10009663_pt1 | contig 9993 bp, 7 predicted proteins | sample C1_top_MG_FD_204535 | JGI IMG/M metagenome (GOLD analysis project Ga0315268, IMG submission 204535) | Sediment microbial communities from Yellowstone Lake, YNP, Wyoming, USA - C1_top | ecosystem: Environmental > Aquatic > Freshwater > Lake > Sediment | place: USA: Wyoming | collected 2017-08-01 | reverse complement strand
TGAATGTAAAAAATGTAAGGACAAAATGAAGTGCTCAATGTACCTCACACACTGGAAGAAACATCAAAAACTTATGAGGAGATAAAAACGACCGTAGAAAAGCTCTAAAAATTGCATCTACTAACACGTCTGCTTCTGAAATTGTTTCCGTGTTTATTAACTTCCATTCCTTTCTGAAAAATATTCCCAAAATGCGACAACCAAAAAGAAAAAAGTGGGATTTTGCGGAGGATATCTCCATTGTCATGCTCCTAAGGCTTTTGGTTGCCTCTTACTTCCGTGTTTCCCAGATAAAAAAAGGCGGTGCCCGCATTGTTAGCGCACTAGACGGATATTTCTTCCATTAATCCCGCCTCGGGGTATGCGAAAACATGCGCTTTTTCTGATGCAAAACTCAGAGTAACCTCTGTCCCAACATCAATCCACGCCTCTGCTAATGAAGGCTTAATAATCACAACGGAATCTTGGCTTTCAAGCCTGACAACATATCTTACGAGTGTTCCTTCGAAAGTAACTTTCTCTATCTTGCCTATGAGGACGTTTTCGCTTTTGTGCAATCCTCGTTCCATGGCGAAGATTTCAGGTCTTATGGCCAAAACAATTCTTTCGCCCTTTCCCACACCTTCGCCGATTGCATGAACTTTAACACCGCCGCGGAGTTCTATTTCTAAATTTCCATCACTTGCATCCAAAACTGAGCCTTCTAGGAAGTTGGATTCCCCGATGAAGTGAGCGACAAACAGATTGTTTGGGTGCATGTAAAGCTCTTGCGGCGTTCCCACCTGCACAATTTTCCCCTGCTTCATCACGGCTATTCTATCCGAGATCGACATGGCTTCAGACTGATCGTGAGTAACGTGAATGGCGGTTAAATTCAGGTCTTTAGCCATCTTTCTCATTTCATATCTTATTTCGTTTCGCACTTTGGCGTCCAACTGCCCCAACGGTTCATCCAAAAGCAAAATCTTAGCTCCAGCCGCCAGCGCCCTTGCCACCGCTATCCGCTGCATCATACCACCACTCAACTCACTAGGATAAGCGCTCAACCGCTCATGAAGCTTAACCAGCTCAAGCACTTCATCGCCTATAGTTTTCGCCTCTTTAAGGTCAAAATCTTTAACCCTGGGACCATAGATCACATTTTCCCAAACAGTCATGTGCGGAAACAAAGCAAAGGTTTGAAAAACAAATCCGATGTCCCTGTCTTCAGGCGGAACGTCGTTCACGCGCTTATCTCCGATGTAAATCTCGCCACTATCTGGTTCAATTAACCCTGCGATCAGTCTTAGCAGCGTAGTTTTTCCGCATCCGCTGGGACCCAACAAGGCAAAATACTCTTTGTCATGGACTTCTAGGCTAACGTTGTCTAAAGCCACGATTTCTCCAAATTTCTTCGTTAAGTTAACAACGCGGACATCAGGCATTGTTGCGCTTCCTTTTTAGGCTCATAATATAATAATGCAAGTTATAAAGTGCCATGTCAATATCTCCCTTTTCCTCTGGTCACAAGCCTTAGCAAGAGCAGAATTATGAAGGAAAATAGTATCAGGAAACCGCATCCTAATCCGATTTCCAAGGAAGTTGCGGGTACTACGTGCTTTACCCAGTTGACTATAATCACGGGCACTGTTTGCAGGTTCGTCACGACAGCCACAGTCGCACCTGTTTCACTCACGCTTCTCGTGAAAACCATAATAGCACCTGAAAGAATCGAATACTTCGTCAGAGGCAGCATTATCGTCGTGAACACGCTAAAAGGCTTGGCTCCCAGAGTTCTTGCAGCCTCTTCCATGTCTAGGCTAATCCTTTCAAATGCTGCCGACATTGACCTTACAAAATACGGATAAGTGATTGTAAGATGAGCAAAAACTAACAGCAGAAATTCAGGCATAAAAGCGAAGCTTTGCCAAAAGAACTTGAGAGAAACACCCAATGCTATGGACGGAACAATCAAGGGAATGTTCACTAGAATGTCCAGTAACGTGGAGGGCAGATTTCCAAATTTCTTTCTCGCAATTACTATTGCCATCGGCAAACCAACTATAAAACCGAGGAACGTAACGATGCTCGCTAGAAGGTATGAAAGAAGCAAACTTTGCCAATAGTCGCTCCACACGCCTGAACCTGAGACTGCGGCGGATAAAGTGCCCGTGAAAATGGCTTGGAAAGCGGGTAAAGCCACGAAAAGAGACGGAAGCAGAACTATCGCCAAAAAAACAATCAACGTAACACCATTTCTTGAGGACGCAGCTTTTGAATAGCTCAGTTTCCTTTCGGCGTGAGGCCAAATCCTCTTAAACGGCAATCTTAGCCTCGAACCGAAAACGCGAATCAAAGCAAAAATCGTAATAGACACTATTATCAATATCAAGCTCGCGAATACAGTGGCGCCCTCGTACGTGGCCTGAGTAACAAGACCGCTGGACAATTCATTTTTCACATTTTGAATAAAAACTGAACCGTTCTCGAAAACCCCTGCGACTATGAATGTTGCTCCAGTTTCTGAAATGGACCTTGCAAATGAAAGAATAAACGCGGCTATGATTGAAGGCTTGATTATTGGAAATGTGACGGTTCGAACTGCCATTAATGGCGGCGCACCTAGAGTTCTGGAGGCCTGTTCAAATTCCATCTTATAATCAAGCAAAGCCCCAACTAAAACCCTCACCACGATGGGATATGAGAATGCGAAATGGAGCAACATAATGAGCACCCAGCCAGTAGAAATTAGTGAACCTCCAAAAAGAGCAGAAACGCCCTGGGGTCCATTCCAGAAAAGCAGCAGCGAATAACCGAGCGCTGCGGTCGGCACAATAAACGGTACGTCTGCCAAAGTGTCGAGAACATTCAGCCACCTTGATTTTCCACGTGTTATGAGCCATGCCATAGGGATTCCAGCTAAAACATCTATTGCAGAGACTAGGAGCCCCACCGCGAAGGAATTTGTCACTGCGACGAGCGCCCGCTCCATAAGTGGGGGCTGATTCACAACTTGCTGGAGTGTGCTCCATTTTATGAAAATTCCAATTATTGGAGGAAACAAGATTAACGCGAAAAATACTACTATTGCGGCAAGATACATTGTGTACTTTATTGTCTTTTTCGATGATAGCGCATTCAGAACATCTGTGAATTTGCGCCGATACACGCGACTCCCCACTCCAATTCGACTTGGTTCCTTATGATTTACCCCACCTTCCTTATTATAACATCAGGGTTTTCTCCCTACAACAGCCTGATAAAGGCTTCCGTTCCCCTTAAACCCCATTTGCCTTTTACCAAACCTTTCAGACTCTAGATATACCTCATAAATATTTTTCGTACCCCTATATAACTAAACAATTGAAAGATATTGAAGAATCTCATTTGATAAATACAATCAGTCGTCGCTTTTGCGCTTCACTTAGAAACCTTGTATGCGGCTCTCACGTGTGTTTGAGACAGGTATAGCAAGACCATAAGACTGTAGACGATCTCGGCTGCCGCAGCTAACTTTGGAATGCCTGGAACGCTGGGCAAATTCAGAAAGGCCAAAGCATCCGCTACGATAACAAATATGGAAACCGCAACAGTGCCATTCCAGCCCCAGCTTCTGCCTAACCAAATTCCATAGGTGAAAATTAGAGTCAGCAATCCAAAAGCCAAAGTGTAAATGCTGTAAATCTCTGGAAGTTGCGCAGAGATAATGAAATTAGCGGAAGGGCTTGCAAAAAGAAGTAAAAATCCAGAGAAAACTTGTATAACCCCAATCGTGAATTAAGTCTTGCGTTTTCTGATACTACGAGCATGCTAAGCCTATTTTAGAGCACTTAAAAGCGCCCCGTGATACTCGTAGTACAGTCTCGGCTGCAGCTTATCTTTCACATAGGGCCCTCTTGCCAGATTGTCCAGACAAAGCACACGGCAATTGTCAAGACAATTAAGCCAGCTTCAGAAGCCATCAGAAAACAGCTCAACCTCAGCTCTATAGTTCAAACTAAGCAAACGGCAATAGTTCAAACTATTAAGCCAGCTATCTTAGAGAAGACCCCTTGAAGAGATTATTTAGCGCTAAATAATGTTAGCTATCACCATAGTTGCAACCATGTTTTTAGCTAAAGACCCCTTGTAGGAAAAGTTAGCACGCCATGCTAAGTTTGGTTCTTTATGCGCGTTGCAATGCGCTCTAGAACCTAAGACCCTAATTTTACTCTTAAATCTGAAAGTAAAATTGACCTACCCCTGCTCTCTCGTTAACTGCCCTACGCAATTTAAAAAGACACCCTCTCTATACCTACCTTTTTTCATCGCTGGAAAAAAATTTTCCAGAAATAAGCATGAGGAAAGCTGTGTTTTGCGAAAGAAGCTTGTTATAGGCTCTGTTCAGAGTCAAAAACACCTCACAATACCCTCACAAATCACCTTAAGAATAACCGAGACCATTCCTAAGGATAGTCGTAGTATTACCGAGACCATCCTATGGCTCCTAGAAACCAGGCCTAAGAATGCACGTGGCACTCTCTCGGTTGGAGCCTTGGGATACTTATAGGACCCGGGTTCGCCACCGTAAAGTTTACGACTGCGATGGCGTAGTCGTTCGCCGTTGTATCCTCAAAACCAGCGAACCCTATTACAAGACCGCTGATGTACGTAGTATTTTGTCACCGTAACTTTTACGACGGCGAATATTGGGACCTAAAGAACCTGTAGGACCTATGCATGCGGTAACGGCCCTATGATGCTCACAGTAATCTTCAAAAACACAGAAAAAAAAGGGATTGCGCGGGAGACATCTCCAATCGTCTAATGTTTCATTGACAAGTTTGTCTACCTTTTGAATCTGATTGTTGGTTCTGGGCACGTTTATGAAGCTGACTTTTTTGAAGTGCTTTTTTAATTCTTGGACTTTGTTCCACATTTTCCTCAACTCACGGTTTTTTACGGTGTATTCTCCAGTGAGTTGCTTGGCTACTAGTTCGCTGTCGAGGTGGCAAGTTACTTCCTCAGCATTGAGCACTGCTACAGATTCCAGCGCCGCTATCAACGCTTCGTATTCAGCTTGGTTATTGGTACGCAAGCCGATATAACGCGATTTTATCATTAAGATTTGACCGTTTTCCGATAGGATTAGGAAAGCTATAGCGGCTGGTCCGGGATTACCTCTAGCGCCGCCGTCCGAGAAAATCATTAATCGCTTGTAAATGTCTGCTCCCTCACTTTCGTGTTTTTTCGGTCTCCTATTAAAGAGTAACTGAAAAATCATTTGAAGTTTCTAACGTCTCAGGGTTTGCTCACGACCAACAAGAGCAGGTATGCCACAACCCAAAAAGGGCACCGCTTTCTCGAAATATTCGCCCAACTTAACGACGTATTCAAAGACTTTAACAAATAAAAGCTAACTTATTTTCGATTGTTCCACGCGTTTTTCAACATTGAAACGAAGCCAGCCTCGTCTTCCGCGACGCGATTTTTAACTTGCCTCCAAGCAGCTGGACAATTCTTGTAATCTACGCCAACAATGTCATGGATAATCCTGTCGATTTTCTGCTTATTTTGAGGGGTAACGTCTATCCCAGCCTTCTTAAAAACCTCTTCAAGATGTCTGAAATAACAAGTCATAACAAGACTCCTAAAACCCAAGTTCGCTAACGCCCTTGTAAACCTTACGCAAGTTTTCTAGCAAACAACGACTTAATGGAAAACTCAGAAATCTTAAATAATTGAGCCCATGTAATACCGATAATCGTTTATATTTAACTTGAACAAGGAGTGAATGTAGTGCTTGTTACAAATAAAGATTTGATGGTTCCTGCGAGAAAAAACTGCTACGCCGTCGGCGCTTTTAACGTCCAAAACCTTGAAAGTTTGTCAGCCATAGTTGAGGCGGCAACAGAAGAGAACTCGCCTGTAATCATCGCAATATCGCCGAGCACAATCAAGTACGCTGGTTTAGCCTACATATCAGGCCTTGTCAAAACAGCCGCACAACTTGCACCGGTGCCGTTAACCATGCATCTTGATCACGGAGAAGACTTCGACACTGCTGCAAAATGCGTTGATGCTGGTTTTACTTCGGTCATGATAGACGGGTCCTTCTTGAAGTTTGACGAAAATGTCGCCTTAACAAAGCGCGTAGTGAGCATTGTACATCCAAAAGGCGTTTCCGTTGAGGCTGAACTAGGAAAACTCGCCGGCGTGGAAGAACGAAGCGTAGAAGAGAAGGAAGCCATCCTAACCGACCCCAAAGCAGCAGTGGAATTCGTTGAGAAAACAGGAGTTGACACATTAGCAGTGGCAATAGGCACATCACATGGAGCGTACAAATTCAAAAGCGAAGCCAAGCTTGACCTAGAAAGGCTCAAAATAATCAGTGAGAAAATAAGTATTCCGCTTGTTCTGCACGGAGCCTCAAGTGTGCCACAATGGCTAGTGGAGAAAGCAACAAAGTACGGCGCTGCTCTTAGCGGTGCGAAAGGCATACCCGAAGATGAATATAAAAAAGCCATTTCAATGGGCATCGCAAAAATCAACATCGACACAGACCTACGCCTCGCTTTTACGGCAACAGTGCGTGAAGTTCTAACAAATTCGCCTAAAGAATTTGATCCGAGAAAGATTCTGGGTCCAGCGAAAGAAGCTATGAAAGAAGTTGCCAAAAGCAAAATGCGGTTATTTGGAAGCTCAGGAAAAGCTTAGGAGAACCAGGCAGATGAAAGTTGGCGTATTAAGCGGAGGTGGCGACGCTCCAGGAACGAACGCCGTTATTCGCGCTATCGTCAGAAGGGGTCTTCAGCGGTACGGCGATGAAATCGTAGGCATTAGAGATGGTTGGCGTGGATTGCTCGAAGGTGAATTCTTGCCGCTTAATCTGGAAGCAATCACAGGCATCCTCACTCGCGGAGGCTCAATCTTAGGGTACTCACGGACCAATCCTTTCAAATACGAAGACGGCGCTGAAAAAATACTGAAAAACATGGAAAAAGCAGGAATTGAAGCAATCATCGTCATTGGCGGCGACGACACCCTCAGCGTAGCGCATAAGCTAGCTGATTTCGGAATCAAATGCGTAGGCGTACCTAAAACGATAGACAACGACTTGTGGGGAACAGATTACACTTTCGGCTTCAACACTGCGGTGGCAACAGCAACAGAAGCCCTCGACAGGCTTCACAGCACAGCAGAAGCCCATCAGAGAGTAATAATTCTCGAAGTCATGGGACGGTACACGGGCTGGATAGCGCTTGAAGCGGGACTCGCAGGCGGCGCTGATGTCATATTGATTCCTGAGAAACCATTTGACGTTTGTGAAATCTGCGAGTACATCAGACATAGACAGAAACGAGGTAGAAATTATAGTTTGGTAGTTGTTGCCGAGGGTGCTAAACCGAAGGACGGAAAAGAGATAGTCTACAGTGATGGCGTTGACGAATTCGGCCATGCACGCCTCGGAGGAGTGGGGTATTACCTTGGAAAGGAGATTGAGAAAAACATGGACGTTGAAACCCGCGTCGTGGTTTTGGGGCATATTCAACGCGGTGGCACCCCAACAGCTTTTGACAGAATCTTAGCCACTAGATTCGGAATAGCAGCCATCGATTTCGTTCATGAAGGCAAGTTCGGATATTTAATAGCCATTCATGGAAACAAAATGGTGCCAGTTCCACTAAAAGAGGTCAGCGGCAAAAGAAAAACCGTAAACTTGGAACTCTACGAAATAGCAAGTGTGTTCTTCGGCTAAAAAAGAAAACGTTAACCTCGCTATTTTCTCAGCAGTTCCATGAGTTTTGGCATCAGCTCGCAACCGCGGTCTAAAATGCCCAGACTTCCGTTTTTGCAGTCCCTCTCAGAGAATTTAGAAATTTTGTCATCCTGGATTTTGCCGCCTGATATGAGCAGTGGAACTGGAGTGTCGCTGTGAACCTTCAAACTGCAGGGTGTTGCATGATCCGAGGTGATGCAGATAACACAGTCCTTCAACGTTATCTCCTGCAGCAATCTCCCGAAGAAATATTCATCGATGGTGGAAATCACTTTGGTCTTACGGGGGCAGTTGCCATCATGACCGGGTTCATCTGGACCCTTGAGGTGAATGTAAAGGCAATCGTAATGCGGCAACAAATCCATTATCTTCTTTACTCTTAGTTCGAAGTCATTCTTAAGATCGCCCGATGGGGGAGGCAGAAGAGACGCATGCATACCTGCGAGTTCGGCTATTCCCCTCTCGGCGGTCATATCTGTAAGAGCAGCAAATTTAACATGGTATTTTTCGTTGATGTTAAAGAGTTTCGGTAAAAGGTGCCCCGCATCTCTCGTGAGCACCACGTTTGCCTTAAGCTTTCCTTCTGCCGCGCGTTTCCTGTTTACTTCGTGGTTTTCCCAGAGTTTATGGGTTTTTTCAATGAACTCGTTCACGAGTTCTGCAGAAATTCGCGCTGCTTCCGTGTTATCCATTGGCTCGCACTTCTTAAGCACCATTTCAACATTAGGCATGGCTACTCCGAGCCCGTTGACCATGAAGTAAGCTGGATCACTGTTCGTTATGCTGCTCGAGAGAGGTTTTCCTTTGTTTTTTATGACTAAAACTGCCCTATGACCTAAAGTGTTCTTGAATTCAAACGCCGCTGGGTACGATTCTAGTTTTACTTTTTCGTTAGCGGATTCGCTCAGTTCTGTAGCTTCTTCTGTGGTGAGGGACCTTGCCACTCTTCTGTCAATTATTTTCTTGCCTTTTCCTAAAGTTGCAAAGTTACATCTTAAGGCTAAATCACCATCCGTTACGTTCACGCCTGCACCGACCGCTTCAATAACACCTCGTCCAGTACTGCACTTGAGGGGGTCATAGCCCAAAAGTGAAATAACAGCCACATCACTCTCAGGTGCAACGCCTTTTCTAACCGCATACATTAACCCCGCTTTCCCATTTTTGGCAAGAAAGTCCATGTTAGGGGTTTCAGCGACCTCTAGAGGCGTTTTGTTCCCTAGCTCGCTAATCGGTAAATCGCCCATACCATCTATGACCACGTAGAGCAGCTTCAATGCAGGAAATTTCCTCCGTTAAGCCAAAGAGATTATTCTGTTCAGATGACTTATTTCTTTTTTGTGCATTAACTCTATTTTTCATAGAGAGATGTTTTTATGCCAGCGGTGAGAGGAAGCGGCAGGCAAGATTTGCTCATAAGCTCGCGATGAAGCCTGATGTGACATCTTTGATAGACTGAATTAAAGGATATTTTACTTTCACAGGAGCCTTAAGTTTTTTTAAGCGATTGACTCTAAAGTATATGGGCGGATGAGGGTCGAAACCTATCCATTCTTGAATGCGGAAGGATGGTGCTCGTTCATATAGTAACCTTTGAAAGCCGATTTTTTCAAGAGACCCCGCTAAGACCTCAGGTTGACCTATCATGATGGCGGATATAAGGTCAGCTCGAGCTTCAAAAAATTTGGCGACAAAGTATATGATGGTCATTATAAACCAGAAGTAGATGAAGAACAAGAAAGAGACAAAGAAGACTGGAAACAATGGGAAAAGTACATAAAATCTGAAGAGAAATTCACCGGCTGTTAACGCAAAGAGAATTAATGGGTCGCGACCTTTTAAGTGGCCGAACTCATGACCCAAAACGCTCAAGATCTCATCTTCTTCTAACTGAACAAAAAGACCCGTTGTTATCAAAACTATGCCACGGCTTGGGCTTGGGCCAGAGGTTGCCGCGTTGGGGAGTATATTGTTTGAAATTACGATCTTAGGCACTGGGTAACCGAACCTATCGGCGATTTTCTTAACTAAAGCGTAAACGTTTACTTTTTTAGCCACCAAATTCTCTGGCTGACATGCCATGCCATGTTTCTCAAAGACTTTTCCTGCGTCTTCACAGTTGATTTCGCCCTTCTTTTCGATGACTTCTTTGTATATTTCCTCTTTTAGGGCATTCAGTTTTTCTCTGGAATAAGTTTCTTTAAACTGTCCATTTTTGCTTATGGGAAGATGATACTGTAGTAAGTGTATGTATG
>Ga0315268_10009662_pt1 | contig 9993 bp, 9 predicted proteins | sample C1_top_MG_FD_204535 | JGI IMG/M metagenome (GOLD analysis project Ga0315268, IMG submission 204535) | Sediment microbial communities from Yellowstone Lake, YNP, Wyoming, USA - C1_top | ecosystem: Environmental > Aquatic > Freshwater > Lake > Sediment | place: USA: Wyoming | collected 2017-08-01 | reverse complement strand
CGGACAGGCGGTGACGAATGTGGCTCTCGGAAAGGATAATACAGCAAAACTTGGTGCAGTTGACATGAAAGGGAGCGATGTTAAGGGAGCCATAGTTAACACGGCTGTCGGGGCTGCTGTGACGAATGTTGCGATTGGTCAAGGCAACAAGGCAAACCTTGCCGCGGCAGAAATGCAGGGAAGCAGCATGAAGGGTGCGATTGTAAATACTGCTGCGGGTGGAGCTGTGACAAACGTTGCTATTGGAGCAGGCAATAAGGCCAATCTGGCTGCTGCAGAAATGAAGGACAGCAGCATGAAGGGTGCGATTGTTAATACTGCTGCGGGTGGAGCTGTAACAAACGTTGCTATAGGAAAGGATAATAAGGCTAATCTGGCTGCTGTTGACATGAAGGGAAGTGATGTAAAGGGAAATATAGTAAATACCGCTGCCGGCGGAGCTGTTACAAACGTTGCAATAGGAAAGGGGAATAAGGCTAACCTTGCCGCTGTTAACATGGAAGGCAGCAGTGCCAAGGGGAATATAGTTAATACCGCTGCGGGTGGAGCTGTAACAAACGTTGCAATAGGCAGTAACTCCAAGGCGAACCTATCTTCTGTTGACATGAAAAACAGCAGCATGAAAGGTAATATTGTTAACACTGCTGCAGGCGGGGCTGTGACAAACGTAGCAATAGGCAGTAATTCCAAGGCAAATTTGTCGTCGGTTAACATGGAAAACAGCAACATGAAAGGAAATATCTCAAATACAACAGTAGGGGGAGTTGTAACAAACGTTGCTGTAGGCAGTAATTCCAAGGCAAATCTGGGTTCTGTGGATATGAAAAACAGCAGCATGAAGGGAAATATCTCCAACAGAGCGGCCGGAGGAGTGATGACGAATGTTGCGGTGGGGAGCAATTCCAAGGCAAATCTGGGTTCTGTTGTTCTTGAAAACAGCAATGTTAATGGGAATATCAGCAACAGAGTCAGTGGCGGTGCTGTAACTAATGTTGCCGTTGGATCAGGCAGCGAAGCTAATTCTGGTTCTGTTATTATAAAAAACCGTGGTTCAGGTGGTGCTGGCACTAATTCGGGTACCGGACTTGTTGTTAACGATGTTAGGGTTCCTTTTGGAGGAATGGGCGTGGCCAATACGAATGTGGCTATAGGAGGCACATCCAATAAAAATTCAGTTGTTAAAAAATAAAAGAGTCATGAATCTTTTCTGATTTGATGTGATTTGCGGGCTGTTTGTATGATCAGAAAAGGGAATGTAAAAGCGGCTGGAATAATTTATAATAATATCAAAATCATGCGTCAGCATGGAAAGGAGTTCGTAAACAAAATAAAGAGGGCCTTGTAAGGGAGTGAATTGTTCACATAATAAATGTGAAATTATTCACTGACAAAAATATTCACGGTATGGTATTATTAACACAAAATTTCGGTTGGTTCTATTCATTAACAAGAAAGAAACAAAGGAGGCAACAAAATGAAGAAAGTATTTTTAGTTATGGGTATTCTTTTGATTTGTGTTTCATTGGCTTATGCAGGATCTGAAGTAAAGGGTGCTATTATCAATCAGTCCGATGTTAAAAATGCAGCTAACGTAGCAATGGGCAAGGACGCAACAGCCCAGATGGGTACAGTGGCACTTAAAGATTCCAAGGTACAGGGCGCTGTTATCAACAAATCCAATGTTAAAAATGCAGCCAACGTAGCAATGGGCCAGGGCGCAACAGCTAACATGGGCACAGTGGACATGAAGAACTCCGAAGTTAAGGGCGCAATTATCAATCAGTCCAGTGCAGAGAATGCAGCTAACGTTGCAATGGGCAAAGGCGCAACAGCTCAGATGGGTACAGTAGCCATGAAGGATTCCAAGGTACAGGGCGCTGTTATCAACAAATCCAATGTTAAAAATGCAGCCAACGTAGCAATGGGCCAGGGCGCAAAAGCCAACATGGGTACAGTGGACATGAAGAACTCCGAAGTTAAGGGTGCAGTTATCAATCAGTCCAATGTAGAGAATGCAGCCAACGTAGCAATGGGCAAAGGCGCAACAGCCCAGATGGGTACCGTAGCCATGAAGGATTCCAAGGTACAGGGCGCTGTTATCAACAAATCCAATGTTAAAAATGCAGCTAACGTGGCAATGGGCCAGGGCGCAACAGCCAACATGGGTACAGTGGACATGAAGGGCTCAACTGTAAAGGGTGCTGTTATCAATCAGTCCAATGTAGAGAATGCAGCCAACGTAGCAATGGGCAAAGGCGCAACAGCCAACACGGGTTCAGTGGTAATCAAATAGTTGTATTTTATTGTTAAGCAATTTAGATTAGTAGATGATCAGGGTTGCGGTTGTTTGCCGCAGCCCTGATCAAAACGAAGCTGACTGAGTAATAGAAACGCGAATAATATTTACGTACAAAGTATTCTAACAGCCCTCCATAAATTTGTCTCTGTGTTAATGTAAAAGCTTGATTTGACATGTGATGTGATAAATGTTATTCAGAGAAAGAAATGTTTTTATAGGTTAAGATTTTAACAGAACAGGATATTTATCGCCGTCAGGAGTAAGGGGGGCATATGTATATGTATAAGAAATGGTTCATAATAGTATGTGTTATTATTATTCCGGCTATGATTACGGGATATAGCTGGGGAGAAAGTGATCTTGAAGACGGTATTTCAACAGCTACTGATGATGGAATTCAAGCTGATGATGAGTTAGGCAAGAAGGATAACAATATTAACTTTATTGTTCTGGACGCAATGGCAGCGGCCAAAATGAAAGCTAAAAAAGGTGATCAGGCTGCTAAAAATAAAAAGAGTGGCGGTGACATAACGGGAGATAAGAATGAGAACAGTGTTGTAGTCGGACCTGGTTCTCAGACTGGAAATATATATAATATTCAGGTTATGAAATAATACATGTTGGGTTAATATGCGCGATGAATTAACTGAAATCTGCAATTGTCAAAAATGTTGCTTATAGAGGGGGAAAATGAAACATATATTTTGGAATAAACAGACCTGCCAGAAGATGCAAATTGTTTTGATAATGATATCATTTTCCTTGCTTCTGGTTTCCTGCGCATCGATTGATCCTGCAAAAATCGATGTTGAGCTTAAAACTACCCCACCAACTTCACAGATCACCACTTATACACAGGCGCTGGCAGATCTCGGATTAATGACAGAGATATATAATGTTGACGTTGTAAAAATTCAGAGCAATCCCATTGGGGATAATACTGGAACATCCGGAGCCTCAGGTGGAGAAATCCCCAGGGACATAACAGAGATGATAAAGAGTTCCCTTAATTCAATAGGAGGTAATGTAATCTTCATTCCTTACGATCCATCCTTTATTCAAAACCAGATGGTGACCGGCTATTCGAGTTTTGATGAAAAACTTATTCCTGATGTCGTTATAAGCGGGGGCATTACTGAATTTGACAGAGGATTGGAAACAAGGGGCGATGGTACAGATATGAGTGCCGGCGCTGAGTTTACGGGTCTACCCAACTATCTTCCATCAAAAGAGGTTAAGCTGAAATATGGCGATACGGGAAAAACCGGGCTTGCAAGCATTACTCTTGATTTTAACCTTCTTAATTTTAAAACAATGGCGGGTATCCCAAGGATGAATACCGTCAACGGTATGAAGGTTTCAAAAGCGATGGGTGAAAAAGAACTTGGAATAAGTCTTTTCGGGCAGACATTTGGAAGAAAGGGCTCCATTAAAAAAGTCCAGGGACGGCATGCCGCTGTCAGGCTGCTTGTCGAGTTAAGCATGATCCAGGTTGTCGGAAAATATAATGGCCTTCCTTACTGGAGGTTGCTTGGTGAAGATGCTGAACCCGATAGGGATGTAGAAAGCGCTATCAAGAAGTTTTATTTCAGATTATCTGACCCCGAAAGAATTTTTAAAGCACAGGAATGGTTATATCTGCACGGGCATGAACTTCAGCTGAATGGGGTTATGGATCAGGCAACAATGGCTGCATTACAGAAACTTGACGGCAGCTATAAACCAGGAAGTCAAATTGATGAAAACCTGTTCCTTAAGATATATGTCTCAATTCCGATTAAAGAAAGCACTTTGGGGAGAAGGCAATATCTAACAAAGCTTATGGGGCAGGAACCTCCGGCAGCGGCAAAAACCAGTACTGCGCCTCCGCCTCAGGCAGCGCAGCAAACACATGTCCAGGCAGCTCCATCTGCAGCAAAACAACAGCAGGCAGCTTCTGCTCCTCCCGCCGCTGCGGCAAAACAGCAGCCGGCAGCTCCTGCTCCAAAGGCAGCCGCTGCAAGCAGTGTAAAGAAAAAGGGTTCTATAGGCAAAATACTTACAGATGATGAATGGTAAGATAAGAATTCATGAATAAGAAACAAAAGAGTTACTCAAGGTTTATTGTAATAATCTGTCTGCTTCTGATTTTCCCTGTTTCATCATCAACGGCAGGAAACAAGGAGAAGGTGGAAAACAGGACTCAGGAGATGGATGACCTGAACAAACAGATGGTCGGTCAAATCCCAAACCTGCCAAAAGATGGAAAAGTTGATGCAAAAGCTAGAGTTACTAATGAGGGCGGTAGCATAATTTTTGATATTTATCAGGTAAAAACAGTCGTTAAGGAAGAAAGTTTGAATTTCGGGGGAGGGCGGCAGGAAACAGAAACCAGGGAAGAGTTAATGCCTGATACCACTGAAAAAAAAAGGGAATCATCTGTATCTAAACCTAAATAGGACGTATAAAAAATAAGCTGAAATACGATTCTGCCAATAATAACGAAAGCAAGAGGTGGTAAATGGCAAAGAAAAACTCCAAAAAAGGAGGAGACAGTTATATGATATCGAGACGCATTAAGGCTTTTCTTGTTTTAATCGTTTGTGTGAGTTTATTTGTGCCAAACGTATGGGCCGGCAATAAAAAAATGATGGCTATCATGGCGGCAAAAAATGATGCTATGAGGGGACTTACTGAGCAGGTATATGGACTGAAAGTCCGCTCTTCGGAAGAAGTGAAAAACATGACAGCGGACAGTTATGTCGGAAAGACCGATTCAAAGACATCTGCCACTTTGTCGGGAATTAAGATTACAGATGTAATTTATGATTCTCAGAAAGATATTGCCAAGGCCACAGCAACTATGACAGCCAGTGAAATAGTGAATATAGAGGGCGCAAATGTGGCATTGAACGGCAAGGTGTTCAAGCATGTCGGCTTTGGAACAAGCTCTCCCGAGAATGCCGGCCCGCTTAAGGCCCTGAGGGCAGCACAGATTGATGCATACAAGCAACTGGCGCAGCAGATTGCCGGTTTTACCCTCGAAAGCCAGACTTCTGTTGAAAACTACATGCTTAAATCGGATCTTATACAGACAAAAGTGCAGGCATCTCTTGCTCTTTCCGAGATAGTCGATTTTGGATGGGATAAATCCGGCGATGCATATGTCAAGATGATTTTAAAGGTTGACGAAGTAGCGGCAATGCTTGGTGAAGCTGTTGTCGGTGCCGGTGAAGTTATAGAGGTAGAAGGTCAGGGTGCTATTCAGGATGATTTCAAGAAAGCTAAGGCTGCAACCAAAAAACCTTAACCTGGCTTTAACAATATATTTTCTGTCAATCTTTATCTTTTAACTTTATATTTATCCCCTTCGTTTCCCTCATTATGCAGAGGTGCAGAGAAGGGGATTTTTTTTAACTTATTATTTGCCGGAAAGGAGATTATACAATGAAAAATAAGCAGCTTTGGGCTGAAAGAGCCAAGTATTTTTTATTAGGAGTAGCTGTTGTAACAGGTATCTTGTTTTTGGCAGGTGCAGATTCGCTTAGTCCTCCTCCTCCTAACTATGGGAGATTTCAAATATCATCCTGGGCAACTTCTTTTGGAAACAACTCAGGAGGAGTCGGGGCTTTCGTTGTTGACACCATTACAGGGGAGACGAAAACAGTGTACAGCAGAATATACGGAGCTCCTGATGAAGGCAAGCTTATGAAAAATGACCTGAAGAAACCCTTTATTGCCATAGATTAGTTGAAGGATCCCTGATTCCTGAAGGCATCGGCTTCAATCGGTGGCAATTATTTGGAAATGGAGGTTGTATGAATCCCAAAAAATATTTATGGTTATTATTTCAAGTAGTTATATGTATGATGATTTTAGGAGGCAGGCAAAGTATTGCCGGCGGAATTACAATAAACGTAGGTGGCGGAAAGGTAGCCGACGTATCGATTGATGGAGGGGTGGCACGCTCGGGCAGCAGCGGGTGCGGAGGCGGCGTTGAGGGAAATGGTATTGCAAAAAAAGAAAACAGAAAAGTTGATATTTTCAGTTCTGTTGAAGTAGATGGAGCCTTTAATGTCTATATAGAGTGCCGTAAAAAACAAAACCTTGAATTGAGCGGTGACAGCAATATCCTTCCCTATATCATTACGAGAGTGAAGGGGAAAACACTGCAAATTACAACCAGCAAGACAATATGTCCCAAAATACTGCTTGAGGTCAGAATATCTGCCGACAATATTGAGAAGGCAATCGCTTCCGGCGCCGTTGACCTTTTAATTTCAGGGGTGGATAACAATAATCTGGATATCGAGGTGGATGGCGCCGGCGATATCAAAGCAGCCGGGAAAACAAAGAACTTCAAGATTAATGTATCCGGATCCGGAGATGTGAAAGCAAAAGAGCTTAAAGCCGAAAATGTTGAAGTATCGGTTAATGGAGCCGGCAATGCAGTTGTGCATGCTTCCAGGAAGCTTAAAGCGGAAATAAACGGAGCCGGGGATATAAGTTACTACGGAAATCCTAAAGAGGTATCTGAAAATATTTCAGGTGTAGGGGATATTATAAAAAAATAAGGTTAATCAGTCGTTCATCTTCTAAATCAGATCATACGGTTCAAGGACTCAGAGACTCGAGGGCTGACCTCTGTCCGAAGCCTTCAAATTTCATAAGGAGTATCGTATGAAATCATCTGGAATAATGATATGCGTGATAATAATAACTCTTCTTATTGCTGCACCTGTTTCAGCTAAATCGAATGTCAAAGAGGCTGTTGTAAAAATTTATACGGTCAGCAATCCATACAATTACCATGAACCGTGGCAGATGTGGGGGCAGAAAATATTTAATGGTTCGGGTTGTATAATAAGCGGTAATAGAATATTGACAAATGCTCATGTTATCAGAGACCAGACATTTATACAGGTAAGGCGTTCCGGTGAGGCAAAAAGATATACAGCCGAACCGGAAATAATAGCACATGAATCAGATCTTGCTATCCTAAAAGTGAAAGATAATACATTTTTTGAGGGTACGGAACCTGTTGAAATTGGAGAACTCCCGGAAATAAAAGATAAAATAGTTGTTTATGGATTTCCTGAAGGCGGAGACAAGCTGTCTATTACCGAGGGGGTTGTTTCCAGAGTCGAGCACACCAAATATTATCACAGCAGCGCATATTTGCTTACCTGCCAGATCGATGCTGCCATAAATTCAGGCAACAGCGGTGGTCCGGTCATAAAGGATGATAAAATTATTGGTGTGGCATTTCAGGGTTTGGCAGGCAGGGGGTTTGAGAATATCGGATATATGATTCCTGCGCCTGTAATCAAGCACTTACTTTTGGATATAAAAGATGGCCGGCATGACGGAACACCGGATATAGGTCTATCCATGCAGAAAATGGAAAATCCTGATATGAGGCGCAAATACCTCATGAACGACAAACAGTCAGGAATTCTGATCAACAAGGTTTACCCTGATTCACCTGCGGAAGGAGTAATTGAAGCAGGCGATGTATTGCTCTCAATTGAAGGAGGGAAAATCGAAAATGACGGAACAATAGAGTTCAGACAGAGCGAGAGAACTTACTTTGGATATTTAATGCAAAAAAAGCAGATAAATGAGTCGGTTAATTTTGAAATGCTAAGAAACGGCAGAATCAGAAGCGGTAATATTATTCTGACAAAGCCTGTTGATTATGAAAGGTTAGTGCAAAATGAGCGATATGATACGCCTCCAACTTATTGCGTTATAGGAGGGCTTGTTTTTGAAACCCTTACATTAAACTACCTGATGGAATATGGGAGTGAGAAGGACTGGTATTTAAATGCTCCAAAGGAGCTTGTTAATTTTTATATAAACGGGGAGCCAACAGAAAAACAAAGGGAGATTGTTGTCTTGGTCAAGGTTCTTGCAGATGAAATAAATGTAGGTTACCATGATTTTGTAGATGCTGTGATATCATCTGTTAACGGGGTGAAAATATCAAGAATCGGTGATCTTGTAAAGGGGTTTGAAAATAACAAAGGCGAATACCATGTTATTGAAGATATTCGTGGATTCAAGATGGTTCTTGACAGAAAGATGGTTGATGAAAGCAGAGAGAGAATATTGAAGAAATATAAAATAGGTGCGGACAGATCAAAAGATTTAAAGGCTTTTTAAACCGATTTACTTGTTTACAAATTCTATCACAACATTCTGGATATCAGTTTTATTCCCAATATTTGCCGATGTTTCAAATTCGCCTGCCTTTCCACGGGAAAAGGGTCTGTTTTTATTGACATCGGCCTCAACTGAATGAACAACTACATCCTTCCCGTTTTTAAAATATACAATTACATATCCTTTCACAGGAGAGTGACCTAAATTCTTAATCTTTCCGGAAACAAGCACATTATTACCATCTTCCTGCAGTTCAGCTACAAGATCCTCTATTTCATAAACCGGAGCAGAAAAAGAAAGTGTTCCTGAACGTACTACGCTTCCGCCAAGGACATTACCCGCTAAAAGAAGAGTCGCGATAAAAACTACAGGAAGAAAAAATCTTATTTTCATGAAGCTCACCTATGTAACTATCTTTAATTTATGGCTTAAAACGCTATCGGAATTACCTGTAAAGTCTGAACCCCATAAGATAATATTTTCGCTTTATTAGTACAGTTCCTTGTAAAAAATGTCAAGCTTGTTACTTTGTGAGATATTACCCAAAAAGTATCATAATGCAAGTCCCCATATTATTGAACCGAAATGGCGAGCGCATACCCCGCTGCTGGCGGCGGGGATCTTCAAAATTATATTAAGCAGCCACTAATTTTATTAGTTGACTGCTATATGAAGATGAAATGTAGATTTATATAGTTTTTACTTTGATTTTTCCTGCTTTACAATGGGACTTGCAACCTGATTACTGTCTGCCGGATCGCTCTTCAAGCCGTCTTTGTCTTCTGAAATTATCCTGTAACTGTAGCTTGATTCAGGTTTTAAATCGAAATCTTTATAACTTGTCTGACCCATGGATAGCTCTGTTAATCTGGACCATGACCCGCCGGATAATGTAGAAAATGCCCCGCCGCCAGATATGCTTCTGTATACAACATTCGACTTGATATCAGTTTCGGGATTCCTTTCCCAGCTAATAAGGATATGATCCGCTCCTGCTGATGCTGACAGCCCGTTAACAGACGCTGGCCTCGGCTTTGTTGCGGCCTTGACGCAGGGGCTTACTTTTCCTTCCGCCTCAAACAGGTTGAAACTGGTTATTGCATAGAAATAATTTTTACCGTCGTCCAAAGGAGTAAAAGCTTCACCCTTGTCAAGGTAGGCATTTGACTTGTAATCCTTGACAGATGCTATTTTTTTCATGTTATTGTTATCGAGACCGCGGTAAATATTATAGCCGCCAACATCGGTATCTTCAATAGATTTCCATGAAATATTGACAGATTTCACAAGGCCGCTTATGACTTGAAGATTTAACGGGAAAGCCGGAAGGTCCTTTGTCTTTCCTTTTACTTCATTTGACGGGCCGGTTTCTTTTTTATCGTCGTAGGCGGTTAGGTAGTATGTATACTGAGGTCCGTCGGCAAGATCTTTTTCGTCAATAATATTCGTTTTTGCGCCTCCTAAAATACTCCCAACTCTTTTCCATCCCGTGTTTTCAGTTTTTCTGTAAAGATAATAACCGGAAACGTCACAAACCGGTTTCCAGGAGA
>Ga0315268_10009660_pt1 | contig 9994 bp, 5 predicted proteins | sample C1_top_MG_FD_204535 | JGI IMG/M metagenome (GOLD analysis project Ga0315268, IMG submission 204535) | Sediment microbial communities from Yellowstone Lake, YNP, Wyoming, USA - C1_top | ecosystem: Environmental > Aquatic > Freshwater > Lake > Sediment | place: USA: Wyoming | collected 2017-08-01 | reverse complement strand
CTACCCGCGACGTGGTGAACAGGTTCGTTGCCCATGTGATGGTCACCAGCACATTGCTGCCGGCTGCGGTGAATGATCCGGCTGCGGGAGCAGTGGTGATGGCAATGGCTGGATACACGGCCCACGGGGTCTTCTGATTCCACTTCTGGTCCAGACCGTCTCCGCCGTTGGCTGTTGGCCGCTCATGGCACGACAGCGAAAAATCGCCGGGACTGGGGCCGTTTGGCCCACCGTAGGGCCCAGTGTATCCATATCCGCTGTAGGTCCCGGGGATTCTGCCGCCTCCGCTTCCGTATCCAGAGTCGCCCGAGCCGCTGCTGCTTCCCGATACAATTGGTGTCGGGTCGTATGCCACCCGGCCCTTGTGTTTGCTGTCCATGCAGTTCGTTATCATGAGTCTCGGCAGTACGGATCCGTTATGCGGGGAGTGGCATTTCGAGCATACGAATGTATGCTGAACGGTCGCATTTGCTGTTTTCCATCCCTTGACCGACTCGTGTACCCGGTCTTTGCTCTTCCAGGTATGGTCCGATCCGTTCGTCAGGCTTGGTTTCGGATGACAAGTAAGACACAGTCCTGCAAATTGCGCTTCCGTTTCTGCGATATACGTCCCGGTCACGTTGCTCAGGGCGGGACCGAACGTATTCTGATCAATATTGATCTGAACTCCTTCCCCATACCCCGGAAGGCCTGTCTGCACAACCCTGTTCTGGGGCGCTGCGTCCTCTTTATAAGGCGACGTCAGCCACGTGCCTTTGAGCATGGGTACGGCATACTGCTGGTTTTGTCCCAGGGTCGGGCTCACCCCGTGAGGGTCGTGGCAGGGAGTACACAGACCGTCGATGGTTCCCATCGCGGTATTGGACAGGCTGGATGATGCTCCGAAATGGCCGCCGGCGTTTTGATTGATGCCCTTGTAGGGATACCGAAGCTGCGCACCTGCTGCTCCCGGCTCCAACGAAGGTGAATCCCAGTAGCCGATGACGGTCGTTGCAACGCCGAAGGTGGAGAGGTAGCCCCACGGTTTTGTTCCGGCTGTGGATGTCAGGTGGCAGTCAAGGCAGAGGCTTGCTCCTGCGTTGCGCACGTTCTTATTCGTTGCTGATCCGCCGGACTGTGGTTTATACGTCATGGCATAACCGCCCAGTCCGGTCACGGTGTCCTTCAGGATCCCGCCGTTCGTCGTCGAGCTTGTGTAGCGCGTCGTGATGCCGGAGATCGTCGAACCATGGGAGTTGTGACAGTCAAAACACTGAACGTTCGCGTTGCCGCCTGTATTAGCGATCGTCCCATCAACACCCGTGGCTGCGCTCCAGCCGCGCTGATTGTTGGTCAGATTGCCATGCGCGGAAAAAGTCTTCTTCAGGTTCTTGGGGGCCGCGTTCGAAACGTTCGTATATTTCCCCCAGGTGGTCGTCCCGGTCGAGGAATATCGTGCCGCAACACTGGTATTGTCCCAGGCGTACTGTTTCGGGGTTTTTCCGTCGCCAAAGGGATTCGTTCCATTATTGGAATCGTTGTGACAGCCGAGGCAATGGTTCGTCAGCTTTGTCGTTTCTGTCCGTGTACCATTGGCCATATACTGAACCGCGGTCGTGCCCACGGTGTACGCTATCGGCCTGCTGCCTGCACCATACACAACGAGGTCGACTGCCGAACCCGGCGCTGCTGAACCGCCATGGTACAGCGTATTGATGCTTCCATCGCTGTTCGCTTCCCAGTGGCACTGGTAGCAATGGGTATTTGACAACGCCACGCCCTGGACATGATGGGAGTTCCCCCCGAACTGCGTTGAAATCGCCGCACGGTTTCCCTGGGAGATCGAGTGGCAGTCCAGACATGCGGTCGCTCCCCAGCGGGTGCTGGTGTTGCCGTGGCACGAGACCGTGCTGCAGGTCCCTCCGTTCGAGGCAAAGGTATAGGAGAAACCCGTGCTCGTGCCGGCCAGAAGGTCGTATCTCAGGTTCACATGGTTATCGATGCTCGCGATCGTGGTGCCGTTCGTTGTCGTGGCAGCGTGGCACTTGTCGCAGGTCTTCTGCATATGTGTTGGATGACTGTTCGCCTTGGGACTTCCATTCGCATAGGCCGGAGGATAACCGTGGCAGGAGCTGCAGGTCAGGTTCCCGGAGCCCCACGGCGCCGATGTATTGGCCGCGACAGCACCCGTCGCAACCGATGTCCCATTGCTGTGGCAGTAGGTATTGGAACAATCAGCATAGGCATCGCCCGGCGTGGGGCTTCCGTTATACGAGCCGCCGTATTCAGGCGCGAACGCAACATCGATCCGGCCGTTCGCGTGCTTGTCCCGTTTCGGCTGTATTGTTGCCGCGTCATGGCATCCCATGCAGCCGTCGTCGCTGTTCGAGTAGTTATGGCAGGGATAGCATTGCTGCATTTCCTGATACTGAAAATGCTTCTCATGGCTGCCGGTCAGGGGAGGATACGCAGATCCAGAATACAAATGACATCCGGAACAGCTCAAGGTGTTATTGTTTCCCCAGGTTGGCGTGACCTGGTAGATCGGCCGGCTTCCCGGAGGTGAGGACTGGACCGAGCTGTGGCAATAGACGTTCGTGCAGGAACCATAGGCATCGAGGACCGTATCGGTACCACTGTAACTCCCGCCCGCGGTCTTTGGGTCCGATGAAAGGACAACCTCCGATTTTCCGTTCACATGGAGCGTTTTATCTGTTGCCGGGTCCCGGTGGCAGAGGCCGCAGGGATAATTATAGCCGCTCAAATAGACCAGGGCATGTTTGGAATGGCTCCCACGGATCGGCGGGTTCGCTGCAGTCGCACCATGGCAAGAACCGCAGGCCGCTGTCGTGGCATTGTCCCATACCGGCGTGGTGTCGGTGCCTCCGTTCGGAGCCATGGTGCCGCCATGGCAGTAGACATTTGAACAGGTCTTGGTGCCCGTCTTCGTCACGGTCGTGAGCCCGTTATCGCTCGAGTCGTAATTGGCTTTTGTCTGCCCGTCGTAGGAACCGCCCTGGTATACACCGCCAAAGAGCGAGAATCCCATCGAGATATTCAGGCCATTGTTGTGGGTCGTGCCTGACCCCGCGCTGTTCGCGTGGCAGGAAGAGCAGGAGATCTGCCGCGTATTGACATGATACCCGTGGGCGCCGGAAGTTGTTGAACCTGTGCTGCCGGTCCCTCCTGTGGTGAGGGCAAGACCTTTGGGCCCGCCCTTTGTGTTCAAAACCGGCGGATTCCCATGGCAAAGATCGCAGGATGCCTTGAAGCCGACATTGTGCTTATGGCACTCCACGCAGTTGTACCCTGCAGGCGCCGGATGCCCCCGGTCGAGCTTGGTCCCACTGTTGTTGAAATACTTGGTTTTCGTATGGCAGACCTGGCACACGCCATCAACGACCTCGGTGCCTGATGCGAACGATTTCGGGCCCTGATTGTTGAAAAACCGAACCGTTTTTATGCCGCTGTTCGGCGTCGTGATCTTGTCCCAGACATATCCCGGATACCTGACGACGAACGTGCTGCCGACCTTGATGTAGAACGTGTCGATCGGGTTCTTGGGGCTGACGAACATTGTATCCGCAGTATTCCCCGTGATCCGGTACATCGTTGCCGGATCGCTGATATCCGGAACCAGGAGATGATCGATATACGCACTCGGCGTCAGCAACATGCTCACCTGCACGCTCTCCAACGAAATGGCAATGATGGACCCGGTAGCGAGGCTGTTCAGCGTCGAGGTCGCGTACGTGGTCACCTGCATCTGGTAATGCGGATTATGGCAAACACGGCACTCGATGGTCCAGGCGCCGTAGATGTTCGAGGTCTGGACGCTTGAATGAGTCTGAACGTCCTGCGCTTCGCTGCTCATTGGATAGGGGTAAATGTGGCAGGACTTGCAGAGGTTGTTGGCATACGTATAATCGATCGTCGGAGTGCCTGTTGGCTGGGTCTTCCAGGATACCGATGTACTGCCCGAAACATGGCAGCGGCTGCTGCAGCTGATATCATTGGTCACGTCATGCGGCGCATCAAGGGCCAAGGCGTCGCCCGCAATTGTGCAATAGGTGAATGCGAGAATTGAACAGAGAAGGATCTTTCTAACGGAGTTCGCTTTCATCGCACACTATCACCCATAATGACACGAACCGTTACGGCTTCATGCAGCATCTCCAGATGTTCATTGAAAACAATAGATCATGGTATGTGTTATTGTTGCAGTTGAATCTGACAATGCGTCATCGCTACAATTTGTTACAACAGTAAGTAATCATGGAACTAAATGTAGTGTATATTTGCAACATACATACCATCAATCTGAATTTACAATTGTTTATAGATAACGCGTTGTTAAAATAGTTTGATGTTTGATATTCGAATATCGTGCGCATAAATGCGCAACTGGTTGGTGTAATGACCACTTTAGGAATCTGAATCTGCCAAATTCTCCGTTCCCACAATGCTATATTGTGCAATTGATTGTCTCACGCATTTTCTATAAAGGCACACCATTTTTATCCAGCGATCTCGTTCTTTTACCGCTACCTCTTTTCGCGATCTTCTTTTCAGGCCCTTTTATTTCCTTGGCAAATTGTTTTGAACATGCAGGTGAACCGCAGGCTGTTTTTGCTGCGGAGACCGCATCTTTTTCTGTTGCCTGGTTGCAGCCGATACCCGCGTTTCCCGTTGATCTGATGGTAGAAGCGATCGAGAACCATCCGTTGCCTGAGCAGATACCTATCATTCGGCACTCGTATTTATTGACTTTTTTGTTCCTCGCATAATTCTCACATTCCCCGGCTGCCTTGATCTCCGCGTTCTTTGCACCCTCAAGCGACATCTCGTTAAACAGCCTGTTCTCCAGTGGATCGGCGCCCCGGTCAATATATGCAACCACAGCCCATGATTCTGCGCCTAATGCAGCGGCAGGCAGCATGATCGCCAGCAATACAAGCAACAGAATGCTCTTCATATGGTACCTCCTGGTGTGAACCTGATTTTTGTGACGTTCTCGACATTACAAGTAATTGCACTAAACTTCACATCGTCCCCATCTATTCATATATACGATATATCTTAATAAGCAATATGCGTACCATATCATAGCAACGTTGCATGACGATGCTTTTGCAGGCCGCTCCAATCACATTGTCAGGCATGATAAGGCGGTAAGAAGGGGTCAAGTTGTCGATTCGCCTTGTAAAAGACATGTTTGGGGAAAGGGGAAGATTATGCTAAAGAACGATATTCAGAGGCAGGGATGACATTACATACACAGTAGACCGATAACGGTTCGCTACTTCAAGATCCCTTTCACGATCACATCGACCGCTTCTTCCGGCGACAATCCATGCGCCATCAGCGTTTCCATCTGCCGTTTGTCCACGCTGCCGATCGCGGCTTCGTGGGTCACCTTGGCTAGCGGATTGTTCACCTGGACCATGGGGATCGCTTTTGCCACGGCCCGGTCCTTCACGATCTCCATGCAGTCCACGTGGCCGCGCGCGCCCGGCGCATTGCCCTCGGTAATGCCGCGGATCTCAGCTGTTGCGTCGTCCTCGATCGCAACGCGCGCCTTGATCAAGCCGCGTGCATTCTCGCCGGCAAGAACGACCTTTTCCTTGATCACGATCGCATCGTTCGCATGGCCGAATACCCGGGCCGCAAGTTCCACGACAGTGTTCTTGCCGGCCTCGACCGCATAATCAATGCCGAGCTTTCCAACCCTGCCCGTGGTGAGCGTAAAGTCCGTGTAATACCTGCCGTTCTCACGGACCTTCACCTTGAGCTTCGGGATGACCTCGATGCCGCCGAACAAGCCGTGGTAGTGTGTTTCCGAGTACCGCATCTCTGCTCCCTCGTTGATATCGACGGTTGCGTCCATGAGGTGGCGCACCTTTTCGGCATTCGGGAAAATGCAGTGTGCAATGAACGTTGCGGACGAATTCTTCTCGAGCGTTACGTCCATCTTGATCCGCTGCGTGCCCTTCTTGTGCAGCACGCCAAAACACAGGTGTACGGGCTTCTCAAGCTTTACGCCTTCACGAACCGTCACCTTTGCCGAGACGCCGTTCCGCAGTTCGCGCGCCTGCACATCGATCCCCGGGACCAGCCGGGAGCTCACGATACTGTTGTTGCTGACGCTCAGGTGCGCGGTCCCACTGTCAGCGAGCGCGCCCCGGTCCCCGCCTGCTTCGCCGAAGGCCTGCATGAGATCAGTGAGCTCAGACATAGTGGCACTCCCCCTTGCCGCAGGTCCGGCAGTTCTGTGCTTTATAATGCTGCGCCACGTTCTCCGGAATCCCTGAACAGAGGATCTTTCCATGGCATACCTGGGACGCCCGGTCCGAGATCGTCGCGATTTCCTCGCGGTGGGTGATCAGGAGCACAGCGGAACCGTTCTTCTTGAATGCGCTGATCACATGTATGACGTCCTGGATCGAAAGCATATCAATGCCTGAATCCGGCTCGTCAAGGATGGCAAGCCGGGGCCCGAGCGCGAGTATGGAGGCAAGCTCGATCCTCTTCCGTTCCCCTCCGCTCAGGCACTTGTCCACCATCCGGTCGAGGTAAAGATCCGGCGACAGGCCGACGAGCGAGAGGCAGGCTGCGGGATCAGCATGATGACGGCCGAGCGCAAGATAATCCCTGGTTGTGATGCCTTCGAACCTCACCGGCTCCTGCCACGCCATGGTAATGCCGAGACACGCGCGCTCGTGGATCGGGAGCTTGTTTATCAGCGTGCCATCCAGGCGAATCTCGCCGGACGCAGGACGATACCCTTCGCACCCCATAATAAGATTGGCAAGCGTGCTCTTGCCGGTGCCGTTCGTGCCGAGCAGGGCATGCACCTCTCCCTGCTCCAGCGCAAGGGAAAGGCCTGCGAGAATAGGGGTCTTTTTGTCCGGCCCCACGCCATACACGACATTGTTGACCTCAAGCAGCGGCATGCTTAACTCCTAATTTGCACAATGCACTTGAATGTGTCGCTAAACAATAAGTACTGATGTCGCAATATCCAAATACAACAAATGAGAACAATAAAAAGCTAACACGAATTTCGCGAATGAGACGAATGTCACGAATATATTCTAGAAGATTTTGTTTTCTTCGTGCAATTCGTTAATTCGTGCCATTCGTGTTAAGCCTTATCTTGTCGTTTATAGTTGAGGTTAATTTGCTCTATTCGATTTCTTCATAACCGCGGCAATTGCCCCGCTGATCACGAGCGCTCCCGCGATCAGACCGAACGATACCGTAATATTGTTCAAAAGCGCAGGATCGAGCAGCAGCACACCTCCCAGACCGAGCATCATGGAACCGGAAACCAGCTTCAGCACCCTGCCCTGCCATTCCGTAAGCTTTCGGCTTCCGAGCGTTGCCGCGAACAGCACGACGATCAGGAAGAGCGGGACCACATACACAAGATTGTACAGCACCAGATAGAGATAGTAGGTCAGTGCAGGCAGTTTGTGGAGCGTCAGGATTCTCGTGAACACCATAGGGAACCCTGCTGTGCACAGGAGCTCATAGGAATTTGCCATGATCGCGAGCACCGTTGTTCCGACAAGAATCGAGAACAGGGACGTTGACCTCATCAGTTTTCTCATGCGGTCAAAAAGCCCAGGCTTCGCGCTGTCCGGTATCGAAAGAGAGACCCCTTGCTTGAAAAAGAAGAAGTCCTTGATATTGATCAGCGCGATGACTACGGACACCAGACCGGCCGCAGTAGTGATGGCCGCGACCTGACCCATGACCAGGAACAGGTTCAGCCAGGCTGCCATGAACAGAAAATAGATGAAACCGGAGAAGAACACGAACACGCCGCCGATCAACAACATCTTGCCCCGGGATTGTGCATGAACAAGCAGCCCGAGCAGGGACAGCAGCACAAAGAACGCGCAGGGATTGAAGCTGTCCAGACCCGCGATCGCGATCGTTATGAGCGGCAGCGCGACCTGCTCGTGGTCGAGCTTGCCGAAGAACGGGAGATCCAGTGAAATCTCCGATGACCGTGTGCTTATGGTTGGTGACGATAGCAAGCTGACTGCTGCCGGGTCCGCGCAGGGTGTTATGTCGCATGCCCTGATCGTTTCGGTCATACCACGCTCGGTCTCTCTGGTAAACCCGATAAAGACCCGGTCGTTGATCAAGGTGATCGGCACACCGGGAACGATCATGTTGCGCGCCTTGAGCATATCCGACAGCAGAGCGGCGTTTTGCTTGTTTTTCCACACTTCGAAGTCACGGACCTGCATCAGGGGATTCCGTTGCTGCGATGCTGCGAGAAACTGTTTCTCGCGTTCACAGTGGGGGCATCCTTCTCCCCAGAAAAAATAGACGACAAATGGTTTGTCCGACACCTTCGGTTTTTCGCTCGCGTGTAAAGGCAGCGAATGTCCGGTTATCATCAGGATAATTACGAAAGCAATGACGATCTGGATGAAGTGAAAGGCGTTATGTGTTCGTTGCATGGATGATCACCTGAACAGGATGTCGGAATTCCCAGCTGTGCGCGCGACCCGGCTGATGATATTCTTGCTTCACCTCAATTGTATCAGAATTTCTCCGCCTTCGGCGCTCGCGATACAAGCAAATTCAACGTGCGAACATGCCCGGCACAATAAAAAAGGAGCCAGCAGGCATCTGCTGACTCCTTTGCAGGATATTTTGTGTCAAGTGAGTTATTGAGGCACTCTTGCACGTCCTGCAATATTCAATACCAGTTACTGGACCTTGAACGACGCTGATTTGAGAACAGCGCCTTTGCTATCCAGCACCTCTACCTTCCAGTCCCCCTTCATGCCACCAATCGATTTGTTGGCCCAGGTCCGGAATTTTGCATACGGCTTGATGGTTAGCGGCACCTTCCCCATTTCGTTCGGTCCGAGCGTCCAGACCACGTTGACAGTCGACTCCTTCTTCACATCTTTGAACTCAAGATAGCAATAAACCTTTTCCTGAGTCGCTGCGAAGGAATTCGAAACGTCAACCGGCTTCCGGTCCGCCACATTCGCACAAACCTCCATCCGGGAGATCTCCATGCTCGGTGCCGGTGCTGCTGCCGGAGCTTTGGCTGCTTCAGCCGGTGCAGGCGCTGCAGCAGGTGCGGGAGCCGCCGGCTGCTGTGCCATGACCGACATAGCCACCATCAATAACGTTACCACAATAACTGCGATCATTCCTTTTTTCATGTATTCACCCCCTTTCTCCTTTATTGGCTAAAGTATGCAGACAAGTATAGCAGGTAATTACTTTCTATGTCGAGGCACGATTGTTCTCGATGGAACACGCGCCTGACGCGCCACATGGCGCGTCGTTGTCGAAGCACTCGTTAGAATCGGGAATAGAATTAAAACGCGGGTCACGCGACGCCTTTGCGCGATTCGCTGTGGCACCGCACTGTTAGAATATCGCCTTTATATCATTTTGAATCGAAAACCAACTTCCTCGACCTTGCCTGTTACCGAACGATCTTTAACTTCCCATCCAGCTGTCCGACAAAAACAGCCATCTCAGACGTTGAGCCATCGGTCGACTTCCCTTTAATCAGTTCGTCCTTGCCGTTCATAACATGCCATATCTTTTTAGTCGGTCCAACCGCGACAACGCGCAGCGCGCTCGGGTTCAACGCGTCCAGTTTCGATTCGAAATACACTTCCTTCAGAGCATTTCGCAATTCTGTTTTCATGTCTACTCCGCCGTATGCTTCGGAGTAATCACTGATTTTGACTTCCGCCTCGCGCAGTATCCCCTCAGCGTCCTTTTTCTTGAACAAAGCGTGAACATTCTGCGCGTAAGCAAGAATGTCGCTCTCTTTGGCCTGGCCGGCTTCAGCCAAATGCCGCTTAAAATCAAGGGATGATTTGAATTTCTTCGCTGCTGATGCCGTGCCGTTCACAAAATTATTATTCTTCAGCTCCAGCGAAAAGAGCTTGCCTTTATCGGTGGTAGACATCATGTCCTCCTGTGTCAGTTCGGAAAGACCGAAAGTGAGTTCCGCGGGTTTGGA
>Ga0315268_10009659_pt1 | contig 9994 bp, 8 predicted proteins | sample C1_top_MG_FD_204535 | JGI IMG/M metagenome (GOLD analysis project Ga0315268, IMG submission 204535) | Sediment microbial communities from Yellowstone Lake, YNP, Wyoming, USA - C1_top | ecosystem: Environmental > Aquatic > Freshwater > Lake > Sediment | place: USA: Wyoming | collected 2017-08-01 | reverse complement strand
GTCACATGGCTGACAGGGCAGACCGTCAACTTCAGGCCGACTGAGTTTGGACACTATGACGTCACGCTTGCTGTCAAGGACGCGGCAGGCAACGTTGGGACAAGCCACACGCAGATCGTCGCGCTGCCTTCAGATGTGGACATCCAGCGGATATCTTGGACAAGCACCCCATTCGGCGTTGACATATCGTTCAACTTGCTGACCTACGCTTATGGCATTGCCCTGCTATCCTCCGTGATATTCGTGGGCGGACTGTTCGCAAAGGGCTTCGCTCACGAGATCCAGAAGGGGACGCTGAAGATCCTGTTCTTCGGGCCGATCTCGGTCACGACCATGGTCTTCTCGAAGATACTCTACCCGATAGTCGTGGGACCGTTCTTCATATTCCCGCTCACGTACATCGTGCTGTCGCCATTCCACCAGGATTTTGGAGACATACTCCTGATCACGTTGGTCTCTTACCTGCTGTCCGTCTTGACGATGGTGGCTGCGGCGTACGGGTCATGCCTGATCTATGTGGTCTCGAAGAGGATGGTCCTCAAGCCGACTGTGATATCGAGGATGTTCCTCTACTTCTCGCTGCTGGGAACGCTCACAGTGTTCGAGTGGCTGTCGTTCCTGTTCGATAACTGGTTCAAGACCGACAGCTACGGCAACATGTACGACAACATGGCAGCCCCGATCGCCATGTTTTCGCCCTTCCACCAGGGTGGGGTGTTCCTGTCGAATGCTATCATCGGCACGTCTCAGTCGCCTGACTGGCTACTGTTCGCTATCCCGATAGCACTGATCGTTGCTGGCGTATTCGCATCACGCAGGCTCTACCCGGACCTATTCTCGAGAGAATAGGTCCAAGAACCACGGCGAAAGGGTAATCTCTCCAGTAGTGGTCGCAGAAGTGGATGATAGTCTGCGTGGCGTGCTCTGACCCAGGAGGGCCCGATGCGGTCATTGACGCGCCGTTCGACCTGACCGCGATATTGGATTACTGTGATGTTCACGCAGAAGGCCACATCGAGCACCTCGCGCAGATGAGGAACTGCGGGAGTAGTGGAGGCATGGATCCTGTCGAAACCATGAAAAGAAGGGGTGCCGAGAAGGCCATCGTCACTGGACTCAGCCCGGGCACCCTCCTTCGGTTTCGCAACTACGGTACAAGGGTTCTCAGAACTGAGAACCCTTCGGCGCGACAGTCCCTTGAAGCGCTCGTCAAAGGCGAACTAATGGAGATCGCAATCGACCAGTTCTCAATGGTTTCAGGACAAAAAAACGTGATTGGAAGGAGTTTAGAGGTTTCTCACAGGGTTTCTAGTTTGGCCTTGTTCGCCTGGCTCTCCTTCCCGAGCTTGTCCATGATCCTCGATGCCTCGGCCATGAGATTTTTGGCGATCCTCGCAGCGTCCAAGTAGAATTTGGACGAGGTATCCTCGATCTTGGCAGCGAACTTCGCCCCGGATTTCGCGTCGATCCCCTTCGGGACCTTCGTGTTGATCAGGTAGTTGTTGCGGTTCATGTCCTGTATAGGCTCAAGGATCATCTCGTTGAGCTTCTGTTGCCTTGTGAACTCGAGCAAGTCCCCGCGCTTCTTGTGAGCAGCTGACAGAGCCTTGAAAGCCTCGGCTGCGGGCCCAGACTTAAGCTCGTTGGCCATCTCTTCGTAAACGCCCGAGGCCCCCTTCTCGAGCTCAAGGGCGAACCTGATTACTGCTCCGAACGTCGTGCATTCCGGGAACTCGCACTCAACCATCAAAACCACCTAGTGATGACAACCTTCCTGTCCGTAAAGAACTTTATGGCGTCCTGTCCCTGTCCGTGGAGGTCTCCGAAGAACGAGTTCTTGTACCCGGCGAACGGGAAGTATGCCATCGCGGCCACGATGCCGATGTTAATACCGATGTTTCCGCACTGGCAGCGGTATCTGAAATCCCTGGCCCACTTGCCGCTCTGGGTGTATATCGACGCGGCGTTGCCGAACGGGCTGGAATGAATGAAATCCAGAACCTCATCCATGTCCTTCATCCTGAGGTAGGTCACGACCGGCCCGAAGATCTCCTCCTTGGCGACCTTCATGTCTGGCGTCACCTGGTCGATCACGGTCGGCCCGACGAAATGCCCCTTCTCGTAGCCGGGAACCTTCGCCTTCCTGCCGTCCAGGAGGATCTTGGCACCGTCTGCCTCGGCGGAGTCGATGTACTCCAGGACCTTCTTCTTCGCCTTCGCAGAGACTACTGGCCCCATGTTCACGCTCTCGTCGAGCCCGTAGCCCATCTTGATCTTCTTGGAGGCCTCGACGAACTTCTTGATCAGAGGGTCCGCTACATTCCCGATCGCAACAAGGTTGGACCCTGCCAGGCATCTCTGGCCCGCGCATCCATAGAACGACGCGAGCATGTTCGAGACTGTCCTGTCAAGAACCGCATCAGGCATGACCACGAGCGAGTTCTTCGCGCCCCCCTGAGCCTGAACCCTCTTGCCGTTTTCTGCCGACTTCTTGTAAATATACTTGGCAACTGGGGTGGAGCCGACGAACGAAATGCCCTTCACCTTCGGGTGCTCCATAAGGGTATCGGACACCTCGTGGCTTCCGTTGACGATGTTGAGCACGCCTGGCGGGAACCCGGCCTGCTCAACGATCTTGGTAAGGTAGTGCTGTGTCAGGGGGACCTGGCTCGACGGCTTGATGATGTAGGTATTGCCTGACGCGACGGCATAAGGCCAGAACCAGTAAGGTATCATCGCCGGGAAGTTGAACGGGCAGATGGCACCGAACACTCCCAACGGGGATATGACAGCGTCCTCGTCGATACCCTCGGCAGCGCCATCCTCCAGGTTGTATCCCATCATCAGGGATGGAATGCCCGCTGCGACCTCGACGTTCTCGATTGTCCTTCGAGTCTCGCCCCGAGCCTCATCGATCGTCTTGCCCTGCTCCTGAACCATCACTCTGGCGACATTCTCGAATTGCCCCTCCATGAGCTCCTTGAGCTTAAAGAACAGGCGAGCCCGAGTGATCGGAGGCGTCTCCCTCCACGCCCACCATGCCTCATGAGCTACTTCGATTGCCGCCTTCGTCTCGTCAACCGTGGACAGAGGCAACTGGCCGATTATCTCGCCAGTGGACGGATTCTCGATGTCGATGACCTTGTCGGAGTTGGAATCGATCCATTCCCCGTTCACGTAGTTCTTCAGTTTCCCGTAGTCTTTCTTCACTTCAGACAAGAGTGCCATTCTATCTATTCTCCTGGGCTGTCTTCTCGCAACGATTGGCCAGAGAACTTGGTACCCGCTATCGAAGACAGGCGAACACTCGGGATCGGATCCTGCAATCGGGCACCTGCCATAGGCAGATGGACCTTACGAGAAATCCTCGCTTTGCCCCCCGATCCGTACTTCATTCTATCTTTCCGTTTGGAAGATTTACAGCTTTTTGGACCTGAATCTGCAGATACATCAGGAAATCGTGGCCTTATTCGCCCGAATGTGCTTCCCTGTAATATAGGTTGTGGTCTAGAGTAACGCATTTGACGCGTACCAGAAGGACATTCAACAGGATAGGTTGGTCGAGGCAAATCCGACGCACGGGTTAGGACATGATGCAAGAGTTTCGAATTCTCATCCACATAATCGGATGGATGACGAGTCCTCGGCCTCCTAACGCAGCTTCCGCTCCCACTCCTCGATCATGCGATGGTATTTCTCGTGAACCCCAGGGCCCATGATCTCATTCTCGACCTTCTCAAAGCCCTGTTCGAGCTGCTTCTGGTCGTCCTTCGTGAGCATCCTATCTGCCATGGGATAGAGCACATTGTCCTCTTTCTTTATGTGTTGGCTCAGGAGTTGGACATAGCCCCTGCCCGCGTCAATCATCTCAGTCTTGGCTTTGCCAGCTAGCTTCTTCTGTGCAAGCTCGTTGATCTTCCTGACATGGGCTCTGCCGATCTCGTGCTCGGAGAGCATCACAGCGATTGGCCCTGTCTGCCTGGACATGCCCCTCTCAATCATCTTCTCGAACAGGAGCTTCTCCTCCTTCGCGTGGTGACATCTGTCCGCGAAATTCTTGAAGAAATCCGCAGCACCCACGAACAACGAGGGATCCGGGGACTCCCCTCTCTCCAACTTGTCACAGCCCTCCCACACCAGCTTCAGCATGCGCTCGATGACTCTGTGCTCGTTCTTGAGGCCCTCGGTTGGTTTGACCAACGTCATCACCTGACGGATGACCTTCAGTGCCGAACGGCATGATAGTTCTTGAGGCGTACAGCACAGGCGTCTCTCGGAAAACGAACGGAATGGGTTTGTTGGAAGTGGTTTGAGTCAGAAACGCAGGATGATCAGAGCATTCCCGCTTTCTTCGCCTCTTGGGCTATCGATTCCCCGAGTATGTCCAGACCCTTCTCAAGGAGTCCCTGCTTGATGATCAGCGGTGGGTGCAGCCTTATGACATTGCCATACTGCCCTGCGGTCAGGATGTAGAGGCCCTTCTTGAAGCACGCCAGCTGGATGTTCCTCGTCAGCTCCGGCACGGGCTCCTTGCCCTTCTTTGTCTTGACGAACTCCATGCCCATCATCGCGCCCAGACCCCTGACATCGCCCACGATCTCGTACTGCTCCTTCCACTCCTCAAGCCGCTTCTTCTCGACCTTGTGGATCATCTTCGTGTTGGGCAGCACCTTCTTAGTCAGTTTGATCGACTCGATCGCGCCCGCGCAACAGACAGGGTTCCCTCCGAAAGTCCCGCCCAGGCTCGCAGGCGGCGGGGCTGACATGATGTCCTCCTTGCCAGTGACTCCGCCCAGCGGCATTCCAAGCGACAGCCCTTTGCCGGACACAAGCATGTCAGGCTCGCACTTCCAGTGCTCTATCCCGAACATCTTGCCGGTCCTGCCGAAGCCCGTCTGAACCTCGTCGTCGATGAGAGCCACACCGTTGTCGTCGCAGATCTTCCTGATCTTTTCCCAGTAGCCCGGGGGCGGGTTGATGAATCCACCCTCTCCCTGGATCGGCTCTCCGACAAGCGCGCAGACGTCCCCTTGCATGGGAGCGGTCTCCATGACCGTCCTGATCGTGTCCGCGCATGCAAGGTTACACGACGGATACTCCAGGCACAACGGGCATCTGTAACAGTAGGCGTAGTCCAAATGCTGGATGTAGGGCACAAGCGGGCCGAACCCCTCCCTGTAGGGCTTCTCCTTGCCTGTGAGGGATATGTCCAAGAAAGTCCTGCCGTGGAAAGACGTCTTGTAGGACAGGATCCACTTCTTTTTGTTGTAAGCCCTAGCAATCTTGAGCGCGTTCTCGATCGCCTCGGACCCACTGTTCAGAAAGATGCTCTTGGTCATCTTTCCGGGGCAAATCTTGGCCATCTCCTCCGCCAACTTCAGGTAGGTCTCGTACGGCGAGACCATCACGCAGATGTGTATGAACTTGTCCAACTGGTCCTTGCAGGCCTTGACCATCGCTTCTGGCCTATGCCCGCAGTTGTGGACTCCTATTCCTGCCGTGAAGTCGAGGAAGACGTTTCCATCGACGTCCCTCATGAACGGACCCTCGGCGATCTCCAGCTCCGTTGGAAGGCCGATCTTGATGCCGTTCGTGACATACTTCTCCTTTCGAGCCAATGCCTTCTTTGACTTGGGCCCTGGCGGCTCCACCACGATCTTCGGACCCTTGAGGTTCCACTTCTTGCTTGTGTTCAAGTTATCTCTCTCCAGATTCCAAGATGAAAATGGGGAATGTAAAGGCGTTTGGGGAGAGCTGCCGTTCATCGCCGGCAGCTCATACGGTCTTCTCGACCTCCTTTATGGACTTCTCGAGCGCATCCAGGCCGAAGTCGACCTCGTCTCTGCTGATGATCAACGGAGGCGCGATTCTGAAGGAGCAAGCTCCGGCGCCTATGGCCACGACGCCCTTCTTCCAGGCATGGTGTATTATCTCGTGCGCCAGGTCTCCGCCAGGCTTCTTCGTCTTCTTGTCCTCGACTATCTCCACGCCGATCATCAGGCCCTTGCCTCTGACATCGCCGATGATCTTGGAGGTCTCCTGGAACTCCTTCATCCGCTTGACGATGTACTCGCCCTGCTTTACGGCGTTCTCCATCAACTTCTCCTTCTCAATGACCCTGATAGTGGCCAATGCAGCCTCGCAAGCCACAGGCGTTCCCCCGAGGGTCGTGCAGTGAGAGCCCGGTTCCCAGTCGTAGATCTCTGCGCGACCTATCGTCGCGCCGAGCGAGATGCCCCCACCGAGCGCCTTTGAGCTGCAGACGACGTCTGGGATTATGTCGAAGTATTCTGACGCCCACCACTTGCCGGTCCTGCCCATGCCGCACTGGACCTCATCCACAGCGAACAGGATGCCGTACTTGTCGTACAGCTTCTTGAGCCGCTTCAGATAATCCTTGGGCGGGACCACATAGCCGCCCTCCCCCTGGATCGGCTCTATCAGGGAGGCTGCGACCTCTTGTGGAGGGACGTACTTCTTCAGGACGAAATCCTCGATGAAATCGACGCACCAGTAGTTGCACTCTGGGAAGCTCATCTTGTACGCGCACCTGTAACAGTATGCGTATGGCACGTGGTACACGCCGGGCATCGTCGGGAAGTACCTCGCCTTCTGGACGATCGAGCTGGCCGTGAAGCTCAGCGCGCCCATGGACCTCCCGTGGAACGCCCCCGTGTACGCGATGAACAGTGGGCGTTTCGAGTGCCACCGGGTCACCTTCGCGAAGGCCTCGATGCTCTCCGCACCGCTGCCGCTCAGGAAGACCTTCTTGCGGAAGCTGCCTGGGGTGATCTCATTCAGCTTCTCCGCGAGCTCCACAGCATACCGATAGTAGAAGTCGGTGTACGAGTAGTGGAGCAGGCGCTCCGATTGGTCCTTGATGGCCTTGACCACCTCTGGATGGCAGTGGCCGACATTCATTGCTCCGAGCCCGCTGTTGAAGTCGACATACTCGTTCCCGTCCACATCCTCTATGATACAGCCCTTGCCCTTCTCGACCACCATCGGGTAGTAGTAGGGCCTGTTATACGGCGACAGAACGAGGTTGTCTCGCTTCACCCACGCCTTTGCTTTCGGTCCCGGAGGCTCACATACTCTTTTCAAAGAAACCTTTGACTTTCGCTCAGTGTTCAATTTACCCCTCTTTAGGGCTCCGAAACGGTGAAGGAGGAACCCATAGTTTAGACTTTCTATTCATGTGCAGAAGCGTATGAAGGTTTATCGAAGGCGAGTGAGATGGCCTCTCGGATGCCAACGCTGCTCATCAGGTACGGGGAGCTCGGACTGAAGAGCGAGAGCGTTAGACGCAGGTTCGAGCAGATGCTCATCCAGGACATGAAACGGAAGCATGTGCTCGCCCAGGTACCATGCGTGATCACGTCGACCAGGGGGAGGCTGTATCTGGATTCAGACGACTGGAGACGGTCGTGCGAGATCCTGTCAAAGACCTTCGGGGTGGTCTCCTTCAGCCCTGTGACCAAGGTCTCGAGTGATCTTGAAGGCCTGAAGAAGGCGACTGTTGAGTTTTCAGACCCCCTGATGTTCGCTGATGCGAGGTTCGCCGTCAGAACCAGGAGAACGGGCAACCACAGCTACACCAGCCAGACCTTGGCGGAGGAGCTAGGCTCGGCTTTGCTTTCATCGTTCACGAACAAGCATTTGAAGGTCTCACTGGACGCACCCGATGTTGAGGTCTTCGTCGAGGTCAGGGACAAGCACGCATACCTGTACAGCTATGTTCTTCCTGGCCCTGGGGGCATGCCGAAAAACACTCAGGGGAGGATACTGTCAGTAACGGACGTCACCAGGAGCATCGCATCCTCCTGGCTCATGATGAAGCGCGGATGCAATGTCATCGCCGCCGTGAAAGACAACTGCGACATTGACGCGCTCAAGACATGGGACCCTGACCTCAAGTCCATCGAGTACGAACGGGACCTCTTCGGTCTGGCTCAGAGACATGACTGCCAGGGCATCACAATGCCCTGGATGCTCGACGACCTCGAGGACAGAAAGCCCCCCAAGGGAGACCTTCCAGTGTTCTATCCACTCATAGGAATGAACCATGACGAGGTCGGAGCCCTTCTATCCAAGATCACGCGCTAGGTGCCCTGTCTGTGGTGCGCGCGCAGGGATGGCCTGTTCTTCTCGACGCCCATGCCCCTGGTCCTGACCAGCCCTCTGCCCTTCTTGCCCGCAGGCGTGAGGCCCCTGTTGGCTCTGTTGGACTGCTTCGACGAGCAGATCCAGTTGATCTTCGGGTCTGCTTTGATGACGGGGTGGTTGACATCGACCATGATTATCTCGAACCACTTGCTCCTGCCGTCTTCGCCCACCCAGTAGGATGCCAGCACCTCTAGGTTCGGATAGCGCTTCGCGGTCCTCTCCTCCGCGATCCTCTGGATGTTTTTCCTCATCGTGATCTTCAGAATACCCTTCCTCTTCGGCCTTCGCCCCTTCTTGATCCTGTGCTTTCTGAGGCCGCCCTTTCTAACCCTGGCTCTTACGATTACGAAGCCCTGTTTTGCCCTGTATCCCAAGGCTCGAGCGCGGTCCAGCCTAGTCGGCCTCTCAATCCTGACGAACGAACCTTCTTTCCTCCAGTCGACCAGCCGCTGCCACATCAACTGTCTCATGTCATCGTTGGACAGGTCCTTCCAGGCCTCGCCCATGTAATGATACATGCCCCTTCCGCGAACGCTCTTCTTATCCTGCTTAGGCGCCTCTGCGCCCGCAAGTGGCGTCGGTTCTGGGGCGGGCTTGGGCTTGGCCGTCTCCTTCACTTTCCGCTCCTTCTTCTCGGGAGCCTTCTTCGCCTCTTCCGCCATTATGTCACATCCAGCTGTTTTGGGTTCACGCGTGCGCGCACATCCCCATCGCGAGACCAGGCGGATCTCGCCGCTGCAGGGCACACCAAAAGTACGGCCTTATATAAACCTGTTGCAGGGCCTACATGAAGTCGTCCAGGTTGAGCTCCTTGTCCGTCTTTTTCGGCTGCGTGGCTGCCTTAGCCGACCTCTTGTCCTCGAAATCGTCGCCCTTGAGCGTTTCTTGCGTGACCCCTGAAAGCAGGGACCTTTCATCCCATCCGAAGGACTCTGTGACCCGGGATATAGTAGCGGTTAGCCTAGTGGCATAGTACCTATAGTCGGGCCGCACCGTGAATGGCCTGCCCTCGATCCAGGGCTCTACATCGTTCGGGGACTTCTTGCTGTTCGTGACGATCCAGGAAACTTTCATCCCAGGCATGACTTCGTATCCCAGCTCCTTGAGCTTTCTCGCGACTCTGACATTGACCATGCTGTCGCTCTGCTTGTACTGGCTCTCCTCCCTGACTGATCTCGAAATGACCAGCTTCGCGGGGTCGACCTTTCCGGCCATGAGGTCGTCGACAACGCCTCTGGTGTAGGCAATCGCGCCCGCATTGTCGCCGTCGAGCACCCTCTCGAAGACAGCCTGGAGGGTCTCGCTCTGCAGGTCGAACGAGTCTGTCCGCCTCATCTCGTACCCGCGTATCACCAGCTCCTTCCTTGGCCAGACCATCCTGCCGACGTACCTCTTCTTCATGCCGTGGGAGAAGAACGGCTCCATGACCTTCTCGAACTCCAGGACCATCCCACCCGAGGAGAACTTCTCCGCCATTTGTTGGCCGAGCTTCACAGTGTCCTCGAGGTTCTGATGAGGCGATAGGAAGAACACCGAGTCCGTGTCGGAGTAGATGACTTTGAGGCCCTCAGATTCCAGCTTCTTTATCAGGTCCTTGGTGGCCTCCCTCGCGAACGATGTGATGCTAGCGCCTATCTTCGGGTCCGTGAACCTGTAGAACGAAGATGCGAGGACTCCGTAGAAGGAGTTCATGAGTATCTTGATCGCTTCCTGCAGGCCGTTGTAGTAGTCCTTCTCTTCCGGGGTCTGGGCGTCCTTCATCGCCTTCTTCGTAGCCGCTCGTTCGTCCATCAGCCTCAGGAGGATTGCAGGCAGGAGCCCTTCCCGG
>Ga0315268_10009658_pt1 | contig 9995 bp, 5 predicted proteins | sample C1_top_MG_FD_204535 | JGI IMG/M metagenome (GOLD analysis project Ga0315268, IMG submission 204535) | Sediment microbial communities from Yellowstone Lake, YNP, Wyoming, USA - C1_top | ecosystem: Environmental > Aquatic > Freshwater > Lake > Sediment | place: USA: Wyoming | collected 2017-08-01 | reverse complement strand
CGAGGTGGCTGGGATTCGTTCAGCCCCGGCCACCTCGATCAGCACCTGCTGCCGTTCTATCGCAAGGGGATCGCCGACGGCACGCTCACGGCCGAATCGGCGCGCGAGCTGATCGAGGCGTTCTTCATCAAGTTCAACAACCACCCTGCGCCGCCCAAGGTGGGCGTCACGGCCGCCGAAAGCGGCACCTACACGGATTTTGCCAATATCAACCTGGCCGGCCTGCTCTCCGACGGCTCCGACGGCTCCAACGAGCTGACGCACATGCTGCTGGATGTCATCGACGAGATGCATCTGCTCCAGCCATCCAGCAACCTCCAGCTTTCGCGCAAGACGCCCGACGCGGTTGTGAAGCACGCTCTGCGCGTCATCCGCAACGGCTATGGCTTCCCATCCATCTTCAACGCCGATGCCGTGGTCGAGGAGCAGCTCCGCCAGGGCAAGAGCCTGGAGGACGCCCGGGCCGGCGGATGCAGCGGCTGCGTCGAGACCGGCGCGTTCGGCAAAGAGGCATACATCCTCACGGGCTACTTCAATCTTGTGAAGATCCTCCAACTGGCCCTTCACGATGGCAAAGACCCGCGCACGGGCAAGCAACTCGGCCCGCACACCGGGGCGGCCGATTCTCTGCCCAGTTTCGATGCGCTCTTCGCGACGTTCGAAAAGCAGCTTCGGCACTTCGTTGATGTGAAGCTCCGCGGCAACCAGGTCATCGAGCGGATTTACGCCACGCTCATGCCCGCGCCGTTCCTGTCCGTCATCACCGATGACTGCATTCGCAAAGGCAAGGACTACAACGCCGGCGGAGCGCGATACAACAACTCCTATGTCCAGTTCGTCGGCATTGGAACTCTCACCGACAGCCTCTCCGCCATCCGCCAGCTTGTCTTTGATGAAAAGGCCCTCACCCTGCCGGCGCTCGTGGCCGCCCTCGATGCCGATTTCGAAGGCCAGCAAGCGCTGCGCCAGCGACTGGTCAACCGCACGCACAAATACGGCAACGACGACGATGCGGCCGACGAGCTCATGGTCCGCACCGTCGATCTGCTCTTCGATGTCCTCGATGGCCGGCCCAACGTCAAGGGCGGGCACTATCGCGTGGAGATGCTGCCGACCACGTCGCACGTCTATTTCGGCTCGCTGACCGGCGCAACACCCGACGGGAGACAGGCCGGCGTACCGCTTTCAGAGGGCATTTCGCCTGTCCAGGGCGCCGATCGCCACGGCCCCACCGCCGTGATCAAGTCGGCCGCCAAGATGGACCAGGTCCGCACCGGCGGGGCCCTGTTGAACATGAAGTTCACCCCATCGCTCCTGAACAGCGAAGACGGCATCGACAAGCTGGCGCACCTCGTCCGGTCATATTTCAAGATGGACGGCCATCACGTGCAGTTCAACGTCGTGACGGCCGACACCCTGCGCAAGGCTCAGGAGAGGCCCGATGCCTACCGCGACCTGATCGTCCGCGTGGCCGGCTACAGCGACTACTTCTGCGACCTGAGTCGGGAGCTGCAGGACGAGATCATCGCCCGGACCGAGCACGACGGCTTTGCCGCGGCGCATGCGTGATCACCCGTTGGTGTGCCTTCGTGCCCCTTTTCGTGCTATATCAGAGTCGTCGGAAGGTCATTGCCTTTCTGTGTGTTGCTCGCGGTTGGCTCGGGCGGAGCGACGCCATGTACGCACAAACCAGGTCCGAAGAAGCCACAAGGATCATGCGGGCCCTGTCGGCCATACCCGGCAGCCGCAACGTCAATGTCACCTCCAGGCGGTTCGCCCGCGTGGGACCGGCCGAATCCGGCGAACCCTATGAGGATGTGCGCAGCAGGTTCAGTCGCGATCGCGATAGAGCACAAATCACGTACGAGCTGGCGGTCTTCACCGATCACACCCCGCCCTGCGACCCAATGCCGCAATGATACAAAGGCGTTTGCTTGCGAAGCGGCCGGCCGTTCTGTATGATCCGCCCGCGTCGGGGCGTGGGAGTTGGATGATGGTTCTCGGGTGGTCGGACTCGGAGTATCCGGTCTGCGGCGGTCGCGGTCCATGCGAACGCTGTTCGGACCGGAAAGAGCGTTTTCCCCCCATCTCTGACGACCCAAACGCCCCCCGCTGCAATTCCGGACGATAACTCGGGCCCGGGCAGCTTTTGTATCGGGTCCGATGCGATTTCGGGGCCAGGGATGGCCCAGTCAGTTTGTGAATCCTGGTCGGCACCAATCGGTGGTGCTGTGGGCTCGCAGCACGCCTTAGAGGCAATCGGAGAATACCGGTTGTACAGGCGCCGCAGGCGCATGGCGCCTGCGACTGGCGGATGCGGTGCATAGGCTCCCGTCGGCACGGGCGCTGGTCAAAGCGCCCGGCCGCGGTGCGCATGGCTTCGCCAGAGCGTTCCCGACCAGGGGTCATTGAGTATTCGCATAGCGCGACGGACTTGCCCGTTCGTGGTCGGGCGGAAAGGAATCTCATGGATTCGCTGCAAGCCAGACGGATCGGCTGGCGGGTGACGGTGGCGGGAATCGGGATCAACCTGGCATTGGGGGTGCTTTACACCTGGAGCGTGGTCAAGAAGGAAATCCCGGCAAGCTGGGGATGGTCCGACTTGATGAAGAACCTCCCCTACGCAGTAGCATGCCTGGTCTTTGCGCTGACCATGGTTCCCGCCGGACGTGCCCAAGACCGCCTGGGGCCCAGGTGGGTGGCCATGGCCGGCGGAATCGCGGTCGGCCTGGGGATGATCCTCGCCAGCTTCTTCACATCCTGCATGGGGTTTGTCATCGGCTTTGGATTGCTTGCAGGTGCTGGCATTGGCATGGGTTATGCCGCCGCAACCCCGGCCGCCGTCAAGTGGTTTCCGGCCAGGCGCACTGGCATGATCGCTGGGCTGGTCGTGGCTGGCTTTGGTCTGGCCTCGGTCTACATCTCGCCGCTGAGCAGCCACCTGATCAGGCGGTATTCGACGCCGATCACCGCGAGCCCCTCTGCTGATCCGGCCAAGCAGGAGACCGCCGCCGCCCAGCCGGGTGCCGCGACAGCCAAGCCGGACCCGGCTCAGCCAAAAATGAACACCGGCCCAGGCGTGCAGAAGACGATGCTGATCCTGGGCATCGCTTTCCTGATCGCCGTCAGCTTCCTTTCGCAGTTGCTGACGATTCCGCCGGCCGGATGGAAATCCGAAGGATCGGGCGGGGGAGGCCCCGCCAGGGTGTCGGTCGAATTCACATGGCCGCAGATGCTGCGGACGCCACAGTTCTACCTGATGTGGGCGATGTACCTGTTTGCGGCCGGCGCGGGGCTGATGATCATCGCCAATCTTGCCTCGATTGTGAAACTACAGGCTCTCAGCGACGAGGGGCCGCTCTGCGTGGCGCTGCTGGCGGTGGGCAATGCCGCCGGGCGCGTCGTGGCGGGAACCATGTCGGATCGTATCGGTCGCAAACCGACGATGCTGATTGTTTTCCTGTTCCAGGCGGCCATCATGTTCTTCATGGCCTACGCGTCGGCGACGTGGATGTTCGTGATCGTATCTGTCTTCCTGGGCGCTAATTACGGGGCGAACCTGGCGCTGTTCCCCGCCGCCACGAAGGACTATTTCGGACTGAAGAACTTCGGCGTGAACTACGGCTGGGTGTTCACGGCCTGGGGCGTCGGCGCGGCGGTCCTGGCGATCGTCTCGGGGAGGATCAAGGATATCACCGGCAACTACAACCTGGCGTACATCATTGCCGGCGGCGGCCTGCTGGCCTCGGCCCTCATGCTGGGGTTGTTGAAGCCCCCGGCCCCTCCGGCAAAAATAGAGGAAGAAGCCCGCGCGCCCGTTCTGGCCGGCGCGCGCTGAAAATCGAGTTCCTGTGTTGTGCAGGTGAGCTTTCAAAATACACTGAGCGGCGGCAAACCGCAGACAAGGAGTCAGAGGAATGAGCAGCACGAATCCAACCACTACCCAGACCGGCGAAGGCGTCGTGATTCCACCACCACCGGAATTCGCGGCCAAGGCGCACATCAGCACCTTCGAGCAGTACCAGAAGATGTATGAGCGCTCGATCCAGGACCCGGAGGGCTTCTGGTCCGACGTCGCCGCCGATTTCGTCTGGAAGAAAAAGTGGGACAGGGTGCGAGACTACAGCTTCGGTCGCGAGGTCTACATCAAGTGGTTCATCGGCGGCCAGACGAACATCTGCGTGAACGCGCTGGACCGTCACCTGGAAAAGCGGCGTAACCAGGTCGCGCTCATCTGGGAAGGCAACACGCCGGGCGAGGACGCCAAGCTCACCTACGGCCAGCTTCATGCCGATGTGTGCAAGTTCGCCAACGTGCTCAAGTCGCTGGGCGTCAAGAAGGGCGACCGGGTCTGCCTCTTCCTGCAGATGATCCCGCAGTTGCCGATCGCGATGCTGGCCTGCGCCCGCATCGGTGCGATTCATTCCGTTGTTTTCGGCGCGTTCAGCGAGGAGTCGCTGCGCGACCGCATCCAGGACTCGGCCTGCAAGGTCCTGGTGACGCAGGACACCGCCCTGCGCGGCGCCAAGACCGACATCCCAATGAAATCCAAGGCCGACGCCGCCGTGGCGGAGTGCCCGAGCATCGAGAAGGTGATTGTGGTGAGGCGCACCGGACACCAGGTTACGACGACCGCCGGTCGCGACCTGTGGTGGGATGAGGCGATGGAGAAGGCCGCGCCGGCCTGCGAGCCCGTGTGGGTGGACGCCGAAGACCCCCTGTACATCCTCTACACCTCCGGATCGACCGGCAGCCCCAAGGGCGTGCTTCACACGACCGGCGGCTACATGGTCTACTGCGCCAGCAGTTTCAAGTACATCTTCGACTATCATGAAGGCGACATCTGGTGGTGCACGGCCGACATCGGCTGGGTCACCGGGCATTCCTACATCGTCTACGGCCCGCTGTGCATCGGGGCGACGTCGGTGATGTTCGAGGGCGTTCCCAACTATCCCGACCCCGGCCGCTTCTGGGACGTCGTTGACAAATACAAGGTGACCCAGTTCTACACAGCGCCGACCGCCATCCGCGCCCTGATGCGCGAGGGCGAATCGCACGTGAAGAAGCGAAACCTCTCCAGCCTCAAGCTGCTGGGCACGGTTGGCGAGCCGATCAATCCCGAGGTGTGGCTCTGGTACTGGAAGAACGTCGGCCTCGAGCGCTGCCCCGTCGTCGATACGTGGTGGCAGACCGAGACCGGCGGCATCCTCATCACCCCGCTGCCCGGCGCGCACAAGCTCAAGCCCGGCAGCGCCTCGCGCGCCTTCTTCGGAGTCGAGCCCGTCATCCTGCGCGACAACGGCTCCGAGGCCGCCGTCGGCGAGAGCGGCATGCTCTGCATCCGCCGGCCCTGGCCCGGAATCATGCGCACCACCTGGGGAGATCACCAGCGGTTCGTCAACACCTATTTCCGCCTTTACGAGGGCGTCTATTTCACAGGCGACGGCGCGCGAAAGGATGCCGATGGCGACTATTGGCTGCTCGGCCGCGTCGATGACGTCATCAACGTCTCCGGCCACCGCTTGGGCACGGCCGAAGTCGAAAGCGCGCTGGTGTCGCATCCATCGGTGGCCGAGGCCGCGGTGGTCGGCTTCCCGCACGAGCTCAAAGGCCAGGGCATCTATGCGTACGTCACGCTCAAGAGCGGCATCCAGCCCTCCGACAATCTGAAGAAGGAACTCATGCTGCATGTCCGCAAGGTGATCAGCCCGACGGCCACGCCCGATGTCATCCAGTGGGCGCCGGGTCTGCCCAAGACGCGTTCCGGCAAGATCATGCGCCGCATCCTGCGGAAAATCGCCGAGAACGAGCCCGACAAGGTGGGCGACACCACCACCCTTGCTGATCCCAGCGTGGTCGCGGACCTTGTGGCCAACCGCCCCAAGAGCTGATCGCGGTATGCAAACCAACGGGCGGGGCGTGCGACAGAGCTGCGACCTGTCGGGAGCCCCGCCCGTTTCTTCAGACGCAATCGGCTTCGGGCGAGGCGGAGGCGCGGTGCGCCCGCTCGCCGGTCTTTTCGTTCATCAGCGACAACACATGCGCCACGACCGACCTCCGCAACGAGTCCAGCTCGTAGCCTCCCTCCAGAACGCTGACGAGCCGGCCGCCGCAGCAGCTCTCGGCCAATCCCACCAGTTCCAGGGTCATCCAGGCGAACGAGTCGGGCTCGAGGTTGATGCGCGAGATCGGGTCGTCGCGCACTGCATCGAAACCGGAGCTGACCAGCAGAAACTGCGGCTGGTATCGATACAGCCATGGCATGATCTTCTCAGCAAAGGCCCGGCGGTACGCCGCGTCGTCGCTTCCCGGCGGCATGGGGACGTTGACCGTGTAGCCGCGGCCCTTGCCGTGCCCCGTTTCGCTTTCGTAGCCGCTGCCGGGGAAGAGCGTCGCGGGGTCCTGGTGAATGCTGACAAACAGCACGTCGGCGCGCGACTCGAATGCGCTCTGCGTGCCGTTGCCGTGATGCACGTCAAAATCGACGATGGCCACGCGCTCCAAACCATGTTTCCGCACCAGGATGTCGGCGGCGACGGCGATGTTGTTGAAGATGCAGAAGCCCATCGCGTAATCGCGCTCGGCATGATGACCAGGGGGACGCACCGCGCAGAAGCTGCGTCGCGGCCCGCCGTTCATTGCCGCCTCGCACGCTGCCAGAACGCCGCCGACGGCCAGCATCGCCGCGCTGTAGGTGTGACGGCAGATGCGGGTTTCCTTCGAGCCGACGCAGGTGATGCCTTCGCGGCAGGCCATGCGCACCAGGTCGATGTACGCGGGGTCGTGAACGCCCGAGAGGTCCGCGGGGGCGGCGGGCGCGAAGTCCAGCGGCTGCATCATCCGCAGCAGGCCCTCGCCGGTCAGCGCGGAGACGATCGCGTCGAGTCGTTCCGGGCGCTCCGGATGCAGCGGTCCAGCGTGATGTTTGAGGAAATCCTGGTGGAAAACCCATCCAACCCGCATGTCCATATTCTATCACAGGCTGGGCGCGATTGCGATACATCACCCGGCGTTCTTGCGGCTTGCGTCGCGCCTCGCATGCTTTACAATCCCCAGGCGTGCTGTGTGGCTCGTGTTGGCAGGAAAGGGAAACAACCGATGAGTCTCGAGTCGTTCTTCCGACCGGCATCCGTTGCGGTCGTCGGGGCATCCCGCGAGAAGGGCAAAGTCGGCTACGAGATCGTCGCCAACCTCAAGCGCGGCGAATTCCCGGGCAGCATCTTTCCCGTAAACCCCGGAGCCAGGGAAATCGCCGGGCTCCCGTGCTGGCCCGATCTCAAGTCCATCGGCAGCATCCCCGACCTGGTCGTCGTCGTCGTCCCGGCCAAAGCGGTGGCCAAGGTCCTGCGCGATTGCGCGGACCTGGGCATCAAATCCGTCGTGATCATCACGGCCGGCTTCAAGGAGGTGGGGCCCGAGGGCGCCCGGCTCGAAACGGAGATCACGGAGATCGCGCGCAGCAGCGGCATCCGGATCATGGGCCCCAACTGCCTGGGCGTCATGGTCCCGTCCCGGAAACTCAACGCGAGCTTCGGGGGCGTGCTGCCGCGGGCCGGCGGCATCGGCTACATCTCGCAATCGGGCGCGCTCCTGGCCGCGATCCTGGATATGGCCAACGCCCACCAGATCGGCTTCAGCGCGCTGTTCAGCATCGGCAACAAGGCCGACGTGGACGAAATGGACGTGATCCACGCCCTCGGCGAGGACCCCGAAACGCACGTGATCGCCGGCTACCTCGAGAACATCGGCGACGGCGACGCTTTTGTGCGCGAGGCCGAGCGCATCTCGCACGACAAGCCCATCCTGCTGATGAAATCCGGCGGCACCAGCGCCGGCGCCAAAGCCGCCTCCTCCCACACCGGCAGCCTCGCCGGCGAGGAGCGCGTCTATGAGAGCGCCTTCATCCGCGCCGGCGTCATCCGCTGCGATTCGATCACCACCCAGTTCGATTATGCCCAGGCCTTCGCCTATCAGCCCCTCCCCCAGGGCCCCAATGTCGCCGTCATCACCAACGCCGGCGGACCGGGAATCATGGCGGCCGACGCCATCGAGCGCGAGGGGCTCACCTTCGCCCAGCTTTCCGAATCGACGATCCGCCACCTGGGAGAGAAACTGCCGGCGGCCGCCAACATACACAACCCCATCGACGTCCTCGGCGATGCCCTCGCCGATCGCTACGACCTGGCCGTTCAGCTCGCGCTGGCCGACCCGAACGTGAACATCGTCCTGGTCCTCCTGACGCCGCAGGCGATGACGCAGGCGGCCGAGACGGCGAAGGTGATCGCGGCGGCGGCGAAGGGCAAGCACGGCAAACCCGTGCTGGCGTGCTTCATGGGCGCCGCTCAGGTTGCCGACGGCGTGCGGATGCTGGAGGCCGAGAGCGTGCCGGTCTACGATGCGCCCGAGAGCGCGGTGCGCACCATCCGCGCGATGATCGACTATCGAACCTGGAAGAACCGTCCGAAGCGCATCGTCAAGATCTTCCCGGTGAATCGCCATCGCGTGGAGCGCATCGTCGATCGGCACCTGCGCCGCAAGCTCCGCGAGATCGGCGAGATGGAGGCCAAGGAAATCCTCGAGGCCTATGGCTTTGTCACCCCGCGGGGTTCGCTGGCCACCACCGCCGATCAGGCCGCCAGCATCGCCGACCAGCTCGGCTACCCCGTCGTGTTGAAGATCTGGTCGCCTGAGATCATCCACAAATCGGATGTGGGCGGCGTGAAAGTCGGCCTGAACAACCGCCAGGAGGTCCGCGACGCCTTTGACCTCATGATGTACCGGATTCCCCTCGAGGTCGACGACGACGCCGAAATCCTCGGCGTGCTTGTTCAGGAAATGGTCAAGAAAGGCCGCGAAGTCATCCTGGGCATGAAGCGCGACCCGCACTTCGGCCCGCTGATGATGTTCGGCATGGGCGGCATCTTCGTCGAAGTCCTCAAGGACGTCGCCTTCCACCTCGCCCCGTTGACGGCCGACGAGGCCAAGCAGATGCTCATGAGCACCCGGACCTACCAGATGCTCAAGGGCGTGCGCGGGCAGGAAGGCGTCGACATCGCGGCGATCGCCGAATCGCTGCAGCGGCTCTCGCAGCTTGTCACCGAGTTTCCCCAGATCAGGGAAATGGACATCAATCCGCTGGTCGTGGGCCCCCTGGGCACGACGCCGGTGGCCGTCGACGCGCGGATGAGCGTCGAGCCGGTGGAGGCACGCTAGCCGCCGGCGCCGGGGCGGCGCGCGGAGCGCGGATCAGACATCGCAGAAAAGAGTGAGACATGCAAAACGACAGACAGGTCAACCACGACTGGAAAGACCGCTACAGGGACAGCATCAGCAGCGCCGCGGCCGCGGTCAAGCTGATCAAGCCCGGCAACAACGTCTTCATCGGCACCGCCTGCGGACAGCCCCTGCAGCTCGTCCGCGCCATGGTCGACAACTCGGCCGAAATCTACGACGCGCACATCATCCACCTGCTGACCACCGGAATCGCGCCCTACGTCGATGAGAAGTTCCGCGAACGCTTCAAGATGAACACCTTCTTCATTGCCGAAAACGTCCGCGACGCGCTGGCCAGGGGCACCGGCGATTACACCCCCATCTTCATGTCGGAGATTCCGCTGGAGTTCGAGGAAGGGCGCATCCCCATCGACGTCGCTCTCATCTCCGTCTCGCCGCCCGATGCGCGGGGCCAGTGCAGCCTGGGCGTCTCGGTCGACATCGTCAAGTCGGCGGCGGCCAACGCCAAGTACGTCATCGCCCAGGTCAATCCGCGCATGCCGCGCACGCTCGGCAACAGCTTCATCCATGTCAACCAGATCGATCTGCTCGTGCCCTACGAGGAAGACATCATCGAGGCGCCCTCGCCCAAGCTAGATGACGACCTGCGCAAGATCGGCGAGAACATCGCCCACCTCGTCGAGGACGGCAGCACCGTCGAGTGCGGCATCGGCCACGTCTCGCAGGCCGCGGCCGAGTTCCTGCACCACAAGAAGGACCTG
>Ga0315268_10009657_pt1 | contig 9996 bp, 13 predicted proteins | sample C1_top_MG_FD_204535 | JGI IMG/M metagenome (GOLD analysis project Ga0315268, IMG submission 204535) | Sediment microbial communities from Yellowstone Lake, YNP, Wyoming, USA - C1_top | ecosystem: Environmental > Aquatic > Freshwater > Lake > Sediment | place: USA: Wyoming | collected 2017-08-01 | reverse complement strand
TTACGAGACGCTCATGATACTCCATCGTCTGATCGGTGACGTGTATTCGAATGCGCCAATCGATCCGAAACTGAAACTCGCTGACTCTTATCGAAGCGTGAAGGACTCCGTCGTGGATCTTGGCGAGGAGGAATTCACGAGCGGTAGGGCTCATCCCATGATCGATCCGACAATCCGAAAGCTGAGGCTAGTCGAGGAAGCGAAGGATCCAGAGGTTGCCGTCATCATGATGGATGTAATGCTGGGATATGGATCGCACATGGATCCAGCAGGAGCAATGCTAGGCGCGATCGCGGACGCGAAGAAGATTGCGGAAGCAGAGGGCCGAACCCTGCCGATTCTGGCTCATGTGTGCGGGACAGAGCAGGATCCTCAACCGCTTTCAGAGCAGGTTGCGAAGCTACAGAACATAGGAGTCTACGTGTTCCCAACAAACGCGGTAATGGCAATAGCTGGCGCGCTCATATCACGGAGGACAATCCCCATCACCGCTTTGGAGGATGTCTGGAACGATCTCTTTCGAGCATTCTGAGGGGGGATATACTCTTGGTAGAGAAGATTCTGAAACTACTCGGCTCAGAGCTGAAGGTCATCAACATCGGGCTTGAAATCTTCAAAGACGCACTGGAGCAGCAGGGAGTAGCAGTCGCTCAGGTTTCTTGGGAGAAGCCGATGAAGCTTGAGAAAGAATACGAGGACATACTCTCGAAGATAATGTAATTCAACACTTACATGCGGTCTGTCTAGTTCCACTTCAAGGTTTCAAGACCGGTCCCAGAGCCTGCTCTGGCTGCGACAACTCCGCCCTCTTGAGTACGACTGAATCGGGCATCTGCAGACCGCGTTTCTTAATCTCTCTTCTCAGTGCCTCCAGCCAGATACCTTTCCCGGGAATTCCGTCGACGCCCAGTACGAATACTCGGAACCCGCGATGTGAGTATTCTTGGATCTGGTCGACTGTGCTTGTAACCCAGCCTTCTGTTCCTTTCCCAATCATCGTCGGCGGGGGCATTTTGATAATTCCATAGCCCGCCTCGGACAGTTGCTGGTAAACAGAACTGGTGTTAGGAAGCCTTGGGTAGCTCTGCGGGTTCACGTAGTAATCCGCCACGACAGCCATCTTGAACGATCGCGCATCGCCGAAGTTGATCTCCATCACGCTATTCCTCCAGAAACTGATTCATCTCAACGACTGATTTCTCCATGCTGAATGTCGGATCATCCATCGGCACGCCTGTGGCTCTTGGAGTTGGCAGGCCTCGCCGTTGGAGTTCCTTTTCGAGCTCCTCGATCCACACACCCTTGCCTGGCACGATCTTGTACTGTTCCACGGTCGCGTTGGGTCTCCCTCCCCAGATTGGCTCAGATGTACCAGTGAACCGTACCCCGCTTGATGGGCTGCCATCCAGGCCGATCAATCGAACATCGAAACCCTGTTTGAAGTATCGCTCCATGACATCGGCAGTGAACTTTGCAAGCCCTGCGCAGTGTCGCCGATATCCAGGGTTATCGTAGATGTCCTTCGTCGTCCACCAACGGGTAATCCCCATCGCCAACAGCTCTGGACAAGGCAACTGCTCGACCACATATCCCTTCTCCCGGGCCAGATCGACAATCGGCGAGACGACGCCAGGATAACGGGCGAACTCGGCGACTTTCGCGTTCTGATTCAAGAGACAATGGGCGACGAACACCACGCGTTTTCGCGTTTTCTTAGCGGGCATTTCACACCACGCAGGAAATTCTGTCTTCATTGTTCACATATAATTCTTCCACCTCGAAAAGAAACCTGGAAGCACAAGCAATCCTGGAATTTACTAGCGATTAACCTTGGGAAAGGATCCTAGAAAACGCTAAGTTAAGTGAGTGGCTGCGTGGCAGTTCTGACTATTTCTGCAGTTGGCAGAGTTCAAGCAGGACGCCTTTGGTGGATTTTGGATGCAGGAATGTTATCATTTTGCCATGTGACCCAGGGCGTGGTTGTGGGTAGAGCACTCTGAAGCCCTGTTGTGAAAGTTTCTGAATGCTTCCCCTGATATCGCAGACGGCAAGCGCGATATGGTGAACGCCTTCTCCCTTCTCGTTGATGAACTTGGCAATGGCGCTTTCTTCACTCAACGGCTCGAGAAGCTCTATTCTTGTTTCGCCTACTGGAATCATGGCAACGCGAACTTTCTCGGTGGGGACTTCTTCAACTTCGATGTTCGCGTTCTCAAGGATCTTGCCGTAGAGGCTGAGGGCCTCTTGGAGGTTTCTTACTGCGATTCCGATATGATCGACATTCATCTGGATCACGTCAAAAGTTGGCTGGAGCCCTATACTCCCCGTACACGGATCGCAAGGCTTCACTGATCTCTCCCGTCGTGCAGTACGCTTTCACCGCATCTATGATGTCTGGCATCAGATTCTCGTTCTGTGAGGCTGCGTCCTTGATCCTCGCCAATGCCTTGCCGACCTTTTCTTGGTCGCGCGTGCGCTTAACCTCCTTGAGGCGTTTGAGTTGGTTCCGCGCCATCTCCGGCGTTACGCGATGAATGCCAATGTCCATTTTCTCGCTTTCAACGAACTTGTTCACACCCACAATGATCCGGTGCTGCGCCTCCACGGCCTTCTGGTGCTCGTAGGCGCTTTTTTGGATCTCTCTTTGGACATGCCCTAGCTCTATTGCTCGCACCATGCCGCCGATGTCATCGATGCGCTTGAGTTCACTTTCTGCTCCTTGCTCAAGTTCAGTTGTCAAAGCCTCTAGGTAGTAAGATCCACCGAGTGGGTCCACAGTGCGAGTGACGCCGCTCTCGTACGCGATGACCTGCTGGCTTCTTAGCGCGATCTTGACCGACTCTTCGGTCGGCAGTGACAAAGCCTCGTCTCTAGAGCAGGTGTGAAGGGACTGTGCTCCTCCAAAGACTGAGGCCAAGGCTTGCAGCGTGACTCGAATGATGTTGTTCTCAGGTTGCTGCGCTGTCAGGGACTGCCCGCTGGTCTGGACATGGAATCGTAGCATCATGGATTCTGGTTTTGTCGCGTGGTAGCGTTCCTTCATAATCCGCGCCCAGAGGCGTCGGGCAGCGCGAAACTTTGCCACTTCCTCCATGAAATCATTCGAACAATTGAAGAAGAACGACAATCTGGGGGCGAAGTCATCGACCTTCAAGCCGCGCTTTCGGCTTTCGTCGACGTAGGCGATCGCGTTTCCCAACGTGAAAGCGATCTCTTGAATCGCGCTGGCGCCCGCTTCTCTCATGTGATAGCCACTGACGCTGATCGGATACCATTTCGGAAGCTCTTTCGAGCAAAACTCGATCAGGTCAACGGCAAGCTTCATCGAAGGCGCAGGAGGAAAGATGTACGTGTTCCTCGCGGAATACTCCTTGAGAATCTCATTCTGCGTCGTACCGCGCAACGATTGGTGGCTAACTCCTTGCATGTCACCGACTGCAACGTACATGGCAAGCAGAATGGGAGCGGTTGCGTTGATCGTCATCGAAGTGCTCACCTCGTCGAGTCTGATTTCGCTAAACAGAGTCTCCATATCTTTCAGTGAGGAAATCGGAACGCCAACTCTCCCGATCTCACCTTCGGCCCGCGGGTGATCGGAATCATAACCTAGCTGCGTGGGAAGATCGAACGCAGTGCTAAGCCCAGTTTGGCCCTGTGAGACAAGAAACTTGAATCTGCGATTTGTTTCCTCAGCGCTACCGAAACCCGCGTACTGTCGCATAGTCCATAGTCTCTCCCGATACATGGTTGGGTAGATTCCGCGAGTGAAGGGGTACTCGCCCGGCCTCGAAAGATCACGAGAATAGTCGAGGCTGGCAATATCCTCAGGCGTGTAGAGGGGTTTGACGGGGATTCCTGAGTCTGTCTTTGATTCCGGAATTGAATTGCTCTCTTGTTTGGTTCCCTGGAGGCTCGTCTTCAAGGTGAGATTTCACTGAGCGAGTACGATGGCTTTGTGGTCCTTTTGTAGGCTTCGGTAGAATTCGCCATCTGAAGAGGCAGCGCAGATCGTTCGGAAGGAAGGGGTGATATCTCGCTGAGAGAACCTAGTCGGGCCGGTCTTCCTTCTCGCGCTTCTTGCGTGCTGAAGGTACTGTGATCTGTTCCTCCTGTTTCTGCTCCTTCGCATACTCGAGTATTGCTTCGATCATTTGCTTGTACGTGCCACATCGGCAAATGTGACCGTTCAGGTATTCTCGGATTTCCCGCTCGGTGGGGTTGGGGTTGGTTCGTAGCAGATAGTAGGCGGCTAGAACGAAGGAGGGCGTGCAGAAACCGCACTGCAAAGCCGCCTTTTCAACGAAGAGTTTCTGAAGCCGTGAGAGTTGCCCCTCCGGTGCCAATCCCTCTGCTGTCTTGATGTCCCTTCCGTTCGCTTCCACAGCCAACACCAGACATGACTTAACTGGCTTGTCGTCGAGGAGCACTGTGCACAGTCCGCATTCTCCGCGCCAGCACCCTGCCTTAACGCTCTTCACGCCGACTTTGTCACGAATTAGATCAAGAAGGAGCGCGTTGTCTTTTGCCTGAGCTTCCTTCTTCACGCCATTGACTGTGAGGTTGATTGTTTGAACCACTCACCTCAACTCCGCAGGACACTCCGCAGCGCCTTAACCGCCAGCACTTCGAGTATGTGCGATCGAAACTCCGCCTTGCCCAACACATCTGTCATCGGCTCAGCTGATTTCTTGATCACCGCCACGGCCTCATCAATCAGCTGTGAAATCGGAGCTCTTCGATTGAACAGCTTTTCAACGTCGTAAACCCTTGTGGGGATGGGCGAGAGTGCGCCGTAGGCGAACCTCACAATCCGCTCTTCCGGACGTGAAGGATTAGCGCACAAGGTGGCGACATTCGCTATGCTGAATTCACCGTTCGAGATGTGTTTCAGGAAGATGCTCTCTGAATTCTCGGGGGGCGGCTTGAGGTGTACAGCAGTCGCGATCTCGTTCGGTTCCAGTGCGATCTCTGCCAAGCCCTTGATGAACTCATTGATTGGGATCGTTCTGCGTCCCTTGACGCTTACTGCTTCGATCTCCGCGTCGAATATTAGCAGAGGAGTTGGGGAGTCCACGAAAGGTAGGGCTTCGCATAGATCTCCGAGGAGGGTTGACCTGTTTCTGAGCACCGGGTCGCTGAGCTGGGACACGCAATCATGGAGCGCCTCATACCTATCTTTGATGGGTGCCCAATCGAGCAGTTGACTCAATGTCGCGGTGGCACCTATTGACACGCCTTTCGAACCATCGTCGCGCAGGGCGGCAAGCTCTTCGATCCCCTTGATGTCCACAACGTAGCTGGGGCTGATTAGCCGCTCCTTCATGAACGCGAGCAATCCAACTCCTCCCGCCATGATTTTCGCGTCGTCCTTGTGCTGGTCGAGAAGCTGAAGTGCCTCGTCGAGTGAGCGCGGTCGAAGGTATTGAAAGTCTGGAAGAGTGAGGTAGGACGAGCCGAACGACAATGTTAGGCTCCGCCCGTCCGTTTCAGCTGGTTCTTAGCCCGCTCAATGAGGTCCGGGCGCTGCTCCTGCACTGCCCTCCACACGTTCTCAGGTGACATCGGCAGTTTCGTGATTTGAACGCCGGTCGCGCGGTAGATCGCGTTGGCTATCGCCTCTCGAGTAATCAATCTCGGTTCGCGACGAGAATCAGGAACTTATTGCCTCGTCTAGGAAACATCCGAAATGCTTGTCAGGGCCACCACGGATCGAGTGAAACGATGCCGCTTGAAACTTCTCGATCTAACGATCCCACTCGGAATCGGGACACCTGCGTGGCCGACCTACGAGCCACTGCAAGTGAAATACTTCAAGAGACTGGCTCCGAACGGCGCGAACGGGCAACTCCTAACCCACTCCAACCATGTCGGTACCCACCTTGATGGTGAGATTCACTTCTATACGCCTGGAAGAGACATGGCAGATCTCACCATGGACTTCCTCGCTGGTCCCGGAGCGGTTGTCGATCTGTCGGATGCTGCTGGGGACTATGACGTCTACAGTTCGAAGATGGTTGAGGATCGGGTCGAGATCAGGGAAAGAGACATTCTGATCGTCCACACTGGCTATCACAGATACGGTTGGGATCAGCCCACCGCAGACGAGATTCGCTACATGGTCAAGCATCCAGGTCCGGACAGGGAATTTGCGGAGTGGGCGAAACGGAAGAAGATCAAGTGGATTGGCGTGGACTGTGGAAGCGCGGATCATCCGATGAACACGATTATCCGTGACTGGATGCCAAGGCAGGCCAGAGAGGCTGACGCTCACTTCCAGAAGAAATACGGGAAGAAGCTCAGCGAGTACTTCAGTGACGACAAGTACCAGCTGATGCATATCGAAATGTTCCCCTATGGCATAATTCACGCAGAATGCATCGCTGGCGACATAGACCTCCTACTTAACAAGCGGACGACAATCGGCTTCTTCCCGTGGCGGTTTGTCGATGGCGAAGCAAGCATCGGACGCTGCGTCGCCCTAGTTGAAGACTCTGACTTCCAGCAACTGATGAAGAAGAAAGACTCGCTTCCGAAGACGCGATTCGGCGACGCGATCGGCTGCAGAACCTCTCAATGAACACTGAGCATCATATTTGATCCGCGCCCACAGGGGAGGCTGAACGGCGACTGGTTTGGTCCCCTGAACTTCAAAGGGAACAGCCTATGGGCAAGGGCGTCCCTTCGATCAATCTGACATCCCCCCGGTGAGTAAGGCTGAGCTCTCTAAATGAAATGAAGTGTGTAGCCTGCCGAGGCGGTGAACCCGTTATGACGGATGAGGAGATCTCAGAACTTCACCCTCAGGTGTTAAGCTGGCAAGTCGTGGAGCGTGACAGCATCAAGCGGCTTGAGCGAGTTTTCAAGTTCCAGAACTTCGCGAAAGCCTTGGCTTTCACAAACAAAGTGGGCGAGATCGCAGAGCTCGACGGCCATCACCCAGCCTTGTTGACAGAGTGGGGCAGGGTCACGGTGAGTTGGTGGACGCACAAGATCCAGGGTCTTCACCGCAACGACTTCATTATGGCTGCAAAGACGGATCTCGTGTACGAAGAGGATCTGCACCTTGCTGGGAAAAATGAGAGGTAAAAAAGGGATTTTCACTTCTCCACGATCTTTCGTGTCTACTTCTTGGCGAGTTTGATTTCGATCGTGGAAACGTTCCGTGATTGGCCCTCTTCACCTAACACTTCAGTTCCAATGTTCACATCCGTGATCTCCAGTTTGCCATCGAAGAAGCGTCTTCGGACTACTTCGACCACGTCGACGGCTTTACTGATCACGCGTCCGCGTGCCTTCACGGCGAGTTCGTTGCTGCCACTGTTGATTTGCATCACAATTGCAGTAGCATAAGCCATTAGTGGCTTCTGTCCGATGAGCACAGTATTGGATGGAATGTTACTTCTGGTGGAAGGGGGTCTCTCTGGCTTTTCTGTCAAGCGTTGTTCACCTCCGACTGGAAAGTACGCTAGTAGTGTTGGTGAAAGCGGCCAGAGCCGTTCTAATCAATAAAAGTCTTCCTACGCGAATCGACCTATGAAGAGCCGCAACTTTTGCTGCATCGTAAGGTTAATCGCACGTTGCAGAGTTTCGAGAGTTGAACGGCGGGTCTGCGCGTGCGGAGGTAGGATTATTAGGCCCAGTTCTGCGTATGGGCGCAAGCTACATGTACGGGCTGAAGCCGAGCGTCCTATCGTAATCATGCGTGCCGACGTGCGAGTTTTCTCCCGACGAACTAGCTGAACGAAAATCCGAGGTGAAACGTATGAGCTTTGATCGTTCCTTCAACAAGCCAGTTGAACAAGGGAAGGAATACGAAGTTGAGATCAAGGAGACGAGCCGTCGCGGCGACGGAGTCGCAAGGATCGAAGGCTTCGTAGTGTTCGTTCCCGCAACGAAACCGGGCGACAAGGTGAAGATAAAGATCAACACCGTTGGCCCACGCTTCGCAACTGGCGAAGTCGTCCAGTAAGAACTGGGACGACGCGTGCGGTAACTCCGTTTTCTTTCCGCTTCTTTTCGTTTCCCTTTGCCGCCGATTTCGTTATCGGCCCCGAAAGACAATCACCGCTGTTAATTCCTCGAGAATCAACAACAGCCTCAGGTCTACCATTGCCGAGTTCCAAGTTGACTTTCCAAGCTGTCGCTAGGGAAGTAAGGAAGAGAAGCTTCGGAATAATCAGCACTATAACGGCGAAAGGTCATTCGCAATCGACGGGCGTGTGCTACGGCGTATCCGCGCCAGACACGTCCTTCGTCATCTACATCATGTCGGAACCGACCACGGCAAAAGCAACGAATATTGCCCATAACCCGAATGTGTCATTTGTTGTACCGCTTCTGAGGCCGATGCTCACCATGGTCCCACCCGCCTGCATTCAATTTCAGGGAAAAGCCGAACTGCTAGGGCCAAACGATGGAGAAGGCGTTCAGGCGTTCCGGGCTTCCTACCTGCTCAGAATGCTGCTGAAGGAAGATCAGCAGTTTGATCGCTCAGGCGAGCACAGCACGTGTTTCATTCGAGTGACTCCTGACCCAGTCATACACACGTATGGAGTTGGGATGTCGGTCCTTGACCTAAGGCGCCACATCGCAGAGGCTTCAGGCCGCGTGCTCATACCTCGACACTTGAGGAGAAACCTAGCAAATTGATTCGATTGGCTGGTCCGCTGGTGTGACGAAAGTTGTCGTTTACACGAAGGAGGGGTGTCATTTGTGTGAGCGAGTTATAACTCAGCTGGAGAGTCTCAATAGGGCTCACTCTTTCGATCTTTCGTCTCAGGACATTGCTGCGGACCCGGAATTGTATGAGCGCTACAGGAACATCATCCCTGTAGTCGCCGTAGATGGGAAGGTCAGACTCGCGGGGGCAGCGCTTTCCAATCCGAGAACACTTGAGAGCAAGCTTCGGAGAGCGTTGTCAACGTAAGGCCGCAACCGACTCATTCTTCCGAAGGTCGCGGTATGCTGGTTCCACAATTGGTGCAGAAGGCAGTGTCGTGCGGAAGTCGTGTTCCACATTGCGGACACACGCTTCCCTGCGTTTCATGAGTGCCGTCCTTCGAGGCGCCACGCCGCCTGACAAATGTGAGTGCAACAACGGCCGCGATGACCCCAATCAGGACTCCCAAGAACCAAAAGGGTGGGATCACTAGGATTTCGTCGGAGTTCTCGGTGGGTAGGTGGTTGGCTAGTTGGGCTTTCACCGTGATGATGTGTGTCCCCATCTCGCGTATATCGAAGAGTATCTCTACGGTTGCTCTACCATTCGCATCTGTCTGAACAAGATTCTTCCTGACGTTGTCAACGTAGACCTCTAGCACTACTCCTCGCAAAGGTTCTCCGCTGTCACCTGCAGCTGAGATTTCGATAATCACTCTGTCCGGTCCAACGGTCTTCGGGAAGGACACATTGATCTTCATTGCCGCCGGGTTGACCGTCATCATGAAATCTGAAGATGACGATGAGTACCACGCGTCGCCTGCCTTCCCGCCTGGGTATAGTATTCGGAATTTGTAGTCGCCAACATCCATTGTCAAGCCCACATCAAGCGCGATCTCGCCCTGCTGGCCCGTGACCGCCGTACCGATCATCTGCCACTGGTTTGATCTGGGGTCGAGGTAATCCACCTCGATGGTCTGCCCGCTGAGCGGTGTTCCATCCTCCGCCACGAGGCTTCCGTTGATGGGGATCTTGTCGCCCCAACTTGCAGAGGAAGGAGGGGAGATCGTTTTCAGGTTCGTTCCGAGGATTGTGCCGACCAGTTCCTGCTTCGAGTATAACATTGTAAGGTAATTACTCCCACCAAGAAACGCAACATACACTCCACTTGCCAAGTCGCGGAACTGTTCCCCGTTCTGATAGGTTGCCACGTTGAGATCGCGGGTGCGCTCTTGCGGGGGGAAGAGCTTTCCTGTCTCAGGGTCCACGAGCCGGACTATGCCTTGACCTGAGTCAAGCCTCTCGTCTACGTAGTAGATCAGCACCCCCGAACTCGGG
>Ga0315268_10009656_pt1 | contig 9997 bp, 11 predicted proteins | sample C1_top_MG_FD_204535 | JGI IMG/M metagenome (GOLD analysis project Ga0315268, IMG submission 204535) | Sediment microbial communities from Yellowstone Lake, YNP, Wyoming, USA - C1_top | ecosystem: Environmental > Aquatic > Freshwater > Lake > Sediment | place: USA: Wyoming | collected 2017-08-01 | reverse complement strand
AGAGCGGAATGCCTGTCTTGCGAGTGAAATCGTAAAGCGGCTTGACCGCCGTTTTCCAGTTCTCGAACATTGCGCGGTAGTCGGCGTGGACAGGCGAACGCGTGCTCGTGTAGTAGCCGTTTATCAGGTCCCCGATATGGATGACCAAAGCGGGTTTTTCAGCGACAATGCCTTCCACGATCTTGTTGAGCTGCGGGCTGATGCCCGTTTGCGTGTCTCGTGTTGTGTCCCGGGTATCGCCGAACACGACGAAGCTCCAGCGGCCGTCTTCCTTGCTCGAGGAGGATGCGGTACCCACACCTGATGTTGCCGGGGGACTGCCGGGTTTGTTCTCGTCGATATTGGAGGTTGAGGCATTCTTACACGCGTGCAAGCACATAACACACGCCACTGCGATCAGCAGGTGAAGTACTACGAACGATCTTTTCATTTTAGTATCTTCTCCAGAATAGCCGACATTAGACGTCATTGCTTTGCAGGAACAAGTCCGGCGCGAGCCGTATAAACGGCGGTGTTCAATGCTCATATATTCCACGCGTTTTATGATCTTCCTGGATGAAGGATGCGCCATATTCATGTACACGCCTCCTGTTGCAAGTTCATCGAGCATCTGATGAAGCCTCTTCTCTTTTGTCGCCTGAAGTTTCGCACGATCGATCCATCCAAGGTAGTCATTCTGCTGGTATGGGGGCCGCGCCCGGTATTCCTGCATCAGGCCGCGTTCTTTGAGCGCTTGTTTAACGAAGCCAGGCATGGGATAGTTAGGTCGCTTCAAACCGGAACCTTTTTCAGCCATACATTCTCCAGATAGGTATGCGGTTCATACAGGGGAAGCAGGTCACACGATCGTTATCCCGTCCGGTCCGGGAGTCAGGTTCTCTCCTCCCTCATCCGTGACAAGAAAGGTGTTTTCCACACCCACCAACCCGATGCCTTCCAATCCCTTCTTGGGCTCAAGGGCAATGACCATGTTGGCCTCAAGGGGGCTCTGTACCTTGCCTGCAATAGCAGGGAATTCGTCAATAGCCAGTCCGATGCCGTGGCCGAGGAACGGCACCTGGTTGCTGCCGAAGCCCATGAAGTGCTTTTCAAAACCGTGGGGATAAACGATTTTGTTGAAGACCTCCTCGTAGATCTGGGCCGGGATGGCGCCGGGTTTGAGGCGGCTTCGGACGGCCTCCTGTATGTCCAGGCATACCTGGTGAGCATCGAGCGCAGATGCGGGAGGGGTGCCAAGGGAGAAGACCCTCGTCTTATCCGTGAAATATCCCTCATATCCGAACCCGGTATCAATGAAGATCGGTTCGCCCTTGCTAAGTTTCTTTGTTCCCCCAAGCAGGGGGAATGCCGGAGAAAGCCCTGTCAGACCTCCCGGCCCTACGGAAGCAGTGGGATAGTTTCCTGATTCTCCAAAACTGACGATCCCCATGAACATCTCCGCGCCAAACGCCGCAAGCCGCATGATCCCGGTGTATCCCAACGCCATCATCTGCTTGTGGATCTCGGCCCCGAGCTCCCATTCCGTTATTCCTTCGCAGATCAGGGAAGGGATGGCGTCATAGACCATCTTGTGCCGCGCCCCGGCTTTTCGGATGAGCCCTACTTCGTAGTCGGACTTCTTCGCCCGGATCATGCCTAACAGGGCGCTGATATCCGTGAACGTCCCTCCCGGGAACGCATTGGTCAGTGTTTTAAAAACGGAAACGGACAAGGTTGTTTCAGCCACCCCCAGGATGCTGGTTTGCAGGCCCAGATCCGCAAGCATCGCCTGAAGTTGGCTGAACCCTTTTAAGAAGAGCACCCTTTTCAAAGGCGTTTCCTGCTGTGCCCGCTCAAAACTGCGCCGGACCAGGAAGACCGGTTCTCCCTCTGTCGGGACAAACAGAACCCCCTGTTGCATGGTCCCGGTGTAGTAATACATGTTCAGGGGATCGAGGATCAGTGCGCCATCCATCGGCCCTTCTTGCAGCCGGGATTGAAGCCTGGAAACGCGTTGGGCGATCTCCTGGGCAGGAACAAGATTGTAGTTCGGGCGGTCATCAGCGGTCATGGTGGACATTCCTTTGGAGATACGTTTGGATTGAGAAGCGCCTTCACTATGCGCCTTGACGGGTGACGATCATATCGAACAGCTTTTCAAAAGCATCGAACCACTTGTCCTGCGAGATCGCGTGGATGGAGGCGCCGGTGATGAAGGTGCCTTTGTTCTCGTAGCAATAGCTCACCTCGATCCCGAACGAGATCTCCCGGGGAGTGGTTGAGTTTACCCGCAAGGAACATTCGGCGCAATCGCCCGCGCTAAACCGCCGGGAGCTTTCAAACAGGATGCCGTTCCGGCTGATATTGCCGATGACCGCTGTTGTTCGTTCCTGTTCCTGCGTGACCATGAACGTGAGGTACTTCCGGCAGGGGTCCGGTATAGTATGCCGCTGTTCTTTTCTATTATCGATCTTCATATGGCTGCCGCATCGTGGACCGCTGATGCGTCCTTCCTTTCAGTGAGCGCTCGTATTTCTTTCTATGCTGTCACGTTAACAACAAGTCCACACCCCCCCGGAGCGGTTGATGGGGGACCTTCGTCAGTTCTCAGGAATTCAGCAGCCACTCATACACCCGCCAATCAGCGTAAGATACCGCACAGGTGGCAACGTGATCATAACCGAACGGGGTGTAGTCAGTGTAAAGACGGTCGGCCTTCGGATATCCGTTGCGAAAAGCTTCCGCCCGGGCAAGCCCCAGGTTCGCAACAGTGCTTTTCTGAAGGTCCTGTTTCCAAACCCCGAAATGGAGCCATACTCGCTTTACAGAACACGAAGGACGCGCTTGATCGTTGGCTTCGTCAACCGGCCACAGTGCGGCCCAGGTCACGTTTCTCGAAGAATCCTTCCTTGCAAGTTCTTCTGCCCAGACAACAAAATCAAAGACAGCTTTGCCGCCATAACTAAAGCCGGTCAGGCAGGTCTTCTGCGGGTCGCCGCGGAACTTCCTGTAGATCGTCCTCAGGATTGTTTCTATCTGCTCGAAGTCCTGTTGCTCCCATTTTCGACGAGCGGGAAGCTGCGGCGTAAGGACGATAAAATCCCGGATCAGCGGCGAATTGATTTCGCAATGCCATGCCGGGGACCCATGGTTCATGAGCGCCTCGATGGGCTGATCTTCCCCGGCCTTGTTCTTTGCTGCTTCGCCGCCTCCGTGCAGGAAACAGAGTACGGGCCACCGTTGTTCAGATGAATCATTGAACGCAGGAGGAAGATAGAGAAGATATCTCAGATGGTTTTCGTCAGTAGACGGGTATCTTTTCTGTTCCCCTGGGTTATGGGTGTCCATTTCCTTGTTCCTTTTCCGAGATAGCAAGTAACTCGTGCCTGGCGCATTGCTGCGGACCCGTTGGCTGGTCCAGTTGTTATGTACGCTGCGTCGCCGCCCGACGCACTCATAGCCGCTTGCATTCTTTTGACGCAATAGCTTCTTTCACGAGTTTCGGGTCGTCGCTGATACGGAACGTCTGTCCCTTCCCGTGTTCGAGCACTTCAAGCACTCCATGTGTTCGAACATACACATAATAGGGACCCGAATCTGAATCGAGTCCGCCGCGTTGATCTCGCTTCGCACCCGTCTCCGGATGCCAGCACATCTTTCCGGTCACTGTTTCAAGTATATTGTCGTATCGGTCGGTCAATTCAAACACCGCATCATCTACAGGGAGCGGGGAGGAGTAATAGTACAATTTGACGACGATGGCATCTCTCGAATATCCCGCAGGCAGCGGAAACCACTTCGGCAGCCTCGAGTCGGGCGCTAACGTGAACGCGGATGCCATGCATCCTCGGATCGGGCTGCAGGATAAAAGCAAGAGAACAACGATGAACAGCATTTTGGGTTTCATGACGTCTCGGTCCTCTCTTTACTTCTTGGCTTTTCTGCTGGTTGCAAGGTCAAGGAGGGCATCGGGATGCTTATCAGCCACCTGCAGCAATACACGCGCCGGTCCCTCGGGTTTGCGACGGCCTTGCTCCCAATTGCGAAGCGTCGCAGTGCTTATCCCCATAAGGATGGCGAACTTGTCTTGTGAAAGACCGTATTGTTCCCGTATCTTTTTGACTTCAGATTCAGCAAACGTAAACGTGCTCGCAGGCTTCATCGTGCGCTTCATGATCGCCCCGCCTTGTTTCACGCTTTGCAGCAGTTCATCGAACAGTTCTTTCTTCATTGTCATGAAGTCCTCCGCTGCCGTAACCGATATTCATCCTCCACGAGAATGGTTTATATGCGGCGAGTGAATATCGGGGTTCCTGTTATAAAAATGAATCAATTATACGCCAATGGCGCATAGAAGGCAAGAGGAATTGCGTCGGACAAGCTTCTGATCGCAGAGCCGCCGTTGTCGATCAGCTGAATGTTGGCAATGAATGGTTTACTCCCGACATGGCAGCTTGTATCTGAATGTCCCCGGAACCGGGGTGTCCCGCGTTAAAGTATATCATAAGGGTCGGCCGGAGAGGGGGGGGGTATTTATTACCGAAAGGATATGAATTGAATGCCGATCGAGAATTTAACGAGTTGAGGTCGGGGATCGTTCTACCCGACCTGCCGGCTACTTCTGTTGTTGATCCACTCACAATGCTATAGAAGCGGGTAAAGCAGCAACTAACGGAGCAGGGGTAGCGGCTGGACCCGGCTTGCGTTGCTCGCGGATGTGCTATAATCGTATGCAGGAATAGATAATCGTAATTATTCAGGAGGAACTATGCCGAACGTCAAACACTCGATCGTCATCAAGTCGCCGGTAGATAAGGTCTTCGGGTTCGTAACGAACCCGGACAACTGGACCAAGTACGTCAGGAGCCTAGAGGATGTTCGGGACGTTTCCTCCAAGGTTGTGGAGAAGGGGACCACGTTCGCCTGGAAGTACCGGATGCTCGGCATGCACTTCGACGGCAAGGGAACGGTCACAGAGAACGTAAAGAACGAGAAGTTCGGGATGACAATGGAGGGAGGGCTCCCGGTCACCGAGAACTTCGGGTTCAAGCAGGTGAACGGCGGCACGGAGCTTGTGGTCGAAGTTATCTACGATATCCCCGGCAAGATCATGCAGCTGCTGACGGAAAACCCGGTTGCCGATAAGGTTAACCGGAAAGTGGCGGAGGGAGTGCTGGAGAAGATCAAGACATATTGCGAGCAGTAGTTATGACAATTTAGGAAGGCAGATCAAGGCTGTCCACCGAAATGGCGGGCGGCTGTTTTGTTGGGGGAATGGGGCGTTCACACGCGGCGAGGCGGTCGGCGTGGAACGACAAGTAATCGTGTGGGCTTCCGATGTCCGATGTTACTTTCCGGTATCAGGCGCCGAACAGTTCTTTTTGTAATCCGTCTGCGCCTCAAGCCAGGTCCATTTGAGGATACGATACTTATCCGGTGTGCGTTTCCAAGTGAACACATTACCATTAGCATCGATGAGGGGATTGCCGTATTCGTAATCAAGCTCTCCGACAGGTTCTGCGCCCAATTGCTGAATAATATGCCCTTTATCTTTCGGTATCTGCATTTGGCCCAATATCTGTCCGCAGGGATTTATCATATAGACAGCATCCTTGGAGTCTGTCTGAGCAGTAATAATCAGATTGCCATTGTTGTCCAGGTGGTGTGACTTTAATGTTTCCCATGGGATAATGAAGTTAAATGTAGTATTTGGATATTTAATACTCTGCAAATATCCACTCGATTTGGCTGAGCCGCGTTGTGCCAATCCCAGTTCTAATGGTCTCGTCGCCGAAGTTTTAATTATCTGTCCGGTGGGAGAGTAGAGGTAATAGGTTTTCTTATGGTTATCATGACCAACAATTATTCCATCTATTGTTGAATAAAGTTCGTCGAACGAAACATCTGTCTTGCTCCATTGTAATTTACCGGTCGAATCATATTTTCTAAAACCCCCGCCAGAGACAAATAAATCATCATTTAAACCATAAACTAAATCAAAGGCAAATGTGTCAATACTACGTTCAAATGTTCCTTTCAAAAATATTTGAACGCGCTTAATAGTCTGGTCTTCAGAAATGGCAATTCGACCTGTTGACGATATAGCGATTGTTGTCGGGAAGATATCTTGCGTATCCTGATAGCTAATTGCAAATTTACCAGTAGTGGTTCCCCATGAACCCAATACAACCTCAGTAGGGCCAGTCCAGCCACCAAGGCAAGTATCGTATTCAAGAGTAATAAATATGAGCAATATTAGCACTGCGCTTTTTATTGGTCCCATATACACCTCAATCATTCAGATGATAACGACGCGGGTCACGCGTCGCCTTTGGGCGCATCGCTGTGGACCCGCCTTGTCGGAATTCATCTGTTTGGTTACTCTCAGAGGGTTCCAGAAAACCCTCATTTTTACGAAAGCCAGTTGGGTTAGATTTTCGTTGTCAGATCGCTTAATTTATCTCTTAAATGCAGACCTAATAGCGATCCAAGAACAGAGAGACAGCCCCATAGAAGTGACAAAATGAAAAAGTCAAAAAAATCGCGATAATTAAAGAACAAGACAATTACGCTTATATAAATTCCAGGGCTTAAGAATATATAGTTCAGTAAAGATCGTGCGCCATGTATCGGTTTAATTAAGTAACCTGTGACCGCGCTCCCAACTATGACGCTAAGTGGCATGATAATGAAAATGGCCAGGTTTATAAAAACGGATAATTCTGGTTGTGTTCGCTCAACTAGAAAAAGGATCAAATAAAACAATGCCCCTGTTATAATCCCACCTAAAAAAATGTATGAGACTTTCTTTAGCATGTGTGTTTGCTTCCGAATTAACACGCGGGTGTACCGCCGGGCGAAGCCCGGACGGACACGACCCGCATGTTGCAAGTTTCGTTTTAGGATGTTCTTATTGATGTTGTGCCGAAGATTTCATCGTTTGCGATTGCGACGTGTTGGCCGACTGATAAGTTAAGTGGGGCACCACTTTTCCCCGGAGAAAAAGTATCAATCACGGCAATATATTTTTCTGTTGCATCTATGACGCGCTTATCTTCTATTGTTAGGAATATATATATGCTTTCGTCTTCTTCACAAACACCGACAACATGGGAACCTATACGGACAGGTTCAGTCCAAGTAAAAGAAACTCTGCTGTCAGCGGGCATTTCAATAAAATGAACCCGCTTGACCCATTTAACTTTAGTGATTCCCATTTGAACCTCCTGTCAAAGGGGAATAGTTATGATACAGGCATAACCGGACATAATGAGTGCTCAACGCTTATGTCCTATGGGATTCTCGCGGGTAGTCTGCTGCCCGAGCTGTTGGGCGAGCCCGATGAGAATTCCTTCGGGACCCCGGATATAGCAGAGCCGGTAGATGTTTTCGTAATTGACAACTTCATCGACCAACGTTGCACCGAGCTTACTGAGCCGGGCGAGGGTATCGTCGACATCCTCAACGGTGAACATTACGCGCATGTATCCCAGCGAGTTCACGGGAGCTGTGCGGTGATCGGACTCGATGACGGGGGTGTCGAAGCGCGTGAGCTCGATGCGGCTGTGGCCGTCAGGGGTACGCATCATGGCGATCTCGACACGCTGGCCGCGGACTCCGGTGACGCGGCCGGCCCATTCACCATCGATGGGCATGCGACCTTCGAGGGTAAGGCCGAGTTCCGTGAAAAACTCAATTGCGGCATCGAGGTCTTTCACCACGATGCCGACGTTGTCCATACGCTTGACTTTCATAATGCCTCCTTGGTGTCTAACAGACGTCGGGGCGGCCTCCATTTGGGAGGTCGGTATTGATGCACAGCCGGAAGTGAGTAGTACAAACAGAATTACATATACGCTCTTCATGTGCACTCCTATTACTGGCGTCTAACGCCAGGATGACCCCCCGCGCTGTAAGCGTGGGAGTCGATCCGTTGGTTGGATCGGGTGATATTAAATGTTAAAATTTTGCAACCAGTGTAATCATTATTTAAAGAACAATGCCCTTGCTCCTCTATGTAAGAGGGCAAATAGAATTAGCTTGGTAAATGGTTTTATAAACGATATTACCTGCGTTGAAGAAAGAGGTTTGTACTTTTTCTTTTGGCGGCATTGTGGTAGAAGTGGAAGGTTTTGGAGCCAGACAGAAAGCAACGATAATAGCTAAAGCCGTTATAATATGTAGAACCGAAAAAACGATTAGTAGTTTGGATAAAACGCGAACCTCTGGTATGGAATGTAATTTAAAGAACTGCGCTATGGAGGCAAGTTCGGCCCGTGTTATTTCAATATTTTTCAAAGAAGACAAAAATAAATATGTAAGTCCAATGCTAAACGTGAAAGGTAAAAATAGGGACCATTTTGCTAAACCAATATCAGGATGAGTGAAATAAAAACTTAGAATTGCACCAGTTATTGCATAATGAAATATATTAAGTTTGATGGCAGCTTCGACGTTGAACCTGTAATTATCAATGAAAATTTTATATTGATCCCAAAGATGTTTTTCGTTAGGAGTTTCGTTTGTCATCATGTTACTCCTTTTCTTTTGGCTCTCGGAATGTTGAGCCGTCTATCGGGCTCGAACTGGTGGTTGGTAATTTCCAACGCGCGGGTGAGACGCGCGTTTCTTGCGCGTCGGACTCGACCCGCAGGTTAATCGATTGTTTCAGTTTTTGTACCGACAACCATAAGAGAGTCTATTTTGTCATGATTTCTTTTTGTAATTATGAAATCCGTATAAAAAGTATGGCCACCTTCAGGGGAGGGTGTCGCTGTGCAACAATTCTCAAAAGAGTTGTCAGTGCTACCCTTTGTCAGGCAGAAAGAATAACCATTTTTCCCTGGCACACAATCTCCCCCTCGCGGAACCCACGCACCGCCCCTATGACCCCATGCCCAACCGATATCCGAATTTCTGGGTAGTTTTTGTGGAGAAACTTCGATTTTCCAATCTTTAGGCATTGCAGAAAGATTAACAAAAGCATCATTGCGAATGCCATACAGACAAAGTCGATCGCTATTAATGATCATCGTCATGTACCCCGCTACACCACCTTTATAATCATAATACGGCACTGACTCGAAACCTCGTACGTCCAATGTTTTAAGAAGTTTAATGTCGAAATTTTGGCCGACAAGGTAAATGTAGAGTTCGCACTCATTACCAAATACAAACAGGTATTGTTTCCAAATCAGCATATACACATAAGACAAAGGCTTTGGTGTATCAATTGATGATCTGATCGACAATGGCTTATTTTCATCAAAGGGGACAACATTCAATCTCATCCCTGTCTGAACAAACTGAGCGAATACAGCAAAATTCGGCCCAAATGCGACTTGACCGTCCGAATCAGCAATGGCTTTGATCGGAAGGCAAAGAATGCCTGTCATGAGCAGAATCCACAGACTAATTGATGCGAAATGTCTATTTATCATTTTTCTTCCTCGATTAACAAGTAATTAGTTCTTCGGAATACAGTATCATAGAATGGGCAAGTCGGTCAATGAATATAAGAAAAAACTTGACGTAACTTCCTGAAAAAACTATGCTTGTATGAAAAGACTAATATGCAAATAAGAGGTAAGTTATATTATTAGAACTAATATGCAAAAATGGTATTAGTTAATTTAAGGAGACAGGTATGCAGCCCATTCCCGAGGATATTCTGTCGCAATTTAATGCAGTTTTGATGCGGAAGGCAGTTTCGTCTTCATTGCAGGAGGAGTATCGGAAATGGCTCAAATATTACCTTGATTTTCGGGTGAAGTATCCGCCGCCGAACAGTAAATCCGAACACGTCCGCCTGTTTATCGAAAAGATGCGCTCGAAAGGGAAAGCGGGCAAGGATCTGCATCACGCAGCGCATGCGTTGTCGCTCTTCTTCTCGTTGCGACCCCGAATGAATCTGGCGGCGTCGCACGATGAGCGCGAGAGTGATGTGCTCTCCACAGGTCTCGTAACATGCACGGTGGAATCCCGCACCAGTGAAAAGCGATTGCCTGAACAAATCGCC
>Ga0315268_10009654_pt1 | contig 9998 bp, 6 predicted proteins | sample C1_top_MG_FD_204535 | JGI IMG/M metagenome (GOLD analysis project Ga0315268, IMG submission 204535) | Sediment microbial communities from Yellowstone Lake, YNP, Wyoming, USA - C1_top | ecosystem: Environmental > Aquatic > Freshwater > Lake > Sediment | place: USA: Wyoming | collected 2017-08-01 | reverse complement strand
CCCTGATCGCCCCAGTGCTTGCGCCGGGCGTTTTGGCCTCACTTTCTGTGGTCTGCGTCGCATTTTGCGTGTCTTTCAGCAAGTTTGCAAGAGCCCAGTCCTCATTTAGAAAATCGTCGAAGCGTGCGTCGGCGAAGTCGAGATAATCGTCGATCTGCTTGATGATGTGTGGATACATGACGCTGAATCGCATCATGGCGTCACGTGCCAAGCGATCGGGCCGGAATACCATCCAGTCGTGTTTGCTCGGGGGTAAGTCGTCTGAGAGCAGACTCCGCAACCGTTCTCCCCAGCCCCACAACCAATGAAGATCGGAGCCGTACTCATACGGAAATGCGGATTCGTTTGTCGCGGTACTACCCCCGGTCTTCGGACGGGACAACGGATCGGGAGCCCCTGGTTGGCGCAGGTCGCGATGTAGTACCCGTGATTCGTGCCGCCCATCCCAGGGATACTTCTCGTCAAATTGCACGGCCTCAGGTGGAAGGAAACGCATGATGCGACTAACCGCCTTGTCGTGCTGTTCCTTCACTTCGGAATAGGGAAATTGCATGGTGCCGTATGGTTCGTCAGACGCGATTTCCGCGGCGTGGTTGAGAAAAGCGTCATGGGCGTCGGCCAGGCTCTCCAATATGGGGGCGCGTTGGGAGAACGTACCCGCTTGCCGTGCTTCGTCGAGAGCATCTCGGAGTAACGGAACATGCGGTCCCTCGCCGCGTTCCGGTCGGAGACGCCTCAGAATGCGATCCGTTCGGGGGCAACCTGTCCAGCCCTCGTCCTTCAGGCGTTTGTCTCGGCGCGTCCATATCCTGCGGCGTCCGGTTCCCCGTGGCCGGTGACGGCGACCTTCCTCGTCCTGCTGCATCAGCGACAGCGCAACATCGTCGCGTTCCATCGCTTCTTCCAAAAGTTCCCGTAGACGCAGAATCTCGCGAACAAACACCACCAGCTTCTCGCCTATGATCCCACCTTCTGTTGGGGCCGATTCGCGAGCGTCGCCAAGCGGAACAAAGGTCGTCTCCACCGGCCGCGGGGCCAGGGGCGCGGCTACGGCTGGATACGGGCTAAGAGGAACGAGTTGCCCCAGTGCCGGCTTGGTGATGGCTGGTTGTCCGGTCAGTTCGCGGTACAATTCCTCGTACCCAGCATCCGTGAGGTCGAATCGTTCGATCCGGTAGCGTGTGTGGTTGCGGATGGTGATGGGGATACAATCGGTACTTGCGCCGGGCAACAACACAGGAATGAACCGGGTGTTTCCTTTTGCATCGTAGATGTATTCGTAAATGATGCCGCCCTCCCAAAAGACACCTCGCCCTTCGTCAGCATGAGCCTTGTCCTCCACTCTGCGGCAGTACGTTTGCGTGCAGATCATCAGTACGAACGCAGAGTTTTCCGGCCGTAATTGCTTCGCGCACCATCGCGGCCAGCCTTCGGGCGGCCGGACATGATAACGGTCAAGTTCGGTATCAACGCCGTGGCTGCGCAGGGCGTTAGCCAGTTGAAGGACATGCTGGCAGTGTTCGGCAGAATCATGGCTGTAGCTGACAAAAACCTTGGGGGCAGTTCGCCGCTCGGGATTTCCTCGCTCACCGTCCATGCTCCCAGAACCAGTCGGCTTATCGCGACGGTCTCCTGATTGGCGGCCGGCAGCCGGCGCGGACTGATCCGGCGGTTCGGAGTCAGGAAACTGAATGCCTTTTTCGAGAACCGGACTAACATCTTGTGGAGTAGTTTTGTCAGCCACGGTCTCCTGTGAATGCGGTGCCGTAGTAGAACGCGATGAAGAGGATTGGGCTCGTGTGGCGAGCGCTCGCTCCGCCGCCGCGCGCTCCAACCGCATGAGGGCCGCCAAATCGTTGGCCCGAGGCAAGTCGCCGCCTTCAATCATTGACTTGTAGAAAAGGCCCGTAGCGCTTGCAGCGTAAAGATACTCGGGCTGCGTCTGACTCCGCTTTGCCGTCCGCTTGCACGACCGCCACATTTCAGTGGCTCGTCGCATCACCTGTAATGCTAACCAATGAGCGCTTTCCGCCGAGTCTTTTCCCAGCGTTACTGGCTTGCCGTCCAGGTCCAAGCGAACCACCGTCAGAAACCGGAATGCCTGCTCAAGCTCTTCAGACCAAAGCGGCAATCTTTGCTCCAGCGCGATCACGTGGCCGTCTACCTCGCCTTCGCCACGGCGCGATAGCGGATGCCGTCGCTGGTCGGTGGCGATACGGATGATTGCTTGCAGCATTGCTCCGTAGTGCTCCAACTGGCCCTCCCATGCGTCGAAGAAGGCTGCCAGCACCTTGGCGTCAGGGTCGTTGGCACGATAGATTGCCTGTCGTTGTTCGCGCGTAATAATCCCAGCAAGAGCTTCAAGGTCGGCCCGCTCCAACGGATTGCTCGGTTCCCTGAGACAGTGCATCAGGTCGAACTTATCCGCGCCCATTTCGGCGCGACTCTCGGCAAGAGATTGAACCCGCGTCTTGTATTCCTCGGTTTCCACGGCGAGGTCCGGGCGCGCGCTTTTCAAAGCCGCCTTTGCGGCAGCATAGTCCTCGGGAGTCGGGGCTGGGGGTGATGGAAAATCCGAATCTGCCATGAGCCTGTCTGTCGTTTTCTCGGCTGACCGGACGAGACCGCCAAGTGGCAAGGCACGACAGGTCGCGAGCCAGTTTCAACTGTTCTAGCAGTCTGGGCCGGTAGGTCTTGTTTCTGTAATGGGCATCCGGGGCGGAGCGGTCTCCCAAAGAAGAGCCACTTCTTCGGGCGTCAGGCCGTAGGCGTCGTTGACAAGGTTGCTGATTGCGTTTTCCAGTGTCAGGGCTTCCGTCGCGAGCTTCCGGGCCGGTTCGATGGTTTGGGCGTGTTCGTCCCGGAGTGCTTTGAGCGCGGCCACCGTCAACGGGTTCTTCTTCCCGCGCACCTTGGTGACTTCGGCAACGAAGGCATCAGAATCCAGGTGGATGGGCGATTGCAGTTTTAGCGATGGTTTCTCAATCCCGTATTGAAGTCGAAGCCAATCGAGGAGTGTCCGCCGGGTTTCCTGCTGCCTGCCGGCAATCTCGACGAGGCGACCGACAGCCTTCTCCGTCTTGCATCGGACTGGATCAGACGGCCGGGCGATCGGCAGGGATTCCATGAGGAACGCGACGGGCGACAAGGCTTCGTCTTTCATGTGGGGCAGGTATCGCCAGTTGTGCCACCACATGAGCGGAGAATTGAGGATGGCCAAGAGGTACGGGTCAGCGGAAGCAAGGAAGAAGGTCTTGTTGTTCCCGTATTGCCCGGCCGTGTCCAGCGCGTAGCTCGGATGAAACTGAATCTCCTGATAGACAATCTTCGGTTTCTCGAAGTCAGCCCAGTACGCGCAGGAACGCAACTCCCACCAGTTGCGGCCCTTGTCTTGCCGCTTCCGCAATGCGTCTTCCATCGGCTTGAGTCGGGCGTAGATGCTGGGATAGGTTTTCCGAAAGATGGCTTCGGCTTCGTCAGCCGCATCCGACCACGGCCATGAGTAGTCGCCACTTGATCTGAGAACTATCATCCACAAGCCGGCCCAATCCGAAACCCACCTGTCAATATCCTGCCCACGGACATAGGGCCTTATTACTTCCGCGCAACGGGCATCAGCTTCAACAAGCTGGTTGCGCGTTTCTGTATCAATCAGGAAGGCTTCATTGAAGGCCGTCTTGATGCCAACAAAGGGCTTCGTTCCAACATAGTCGGCCAGAGGGACACCCTGCGCTTTAATCTTGGCGAGTAGCCGACCGACTCCCTCTGGTTCAAGCTGCCACGCATCGGCCCCAAGTTGCGACAAGGGCAACCCCACGCTTTCCTCTTCCAACTGTCGGCTCAAATCGTCAATCCGAAGTTGCTCCCTGGGAATCGTGCAAAGCCGCGCGGTGTCAGGCTTGGGCGCATCGGTAGGGCAACGGGCAACGATGATCGACGGAAACACGTCCACTTCCTCGAATATCTGCTTCGCGTGTCCGAAGTCCACCACGGACTCCATCCACGCATGTTCTCCGAGGAACCGGCGCAGCGGCTCGCCGTAGCTCGACTTCATCCACTTGTTGGTCACGATAAACGAGAGCAGCCCGCCTGGCTTCAGCACACGAAGGCCCAGTTCGTAGAAGTAGACGTAAAGGTCGGCCATGCCGTGATAGACCTGGTAGGCCGATTCGAGGTAAGACTTGATCGGAGTCAGTAGCTCTTGACGAACATAGGGCGGGTTGGCAACCACCACGTCGAAACCACCGGCCTTGAATACCTCCGGGAACGCTGCTTGCCAATCGAGCGCCTTAGAATCAATGGCAGGGTCCGAGATGATGCTGTTTCCCACCCGCACGGTACGGTCCAAACTGGTGAGCACCTTGCCCCGTTCCGCCGTCTTGATCCACAAGCTGAGCCGGCAAATCTCGATAGCCTCTTCATTGATGTCCACGCCGTACAGGTTGTTCTCCAAAATCCGCTTGTCCACGTCAAACAGGGTCCGATGGCCGCGCAACTCTTCAAGCCGATCATTCGACTTCTGGTAGGCCGCGTGCAACTGGTCGAAGGCTTCAATTAGGAAAGCACCGCTGCCGCAAGCGGGGTCCAGAAGTCGAATGCTTTCCAGTTCGTCCTGCCATGCCTCCCAGAATCGGACAAGCGCCGCTCGTTCGGGCTTCTTCAGCTTGTCCAGGGCATAGACCTTCGGATCGGCGAGTGCCGCGCGGGCTGCGCCCTTGGCGTTCCGCTCGTGCGCCTGCCGGAGTCGCTCGAATCGGTCTCGCAAAACCCCACCCAACGCTTGTTCGACGATGTAGCGGGTGATGAAGTGCCGCGTGTAGACTATGCCTTCCTTCTTGCGCCGGCTCTTTCGCTTTTCGAGACTGGCAGGTTCAACCACCCCTTCCAACTCGTTGCGCAGCTTCTCCAGGTCGGTAATCGACTGCTCAAAAATGTGCCCGAGAATGTCCACGTCGATCAGGCTGCTGTTGCCGGCCGCCGGGGCGTAGGTCGCCGCTTGATGCGCCGGGCGGTAGTCGAAATCGCCCAATTCGTGGAAGTAGGCGCAGACTTCATCGGCGACCTTCAGGTGGTCCAGGACCGGATCGTCGGCGAACAGCCCGCCGTTGTAAGCATGGATGCCCAGGGCCGCGTTGCCCCGGTTGATGGAACTGAACAGCCCGCGAAAGTTGTCCCATATCGGGCGCGGGTGATAAGGGTCGCGGTGTTCATACGCCTTGCGGATCGTTTCGGTGGGGAGCAAGCCGCGGTCTTCACAGAATGCACAGAAGAGCACCCGGTCCAGCAGCTTTTGGGCGCAACTCAACACGTCATGCCGGGGCACGTCGGGGTTCTCGCTGCAAAGCCGCTGGAAGGCGTCTTGCCGCATGTCGGCATAGCGCAGGTAGAACTCCTTGGTCAAGTCCTTCCCGACACGCTCCGATTCGGCCAGCAACTCGTAGAAGTGGCAACGGCCCGTTTCGGGAACCACCCTCGCCGCGCCCAGCAGAAACACAAACCGCTTCAGCAAGGCGTCACTCGCGGCAAGCTGTTCGGTATCGAACCGCTCATAGGTTTGCTGGTCCGTTCCCTTGCCGTAAAGCCGAGTCTGCCGGATGGAAGTAACGACGATCCAATCGCAAGGGAGGTTGATGGCGTAGCGGTAGCCTTGTTCGACGGCTGACAATCGGCGGCCTGCAAACGGCCGGTCCAACGGGTCTTTCGGCCCTTTGCCCTCCAAGGCAACGATGAACTTGTCCGGCCCCCGGCCGAAGTCACCCAGAACGGCGTCGGCGAACTCGCCTTCCACCTGGACGTGTTTCTCCCTCGATATTGTGTAGCGCGGGCCGCCGTCTGCCGGGCGCGTATAGCCGAGTAGTTCGCAGAAGAAGTCGGTCAGGAAGTCGGGCAGGATTTCCTGCTCCTTGAACGTGTTCGCCTTGCCGGATGCTAGCAAGTCGGCCCAATGCTTTAGCTTGGGGCGGAAGGCGTCAACGTGGGACGGCAACTCGAACCCCTCAAGGTGGGTGCGCAGAACATCGGGGCGAAACAGTGGTTTGGCTTCAATCGGCACGGTGCGGAACCTCCTTGAAGCCCCCATTCTAAGGCATTTGTCTCGTGCCTGCCACACGGACCAGGAAACGGCGGAAAGATACCATTTCCTGGGAAGGCTTCCTCGATGCAAGCACAAAGAGCCACACCAGCAAGGCCGCCGCTGCACGCCTCACCGCTGGCCCGCCACACTCGCCAGGGTGACGGAGCCGTCCAACGGGCGTTCCGTGGCCGAGGCGGCACTGCGTTTACACATCGCTCCGAACACCGTCTACGAAATGTGCCAGAAGGGTCGGCTCACACATCATCACGTCGGGCGGGCTATTGGTCCCAGCCATGCTCGCGGGTTTCTCCGCCATCCGAGAGTCCATTGCGGGTTAGCTTCATCGCCATAGAACAAGCAGCGGACCAGACTTCCTCACGGCTATCGGCAAGGGCGACCATGATGTGCCCGCGCCTGTAGGCAAACAGACGCCAGCGGCCACTCGCCAGTTGAATCTCGTTGTCAAACGTCCTCCAGCCGAGGCATTCCAGTCGATGACGCATTTCGGTAATCAGCATGTTGTCGCCCCCGTGGTGTCGAAGTCGGCAACAATCACGCACGGCGGTCGCCTGTGGTCGGATGGGGCGGCGACATCCCGATTGGGAGACTGCCGTTCGGTGCCATCCCGAAGCAACATGCGATGGCGGCTGGCGGCAACAAGGCCCGCCATCGTGAGAGTCACACGGGGGCCATCGTCAGGATGGACGCCTGGCGTGTGCTCGGCAATCTGATGGTCGAGAGCGTCGAGCGTAATCACCCGAACCCCAATGAAAAAAGGGAGCGCCGAACCAAGCTGCTCCCAACGCCCCGACCAAGGGGCAACGTGAAACAGCGCTGGCCGACGCTCCCCCTTTCGGGGAGCGCGGTCCAAGCACTGCTTTCACGTTCAGGGGCCGGGTGGCCCCAGTTGGTCGTTTGTTGGGAAGCAGTAACTTGACGCTCGCGCGTCAATTCAATTTGTCAGCACAATCCTACGTCATAGAGTCCCCTCGGTACAACTAGAGCAATAGGAACCCCCTGGTAGGCGGAGCCAGCAGAGGGAAATCGGTTCGGGTTATCCAGGCAGCCTCCTGTCCAGATTCCTAGATCATAAGATTCATCGGCACGGTGCCGATGGACTTTTCTGTTTCTGGAATACTGAATCGAGAAGGTTCGGCATAATCGCTACAACCGGCAGTCTCGGAATTCTGGCCGAGCCAGACTCCAAATATCCAGGCCATTGGCAGTGTATCTGGTGAGGCCCGTCGCCGCGCTCTTCCGGCGGGGCGGCCACGGCAACTATTTGCCGACCATGATCGAACGACGCCCGAGACCGCTGCCGCTGGATTGCCGACAACCTCGGTCTCAACGCCGACACGATTCGGGATCAGCGACCGGCACCTACGGGACGCCTGAATCGGGGTGACGCTGTGAGCGTTCGAGTCCTTAAGCGACGCTTAAGCGGTTCCTTCTTCCCTCTGGTACATGGATCATCTCATCAGGAACATGAAACCACCACGAACACGACAAGAGTTCACGCGCTACCTCCGCGATACGTTTGACCAACTCCAAGCGATCCATGAGGCCGACTCCTTCGAGCAAGTGGAGATCGCCGATCTGGTCGAAGAGGTCAGCGTCATGGCGGCCCGATTCGGCGCGGGCCACTTGATCGACCCGCCACATCCAAGGATGAAGCCAAGGGATGCGCTTGTGGTGGTGGGCCGATTGCTGGCGTGGACCGAAGAGAACCGTGGCAGTTACTTTGACTCCAGCCAAGCGGCTGATTACCTTGGAATTACAGGGGCGTCGTTGTACGCACTGGTCGAGCGCAAGCGGCTTGTGCCGTTGCGTGGCCCCCGCCGAACCTACCGATTCACTCGTAAGCAACTGGACGACTACCTTGCCAAAAGTTCCTGACTACATCTGTGAGTTGCCGGACGGGCGCAGAGTAAGATACTCTTTGAAAACGCGATCCGATTCGGACTGCTATTTCGTTTGCTTCCGTGATGCCAACAATCGGCGGCGGGAGTTGAACACGGGCGAGACCGCCAAGCACAAGGCCGTGGAAGCTGCCCCGCAGAAGATCGTGAAGGATTACGCCGGGGTGGCCCCCAAGAGTCTCTCATGGGACGAGGCAACGACTCTCATGGTGGAACACATGACTGCCGAGAAGTTGCGCGCCGGGACCATCCAGCAATACGAGCTGGCAATCGGCGCGCTCCGCAAGGTGTTCCCGGATAGCCACGGGCCGGCGGACATCACGCCCGCGATGGCCGAGCGGTTCAAGGTCAAGCGGTCGAAGATGAAGCGCGGAGAAGTCGAGTTGTCGCCCCGAACCGTGGAGGGCAACCTCAAGAATTTGTCGATCGCCTACAACTGGTGGTGTAAACGCTGCAAGGTGCTCAGCGAGAATCCCTTTGAGGAAGTAACACCGCCCAAGTACGACAAAACGCCGCCCCGAATCGTCCGGCCGGACGAGAAGAAGGGGCTGATCGAGTGGTTGGAAAAGCGTTGGCAGAAGTGGCGATTACCATCGCTCTTGCTGGAGGTCAAGGCAACCATCGGCTGCCGAATCGGCGAGTTGTGCAGCGCCACGCCGGACAGCCTGCGGGATGGCCGGCTGTACTTCACCAGCGAAACCACGAAGGGGCGGCGGCAACGGGCCTGCAAGCTGCCCCCAGCCCTGTACGATGAATTGAAAGCCGCGGCCGGCCCCACCTATGTCTTTGAGGGGTTCTCTGAGCAGTTGCGGGGCATCTACAAGCGGCGGGGCGAGTCGGCCCACGCCAAGACCGTCAAAGCCTACACCCCCGCACGGCTGAAACGGTGGATTCAAGATGAGGTCAAGCTGTACTTCACCACGACGGGCAAAGAGCGGTTCAAGCTGCACAACCTTCGGGCGACGGCCATGACGCGGGCGCGAGAGGCGGGAATCCCGGTGGACGACGCGGCCGTTGCTTTCGGCTGCAATCCGGCGACGATGAAACAATACTACCTGGCACCGGACGAAGAGGCGATTGCCGATTCGGTGTTTGATCGGCTTGGGCAGTGAGGGCCTTAGTTGCGCTAAGCAAGAGCCTAGCGCTCATCATTCGGGGAAGCGATTGCTCGGCACCTTGACGGCTGCGCCGCAGGGTGCCGATTGAGTTTATTGAGGGGTTATTGAGGGGCGAGGAAAGTCGGAAGCGCTAGGCCGAAACCTAGCGCCAACGCTCGCGGGACTCAACGCTCGATGCTTGAAAATGCGGCAGTCGATTCGGATTCCGCTGGGTCCATTAAGTGCCGTAAAATGGGCGCAAGACCCAAGTGCGCTAGGCCAGAACCTAGCGCAAAAACGCCCTTCGCAACCCCTCAATAAGCCCTCAATAAGCCGCGAAATGCCCAAAAAACAGGCGGAATGACGATGAATGACGACGACACTAAAACCGATGCTAACCACTTTGTCGTCAACGCATTGCGTTCCAGCTACTTGACTTAGGGCGATTACCCTAGTTATCTTGAGGGCCTAGTGGCCGAAAGGCCGTGCAGGTTCAAGTCCTGTTTCCCGCACTTTCGAACCTCTTAAAGCGAAAGGACTTGCGATGACGAATCGCAAGTCCTTTTCTTATGCCCTTGAGATGGCCCCGTCGTGCGCCCAACAAATCTCCAGCACTCCACTGGGTTCCGGTGAACGCATCCACGCCAATCGCCATCGTTGCGTCGGATTGGGAGAAACGTGTTGCGAACGCAGTGTGGCTGTTATTCTGCGACCACCCAGATCGCTAGACTAGGCAGGTCCACTGCCAGTGGGCGAGCAGGAACACCACAATGCCCAGGACCCAGGGGGGCACCTCTCTGGGGGGCGGTACCGGAAACAGCTTGCGGCATTCCGGGCAGAAGTTCGGGCCCTCCGCGTTCCTGACCTGTACCACCAGACGGCGACAATGGGGGCAGTGACAATGCACGG
>Ga0315268_10009653_pt1 | contig 9998 bp, 9 predicted proteins | sample C1_top_MG_FD_204535 | JGI IMG/M metagenome (GOLD analysis project Ga0315268, IMG submission 204535) | Sediment microbial communities from Yellowstone Lake, YNP, Wyoming, USA - C1_top | ecosystem: Environmental > Aquatic > Freshwater > Lake > Sediment | place: USA: Wyoming | collected 2017-08-01 | reverse complement strand
ACGAGCTCTAACCATAGTCGCCCCCTTCACAACGCCACTGACCGGACGTATTGTGTTCACGCTGACAATGTCGTAAAGCGAATCCAGGATCCAAAAGACCGCTAGACAAGTACTCACCCGTCTGGACCGTATCGCACGAACCACAGGAGGGACACCGAACTCCCCGGGGATCATGCACAGCAGAATAGCCTCCTGGGTGCAACGCCTTCAGCTTCGCAGTAGACACCTGATTATACGCCGCAACGCCGAACCACGTCACCGAATGACGGCGACGACGAGAACCGTCCGCATCTGTATCAGACGACACAACGCCCGAATGCTTCAGAGCATAAGAGACCGCCCTCGCAAGCTCGTACGGAGAACGGAACCCACGAAAGTCCTCGTAGACACGATCACGAACGACCTTGAAAACGAGCGCGCCGTCACGAGACAATCCGCCAGGAACAATATCCCCCAAGGCAAGCCCAAAAACGTGATAATGGAGGTACCCGTCTGCCACGTATCGACCGCCTTCCGTGCGAAACGGGTGGAACACAGCAGCTCCCCCGTCAATGCCGTGTTGCTTCGCCACGCGCAAAGCACGAGCTTTGGCGGACCGATAGGACCAACCATCATCCCGGAACGAGACAACCACATGAACAACGCGCCAATAGCGCACAGCGCGCGCCTGAGCGATAAGGCGAGCAGTCGCCCACATCCGCCAAGCTACACGCTTGGCGAGCGCAGAAGCCCACTTGCCGTAGCAGGAAGGGCACTCACGCATCATGCACGACGAACGCGAGATGAAAGTGTCTCCGCAGGTCCCGCAAACGAACGACCGGGCAGTTCCACAGCCGGCCCCCGGCTCGCCATGACCGGGCAGAGCATATTTCGTCTCGGACTTGCAGAAACTGGCGTGGTACTTTTCGCCTAAGGCAGGATACAGTGCAGTATCTAGAACCGACTGATGTTCAGAAAAAGAGATGAAAGGAGTTTCAGAGTTCGTCTATCATCGCTCTCCCCGGCGTGTGTGCCGGGAAGCTGAAACTTGAGCGGTTAGCCAGTCATCCTTGTGGTCACAAATCCCACAGGGTCCACCATGATTCTCGGAAAAGACTATAGGGGAGGAACGGCCAACGGCATGCCCTGCAAAAAGCGATATACTGAAAGTTCCGATTTGACATCTAAGACCCGGTGCTTGTGTAGTCCAGGTTCCCCGCTAATTTACCTCCAGAACCACAGACCAGGACGCAGTACTTCTTGAGATTGGGGATAATTGTGATTGGCGCCGCCATAGGGGTCCCGTTAGTCATGTTTGAGATAGTGTCCGCTGCTGAAAGAGGAAGGTCAGGTGTTGCAACTGGTGTCTGTCTTACATTCGTCCTGGTCATACTAGTATGCATTGTTTATGTAGCTTGGTTCACGGGCAGAGCAGGGGCACGGAGAGAAGAAAAGAAAAGGGAAGGGGTCTGACCTTCGTCTCGGAAAAGACCCTAGGGAAGCAATGTCGATATCGACGAGGAGGTAACGGCTGTGAATTCCGATGGACACACAGATTGGACATCCCTGAAGCTGGCGTTGATTGCAGGTGTTCTGACCATGCTTAGCCTGAGTGTCAATGGTTACACCTACAGCCTGTTTATGGAGAATGTCGCATTGGGTCAGACTTTGGTCGCAGTCACTGCCGCGACGACGGTGTTGTTGCTTCTCTCGATCATGTACGCGATATTCGACAGAGTAGATCGGGCAAGGACCGTCCTCGCCATTGGGATAGCGGCGTTGATGATTTCGGTGGGCATTAATGCGCTTCAGATGATCTATCGACTGGCAAATGGCTGGCCGTGATCACCATCACGTACTATCCTTCTATGCTAACATAATACGATTGGGGAGGAACGTGATTCCCGCTGGAGGAGATTGGCGTGGTGGACCTGTTGCAGGTTTTAGTGGAGTTGGTGCATGTGGGCTTCATCGCTGTCTGCCACGATACGAGAAAGACCTTAGGATAGAAAGCCAATTCAGAAGGGGGTGTGAGCAATGAAGTCGATAGTTATCACAACGGGTCTGTTGGGAGTGATGCTAGGTCTACTTGGGGTGATGATTGTTGCCTGGGATCCGGACATGGGTGGCCTTGCTGTATTCGTTTGGATCCTCGGGGCGTTCCTGATTTTGCTTGGGCACGTCATCGGAACTGCGCCTGAGACTCTCCCAGCGCACACTAGACAGGAGTGGCAGGCTCCGGCTGGGACCGCCGTTTTTTGCCACTACTGTGGATCTCCGATAGCTCCAGGCGCGGTGACGTGCCCGAGATGTGGAAGATCCTTCCAGCAGGCGCAGTAGGGAATATTGAACGTCTCGAACCATAGGAGGTAGAAACATGGGATCGCCAATACAGATGCAGAGTGCGGAAGTCCTAAGAACTCTCAAGCAAATCGAATATGCGCTGAAGGTGCTGATGGCTCTGGGAATAGTCGGGTTCTTTGCCTGTATTTTGTGGGCCCTCGCTTCGGCGTAGATGGGGGCAAGGACCTTCTTCCAGGCCTTGGCATGCACGCTTCCCATGGAATCGGGTCCAACCCGAGCCATGTGGAATTATGACGGGCTGAAGACGAACGAAAAGGCAATAACCAGGTTCAGGCAATCTAGTTGGGAGACATCGGGAACATGCAGATGCGCCCTTGCATTCACAGGAGGTGGCTCCCCAATGGTCGAAACCTCTGACGAGATGCTGGACTACCACGACATCGGGCGCCGCCTGAAATTCGAGTACGCATATGCCCCCAAGGACCTCGGCGACAAGTACATTGAATCCATCCAGGGATTGATCAAGGAGGCCCTGAGGCCGACAACAACGGTCGATGATCTTTTAAAGGACGCCACGAGAACCATCTATCAGCAGTTCAGGATCAGAGAGGTCACTATTGGGCTCCTAGATTCCAACGATGGCAAGTACAAATACAGGGCGATGAAGGGCCTAAAGGAGTCCACCTGGGACGCTCACAAAGGACTCTCCTACATCCGCGAAGACTTCTTCGATGCGAGCAAGTACGCGGGCACGATGATAAGCGACTATTCGAGGCTGCTCCTGGCGGAGGACGAACCATATCTGAATGGCGAGGAGAAGACCTACGATAGGAACACTTTCATCAAGTCGAAGCGGAAGTCTCTAATGGACAGCATCGAGGGCGATTACTTGGACATAATCATCAACGGACCATCTGGCAACATGATTGGCTGGATCGAGATATCTGGCACATGGTCCGGGAAACTGCCTGACGTCTCCACGATTCGCTGGATGGAACTCTTAGCCTGCGTGATGGGCTCTCTGCTGGCGGTCAAGGGCATCGGGATCGCAAGAACCCCCCGAGCAGTGCCAGCTGGCAAGACGTAGGAAGAATACGATCAATTGATGCCTAAGCATTCCAGAAAGTGAAGGGGTTTGTTGTGGTTTGTGCGCTAGCTACTTCTTTTCCGGTTCTCGCTTCTTCTTCCTCTTCAGGATGAAAACCGCGATGATGGCGACAGCAGCGACGATGCCTATCCCTGCAGCAATCAGGACCATCATGTTGCCACCACCTCCAGCAGGTTCGAGGTCGAAGTACAAGGGGTTCGCAGTCCAGAAGTTGTCGATGCTCCTGCCTGGATCAGTCTCCCAGTTGCCCCAACCTGTGAATGTGTCCGTCCTCCAAGCGTATGTCTGGTACGGGTACGCCAGAATGATGTACCCAACATCTCTGTAGAAAATCCTCTGACATTCATCGACATAGGACTTCCTCTGGCCCCTTTGGAGCTCCATCACAGACCTCGTGTAGTTGTCCTCGTAGGATGCGTTGTAGTACATGTTGTCGGACCAGCCGTACCAGGACTTCGAGGACTCACAGAAGAGCATGTAGTTCGGGTCTGGGTCAGAGCTCCAGTACCAGATCATCATGTCGTAATCGTAGGAATATGCGATATCTGCAAGGCTCTCCTCGCTAACAACGACATATGTCAATCCAACCCCGACCTTGGCCCACTGCTCCCTCAGATAGCTGGCAATCTCGAGCTCCTCCGGGTAATCGGACCTCACAAGCATCTCGAATCGCAGCTCTGTGTTTCTTGGCACAAGTCCCTGTTGAACAGCAAAGCTGGCATCAGACGCCGACCTGTATTGTGAGTGAGCGTTCCTGTAGACATAGCCCGCATTCTCCAGCGTCTGGTTCGCGAGCTCCAAGTTGAAGGCGAACAGCTCGCTCGAGGATGGCTCGTAGTGCCAGAAGGAGCTCACAGGCGAAATGAGTGTCGAACCGATATCAGCCAAGTCAAGGTAGTAGTCACTGACGATGCTCTCCTTGTCGGTCGCCATCTCAAGCGCCTGCCTGACTGCGGGGTCGAGCCTTGACGGATTTGGGCCAGCGTTCTGCATGCAGAATGCGATCTCAGTCCAGTACTGCGTGCACTTCAGGCCGTCGAATGTCTGGATGTCCAGAGTCGTGCCAGCCTGGACACCACTCTTAATCGATTGGTAGACATCAGGTGGGAACTGGGCGACATCGATCTCTCCCGTTTGTAGCGCCTCTGCCATCTGCTGGGCGCTGTCAAAGAACCTCAGGACAATACTGTCGAACTTGACCTCCCTGCTGCTGTCCGCCTTTGCGTGGTAGTTGGGGTTCTTCAAGAGCGTTATCTGGTCCCCGACGTTCCACTCGTCATACACAAACTCGTCCGCCAGGAAGGGTCCGGTCCCGACAATCGGTGGGTTCGCATCGTCAAAAACACCCTCCCAGTCATTGGCAATCTGAGAGGCGTTCATCTGGCTGAGCTTGTGCTGGGGGAGCATGGGGATGTTGACGAAGTCAGCATAGGAGCAAGGGATTGGCTCCATGCTGTCCCTGTCGTAGAAGTGTATCCTGACATCGCTGTCATCAATCGCCTCAGCGTATTGCATGAAATATGCATAGGGTTGGTATGCGGACATGTTCTCGTAGTTCTGGCAGTTGAGGTTGATGTTGTAAACCACATCGTCAACTGTGAATGGCTGGCCGTCGTTCCAAGTCGCATGCGCTGTTATCTCGTAGTTCCAGACCGAGCCGAAAGGTTCCCCGCTGGCAACGAGCTCGGAATCTGAGATGGGCACAGTCGTCGTCTCAAGCGCCAGGTTCGGAACGGTTTCGAGGTCGTTTCCTATGGAATGGAGCGCGTCATACACGAGGCCGTAGAAGACATATGCCGAATCGGTCACGCCCATCATTGGATTGAGGCTGTCGATTGGCTGGGTGAAGCCTATTCTGAGGACAGATCCACCATTGTCGGCGTCAGCCGAGGCAGCAAGTCCGATCACGCCCGCAAGCGCGCTCAGAATCATTATCACTCCGAACGCTGCGGAGCCCAACGAAACACATACAGATCTCGCCGAGTACAATTCATATCACCTTTGGAGAGTTGGGCTTGCGGTGCAGGCGCCGTGAGGGGTCAGTACATGCGCTCCACCACAAGCTCGAGGTGTTTCTATCGAAGGGATGACTATATGAATCTAGGCTAGCTCAATACCAAGTTTGATATTGATCTGACCATTCGTCTCAAATAGCGCCAGACAACTAGAATCGGGACAGGTTATGTCTCGCCTTCTTTCGGACCAGACGACTTTCGCCCAGTACAAGATCAAGTAGAGCGCCTACAAATCCCTTTTATAGCACCCCCGACATTGGAAATGCGCTAGGCTCGACCGGGACGTTCGGCGTGTCCTTGTACACCAAAATCGTCGATAGTGGGGGTGACAGCTGGGGACGTCGTAACCGAACCGGCGCCGGTCCAGATACCAACTATGAGGCCCTGTCCGATGGGGTTGAAGGTGGCTCTGTGTGCCCGCTGGAGAGTGGGCTCCTCTGCCTTCGCTGCGGAGATCGGGTCAGGCCCTGACGGGAGCAGCCTTACCGCGGACTCGAAACGCTCATCGGGAAGCGGGGCCGAGAAGGTTTCTGGGAAGCTGACGCAGGAGAGGTCGGCAACCCCAGCGGCCTAGCACATCCTACTTTCTGAATCGTTGATACGGGCACGTCTCACTGATTGAGATGCGGCGACATAAAGAAAATAGAGAGAGTCGAGCACGGTGGGGGCCGCAGCGTGACAGTCCCCTTTTACTAGCTCAACCTACCCCAGCGTTTAGGCGCCCTCTGGGATTGGTTGCCAACCGCTGTGTTGCCGTGTTTCTCGCTCTCGCTTAGCACATAAGATGCGCTTGCTCATAACTTTTGCGGACGAGCGCATCCGAGGACGTCTTTCGAGAAGTCGAAGAGCATCGCCTTCTCAGTACCCATCGTCACTTCTAGCGTTCTCGAATTCGTTACACGTCCGCAGACCGTTGCGGTGATCCCAACCCCGTCAAAGGATTTGACGACCCGTTTCGAATCTGAGGAGCTGCAGGTAACAACGAACCCGCAGCCCTGGTATGCCGTCAACCATTGGACCAGGTCCACACCCGCGGGATGAGGAATGCTGTTGATATCAACGATGGCTCCCTTGCAGCTCGTTTCTAGCAACATACCCAGAGTGCCCAATGATCCAGGGTTGCTGATATCCTTTCCCGAGCGCAGATGAGGTGCCAACTCATGCATGACATCGAGTCTGCGCCTCACCTCGCGCGAATTCTTCTTTGAGGTGGTATCCCAGGAGTAAGGCACCCCAGGCGTGAATAGCCCATCAAGATCCATGGCGAAAATGACATCGTCGCCGATTCTAGCCCGACTGCTGAGAATGAGATGAGTTGGACTCGTCCTCCCGAGGATCGCGATATCGATTGCGGTATAGCCCGTATCCGGGTGAAGATGGCCGCCGACGATTGGAACCCCGAACTTCTCGCTCGCCGACCGCATTCCCGCCACTATTTGCGATCTGACGTCCTCGTCAGGACATGAGAGTACGTTCACCATCGCAATCGGCAGCCCGCCCATGGCTGCGATATCGTTCACATTGACGAGCACGGAACAATACCCCGCCCAATGAGGATCTGTTCGGACAAGGTCCTCAAGGATTCCGTCTGCCGCAAGAAGGAGAATCTGGCCCCGTGACTTTATCGCTGCCGCGTCCTCGCCATAGGAAGCAATCACGCCGTCCTTCGCGGTGCCAAGGAGGCTCCTTGCGACCGAGCTTACGGGGGCCTTTCGAGTGATCCCCTTGTATTCCCGGACATGAGTCACCATCTGCTCGACGTTCACGATGCGAGAATCCAAACCGAGTAGATAAATCCGTCCCATCACAGCTTCGTCTGGACGGTTTCCTTGACATAGGAACGAGCGTTGAATCGCTCTATCACAACCTCCGCCAGGACGGACAGGAACTGTTGGTCCAGGTCCTTTTCTACAATGATGGGGACATCGCTATTCGGAATCTTGTAGCCCATCCGAGAAAGAACGATCTTCGCCTCCGCCCTCTCCTCCTGCGAGGCTCTTCGACCGTCGACCAATCCGTCCAGACCACACCTTCTGACTTCCATGTCGAAGACGGCCCTCTTGAACAGCTTCTGAAGGCAGTAAGAGGCAAGCGTAGCCCGCTCGTCGGCAGTGAGTGCATTGTTGGCGCTAGATTGGCCGATGAGCTCGTAGAGGTTCTTCTCTCGCGTTGAAGAGAGCGAGAAGACCTTTGCAGGCTTGATGTCCTTTTCCTTCAGCACATTCATGTCTGCGAGCGCTTTGAGATATCCTGTGAGCTCCAGCCTATGTAGCTTGACGCCTCTCTCTGCAAGCTCACGGCTGACGCCGCTGATCGATGCGGCGTCCTTCTTGAGTACCTCGAGGACCAACTCCTTCATGTCCTTCTCAGGCGAGAACATCGGGAACGGAATTGGTAACAGATTGGGTAATAATAAACTATGCGTAGCCAGACAACTGCTTTTTTCGGTCCATCAGGAGGGAATTGATGCTCGGCGAGGTCGATTTCTCGAAAGCTCGAACGATCTCAAGCCTCGCGGACCAAAAGAAGTTCGCACGCTAAAGGAGAAGTCGGAATAGCCTTGCTTTCCGCCCTAGGCCCTCGAGAAGGTATCTAGACCCGTCTGAGCGATGATAGTTGCTAATCCCATGCCTAGTCGAGGTCACATGGGCCTCCAATGCAAAGAAAAGACCATAGGGAGGGAAGGCGATGCCGTCTCCATTGGGAGGCCTGGTGAAGTGGGGTATCACGGTGTGCAAATACTCGGATTGGCGCTAATCGGATTTGGCATATTCTGGGAGATTAGGGGTTGGAATTACTTTAACCTCCCGAACTACGTACCGCATTTGGGTCTGCTTGTTGTCATTGTTGGCCTGTTTCTCGACCCGATACTTGATGCGACGGTCATGAAGAGGGTAGCCCAGATCTTGTCGAAGAGAGAAAAATAAAGGGGTTTGTGCCAAGGCCTCAATCCCGTTTAATTGAACCGATTAGATAATTGTCTGGCTTTTCATAGTCTTGGACTCGGTAACAGGACCTTTCTCATGGTCAGATCGCGGGACCGACGAGCTGCCAGACTATCAAGAAGAGGATTGCAAGAGCCACCATGAGCGTCAGACTGCCCACGACGTTCTCTCGCTTCTCCTTCGTGTAGTCACCCTTGATCCTGCTCACGAGGTAGTCCAGAGCATCCCTGAACAAATACCCACCATCGAGTGGAACTGCCGGAAGGACGTTGGTGAGCCCGACCATCAGGTTGAGCCAGAAGATCCAGTAGAACGAGTTGGCAAGAAGCCAGAACATCGTATCAGGCATCCAGGCCAAACTACCGGAAGGATGGTACAGGTCGGACACTGGCGACCTTATTGGCGCGAGATCTAGGAAAGGCAGTGCGATCAGTCTCAGCCAAGACATCGAGAAATCGTGCAAGGAGCGGTCGCCCGCGAACGGATTAGCGAGCACGCCGGAATAGTAGTTTGCATCGCGAGAGCTGACGCCCATTGGGAGGAACCCTGCGCCCAGGTACCCCATTCCTCTGTATTCCTCCTTGTTCTCGCCTGGGTAGTACTTGGCATAATAGGCGTGCTTGTCTGAGAGGAGGATCTGTGTGACGCTCCCGTTTATGACGAACCTTCTGGCGGACGCATCGTAGCTCATCACCGTTGCATTGACGAACTTGTCTGCCCGCGTGAGATTCATAGTCGCAGAGAGAACCTCGAGATTCCTGACGATGGTATCATTGATCGAGAGAAGGACCATGCCTGGCTTGAGGCCGTACTCGCTCGCTGCGAAACCGGCAGTCGTGTATGCCACTACGACGCCATCAGTCACGTTCGAGGCCGTGTGTAGCGCACCCTTGAAGTAGTATTGGACGGTGACCGTGCTCCCGGGGCTCGGCGATTCCCTCGTCGTGAAATCGTGGGACGATGTCATGGGGATTCCGTCAATCGATGCGATCACGCTGAACGCTGATATCCCCGACAGATACGCGGGGGAATCCTCTACGACACCTGTGGCGAGAGCTCCTTCGTGCGTCGGCTGGACATTAGTCATCATGATGCTCGAGAAGAGCAACAGGAAGACCATCGCAACCACGATGTTGGTCGCCGGTCCCGCCGCGTAAACCTTAGACCGCTTGCTCCTGCTCGCTGCTTGGAGCTCCTTCTCGTCTGGCTCCACAAATGCTCCCATGGGGAACACGAGGAAGAGGAGGCCAAGTGAGATGACCTTCATCCCTCCCAGGCGAGTCATTATTCCATGGGATAGCTCGTGCACGACTATCGCGATGGCGAGGCCGAGTATGCCGTAGCCGAGCGGTATCACGGGATTGAGGCCCGGTATGCCTAGAATCAGCTCCGGTGATGGGGCTTTTGCGACCCTGCTGACGAGGGTGGCTTCCCAGAGAAGCAGTACTGTGATGAGGATCATAGATCCAGCGCAAATCCAGAGCGCAATCCTCGCGTATGCGCCCCAGAACCTCTTGCGAGACGAAAGGCGGTCGACGAGCTCTCGGCCCTTCTTGGTCTTCCACATGATGAACGGGCCGTAGGGGCTCATGCTGTGCCTCTCGAGCCATTTCGTCTTATGACCCACATAGAGCAGGCTGAGCCAGG
>Ga0315268_10009652_pt1 | contig 9998 bp, 4 predicted proteins | sample C1_top_MG_FD_204535 | JGI IMG/M metagenome (GOLD analysis project Ga0315268, IMG submission 204535) | Sediment microbial communities from Yellowstone Lake, YNP, Wyoming, USA - C1_top | ecosystem: Environmental > Aquatic > Freshwater > Lake > Sediment | place: USA: Wyoming | collected 2017-08-01 | reverse complement strand
TCTAACTGTTCAGCACTCATCCGCGCTGCCTGGCCGCTTTGCTCTAGAGACTGACGAATAATCCGCCCCATCCCGATCTTGAAGATCATCGTCTCCAGGATCAGGAGCCCGGAGACTATCGTTACGGTGAGCGGCGCAATGAAGCCGGGTCGGCGCGCGATGTCCTCAAAAGTCGCGCCCGGAGAAATAAACATCCCTAGGAAACGTGCTGGGAAAGACATGGAAGGAGATTCGGGTTCGGGGGGCACAGAAACAGGGCTGCTCACAATTCCCTCCTCAGCGTTCATCTCGGCAGCAAATGCTACCAGCCGAGAACAGGCTACTCCACTCGCGGGGTCGAAGCAAGGGAGCTGTGTCACGTCACACAGCGGTGAAGGCCCGGAATGAGTGTGGCTATGCGGGTTTTGCACTTCGAAACTCCGCGCGTTACCTCCTGGCCAGACCGTGGCCCGCAGACTTGACCCGCCCAAGGCACGCCCGGCCCCTCTGGCCGCGGGATTCTCCAGCATCGGGTAAAGACACTCATACTTCAGCGCGGTTCCTACGGTAACGAAGGGTGTTCTTGCGAGGTCACGCCCCGTGCGGAGAAAGTCTCCTCACCTTGCCGCTCAGCAGTTCATTCGTGCACGGTGGCATCCAGAAAGGCGCGCAGCTTCCGGCTGCGGGAAGGATGGCGAAGCTTGCGGAGGGCCTTCGCCTCGATCTGCCGAATCCGTTCGCGGGTCACAGCAAAGCTCTGGCCCACCTCTTCGAGCGTGTGCTCGCTGCCGTCATCCAGACCGAAGCGCATCTTGATCACCTTCTCCTCCCGCGGGGTCAAGGTCTTGAGCACCGATTCGGTCTGCTCTTTCAAGTTGATGTTGATGACGGCCTCGGCCGGCGAGATCACGCCCCGATCTTCAATGAAGTCGCCCAGGTGCGAATCCTCCTCCTCGCCGATGGGAGTCTCGAGCGAGATAGGCTCCTGCGCGATCTTCAACACCTTCCGCACTTTGATCACCGGGATGTCCATGCGCTTGGCGATCTCTTCCGAGGTGGGCTCGCGGCCATACTCCTGCACGAGTTGCCGCGAAGTGCGGATGAGTTTGTTGATGGTCTCAATCATGTGCACCGGGATGCGAATGGTGCGGGCCTGGTCGGCGATCGCGCGGGTAATGGCCTGGCGAATCCACCAGGTGGCGTAAGTGGAAAACTTGTATCCCCGGCGGTACTCAAACTTGTCCACAGCCTTCATCAACCCGATGTTCCCTTCCTGGATGAGGTCCAGGAACTGCAGCCCGCGATTGGTGTATTTCTTGGCAATGGAAACCACCAGGCGGAGGTTGGCCTCGATCAGCTCGCGCTTGGCCGCCTCCGCCTCCAGCTCTCCGCAGGTAATGGTCTGGAACGTCCGCTTGAGTTCGACGGCGGTGGCTCCAGTGCGCTCCTCGATCTCGGCCAGACGCGCGCGCAGTTGGCGAAGCTCTTTGCGTTGGTCCTTGTGCCCGTTGCCCCGGCCGCTCTCCAGTCGCTTCTCCAGCTTCGCTGCCTCGCGCTCCAGCGGCCTGACCTCCTCCACGGCCTGGCGGATTGCTTCGATCAACCGCTTGCGCTCCACGTGCGTGAATTCAATGGTACGAATCAACTTGGAGATCAGGATCCGTTGGCGAGCGACGGCCAAGCTGTAACGGCGGAAGTCCCGGGGCCGCCGGCTGCGCGGGATGGAGTCCCGCTTGGCCTTGAGCTGGATCAGCCGCTTATTCAGCCGCTCGATCTCATCAACTTGCGCGATCACCTCCTGGATGCGCTCCTCGACCTTGTCTTCGGTTAGGTCATCGTCGTTGAACGTGACGACTTCCTTGATGGACTTGCGGCCGGCCTGCAAGTCCTCGCGGAGGGCGAACATCTCCTGGACCACGATGGCCGAACGCGACAGCGCCTTCAGCACATTGAGTTGCCCGCGCTCAATTCGCTTGGCGATCTCCACCTCGCCCTCGCGGGTGAGCAGCGGCACGGTCCCCATCTCCCGCAGGTACATGCGCACGGGGTCATTCGTCTTGTCGAGGGCTCCGGGCGTCAGGTCAAGTTCCAGCTCTTCTCCGCCTTCCTCGGCTTTGCCCTCTTCGCTCTTCTCCAGCGCGAGCTTCTCGGCGGATCTGACGCGAGGCGACTCCAGAACTTCGATGCCCGCGCTGTCAAACATGGTGAGCAGGTCGTCCAGATCTTCGGCGGAATGGACGTCGGAAGGGAGCAGATCGTTGACCTCGTCGTAAAGGAGGTAGCCCTTCTCCTTGCCCATGGAAATGAGCTTGTTCACCTGATCAAACTTGTCATCAAAGGCCAATGCTTATGACCTCCTTGACGAGGAGCAATACGTAGAGCGCACATAGAAAGCGCCGGAGCAACACCCCTCCCCCCTCCGGCCGTGTCGCATCCGGCATCGAAAAACTGTCGCTGCGGAAGACTTTCAATCTCCGACAGCTCCTGTAGTTAGATGTGATTATACACTATCTCGTTTCTTCTTGCGCGGGAAATTTCCGCCATCCCTTCAGCTCTGCTATCTCCTTGTCCAGCTTGGCCTTAGCCTCTAGCATTTCTGTTACCCTTTTCTGATCTTGCTCCCGTTCAGCACCCCGGATCACCGTCTGAAGTTTTTCGCGTTGCCGGTCCAGCTTTCTTATTTGGAGGGCGCGATAGCACGCCAGCACCTGATCGCGCTCGGGGACCTCCCCTCCCTCAAACACGCTCTCGTAAACCAGCCGCGCTGTCTCCGTTCCTGCCCATTCGTCGATGCGGGAAACCTCGAACTTCTCAGGGCGGCGACGCGCTTCCAGCAGATGCCTGAAGACGTGCTCCATCGCCAAGCCCTCGCAGTTGCCTTCTTCCACCAACCTGCCCAGGAATTCATCGGCCAAGTCCTCGCTTTCCATGAACGCCCGTAGCAGTTGTTTCTCCGCCGGCGTCACCTTCACGTCGGCCACCTCTGGCCGGAGCCGAACGTCTCGCCGTCCTTCCCCGGCGGCACGCTTCAATTCCTCGCGGAGCAACCGCTCTTCCAGCCGGAGGCGCTCTGCCAAGCGATTCGTCAGCTCGGCACGCAGCATGGGATTGGGAATCTTGACCAAGTAGGGCAGCACCGCATTGGCCGCGGCCACCTTCCCTTCTGGTCGAGAGAGATCATGCTGGGCCGCAGCGCGCTCCGTAAGATAGTCGAGGTAGGTGGGCGCGGCCGAAAGCCGCTCGCGATAGGCCGCGCTGCCCTGCCGGCGAATGAAGGAGTCCGGATCGAGCCCGGCCGGCAAAGCCAGCACCTTGGCTTCGAATCCTTCCTCTAGCAAGAGATCCAACGAGCGTTGGGTGGCCGCGACTCCCGCCGAGTCCGGGTCGTAATTCACCACCACCCGCCGTGAGTAACGCGAAAGCAGACGGATCTGCCCCTCGGTGAGGCTGGTGCCGCAGGTGGCTACCACGTTGTCAATGCCGGCTGAGGCCACCGCGATGCAGTCCATGTAGCCTTCGACCAGAATGGCATAGTCGAGCTTGCGAATCGCGCTGCCGGCGCGATCTAGGTGGTACAGCACGCGGCCTTTGGTGTAGATGGGTGTCTCGGGCGAATTGAGGTACTTGGGTTGGTCGTCGCCCAAGGCCCGACCACCGAAGGCCACTACTTTCCCCGATTCATTGGCAATGGGAAAGATGATGCGCCGGCGGAAACGGTCAAAGTACCGCTGACCTTCGACGTCGCGCAAGACCAGCCCGCTTCTTTCCAGCGCCTCCGGCGAGAAGCCGGCGTCGAGGAGCGCGCGTGCCAGCGCCTGGCCTTCGCCAGGCGCGTAGCCCAGCCGAAAGCGCCCCACCGCCTCGTCACCGAGGCCGCGGTCGGCCAGGTAAGCGCGCGCCGTTCGACCCTCCGCGGTGGCGCCGAGCTGCGCGGCGAAGAACTTGGCCGCTGCCTCGTGGATTTTGTACAGCGCAGCGCGCTGGTGTGCGTGGGCATCGGCTGCTTCGTCGCGGAACGTTTCGCGGAGAACCACTCCGACCTTCTCCGCCACGCGCCGCAGCGCCTCCGGAAAGGCGAGGTTCTCAACGAGCATCACGAATTTGAAAACATCGCCGCCCACGCCGCAGCCGAAACAATGGAAAATCTGCTTCGTCGGGTGCACGGCAAAGGAAGGAGTTTTTTCCTGGTGAAACGGGCACAGGCCCATGAAGTTGGCGCCCGCCTTGCGCAGCTTGACATAGTCACCCACCACCTTGACGATGTCCGCTGCCGCCCGAACTTCATCCACCTGGGTCATGGGAAATCAGTCGAAAGTTGAAACCTGCCCGCGCAGGCGGAGTCGACAGTTGCAAGTCAAAACAGGTTGAGCAATGCCGCGTCCTTAAGCCGTCGCTCCTTCCCCCCTACTTCCTACTACCGCCGTTCAGGGTAACAGGATGATGTTCGACGCGGGCTTGGCAAGCTCTTCCGATTTGAACTGCGTGCGCAGGAAGTCCAGGTAAGCGCGGCTCTTGGCGCGCCCATTCGTCCGCGTAGCACCCAGTTGGGCCAGGAAAACCGCGGCATCGCGGATTTCCCCATCCCGGATACTGGCCAGACCGGCTTGCCGGACTTCGGCCTTCTTGTAGTCTTCCACCCCGGCCTTGAGTCGCTCGTAAAGTTCGCGCTGCAACCAGTAAGCCGGGGGCTGCTCGTAATAGAGACCGCTGGAAAGCGTGCGATACGTTTCCGCCAAAGCTTGGAGCGCAACCAGCACGTCCGCGTCCACCAACTGGCGATTGTCCCGCGCATAGAGACAAACGGCGTAGGAAAGCGCCAGCAGCAACTTTTCGTGCCCCGCTATGAAGGAGGCCGGTATCTTCGTGTCAGCGAAAGGAACCTTGGACCAGTCAATTTCCCGCCGCTCGAGATCGTAGGCACGACTGGCTACCAGATAGGTGCAATCCGAGGGGCAATCGATGCTTACCTCGCGTTCGGTGCCGCAGCAGAGGGCGCAGATCGTCTCCGCCTTGGCAGGGCAAAAACGCTTGGGTTGGCGTCTCTGGCAAATCGGGCAGGCCAAAGAATCATCCTCTCGTTGGCTCCAGTAACCCGCTCCACCCCACTGGGCATTCGCAAAGAGCGAACGATTATTATGCCACACTTCCACATAGGGTAGTTCTCCCCGTCCTGTCCTCTTCCTCAGATTTCAGCTCTGGGGACGGGACGACCTCCCTTTCGCTTGTCGCCAAAAGGAATTCCTCACCCCTGGTCGTGGATGCCGGGTCCCCAGGCGGAACTGAGACGCCTGCCGGCCCCGCCCCTGGGGGCCAAAGCCGCGCCCACATTCCGAGGGGGAACCGTGCGGCTGCCTTGGAGGGCTAATTGACCTGACCGGGGGATGCCGCGCCGGGAGTGCCAGTTTTGGCGGCGTTCAGCGTCTCAAGGAAGGCATCAACCAGTGTCGCATCGAAGTGCGAACCGCGGCACCGCCGAAGTTCGTCAATCGCCTCCGGGAGGGAGCCCGCTTTCTTGTACGCGCGTGGGGAAATCATGGTGTCAAAGCAGTCCGCGATGGAAAGGATCCGCGCCCCGAGGGGGATTTGGTCGCCCTTCAACCCGTCCGGATAGCCCTGCCCATCGAACCGCTCGTGGTGGTGCCGCACGAACTGGCGGATGCGCTCGATGGCCTTGGCCTTGATCGGCGCCAGAATATTGTCCCCCAGCGCGGCGTGGGTTTTCATGATTTCGTATTCCTCGGGAGTCAACTTGGCGGGCTTATTCAGCACACTCTCCGGAATACCGATCTTCCCGATGTCGTGCAGGATTCCCCCTAGACGAATCTCCTCCAACTCGGCGCTGGCCAAACCGAGTTGTTGCCCAATTTGTGCCGCCAAGTGCGATACGGTCTGCGAGTGGCCCTTGGTGTAGTGGTCCTTAGCATCGATGGCGAAGGCCAGGGCCGTCACGGTGTCCATGAGCGGCACGTTCTGACCTTCGGGGTCCTGCGTGGCTGCCTCGAAGCGCGCCCGATACTGATTGAACACCTCCGGGCCGGTGGAGAACATGCGCTTCACCGCGACGCCCAGATAAGCGTTCAGCAACTGTTGCTCCCAATCAGGGTCCGCCGACTGGGAAGGCGTGGACGCCACGCGGACCCGGTTCCCTCTCTCATGTTTGGCAAGGTACACGCCGGATTCGGCCACGCGCAGGATCTCATCCGGCGCTGCCCCGTGCAGAGGAAACGTGGCGATACCCAGGCTGGCCGTAACGCCGCGGCTGGCCAGATACGGGTCCGCCGAAAAACTCGTGCAGAGACGCTCCGCGAGAATCTGGGCTTGTTCCACGCCCGCCTCGGGCATCAGGATGGCGAACTCGTCGCCGCCGTAACGTGCTACAACGTTCGATTGCCGCGAGCGCGCCTCCAGAATCCGCGCCACCGCGATCAGCACCTTGTCGCCTTCCAAATGGCCGAACCGGTCGTTGACCTGCTTGAAGCCATCCAGGTCCATCATGACTAAGGAAAAGGGCCGCCCGGAGCGCGGGGAACGACGCCACTCTGCCCCCATCGCCTCCATGAAGTAGCGGTGGGTTTTCAAGCCCGTCAGGCTATCGGTGATGGCCTGGGCCTGAGCTGTCTGATAGGCGCGGGCGTTGTGCAGAGCGATGGCCAGTTGATCGGCCAGGGTGCGCAGCGCCAGCACATCCCGCGGAGAGAAGCTGTGCTCCCGCAGGCTCTCGACACTCAGGACGCCCAGTGTTTCTCTCCCGTAGTTTAGGGGCAAGCTCAGGGCCGAGCGAACGCCGGGGTGCAAGCGAATGTAGCGTTCATCCTGCTCCACGTCGTTCGCCAGGACCGGCTCGCCACTCTGCGCGGCTGCCCCCGCGAGCCCCTCGCCTAGCTTGAAGCGGCGACCCAGGAGTTTTGCCCCGTACCCTTCCTGGGCTTCCACCACCAGCTCCTCGTGCTCCTGGTCAAGTGTCTGCACGCGCGCCAGGTCGTAGCCAAAGGTGCTGTGGACTTGCTGGCAGATGCTGGCCAGCAGCTCCCGCGGATCCAGCACCGCCGCGGCTTTGGGCCCGAGTTCATTCAAGAGGGCCAAGTGGCGGGGGCGGCGTTGCTCGCGCTGAAAGAGGCGGGCATTCTCGATGGCCACCGCCGCCTCTCCGGCCAGAACCTGCAGGAGACGAAGGTGCCGGTTGTCGAGTCCGCCTTCGCGCTCAAAATCCGTCACGGCTAGCACACCCACTGACGCGTCGGAGAAGTGGATGGGGACTCCGCACCAGGCACGGACGCGCGGGTCGAGCGGCGAAATCCCCAGGTTCCGCGCCGTGGCGAGAAAGTCGCGCGGAATCAAAAGCGGCGCGCGAGTGCGCAGAACGTACTCCCAAGGGCCGCCCGTCGCCAGACGGCGCGGCGCGGCAGTCGAGTCGCTGCGCTCGAAGGCAAACACGGTTTCAGGACGTCCGTCGGGCGACTCCGGGAAGGCCAGGGAAAAATCCGCGCCCCCCACCAAACCCTGCAATTCGCGTTGCAGGATGCGGAGCTGCGTCTCCCCGTCGAACGCGGTGCTCAGCGCTTCGCGCACGCGATGGACGATTGTGAATTCCTCGCTCTGACGTTCCTCCGTACTCTGCAAGGAGTGATCGCCCCGTGCCGTAGCAACCTGGTCTTCGCCCAGACGCGGAAGGATTCTTGGTTCCTCGTTCCTGCGGTCCGTCGTCCTCTGCATCGAGCGATTGCCCAGCGCCACAGAAATCTGGTTGCTGATGCCCAGAATCAGCCGCAGTTCGCCGGAACGGAATTTCCTTACCCTGCGGCTGCCTACCACCAGCGTCCCGTACGAAACGCTATCCGCTTGCAGGGTGGCCACCACCAGGGTCCGCAACCCCTCGGCCGTGAAGACCTGGCGGAACTCCTGGAAATGCGCATCGCGGTGCCAAGCCTTACTTAGCTCTGACGCAAGCAAGTCGGGGAATACCATCGGGTTCCGCCAGCGCCGACTGCAATACGGAAGGTAATTGCGCAAAGGACCTTCGGAAAGACGCGTCACGCTCTGATAGGAGAAGCCCCTGGCCGCGGCATAGGTGAACTCGTCAGGGCTGGGAAGGTGGACCACCAGACAGCCTTGGGCCAAGCCCAGGGCCTCCAGAATCCCCTCGAGCGTCCGTTCTGCCATTTCTCTCAGATCGCCGGTGGCGGAAAGGGTGGTAGCCAGCAGGTGCAGGTTTGAGTAATTCAGCAGCTCCGCATCAGTTCGCTTCCGCGCGGCGCGCTGGTGAAGCAAGCCTTGAAGAATCACCACGAGCAGGAGGAAAGCGGTAAGTGAAGGCAGCGAAAAGCCTGAAGGTAAGAACCCGGGATCCGTACCCATCACAGCGCTCTCCCGGCGGCAACGCGCAGCGATCAAGCCGCCGTTGGCTACCTCTGCGGGCTACGGCGTTCTACCCCCGTCGCCTGGCGCTGATTCGATGGGTGCAGAGGATATTTCCTCTTGGACCGCCCGAGCAGGCAGCGCCTCCACGCCGCTCTGCCTGAGCCGGCCCTCTGGTCGAGCAATATAGCGAAGCTTCCACCTGCCGTCAACACCTATCTGCAAGCTCGGCTGTAGCGGAGGACCGGGGGCAGTCCCGCGGAGCGGCGGTATTGCCGGCTCAGGTTGCCGGGAAAGAACACCCGCAGCCCACGCGGCCGCGAAAAGGCGAGCCCCAAACCGGTCCCCGGGCAAGCGCAGGTGAAGAAAAGCCTCACGTCGAGCTTAAATGCTGCCGAACAGAACAGCGCGAGACATGATCGGACAGCGCCGCCGGGGGTCTCGCCTCCTTTTGCATCGTGCCGCTGTCTGCCTTGGCGGCAGGTTCCCCCGACCTGCCGCCAAGCGCTGTCTCTGGATCCCTCCCTAGCTTCCGTAGCTCGTAGCCCGACCACGCTTTCTTTGCCTTCGCGAAGGAAATCGCTTAGCATGGGGCATGGATGGGTAATTGCGCGCACGCGGGGGTCTTACCGAACAAACCTTCATCTTCGCTCGGTTGACGCGGGGTGGCCCCTCCAGTGTGTGCCGCAGACGCCGAAGCGAGTGCCCATGGGTGACGTTCGCGTCCGTTTTGCGCCTTCCCCTACCGGTTACCTGCATGTGGGCGGGGCGCGTACGGCGCTCTATAACTGGCTATTTGCTCGCCACCACGGCGGCGTCTTCATCCTACGGATAGAAGACACCGACGTGGACCGCTCCAAGCCGGAGTTAGTGACGGCGATCCAGCGTAGCCTCGCGTGGCTTGGGCTGACTTGGGACGAGGGACCCTTTTATCAGTCCGAACGCCTGGCCCGTTACCACACGATGGCCGCGGAATTGGAGCGGCGAGGCTATGCATACCCCTGTTTCTGCACTAGCCAGGAACTCCAAGCGAAGCGAGCCCAGGCCGAAGCTGCGCGCCGCCCGTGGAAATATGACGGTTCCTGCCGGAATCTGTCCGATTCCGAGCGCCACCGCCGGCGCGCTGCTGGACAACCTTACGCCATTCGCTTTCGCGTTCCCGATACTGGCAAGACCCGCTTCGAGGACCGCGTCTTCGGGGAGATCGAGGTCGAGAACCGAGACCTGGAGGACTTCGTTCTCTTGCGCTCGGACGGCAACCCCACATATCACCTGGGCGTGGTGGCTGACGATCTGGATATGCGGGTAACCCACGTCGTGCGCGGCGGTGACCACCTCTCCAACACACCCAAGCAAATCCTGATGTATCGCGCCCTGGAGACCCCGCCGCCGCTGTTTGCCCACCTGCCGCTCATCCTCGGACCCGACCGCCAGCGCCTCTCGAAACGCCACGGGGCCACGTCGGTCGAAGCGTATCGTGACCAAGGTATTCTCCCCGAAGCCTTAGTGAATTTCCTGGCCCTGCTTGGCTGGACACCCCCGGGCGGGAAGGAAATCGTCCCGCTCGGGGAAATGGTAGAGGCGTTTGAACTCACGGCCGTCTCCAAATCCAACGCCGTCTTCGATCCCGAAAAACTGGCGTGGATGAACAGCGAATATCTGCG
>Ga0315268_10009651_pt1 | contig 10000 bp, 14 predicted proteins | sample C1_top_MG_FD_204535 | JGI IMG/M metagenome (GOLD analysis project Ga0315268, IMG submission 204535) | Sediment microbial communities from Yellowstone Lake, YNP, Wyoming, USA - C1_top | ecosystem: Environmental > Aquatic > Freshwater > Lake > Sediment | place: USA: Wyoming | collected 2017-08-01 | reverse complement strand
AGGAAACAGGTATTTTTCGACTGATTGCGCCGCAGTATTTCCTGCCGAAAGCCGAGATGCCAGTCTCGAAACGTTTGTTCCAATTCGTCGTTGAGTGCCTCCCCCGGTTTTGCATGCTTCCCATCTTGATGCTTCAGAAGATGCGATTAAAGCCACAAATACCATGACCAACATTCTCCCACAAGCTGCAAATATGAATCGTGGTGCCTGGCTACAAACAGAAGAAATTATAGAATGTTACCGAGACATTGATGAACTACTGGTTATTGGCGGAGTAATCTGGGGCAATAACCCTGAAGATGATTACTTTGTGCAATCGCACGGCATTAAAACGCCGGATGCTTATTGGAAAGTGGTCATTCGTGGCACAGGTCAAGATGAACGTGCAATTGCCTGGATTGTTCCAAACACGCAAGAAGCTACTAGAAAACACCTGGATGATTATTTGGTTTCCGTTGATGAAATTGAACGCGTAACCGGCGAAAAGATTCCGGTTGCCGATTATGCTAAGCACGACAAACAACCGGCTTCGTGGTTAATTCCACATGGCTGTAATAAAGGGTAAAAATAGCGAGCTACCTTCAAAGTGTGATGATTTTTAGTTAAAAGTGATCGCCGGATTACGGCCAACTGCTGACGGCCAAAAATATCAATTTAGTTAATTGCCCGCGTTCGCTTTGTTTTGGCCTAAAATTTGGTCATGACCAAATAAGTGTAATGGAGTGTGGGCATAATACAGGAACCGGGCAATCAGTCTTCAACCCTGCCCTGTCATTTGTTCATTTACTCTATAACTTTTACTTTTGAACCACTTGCAAAACTCATTAAAGCGAACGGAATTAATAGCCTGAAGGAAAAAAAAGAAAATTAACCGGCCGAAAAATGATAAATTAGACGCTTCAAAAAACAAAAAATAACATTAAATTAGCATGTTACGAGAAACTTTATCACAGGCATGGCTTGCTATACAAGGCTCATTATTTCCTTGGTTAGCTGAAGAACTAGGCGATCTTACCAAGAAACAACAGGAGTTGGTAACCACCTTAGAAATACTCCGTATTGAGGAATTTATCTATTCCAGTCGTGGCTTTCCAGGTCGTCCGCCTAAAGATCGAAGCGCTATTGCCAGAGCGTTTGTGGCGAAAATGATTTACAACATGCCGACGACGCGCGCATTGCTGGATCGATTGGCAACGGATAAGTCCTTAAGACGAATTTGCGGCTGGGAACGTCTACACGATATTCCTGATGAATCGGTATTCTCTCGTGCTTTTGCTGAGTTCTCGGTTTCTCAGTTACCCGAGCGAATCCATGCGGCGTTTATTAAGAAAAGCTATGCCAACGAAATAGTCGGGCATAACTCACGGGATTCCACAGCGATAGAAGCACGAGAAAAACCGATTTAAAAAGAGCCCGCCAAGAAAGTTGCTGCCAAACGCGGCCGACCTAAAAAGGGCGAAGTCCGCGTTAAAGCGTTGACGCGGATTGAAAAGCAAGCGGGTGGCATGAATCTGACTGACATGCTCAATGACTTACCGACAGCATGCGACGTGGGTACCAAGAAAAACAGCAAGGGTTATAAAGTTAGCTGGATAGGCTATAAATTGCACATTGATGTCGCAGATGGCGGCATTCCCATTAGTGCGATCTTAACTTCAGCGTCTACGCACGATAGCCAGGTTGCTATTCCCTTAGCCAAGATCAGTAACGAAAGAGTAATCAATCTCTATGATGTCATGGACTCTGCCTACGATGTGCCACACATTCACGCCATGAGCCGAGAACTGGGACACATCCCGCTGATTGATGTACACCCACGCAGGGATCAAGCTCTAAAAAATGAACTGACGGCTGAAAAGAAACGTTGTCAGCGGGTCGGGCATAAAACGGCCGAAGTCCTACGTTATAACGAACGCAGTACGGTTGAACGCGTTAATGCACGGTTGAAAGATGAGTTTGGCGGTCGAGTCGTTCGTGTGCGTGGACATGCTAAAGTGATGTGTCATTTGATGTTTGGCATTCTGGCGCTAACCGCGAATCAGATGATGATTTTGGTGACCTAAAAAATAGTACCGGAAGCTTTAACCGCAGGACTTTAAGGAATTAAAGGGTTAATTATGTCCTGATTTTTATAAAAACGAAGAAATAACGGGGTAGTGATCCAAAAATAGCGTTCCCTGCACTATTCCTGTTCAAAAAATGGTTTTTCGGGAACCGATATTAACTTGCCGCATTTTCCGGTCGGTAATTTTGCAAGTGGCTCTATATAATGTGCATAAAATAACTCACACACTTGAAACACCGATTCCGTTCGTCCTGAACTTGTCGAAGGATGAATTTGCCGAAATTATAGTGTGGACGTTCTTATGCTTAAGGCTGGACAGGATTTGCAACCCTGTCCGTAAAGATTCAGATTTGTGATGTCACAATACGCGCTGTAAATAATCAGAAATATTAAAAATTCTGCTTATTTATGATGCCAGGTAATAAAGCTACTTTTCATCTGAAGTAGATTCCAGTTGTTTTCTTTTTTCTTCTTTTTCTCCTTCATCCAAAAGTCCAAAATCTTCTTCAAAAAGATTAAAACGAAAGCCCATGAATTTAAGTACGACAACGACAATGAGAAAACCAATAACCGGGTAGAAGAATAATTGCGTGCCCCAAGGTATGTCGTGCGGGTCTTTCAAGTCAATACGTAAAATTTTAGTAAACACAAAGAACATAAAATCTGTCATTTTATTCACCCTAAAATGTTATGAACAACAAACAATCGTTGATCAAAATTTAACCCTGGTTGAATCAAGGCTAAACATGCCCAGTAAGACTATAAATAGAGATATAAACGAGCTTGTTGTTGATTAAAGAAGATCGATTATTTTTCCTAAAAGAGGAAAATAATCGACTGATCACTATGAAAAAAGCCAAAGTTCGGTTGAAATCATAAATGCCGTACTCCAGAACATAGTCAAGCAGAAAGCTAACAGACATGAAATTTTCGATACTGATCTCAAACCAGTCAGCCGGAATCTGCTCCTGGTTGGCTTTCCGATAGAAAGGAGTTGTTAATTCGAGCCCGAACAGCCGTTTGCCATACATTGATTTAATGCAGACAGAATATCCTGCCCGTTATTTTTGGTAGCGATTATTTCAATCCGGCTGTTTGTTGAAGGTTTGCACGGAACGATAGTCATTACTCCGTCGACTGCATTAAAAATAAACCAGCCTTTATCGGTCTCAAAAACGGCTTTTATTCTTTCCGCCTCCAGTTGACTTAATAATCCCTGTAAATGCTCATAATCAAAGCAACTGTGTTCCGGAAATACAGTGCCATAACTTTGGTAACCATCCGCTGCATTTGACTTAAGTTGATCCTTATTCGTTAGCGTGACTTCAGCTGTTTGAATTAATCGAGCTTGATGGGCATTAGGAAAAGAGGCTTGTCTTTCCGGGTTTCTGGTTAAATCCAGCCAGGCAACATCCAGTTGCCCTTGAATGGTTTGAGCAACCACGGTTTTACGTGGACGACTTCCGTCAGCCCAACGCTCAAACAACTCAGTCGCTGCCTTGTCGGCTAAATCCATTTTATTAGCGACCAGCAGATCGGATAAGGCGATTTGATCAACAAAGTTTTCATGTGACGTATAGCGGCTATCGCTTAACTTTCTCGGGTCAACCAGGCAGATACTGGCACGCACATCCAGCACGGTCTGAAAATACCCTCCGGTGAGCCTATCCAATACCCGCTTTGGGTGGCCTAAACCTGTTGGTTCGATGAGCAAACGATGCGGTTTTACTTCCGTTAATAAGCGATTGACAGCAACCTGAAAAGGCAATCCCACCGCACAGCACAGACAGCCACCGGCTACTTCCCTGACTATCGCTCCGTGAGCCGCGAAGATAGCGCCGTCAATGCCGACTTGTCCAAACTCATTGACCAATACCGCCCATTTTTCGTCAGCCGGTTTTTGTTTAAGCAGATTAAGAATGGCCGTGGTTTTACCGACACCGAGGAAACCCATCACCATATTGGTTGGAATATTGGCAAACTTTCTAGGCACTTAGGCTTAATCCTTGTCGGCAGAAAGCTATAGAGACACGCCGTGCGCGTCTCTATAGCTTAATTTTATTAAACGCCAACAGTGCTGCGGTTAACGAAATCAGGAATATCACTGAAAAACCCATAACAGCAGTTACCGTCTGTTCGGAAAAGAAACTACCCAATGCTGTACCGGAAAACAGCATGATCCAAAAAGCAATATGACAAGGACAGGCGAGTAATGCTAAAGACGCAAAAAACCAACCGGTTAAACGCCTTCCCGGTGACAGGGGTTGATCGTAATCTGGTTGTGTTAAAGAAGTTGCACAAGACTTGCTATCGCACTCGGATGAGTGCAGATAAGTAGCCGTGTTATTTAAACTTGTTTTCATTGATCCCCCTTTGTTTCAATTCATTGACTACAACAACTAATTCTTTCACCAAAAACACCGGCATAGTTTGTTTACCAGGCTAAACGGGCAATAAAATAGTGCGGATCTTTATTGAATACCTCCCGGCAATGAGGGCAGCGACAAAACCCAACCGGTTTTCCAATAAAATCTATTGTCACTGTGGCATTAAGCGGTTTTTCAGCTAAACAAACAGGACACACTGTCAAACCGGATGTTTCGGCCAGACATGATTCAGGGTGGGTTATGAATAACTCCAGACAACCTTTACAACAAAACCAGTATTGCTTACCTGCATAATTATGCTGAACAGCTTTTTCCTTAGTGATGCCTAATCTGACTAATGAGCATCCACAAGCCGGGCAAATGGGGGTCTCCATCGTTTGTTACCGGTCTTCGGTCTTGCATTCGTCATCCGCACAGGCAGGACTTTTGCGTCCAATCATAAAATCCCATATATTGGCGACGACAAAAAGCGTAAGCCCTATATAGACCAGGATAACGGCGACTGGCAATGTCCCGGTGACGGTAAACCCCAAGCCGATGATACTGAGCAATGCGCCGATACTACCGGTCCAGAACGCGAGCATCGCTTCTTCCGATGATGCTTCATGTTTCCTGGCGGAACGATATAGCGTCCATAAGTTTAAACCGGCGAATACTGCAAACAGCGGCAACAAATAGACATCGTTTATCAGAAAGCCAAGTCCAACCGCAGCCACAGCACTGAGCACAACCGGGAGGCCTAGACAACAGGCCACAGCAAGCGCGGCACCGGACAAACCGCCATATTGACTTAATCTTTCATTCATTTTAATGCTCCTCAGTAATTCACTTAAAGCACGATGCCTAAATGCTGCTTCAGGCTTTGTTCAAAACAATTTAATCGATCTCGGCACGCTTCAATATATTGAGTCAATTCAGCCAGACTTGTTTCCGTAGCGTCATCGTCCCTGTTATCACGGGCTGCCAATAAACGGTCTATTTGCTCTAACGGAACATCTACATCGCGAGCCGTTCGAATAAACCGTAATCGTTCAATCACAGGCTCGTAAAACAAGAACATTCCCCCTGCTGTTTTGTCGTTAACCTGAATCAAACCTCGATCTATATAGGTTCTAATGCAATGAATGCTGATACCGGTTTGTTCAGCCAGGGTTGAGAGCCTGATCAGCTTGTTATCTTTAAAACAGGCATTCATCTTTAGCCCGCACAACAGGAAAGCTCTTTCACATCCTTGGCAAAAGTTTGCGCACACAATTTGATGCCTTCCACCATCGTCAAATACGGAAACAATTGTCCGGCCAGGTCTTCTATCGTCATCCGGTTATGGATGGCTAACACCGCCGTCTGGATCATCTCGCCTGCTTCCGGCGCCAGGATTTGCGCACCAATCAAGCGGTGGCTGCCTTCTTCCATGACCAGTTTGACAAAGCCGTGGGTTTCAAAATTAGCCAGGGCACGAGGTACATTTTCCAACGGCAACAGGCGGCTGTCGGTTTTGATATTGTTCAGGTGCGCTTCTGCTTCACTCAAGCCAACGGTGGCCATTTGCGGTTCGGTAAACATCACGGCCGGCATCGCCGACAGATTGATGGCGGCATCACCTCCGGTCATATTGATGGCGGCGCGGGTTCCGGCCGCTGCCGCGACATAGACGAACTGCGGCTGGTTAGTGCAATCGCCTGCGGCATAGATATGTTCGACATGGGTGCGCATGTGATCGTCAATGCTGATAGTGCCATCCTTATTGATCTTAACCCCCGCTTTTTCCAGACCCAGACTTTCCGTATTAGGCGGCCTACCGGTGGCAATCAGTAATTGGTCTCCGATAAGAATTTGGCCTGACCGGGTTTTCAGGGTAAATTTTCCTGAACCGAACAGGCTCTTTTTATAGCTAACGGCTTCTGGCTGGGTATTGGTTAGGATAGTCATACCTTCGTCTTCCATGACGGCTTGCAATACCGAGCCTATTGCGGGGTCTTCCCGATACATGAGCGTATGGCGAGCCAGCAACGTTACTTTCGACCCCAGCCGTAAAAAGGCTTGCGCCAGTTCCAGAGCGACTATCCCTGAACCAATGACGATTAAATGTTCCGGCAGTTGTTCTGCAATCAATGCTTCGGTGGATGTCCAGTAAGGCGTGCCCGCCAATCCCGGAATGGGCGGTATGCCCGGAGACGATCCGGTGGCAATAAGAAAGCGGTCTGCTGTAATTTCGGTGAATTTGCCATGCTCCCGATCGACAATGAGCGAGTTGGCGTTTTTAAAACGTGCATTGCCTTTTATCAAGGTAATGTCCGAATGCTTGTCCAGAATATTTTCATATTTGGCCGCTCTGAGTTCATCGACTCTGGCTTGCTGCTGGGCAACCAGTTGCTTGCGGTTTATCACCGGTTGTTGTTTTTTAATACCGCCAAAAGCATGATATTTTTGTAAATGGGCAATATGCGCTGCACGAATCATGATTTTGGAAGGCACACAGCCGATATTGACGCAAGTGCCGCCAATGATCGGATTACGTTCAATCATCGTGACTTTGGCGCCCTTTTCCACCGCTTTCAGGGCGCAGGCGAAAGCGCCCGAGCCACTACCGATGATCGCAACATGAAGCGGCTTGCCATTGTTTGCAGCCGCTGTTTTTTTATCGGCTTTGACAGGCTTGTCGTCAATCTCTTTAACCTGATAACCTTTTTGCGAAATGTGCTCAAGCAGTGATTCAAGACGGGTTTCACCGGTAACCGTCAAGGCGCCAATGCCTTCCGGGTACGAAACTTTAATGGCAACACCCTCAAGCGCATTGAGTTTTTTCTCGATGCCATCAGCACAGCTTGGGCAGGTCATGCCGTCAATTTTTAGTTTTGTAGTCCACATAACGATTCCTTGAATTACTTTGGCTGGTGAACAGTCGCCGGGTAACCTGCATTTGTAGTCGCTTTAATCAAGGCTTCTATGCTGGTTTTTTGCGGATCAAACGTGACATCTGCCATTTTAGTATCCCCATCGACACTTACTTTTTGTACACCCTCGACACCCTGCAAAGCCTTTTTAATTGTTATCTTACACATCGCACAGGTCATGTTCTGCATAGCCAATGTGACGGATTGGCTGCTGTTTTGCGATTGAACAAGAACAGCAGCTTCAGCATAGGCTGTCTGCATTAATAAAGGTGCGGCCAACAAGCTCAACGCTAAACATACGGTTCTAATAGTCATCATTATTCTCCTTATTCCATAAAAAACGGGGCGTACCAGGGGAAGGTCAACAGCAGCAAGATCAACGCCGAACCAATCCAGAAGATCATCTGCTGTTTGTGCTTAACTTCCGGTAATGCACAGGCCTCACCCTCTTTGCAGCTATCCGGTATCAAATAGAGCTTGCGATACCCCAAACCAATAAAAATCAGGGTTAGAATAATAAAATAAGGCCTGACTGTTTCCATTGAAGTCAAGGCGCTCATCCATGCGCCGCCAATCCCTAAGGATATAAGCAGCAAGGGGCCGACACAGCAGACCGATGCACCAATGGCAGTTAGCACGGCACCGATCCCTAGCCACGATGGGTTTTCTGTGGGTGGTATTTCATGTTCTGTAGTCATAAGAATTTTCCTAAATAAAAACTAAGCGTCTGAGTGCTGCATTCAGCAAGCGTATGATGAATGCAGAAAATGTCAGGTTTTATAAACTTCGGATAGGAGTCTAAACGCCGTTCTATAGGACAGGGTCAAGCAGAATTTACATTATTTTTGAATACTCAGGATTTTGAGTCCGAGTTATTTGGTCGCATCGGTTCCGTACCGATTGCGACACTTCCGCCATCCCTGGCAGTCGAAAGTGCATCAATGAGGGAACAATGTTCTGCAGAAGAATCGCTCTGGCAGCGTTTTACCAAGGCATCCAATACATTACGAAGAGCCATTAAATCCTTTATTTGTGCATCGATTTGCTGACATTTCTGTTCGGCAATTTTTCGCACATCGGCGCAATGATTGGCATCAAGCGATAACAGTTGGGCAATTTCTTTTAAGGTAAAACCCGCTTGTTGAGCGCGTTTGATAAACCGGATTCTGGCGATGGCATGAGGTGGATAGTGCCGATAACCGTTACCGGGTTTACCGGGTTCATCCAGCATACCGATACGCTGGTAATAGCGGATGGTTTCAACAGTGACTTCGGCTTGTTTGGCTAGTTTACCAATTGTCAGTTTCATTTTTGTACCTGTGTGTCTGGTTCCGTGTGATTAAATCCCGATTTGGTAACTACTCACAGCAGGGCTATTTTTATAATGGAACACGAATGCCAAAAGTAGGCGCCCCTCTAGGCGACACTGATTGGACGGATTTAAACGGATTTTAACAAGTCAATGGGTTAGACTCATTTGTTGATTTTTATCAGTGATTATCTGTCTAATCCGTGTCATCCGTCGACTGCATGGACAGATATTTGCTCCTGCAATATCTGCATTCACCACATCCCTGTGGATCATGCAAGAGGTAGAGCAATGCAGGAGCAATTGCCGAGTTCCATTTTCCTAGCTGCTGAGTAGTTACCCGATTTGTAGGGTTTAAAGACGAAGTAAGTGTATTTTAAGCCCCGGAGAAGGTGCGCACGGCACGCCCTTGCATTTTCCTTTGAAAAAAAATGAGTAGCTCTATCACCGCTCGGCTCGGATTACACATGGTCATTCATACTGCATCGACTAATCTTTCGGGTTGTAGCGACCAGCGGTCTTTCGCAAAAAATCTATTTGTTGCTGAAAACGTTGACATGAGTGACACATAAAAAAATGCATCCGTACTGCCCAACGCTCCCCCCATGTCAAACGGCGATCCATACTTTCTGATAACAGTTCGCTAATATCTTTACAGGTTTTCATAGTGCTCTTTTTGAATTAAACCAGCGTTGCTCCAAGCATTCCCGCAACCCTAGCCGCGCTCGGTGCAAATAAACACGGCAGGCGCTGTGGCTGATGTTCATGTCCTGGCAAATATCCTCAGTTTCAAGGCCGACCATTTCTCGTAACATAAAAGCACGAGCATGCTGTTCGGGTAAATTTTTTTGACACAAGTCAAAAATCACCCAAAACTCGTTTTGTTCTAAGGCGTGATCCGGTTGCTTCCATTCACCAGGTGTACCGATCCAATGGCCTTTGTCGTTAAATATCAGTTGTTCTATGGCTTCGTTTGGATCTTTTTCATCGCTATCACAATGGTCTTCTATCGAAAGTTGTTTTTCAACTGCGCGATAATGGTCAGCGATTTTATGTTTCAGAATGCCGATTAACCATGTTCTAAGGGCTGATTCATTCCGAAAACTTTCGTTTGGTTGAAGTGCAACCAGTAACGTTTCCTGCACAGCATCTTCGGCGGCCGCCTCATTACGCACCTGTAACAAGGCGTACCGTAACAACATCTCTCGGTGGTTGTTTAACTGATTTTTAACCATCGTTTGATTGCTTAGCCCGACAGGCAAGCCACGCATCAAGACTTAATCGTCCAGCGCCGCTCAATAGTAAGGACATTAACATGAATAAATACATTAAAGGCAACTTATAG
>Ga0315268_10009650_pt1 | contig 10002 bp, 9 predicted proteins | sample C1_top_MG_FD_204535 | JGI IMG/M metagenome (GOLD analysis project Ga0315268, IMG submission 204535) | Sediment microbial communities from Yellowstone Lake, YNP, Wyoming, USA - C1_top | ecosystem: Environmental > Aquatic > Freshwater > Lake > Sediment | place: USA: Wyoming | collected 2017-08-01 | reverse complement strand
GGTTTTCAAGAGTTTTATCTGCTCAGTGGACACGGTGGGAATGTATCTTTCCTCGTCAACGTGGTTAAATATGCCGGCGAACGCTTCCCGCATATCTTTTGCGCCACCTCCTGGCTTTACCTCTCCGGGCCAGAAGGGACGGCTGCCTTGCAAAGGTACCGCCAATCACCGCTGGGTGGGATGGGGCACGCCTGTGAGTTAGAGACTTCCATGTTTCTCTTCCTGCAGCCCGAGCTGGTTCATATGGAGCGAGTGGTTGATGAGATGAATTTCATCACCACCCCATCCTATTACATGGATTGGATGGAGGGAGGTGCGTTGATTGCCAATCCGCCCTGGGAAGATGATACAATCACTGGTAGCTATGGGACGGGCAGCCTGGGAACTGCCGAAAAGGGGAAACTTTGGCTGGATGCGGCCATTGCAGAGAAAGTCGGTCATGTAGCCGAAATTCAAGAGCAACATCGCCGACGCGCTGAGCGAAGGTTGGCGGCTGGGTTGAAATGAGGATGAATTTGAACAACCGATCTTTACCCATTATTCATGTGTATGGATCTCATCGTCAGATGGGGCGGCAGATAGGAGAAGCCTGCCGGGAGCAGGTTGAGCATGGCATTGAAAATGCTCGCAAATTGCTTGAAGCCGCCCACGAGCAATTACAACTGACCTGGGAAGGCGCGCAAATCCAGGCTCGCAAATATGTTCCCTTTGCTGAGGAACGTTATCCGCAGTATGTAGATGAGTTGAAAGGGATCGCGGAGGGTGCCAATGTGCCCTTCGATGATGTTTGTGCAGTCAACGGTATGGAAGCCGTATCGAGCGATGCACTGCACCTGACCAAGTGCACCAGTATCGCGGTTAACCAGACACGAACTGCTAACGGTCATGTACTGGTAGCCCACAATGAGGATTGGTTGCCAGAAGATGAGCCAGAGGTATTTATGATCCATGCTCGCCCAGAGCATGAGCCGCCTTACCTTGCCATGACGTACAGCGGATTGTTGCCAAATATCGGTTTTAATGCCTTTGGTATTGCACAATGTTGTGATTCAGTCTATCCCACCGATTGCCGGATAGGCATCCCGCGCGTGGTTGTTTCCCGGGCTGTGCTGGCTGCCCGCACGCCTTCCGAAGCCATTCGTAGCATGTTGGTATCGCATCGGGCGGCGGGTTATAATCACCTGTTGGTCCATGAAAGCGGAGAGCTCTACAACATCGAGGTTTCGGCACGCCGTTTTGCGATGCTTTATGGTGAAGAGGGATATGTAGTCCACACCAACCATTACCTGGACCTTCAGATGCGCGAGATTGAAAGTGAACCGGATGAATTGATCAGCACCCGGGTGCGCTACTTCCGTGCTTTACGCTTGCTTGGTGATACTTCACTGCACACGGTTAAGTCGTTGCAGGCCATTCAAAGGGATCATGTGAATTTTCCTGACTCGATCTGTAACCATGCCGTTGAAGGCAACCCCTTGGACCGCGAGGCCACCATTACTGCCATGGTGATAGACTTGACCAACCGGCAGATCCACGCCACTTGGGGCAATCCGTGTAATAACGCGTATAATACATACCAGCTGGACGATTGAACAATACACCGATCATAGGGTAGGAGCGATGAATCAACTTCGTAGAGCTGTCTTTCTCGATCGGGATGGAGTCATCAGTGTCAACCGAGAAGATTATGTGAAATCTTGGGAGGAATTTTCTTTCTTACCAGATATCTTCGAGCCACTGCAAAAGCTGGCCAGGAGTGATTACCTGGTTGTTGTGACTTCTAATCAATCGGCGGTTGGACGTGACCTTATGGCTGTGAAGACGCTGGAAGATATCCACAAGAGGATGAAAGATGAAATTACTCGTCAAGGCGGGAGGCTGGATGGTATTTATTACTGTCCGCACCGTCCCGATGAAGCCTGCGACTGCCGAAAGCCCCGCCCGGGCATGTTATTTGCCGCGGCTCGCGATCTGAACCTGGACCTGGCAAATTCATTTTTTATTGGTGATTCACGAGCGGATGTTGAGGCTGCCCTCAATGCAGGTGCCAGTCCGCTGCTGGTCTTGACCGGTCGGGGTCAGGACCAGATCTCACGTATGCCTGCTGATATCCTGGAGCATTGCCGGGTGTTTACCAATCTGGCCGCCGCAGTGGAGTGGCTATTAAACCAATGACTTTTCTGAGGGGGTATTACACCTTTACCTCAATCCAGGCAGGAACAGGATTCTCCAGATTCCCGGACCGCAAAACGCCCTCCGGACGGAACGCGGCATATTGGTTATCGATCCAGATGACCAATCCCAGGTGGCCGCGCGGCACAATTGGACTCTCAAAACATAGCTTTTCATCCAGGTAGAAACGAGTCTGGTGGGAATTGACCTCTATCTCGTACTTGTGCCAGGTCGTGAGATCATGAGTGAGTTCGACCGCATCCTCCTGGATGATTTTACGGGCTGTTCTGCGCAACAGGCGCGCCGTTGCCGGCAAAAAAAGCAGCGGTGCAAAGAGAACTCCGCTGCTCAGCAAGAGGGGTGGAACCAATGGTGAAGAGAAAATAGCCGCCAGCATCCCTTGAGCCGGGTGATCATCCCTCAATGCCAGGTAATTGGGTGGGGAAGCGTAGAAGAACCAGGCGGTGTTCGGCAGGGCCGGTAGATGGCGGGAAGCCCCGCCTAACCCAAGATTGATATCGAAAGGATCATTCCAGAACCCCAGTCCCCAGGTGCCCGGGATGGAAGAGCCGGAGGCGCGCATCCATAGGGAGACCCGTAGTGGCACCTGCCAGGGGAACTTCGATCTTGGCTGGTCCAAGTAGTCATCCATTTGCGCCAGACGGTAGGGTCCCGCTGGACCGCTGGGTAGGCTCAGCCGCCATACCCCCGATCCCATCTCGGTGACCGAGGCGCCCGCAGTTGCTTTAGAATTCAAATGGCTCAGATAGCTGGAGTCCACAGCAATGCCCATAAAATCCATAAAAGAATCATAACGGCCCCGATGATCAGCCGGAATACGACCGACCACCCACAACCGACCATCATACTACGAGTTGCCTGCAGCGCACCGTTCCAATCGCGCCCCAGGAAGGCGCTCTCGTTGCGCCTGCGGATGGCTTCTGAAAGGAACAGAGCCAGGCATGCCACCAGTAACCCCCCGATAATGGGTAGAACCAGGCTGCCAATCAGGCCGGCTACCAGTGCCAGGGTTATGCTCCACCAGCTTGAACCGGTTTGGCGTGCACCGCTGCCCATCAGAATATTGTCAATCACGCTTCCAAAGATCATCAGTCCGGTGAGAAAGAAGAAGACGACGCCATTTCCCCAGGTGAAACCGGTGACCAGGCCATAGACCAGTGCCCCCGCCCAGATGACCACCAGCCCTGGGACGACCATGGTGAAAAGGCCAAAAAGCCCGAACACCATAAGGGTAAAAATCACTACCTGGAAGGCGATCAGGAGAGTTTCGGGGGTGATCCAGTTCGTCATACCGGGGCTGCCTCTAAACGGGGCGGATGATATCTATGCCGCCCATCCACGGGCGCAGGACCTCAGGGATGATGACGGAGCCATCAGCCTGTTGGTAGTTTTCCAGCACGGCAATCATGGTTCGTGGTAATGCCAGTCCGGAGCCGTTGAGCGTATACACCAGGCGGGTGTGACCACCCTCAGCAGGACGGTACTTGATCCCGCCGCGCCGCGCCTGGAAATCGGTATCGTTGGAGATGGAGGAAACTTCCAGCCATTCTCCGACGCCTGGTGCCCATACTTCAACATCGTAGGTCACAAAAGCGCTGAAGCCAATGTCGCCCGTGCAAAGTTGCGCAATCCGATAAGTCAGTCCCAGCTCTTTGCATACCTGTTCGGCATCCCCTAACATTCGCTGGAACTCGTTCTCCGCATCCTCTGGTTTGCAGAAGATGTACATCTCTACCTTATCGAACTGGTGACCACGCTTGATACCGCGTACATCGCGACCAGCGCTCATCTTCTCTCGGCGAAAGCAAGGGGTATACGCGGTGTATCGCAGCGGGAGACTGGCCTCATCCAGGATATCGCCCATATGTAGACCAGTCAACGGCACCTCGGCCGTCGGCACCATCCAAAGGTCCTCTTCATGGTCTTTGTAAAGATTTTCGTTGAACTTGGGCAGTTGTCCTGCACCGAAAAGTGTTTCTCCACGTACCATGAAAGGCGTGTATTTCTCCAGGTAGCCCTGTCGGATGTGCAGGTCGAGCATCCAGGCGATCAGAGCACGCTGCAAACGAGCGCCTGCTCCGCTGAGGACGTAGAAGCGCGATCCAGTGATTTTGACTCCCTGGTCAAAATTGAGGATGCCGAGGCGTGGTCCGAGATCCCAATGGGGAACGGGCGCGAAATCGAACTGTGGAATCTCTCCCATGGTGCGCAGGACAATATTCTCGCGATCATCTTTTCCGATGGGTACATCCGGGCGAGTCAGATTGGGTATTGTGGACATCTGAGCTTGCAAGCTTGCCTCCACCTGACGAACCTGTTCATCGAGTGCGGTGATCTGGTCGCTGACCAGCCGCATCGCCTCAATCTTTGCCTGGCGTCCAGCCGGGTCCTTAATCTTGCCAATCTCGCGGGAAGTGGCATTGCGTTCTGCCTTGAGCTTCTCGACCTCACTCAGCAACTGCCTTCGCTGGGCATCTAACTCGAGCACCCGGTCAACCATGGTAGGGTCCATGTACCTGTTACTCAAGTTCTGGCGAACCAAGTCGGGATTCTCACGGATCAAGTTGATATCGAGCATATTCACCTCACAGGTTAAATAAACAGCCCCCTCGCATATGCAGGACGAGGGGGCTGCTCGTGGTGCCACCTGCATTTACCGCCAACAGGTGATTGGGTACCTGCCAGCGATCTTGTTGTGGCGATAACGGGGCCACCGATCCTCTTACGGCAGGTTCATCTGCCCCTGCGAGGACGACCAGCCTTGTTCAAGCTACCGGGGTGGATTTCACCGGATTGCTGCCAACTCACACCGTCCGCTGGCTCTCTGATCAGTGCACCGGTTACTGGATCCCGGGTAGGTCATTCAAGTATAGATAGCTAGATTATACCGATCCCTGAGGAGTTGTCAAGGAAAGTATCGCAGATCAACGACCAGTTATTTTCTTAGGTCTTTTGGAAGGACGATAGGTTGGGTATCGCTGAGGTTAACATCCAGGCGATAGCCAACTCCCCGCACGGTCTTGATAAATTCAGGGTGACGAGGATCTTTCTCGATGGCTTCACGCAGCCAACTGATGTGCACATCCAGTGTGCGGGTATCTTCGGTATATGCGGTCTCCCAGACGGTGCGGAAGAGATCGTTCCGCTCAATAACCTCTCCAACCCGTTCAATCAGCGTTTTGAGCAGGGTAACCAGGCGTGGCGTGAGAGCGATTTTGCGGTCACGGCAGCGCAAACAGCGCTGTTCCACATCCAATTGCAGGGGACCGGCCTGGATCATAGGCTTCTGGTCGCTCGGGAGTAAAGGACGCATTCGGTTGAGTAGCTTTTGCAGGGTAAAGGGCTCCTGCAAGATAATATCGGCGCTCAATTTCTCCGGTGGGATGTAGAGTTTATCAATCACCAGGACGATGGGTAAACCAGGAGCCTTGTCTTTCACCGATTGGCAGATGCGCAGTCCGCTGGTACGCATAGAGGCTGCGTTTACCAAAACCAGGTCTGGCGACTTTTCTGTGAGGTAAACCAGGGCGCTTGCACCGTTCGGGACGCTCTCGACGTGAAAGCCTTTCTTGATCAGCCCAGGTTTGAAAGAAGGGTGATCTGCTCGTTTACCTTCAATCAACAGAATGTACGCTCTTGTTGCCATCAGGCGCTCTCAGCCTTTCTTAAGGTTTCCATGTATCGCCGATTATACCTGAAATCTTAACAATTGCGGGAAAAGAGAGTAGGTTCAAAAAAGTCATAGAGCAGTTGCATCTCCACCTCGCCCGTGTTAGAATAAAGTACAGCGCGCTTTAAGAGGTTAGTGGATGAGGTTGTTATGTCAAGAATGGTAGAAGTTCAGATTGATAGTGTTCGGGTAAGTCTGACAACGCAACAAAGGATTGTTGTGTTAAAAGAAAAAGATATAGAGCGTTATTTACCGATATGGATTGGACCGTATGAAGCAGAGGCGATCACCATTGCGCTACAGGAAATGGTAGTTGCAAGGCCACAAACGCACGACCTGGTGAAGAATATTATGAGCGCGCTCAATGCACGCCTGGTACGTGTGGAAGTGCTGGCATTACGTGAAGACGTCTTTTATGGAAACCTTGTTGTTGAAAGCAATGGTCATATTCTAAACGTGGATTCACGGCCCTCAGATGCGTTGGCTTTAGCAGTTCGAGCCCATGTGCCCATCCTGGTAGCTCGTGAGGTATTGGATAACGCGGGTATCGTGCCAGAAGAAGACCTGGAGACCAGCCAATCCCAGGATATGCAACCTTTGGCTCCTTCCTCAGATATTGGCAAAGGTCAGGGCATTGAAGAAGGCGAGGATCGACTTTCGATCTTTGAGGATTTCCTATCCAACTTGGATATTGACGATCTCTCCGATTCCTCATCGTCAGAAAAGGATGACGATCCCGACCAGGATAAGCCTCGTCCGAAGAAGGATTGAACTTTCTAGGTTATCGCCGGGGCCTGCCGATCGCCCCGGTTTTTTTTCAACCATGAACGATTTACCTCCATTTGAACCCCCTCCAGTTCCTGACTTACAGGTGCAATCCCCTGAAGAACAGGGTCAGGTCCCTACCGTTCAGGCTCAACCATACAGCCGAGAAGCAGAAGAGGCTGTGTTGGGTGCTGTGTTGATTAATCCTGATTCCTACTATGAAGTCGCGCAATTTCTGCAACCAGAAGATTTCTATATTGTTCGGAATCGCTGGATCTGGGATACGTTCACCCGGTTGCACGAGAGGCGCATCCCAATTGATTTTTTGACCATTACTCAGGACCTGGAACAGCACAACCAGTTAGCAGAGATTGGCGGGGCGGCTTATCTGATGACATTGATTAACCAGACGCCGACTTCCCTGCATGCCAGCGCTTATGGACGGATTGTAGAAGAATATGCCATCCGAAGGCGTATGTTGACAGCCGCCAATGAATTGGCCCGGTTGGCGTATAACCAGCAGCAGACTGTGGATACTGTGCTGAGCGAAGCTGAAAAGGCTATTTTCGGAATCAGCGAAAGACGGATCCGCCATGACCTTCAACCGATCCAACAGGTATTGAGCGAGGTCTATGACCGGGTAGATCAGCTCTCAAGGCGCAGCGAGGATATTTATGGCGTGCCTACCGGCCTGATTGACCTGGATCACCTGCTGGGAGGATTGCAGAAATCGGATTTGCTCATTGTGGCTGGTCGTCCCGCCACGGGGAAGACCGGTTTTTTGCTTTCAGTGGCTAAGAATGCGGCTCAGAAACACAAAAAACATGTGGCAGTCTTCTCGCTGGAAATGTCCAATGAACAGCTGGTTCAACGCTTGATCGCTCAAGAGACGGGTATCGATACCCAGCGGTTACGAAGTGGAAAGTTGAATGAGGATGAATGGCCGCTTTTTACCCATGCCATTGAGGTGTTAGCTGATACCATGATCTTCTTGGATGATACACCAGCCATCACCCCTTTGCAGCTCCGTACCAAATGCCGGCGTCTCCACATGGAATATAACCTGGATCTGGTCATCGTCGACTATCTGCAGTTGATGAGCAGCGATCTGCGAACCGAAAACCGGGTCCAGGAAGTTTCCTATATCTCTCGCAACCTGAAAGTGCTGGCCAGGGAATTAAATGTGCCAGTCCTGGCGGCTGCCCAGCTCTCGCGCGCCGTTGAACAGCGTGGAGATAAACGGCCGATCCTCTCTGATCTACGCGAATCAGGCTCCTTGGAACAGGACTCTGATATTGTGATGTTTATTCATCGTCCGGATGCGATGGAAAAAGATAGCCCACGCGCCAACATTGCCGAGATCATCGTGGCGAAGCACCGCAACGGGCCAACTCATCCTGGGATCGAGCTGGTGTTCTTAAACAACCTGGCACGTTTCGATAATGCGGCTACTCGCATGATCCCTTCACCTGATACTGCTGCCTGGGGTACTCAACGCCGTTGATTGTGAGACGAGGATATGTCACCATTTACAGGTTTTCCCTCCGGCAAAGTCAAGCTGACCCGCATACCAGCTCAGTTCTTTACAGAATTGCTTCCGGAAATTGATTCCCTGGCTGAGATAAAAGTGACCCTCTATGCCCTATGGGCACTTGATCGCCAGGAAGGCACGATTCGTTACTTGAGCTGGAAGGATTTCACCGGCGACAGGGAATTGTTGAAGGGTTTAGGGCAGGATGAGAAAACTGGCCTGGCGGCATTGGAGGAAGGTCTGGATGCTGCGGTGCGGCGCGGTTCACTGCTACGATTTGATCCGCCGACGGGACAGGCAGGAGAAAGGTTGTTTTTCACCAATTCCCCGCGCGGCCGGGCAGCTCTGCAGGCACTGCAGAAGGGGGAATGGTCTCCCGGAGAGGAACCTCATCCCGCAGTCACCCTGGAGCTAGATCGGCCGAATATCTACCGCCTTTATGAAGAAAATATTGGCCCGTTGACTCCTATGGTGGCAGATATGTTGCGCGAAGCTGAGCAAACCTATCCAGTCGATTGGATTGAGCATGCCATGCGCCTGGCAGTGCAGAATAATAAGCGTCATTGGCGCTACGTGGAAGCCATTTTACGCCGCTGGAAGGAGGGCGGTCGGGATGAAACGGATCGACGAGACACTGAAAAAGGTCGAAGAAAATACGTCGAAGGAGAGTTCGCCGACTTTGTCAAACATTGAGCCTGGACCCAGTTCCTCCGGCACCACACTTGGCCGCCCGGATTGCCCGATCTGTGGTGGAGTAGGATTCGTTCGCCAGGATTTGCCGATTGATCATCCCGAATTTGGACGGCTTCAGGTTTGTTCCTGCCGCCAGCAGGAAGTCATCCAGTCAACCCAGCAGCGCCTTTATCGATTGAGTAACCTGGATGCTTTCCGCACCATGACATTTGAGACCTTCAATCCCCTGGGACGTCAAGGTTTAGGTGAACAGCAGGTAAGATCGCTCAGGCTGGCGCTCAGCCAGGCGCAGCAGTTCTCCCAGAAGTTGGAGGGCTGGCTGCTCCTGTTGGGCGGTTATGGTAGTGGTAAAACTCACCTGGCGGCAGCTGTCGCGAATTTTGTGGTCAACCTGGGAATCCCCACCTTGTTCCTGACCGTCCCTGACCTGTTGGATTGGTTGAGGTTTTCATTCAATAGCGAGGAGTCAAGCTTTGAGGCGCGGTTTGAAGAGATCCGCAACGTGCGCTTGCTGGTTCTGGATGACCTGGGCACTCAGAATGCCACTCCCTGGGCGGGTGAAAAGCTATACCAGATCATTAACTATCGGTACATGCACCGCCTGCCGGTGATCGTCACCACCAACCTTAAATTGGAAGATATAGAGGGGAGAATCCGGTCTCGGTTGGAAGATCCAAGCCTGGTGACCAAGGTGGAAATCTTAGCCCCAGATTTCCGCGCCCCCTTGAGAGATACCAGTCATCCACCGCTCTCCACGCTATTTATGCACAATGCGCGTACTTTTGGCAGCTTCAACATGCGCGAGCCTGAAAGGTTGCCCGCTGAACAACAGAAGAGTCTGGGACAGGCTTTCCGCGCTGCTCAGGCCTATGCTGAACGTCCGAGAGGTTGGCTGGTCTTGATGGGTGGTTATGGTACAGGGAAGACCCATCTTGCAGCCGCGGTTGGGAACTACCGGCATAGCCTGGGAGACTCACCCATGTTTGTCGTCGTTCCAGATTTACTCGATCACCTGCGCGCCACTTTCAGTCCGAGCAGCACGGCTTCCTATGATGACCTGTTTGAGCAGGTACGCACTTCAACGTTGCTCATCTTGGATGACCTTGGGACACAGAGTGCTACCCCCTGGGCGCGCGAAAAGTTATATCAG
>Ga0315268_10009648_pt1 | contig 10002 bp, 5 predicted proteins | sample C1_top_MG_FD_204535 | JGI IMG/M metagenome (GOLD analysis project Ga0315268, IMG submission 204535) | Sediment microbial communities from Yellowstone Lake, YNP, Wyoming, USA - C1_top | ecosystem: Environmental > Aquatic > Freshwater > Lake > Sediment | place: USA: Wyoming | collected 2017-08-01 | reverse complement strand
CTGGCCAGGCCGGTGAGGAGCCATGCGGCCAGCACAATGAGGAGAAAACCGAAGCGGTCGCGCCGGCTCCAGTACTCCAAACCGAAGAACGAAAAGCCGCGGGCCAGGCCCCAGCCGCGCTTCCGCGCGGCCAAATCGAGTTTGCGCTGCCGGCGGTACCGGTAGTAGAGCACGAGCACGAAGAGGAGCAGAGCCAGCACCGCCGCCGGCATGAAGATAAACATGGTGTCGGACACGGCCGTGAGGACTTGGGACGAGAAGAAGCCCGTCTGGCCGCCGGCTTCCCGGGCGCGTTTCTCCCAAAGCTGGGCAAGGTCGGGCGGGCCGGTGCGCGCGAGATGGTCGGCGTAGTAGCGCCAGGCAATTTCGGCGCCTTCGCCGTTGGGGACGAGGCGATACGTGCGCTCGATAAGTTCCGCCTGCAGTTTTTCCGGCACCTCACGCACATCGCGGTAAGGCGGGGAATAGAGAACCCAACGGTTCATGAGAATCGTGAACAGCCGCGGGTCGTAGCCGCGCTGCCAGAAGTCGCGATAGCCGCGTTCGAAGGCCTCGCTGGCCAAATCATGCTCGCCGATGGAATCGAGATACGAAGAGATGGGCAGCAATTCGGTGAAATCGAGGTTAGGCATGCGCACCGCACGCTCCAGCGAAGCGCGGTAGCGCGCGTCACCCAGGTCTTTCAGCAGCTTGCCGTGGGTGACGAAAATCCACGGAGAAAGCGCGTCGCGAGCCAGAGTTTGCTCGACCTCCGGCAGCCGGCGCTTCGCAGTCTCCACCGCTACCGGCGTCTGGGCGAGAGAGCGCAACATTCCCGCTTCGGCCCACGGGACGCGCGCGAAGACCCACTCGTTGTAGGGCCACTGCGGCACCTGCGGTGCGGCGGGGTCAAGGAGCACGGTCACGCGAAAGCTGCGCAGAATCGATTCTTCGTCCAAGATTTCGACCTGCACACGGCTGCCTTCCGGTTTCAGGCCCACGATCAAGGCGGGAAACCGCCAGCGGCCGATGACCACGCCCTTGCGCGTATCGAGCAGCCGCAGCCAACTGCCGTGACTGAACCAGGCCGTGTCACCCTCTCCGGACGCCACCTGTGTGGTCCTACGTGGTTCAGGAAGCATGAACGCCTGCGTGCCATAGCGAATCACCCAAGCGTTGGCGCCGCTCCCGCCCGCAACCTCGATAAGTTGTGAGCCCGTCTGGCGGAGCTGTACTTCCCCCGCGCGAGCAGGCCCAACCGCCAGAAATCCTGCCACCACCGCCAGAAGAACGGGCAGCAATGCGCGGCGCGTCCGCCCAAGTCGTTGCATTGGCGGCGCTGGCGAGGCGTGTTGGACGTGTGCCCTCATTGTGTTCACGGGTAGATGGGCATTTCGCATGCCAACTCCTCTCAGCGCCGCGCAAGGGCGTCGCGCAATTGTCCTGCCAGGTCTTCAGCGACGCGCTGCTCGCTGGCGAGCAGGTCGGCGCTTTCCACGGTGGTGCTTGTGCTCCAAATCTGAAATCCGGTACGCGTGTTCACCAACTCGAGGTGGATGCGCAACTGCGTGCCCAGGCTGCGAACGGTTCCTGTGAGCACGGCGTCCACACCCAACTGCGCGCCCAGCTCGCGCGGATCTGCTGCGCCGGCTGTAGGCAGTGCGCTGCGCGCCGCCACCCGCAGCCCTGTGCCTCCCAGGGCCGCGCTCAGATCCTCAGCCAGGCTTTGCGCAAGGAACGATGCCGTAGAGTCTTCGCCGGGCGCCTGAAAATCCATCACTGCCAGCGACTGCACTTGGACGACCTCGGTGGCGCTGCCACCGCGCAGCCATTCTTGCGGCCGCACCAGCCACACGGAGACGCCCAACAACGCGCCCAGCAGCAGCGCTCCGACCACCTGCATCCAGCGCGCCTTCGGCCGGACCACCGACGGCGCGGGGAGCGCGGCGGAAGCGGTGCGCACGGATTTCAGCGCTTCGGCAAGCTCGATGGCCGAAGGATAGCGGCGGCTCGGCTCCTTTTCGAGCGCGCGAGTCACAACCTCAGCCAGCGCAGCGGGCGAGCGCGCGCTTACCGGCTGCGGCTCCTGGTGCAGAATGGCGCTGAGCGTGTCCATCGGCGTCGGCGCGCGGAATGGGTGTTCGCCGGCGAGCATCTCGTAGAGCACGATGCCGAACGAGAAGATGTCGCTGGCCGGGGTGACGCGCTGGCCGCGCGCCTGTTCCGGCGACATGTAGGTGAACGTACCGACAAGCTGCCCGGTCTCGGTGGCTGCGCTGGGAACGGAATCTGTCGTTGAGGTCTCACTCCACGGCAACTGTTTGGCCAAGCCGAAGTCCACCAGCTTGACGCAGCCGTCGGCCCGGAGCACCACGTTTTCGGGCTTCAGGTCGCGGTGGACAAGGCCGCGGCGGTGCGCGGCGGCGAGCCCCAAGGCCATTTGCACGGCGATGTCCAGCGCCTCGTCGAGCGGCACCGGAGGACGCCCCAGCCGCGCGCGAAGCGTTTCGCCTTCCACGAACTCCATCGCCAGATAGGTGGCGCCTTCGCTCTCGCCGATCTCGAAAATCGTGACGATGTTGGCGTGGTTCAGGGCGGAGGCGGCGCGCGCCTCGTGCAGCAGTTCGCGTCCCAGCGCGTCTTGGGGCCGTTGCACGGAAAGAAACTTGAGCGCTACGATGCGGTTGAGCCGGGGATCACGCGCTTTCCACACCTCTCCCAGGCCCCCCGAGCCCAAACGCTCGAGCAGGACGTAGACGCCGATGCGCTGCTGGGGTGCGCGTTCAGACGCCGGTGCCATAGATGCGTAGTCGCGGAGTAATCGGGCAGCCGAAGACTCCGCGAAGACTACTCCGCTTCTCCAGTCGCGTCAATTCGGACTGCCAGAGCCTGCTGATCTGCAAGAGCACGCCGCGTGCCAATTGGCCTGGCCCTGCGTTGACGCTCGGTGGTGCCTCCTCTAAGATGAAAGATTGCGCATGAATGCGCGAGGAGCATCGGAGGGGCGGGTCTTAAGACCCGCCCGCTAAGATGAAGGATTGCGCGTCAATGCGCGAAGAGCGCTGTAGGACAGGTCTCCAGACCTGTCCAGTTCGATCGCGGTTAAGAGAAGGACAGACCTGGAGGTCTGTCCTACAAGAAACATGTTCGAGAACCTCACCGAAAAGCTGCAGCGGACGTTCAAGAACCTGCGCGGCCAGGGCAAGCTGACCGAAGAGCACCTGGACACGGCGCTGGGCGAAATCCGCGAAGCGATGCTCGACGGCGACGTCAACGTCGGCGTCGTGGACGAGCTGCTGGGGAACATCCGCGCGAAAGCGCTCGGCTCCGAAGTGCTGCTGCAACTCGCGCCCGACCAGCAGGTGGTGAAAATCGTCCGCGACGAGCTGGGCGAGCTGCTCGGCAAGCACTCCAAACCGCTCTACGCTTCGCGCCCGCCTTCGGTCTGGCTGATTGTGGGCCTGCAAGGCTCGGGCAAAACTACAACGACGGGCAAACTCGCGCGGTGGCTTTCGCAGAACGGCCACCGGCCGCTGGTGACTTCGACCGACGTCTACCGTCCGGCGGCACGCGAACAGTTGGCGCAGGTGGCCAAGGCCGTGGGGATGCCCTGCTGGCAGCCGGCATCCGACAAGCCACTCGAAATCGCCAAGGGCGCCATCCGCGAAGCCAAGCTTTCCGCCTACGATGTAATCCTGGTGGACACCGCGGGCCGGCTGCACATCGACGACGAGTTGATGAAAGAGCTCAGCGAGCTGAAGCGCGAGCTGGCGCCCGCGGAAATCCTGTTCATCGCCGACTCGATGATCGGCCAGGACGCGGTGCGCTCGGCAGGCGACTTCCACCGGCGGCTGGGCCTGACCGGCATCGTCCTGACCAAGCTCGACGGCGACGCCCGCGGCGGCGCGGCGCTCTCCATCCGTAAAGTGACCGGCGCGCCGGTGAAGTTCGTCGGCCTCGGCGAAAAATACGACGCGCTGGAGGCGTTTTACCCCGACCGCATCGTCGGTCGCATCCTGGGCATGGGCGACGTCCTGTCGCTGATCGAAAAGGCCGAGCAGCACATCGACCAGAAGAAGGCCGCCGACCTCGAACGCAAGCTGCGCCGGGACGAATTCACCCTCGAGGATTTCCGCGACCAGTTGCAGCAGCTCCGCAAGATGGGCCCGCTCGAGCAGATTGTGGACATGCTGCCGAAAATGGGGCCGTTCGCCAACCTGCCGCGCAACGCCGAAGTGGACGAGAAGCGGCTGAAGCGCACTGAGGCCATCATCAACTCGATGACTGCCGAGGAGCGCGCCGACCACTCGGTCATCGACGGCAAGCGGCGCAAGCGCATCGCCCGCGGCAGCGGCACCAGCGTCCAAGAAGTGAACCAACTGCTGCGCCAGTACATGCAGATGCGCAAAATGATCAAGCAGTACGGCAAAGCCGCCGCCATGGGCAAGCTGCGCGGGCTGGGCAAGTTCGCGGGGATGTAGTAGGACAGGCGCTTATGGTGAGTCCGCCGTGGCGGAAACCATCCACGCCTGTCCACGTTTTCTCCCCAAAATACCGGACGGGCGTGAACCCTTCGACTGCACTCAGGGCAGGCGCCTATCCTACGCGGGACTGCGCGGAACCCCGGGCGCGAAAGCACCGACAGGTTGCAGCTCTGTTGGCCGCAAAAAACAAGGCCCCCGATTTCTCGGGGGCCTTGTGGTTTTTTCTGCGACCCGTTAGGGAGCGGACAGTCCCAAGGGGCCTGTCCCACCCCGGTCAGAACTCAATCCGCAGGCCGATCTGCATGACCCGCGGCGAGCCCTGTATCTCGGTGAAGTTGGACCAGTTCGCCGGGGGCGTCAGGTTCCGGACTTTGGGATCCAGACGCATGCCCCAGCCGGTGCGGCTGCCGTCGATGTCGCCGAAGTGCTGCGTGTTAGTGACGTTGAAGATCTCCCAACGGAGTTCCATCTTCATGCCCTCACGCACGCGGGACAGGTTGAAGGCCTTGTTCACGCCCATGTCGAGTACGATGTAGCCCGGCAGGCGGAAGGTATTGCGCTCGCCGGTTTCGCCCGGATAGGCGTTGCGGAAGCTCTGGTAGGCCTCGGTGGTGTTGCAGCCGAAGAATTTAGGAGCGTTGGAAGCATCGCCCTTGGTGAAGCAGGGCTGGATGTCGGCGGTGCGGGTGACCCAGCTCTGCACGTTCCAGTTGGTCGCCCAGCGCGCGTCGTCATAGGGATTGCTGAGCGGCAGCCCGGTGTTCCAGCGGAAGATGCCGGAGAGCCGCCAGCCGCCAATGATCTGGTCGGCCCAGCCGGGCGCGTCGCTGCCGAACTGTTTGCCGCGCCCAAAGGGCAGCTCGTAGATGGCGTTGACGTTGATCATGTGGCGCATGTCGAAGTCCGAGCTGGCGTAGTTGTCGTGCTGACGCAGCGGGTTGGTGATGAAGGCGCTGCCGTAAGAGGCCTCGCTCTGCAGCCCAGAGGCGTCATCGAGCGAGTGCGACCAGGTGTAGTTGAAGTCCCAGAGCAGGCCGCGGTAGCGCTGGCGCACCGACAGGGAGAAGCCGTGGTAGTTGGAGTTGGCGATGGTGCCCCAGGCAGAGAGCGCGCCGTACTGAGGGTTAAAGAAGTAGTTTACGCCCGTGGCCTGGTCGATGTCGTCCTGGATGTAGGTCCAGTCGTTGCCGTACCAGTTACGCATGACCCAGAAGATCGACTGCGTAGGCGTGAAGCCGGCCGGTATGTACGACCCGCCGTACCATGCATTCAGGATATCCCGCAGGTTGGACGGGAACATGTTCTCGAAGTAGGCGATGGGAGTGACCGCAGTGCTGCCCGGCGGCCGCGTCGCGCGGATGACCTCGAGCTGGGTGGCCGCGGTGTACCAATCCATCCCGGACACAGGATCGCGCAGGTTGTTGAGGGCCATGACGTCACGCTGGGCCAGCAAGTGGCGCCCCAAGCGCCCTATATAAGAGGCCTGAACCACCGTGCCGGCAGGCAACTCGCGCTCGAAGGTGACGTTCCACATGTAGTTGATGGGGGCGACCAACTCCGAGTCCAGCCCCGTTTCGATGCGTCGGCGCTGATCGTTGGCCTGCTGCCGGGGGAAGGAGATGGAACTGGGGACGGTGATGCCCGGCAGAGGCCGCACGGCCTGGGTGAAGCCGGTGAACAGCGGTGCAGGCCGATCGGTGACGTTGTAGGTGTTCGCGGAGATGGTGGTGTTGGAGACGAAGCCCAGGGTGTTGTTCAGGTCGAACAGCACGGCCAGGGCCTGCCCGTAATAGTCGTTGGTGATGGAATAGCCGGCGCGCAGCGACGACCGGCCCTCCGGCCCGAAGAGAGTCCTCAAGAAGCCGCTCTCGAAGCTCGGCGACCAGGCGATGGAGACGCGGGGCTGCAAGTTGTTCTTGTCCCAGTTATACAGCGGCGTCTTGTTGTTGGCCGGGCCGGAGAGGTCCAAGATGAGCGGGCGGTCGTAGATTAGCCCCTCGTAGGAGTCCTGGATCCTGCGCTTCAGGTACTCAGCGGTTGAGATGTCGGGTTTGACCTCGAACCCGTTCTTCTCATAGACCGGGCGGCTGATGCTATAGCGGAGACCGTAGTTGAAAGTGAGGTTGCGGGTGAGCCTCCAGGCGTCCTGGAAGTAGAAGTCGTACTCCTCGGTGGCGAAGGTGCGGTCTGTAGGTACGCCGGAAGGCAGCAAGGTGCCGTCGCGGTCGAAGGTGAAGCGGGCCGTGTACTGGGTGTAGCGCCCAATGAGAGCCGTGGCTGCGTTCTGCGCCTCGGAGACGGAGATCAGAGGCGGCAGCGCGTTCGCCGTCAGGTAAGCACTGAGGACATCGGAGACCACCGTACCCGAGTTCTGGTAAAAGGAGGGGTTGGTGACCGCCGAGTCGTAGGCGTTGCCATAGCTCACGCGGCCGTTGCGGATAATGCGGATGTTCGTGCCAAAGTTGACCGTGTGCTTGCTCTTCACCCAGGAGGTGTCGTTGATGAAGTTGTGCACGGGCGTGACCCGCGACAGCGTGCGGCTGCACGTCACCGGCCCGAAGACGAAGCGGAACCAGATGCAGTTATCGGCGCTGTCGCCCATATCGGAAAAAGCCTGCCGGGTCAGCCCGTAGCGGAAGTTGTTCACCCAGCTCCTGCCGAAGGTCCAGTTGTGGCTGATGGCGATGCCCCAGGGGTGTTCCCAGCGGTCGGGAGAGGGCGTATCCGGGAACTCCGGCATCTGCCCAATGAGGTCGTAGATGACGTTGGTCCGCACGAACAGCGTTTGCTTGGAGTTGATGTTCCAGTCTATGCGGGCCACGTTCGAGTTCATGTCCCTGGGCGTGGACGCATTGAAGCGAAAGCCGGCCGTGTTCAGCAGGCTGCCGGCCGTGCTGTCGCCCACGGTGAAGTCGTTGGCTGGATACTTCGCCGCGGCCGCGGCCAGAGCGGAAAGTGCTGCGGGGTTGGTGCCCACCGCCGGGAAGGCCGCGTTGACTTGGGCCTGAGTCAGGGTGACCACCGCACCGCCGGTGGTGCGGTAGCGCAGTTGCCCCTGCCCCATACTGGCCAGCGGCACGACACGTACGGCGCTGGACTGGCTGGCGTCGGTGCGACCCTCGTAGCTGTAGAAGAAGAACAGCTTGTCCTTCATCACGGGGCCGCCGATCGCGCCGCCGAAGACGTTGCGCAGCAGCGTGGGTCGGTCGACGCCCGCGCGGTTGTTGAAGAAGTCGTTGGCCGTGAAGATGGTGTTACGGTGATACCAGAAGGCCGAACCGTGGAAGGCGTTCGTGCCGCTCTTGGTAACCAGGTTGACCTGCGCGGCCGAAGAACGCCCCTGGTTGGCGTTGGGGTTCATGGTCGTGACACGGAATTCCTCGACGGCTTCCGAGTTCAAACGCAGCACCGGGGAACCCAGCGCGTTGGTCTGCGCCTCGTTGATGTCCACGCCATCAAGGGTGATGTTGGACTGGTCACTGCGCGCACCAGCCACATAGCCCTGGCGGGTGACCGCGGGTTGCAGGGTGAGCAAGGCCTGGACGTTGCGGGCTTCCATGGGAAGCCCTTCGATCTGCTGGCTGAGGATGCTGTTGCCCAGCGTTGCATCCTGCGTGTTCACTGTCACCACGGTAGGACTCGCTTCCACCTGCACCACCTGGGTCACACTGCCGATTACCAGCTGCACATTGACAGTGGCTGTGGCGCCGACCAAGGCGCGCACCGGACTCAGCACCTTCTTCTGGAACCCCGAGGCCTCCACTTCGACCTTGTAATCCCCTACGGGGATGAGTTCGAAGTTGAAGCCACCGGTGGCCGTGGTGGGCAGGTTACGCGTGAAAGCCGTACCCAAGTGCGTGATGGTGACCTTCGCGTCCGGTATGACTCCTCCCAGCGGGTCTGTAACGACACCGCGGATGGCGGATGTTCCGGCTTGGCCCCACACCGGCGCGCTGGCCAACGTCACAAGGGCTAACGCCAACAGCACTGGACGTAGATACCTGTACATTTGCCCTCCTGACAGAAACTCTAGGGCGTGTTGCCCCTAGGCAGTTGATTGGCTCCACATTTCGGAGAGGGTTCCTGAAACCTCCCCGCTACAGCCCGGAAAACAACCCGCCCTCGGATTCACTCCTTTGGTTGCCTAACGGAGCTCTCGAAACGCAGGGAAGGCCCCCGAGCCAACCCTCTGACCATGCTCATATCGCCGCCGCTCGGAGATGTCAAGCGGAAAGCAATCTGGCGGCCAAATGCGTCGCATTTGCCTTTGCGCCTATTCGTTCGCTGGCAACAAGATGCGCCTGGGCCTGGCCGCGCCGCGCGGCGAAGCGGCCTCCGGAATACCGTTTCACGCAGAGCCCTCGGTTCTTCAGTAGGCACAGAATCTCCGGCACCTTCGTAGGACAGGCCCCTGTCCTGAGCCTGCCGAAGGGTCCAGGCCTGTCCGTTTCTCGCGCACAGGATCGGACAGGCGCTCGCGCCTGTCCTGCCGGGCGCGCGGAATACGCATAGGCCGAATCTTCGGATTCGGCTATAATATGAGCCCTTGGAGGTGGGTTTCGAGTGCTGTCTATTCGTCTAGCAAGGACTGGAAAGAAGAAGAAGCCTTCGTACCGCGTGGTGGTCATTGACAAGCGCCGCCCGCGGAATGGACGGTTTGTGGAAGTGGTGGGTACCTACGATCCGTTGAAGAAGCCGGCGGAGATCAAACTGGACGGCGAACGCATCCAGTACTGGCTCGGCCGCGGCGCCCAACCGAGCGACACGGTACGCAGTTTCCTCCGCAACCAAAAAATCGCGTAAGCCATCCTAGAACCCAGAGGCCGAATCCGACCACCCCGGGAACGACTGCGAACGCACACGTTCGACACTTCCAGTTCCGGAGGAGGCGCGATGAAAGACCTGGTGGAAGCGATTGCGAAGGCCCTGGTGGATAACCCGGACGAGGTTTCGGTCCGAGCGGTCGAAGGCGAGCAAGTGACCGTGCTCGAGCTCCGTGTACACCCCTCCGACCTGGGCAAGGTAATCGGCAAGCAGGGCCGCACAGCCAAGGCCATCCGCACCCTGCTCGGCGCTGCCGGGATGAAATTGAGAAAGCGCTACACGCTGGAGATTCTCGAGTAGTGCCCGCCGACCCGGCCTCGCGCGTCACGGTGGCACGAGTGTTGCGCGCGCGCGGGCGTGTGGGCGAAGTGGCCGCCGAACTCCTCACCGATTTCCCCGAACGTCTCACCCGCCTCAGCGAAGTGCTCCTGTGGGACGGCGCGCACGAGCCACCCCGACGCGCTCGCGTCCGGCGCTGCTGGCTCCACAAGGGCCAGGCCATCTTTCATTTCGAAGGGTGCGATTCCATCAACGACGCGGAACGCTTGGTCGGGTTGCAGGTGCAAATTCCGCTCGAGGACCGGATGGCACTGCCGCCCGGAAGCTATTACGTCACCGACCTGATGGGGTGTGAAGTCTGGGAACAAGGCATTCCCGAGCGCCTGGGGACGGTGGGCGAGGTGGATCTCGCCACGGGCACGCCGCTGCTCGTCGT
>Ga0315268_10009647_pt1 | contig 10003 bp, 12 predicted proteins | sample C1_top_MG_FD_204535 | JGI IMG/M metagenome (GOLD analysis project Ga0315268, IMG submission 204535) | Sediment microbial communities from Yellowstone Lake, YNP, Wyoming, USA - C1_top | ecosystem: Environmental > Aquatic > Freshwater > Lake > Sediment | place: USA: Wyoming | collected 2017-08-01 | reverse complement strand
CGGTTTTTCTTTTGCTTCTCTGCACGCTTTGACGTTTCCGGTTCCTCCTGCACCTTCGATTCTCGCTCTACCGCAGCGCAAAACTTCCTGTACTCTCTGAGCAGAGCTTCTTTGTAATCATTCTCTCTCGACGGAGCGACATAGTTGCCGAAATGCCTGATGTACTGGAGCAGTTCATTCTTGATTTGCTCTTCATCGTCGAGGCCTAGAGGTAGACGTTTTGGATCGCTTGCTCCAGGCCCATCAGTCCTGCTTCGAACGTCCCAACCTTGATAATTTTCGCAATCAGTTTTGCACAACACGAACGCGCCATGAACGATCTCCGTCATCTACGATGTCACACTGTGCTCCGGCATGCCAACCACCAACACTGGCACGCCTGCCGTTCTGAGAACACGTTCCGTGGTACTACCCATAAGCAGATTCTTGAGCCATCCCTTTCCATGATGTCCCATAACGATGAGCGATGATCGCTCCTCCTGCGCAACACGCGGGATCTCCCGGTGCGGAGTGCCGACGTGAAGATACGTCTTGACGTCAAACCCGAGCAAGGCAAGCCGTTGTCGTGTATGCTCCAGCCGCCGAAGGTCGTTCTGACGAAACTCCTCGATCTTCGCCGCGTCCACGTGTTCCAGGGAGCCTTCATCCATCACGTGCGTCAGGATGACCCTCTGGTTTGATGGAAGCCGCAGTGCTGCAAGGTAATCCACCGCTCGCATTGCGCACTCCGACCAATCGACCGGAAGCACGATCGTGGAGAACAGGTTGCGACAGTGGGCAGCACATTCCTCGGGGTCTTCCCACAAAGCGTTCGGGCGCGCAACAAGAACGGGAACCTGCGAGGCTCGTACAACGCGCAACGTGGTGGTATCGAGTGGATCCTCCTGTTGCTTCCGTTTACGGTGAGAGCCGCCGACGATCAGTGAGAAGCGTTGCTCTTTTGCCATTCCGACGATCTCGTAACTCGGGATGCCCCTCGTAACACACGAGGATGCCCGAACACCGTGTTCTCTCACCAGTGACTCAAGTTCGGCGAACCGAATCGACGCAATCTCGCGCAACTGCCGTTCACGCGCTTGCAGAAATTCCAGCGATGAGTGCAGACCCAATTCGTCTAGATCGATCACGTGAAGAAGGACAATTTCCTCAAGGCCGATATGCCGGAACTCCAAGATGCACTGAAGCGTCTGACGGGCATATTCTCCGAAGTCGGTCGGGAAAAGAATTCTTCTGTACATGATACCGCGCTCCCACATTTTTTCTACTGAACCAGAATCTTCATGCGTCGGGGTCTTTGTCGGTTTGCATCTACGATGCAATCAATATGATCACTCGATAGACCGCCAACCCAACGAGCACCACCGCAAACATCGCGGCCAGCGTTTTCGATCTGACCCGCTTCGCCATGAATGCAGCTCCAAACTGCGCGGCGACCAGGCAGAGAAGAGTGCTGATTCCCACCATCCACCAGTCAAACTTGGCTGAGGGAAGATGCGCCGCCAGAGCGGAGAACGAGGGGAGCGTGACGATCAATGCGTTTGTGGCCGCCGCAATCCGTGCCGTATACCCGAGGAGCACGAGCGTCGGCATCATCAGGAACCCCGGGCCGACTCCGAGGAAGCCTGCCAGCGTGCCGATGAACAATCCGGCGACCCCCGCAATCGCCCGTTTCCTGCGGGGAAGGTCCACGATGTCCGTGTCACTCTGCTGCGGCGGGAAAGCCATCCGGTATGCAAGGAACACCAGCAGCACAACGAACATCCACCACACGAGCTCAGTGCTTGCAAACTGCAGGAGGTACACGCCGAGCGGCGCAGCGGCGGTCGTGATCAACAAGACCGGAATCGCAGTCTTGTAGTCGACCATCTTTTTCTGCATGAACTTGACCGCAGCAGCCACCGCCGTGGCGCCGTTCAGCAGCAATGCCCAGGGCATAATGACGTGCTTCAATTCATATCCGAAGAGGCCGAGGGCAGGGATGGCCACAAACGCGACCCCCAGACCCAACATCCCTGAGAGGAAGGAGAGAACAACCAGGACCCCGAGAACAATGATCTCAACCATATGTCCCTCCCGATAAAAACCTGCACAGCCATTTCAGAACGCCGTAAAGACGTAGTACACACCAGCCAAAATGACGAGCACACCGGCACCATGCTTCAGATGCGTCGCACCCTTCGACTGCTCCGTCCAGTTGAGATACTTCTGCACTGTCCCCACAGCCCCTCCCGCTCCAGCAATGACGGCGCAGTGTCCTACCCCGAACGCCGCGATCAGAGCGAACGCGCGCATCGGTTCCGCCGCTGCCACGCTGAACACTACCCCAAGCACCGGCGCCATGTAGGCGAACGTGCATGGACCAAGCCCGATGCCGAACAGAAGCCCCAATATCAACGCCCCTTTCCAGCCCCGAGCATAGGATGAGCGTGGAACGATTCCCCCCCACGTGAGGCTGACGACATCCATAAGGTAGAGACCGACGACAAAAAAGACGCCGGCAACGATGATATTGCCCCACACACCGACATCCCCCATCATCCGGCCCGCGGAAGCGGTAATTGCTCCGATCAATCCGATCATGGTGAGAATGCCGAGGGCAAACACGAAAGCAAGCGAGTACGAACGCTTCACTCCTTGCTTTCCTTGACTGCTGATATATCCGATGACGAGCGGAATACTGGAAAGGTGGCAAGGGCTGAGAAGAATGCTGGCGACGCCCCATCCTGCAGCCGCAGCAAGGGCAATCTCAAACTGTTGGCTCATGGCGGCCGTGAGCCACGTAAAGAGAGCATCGAACATGGGCTAATCTCCGGCGCGCGCTTTTAAGCCGCGCTTCTGGAGGAGCCTGTCGATTTCTGCTTCGGGAAAGAAGCCTTCGTGTCGAAAAAACTCCCTCCCGTCTTTATCGAGGAACACTTGCGTTGGTATTAACCGAATGCCGAATTTCTGCGCATACTCCTGCTGTTCGGGTTTCCACACGTCGTAGAACACCATTTTCACTTGCCCTGCATACTTTTTCTCGATTGCCGCCATGACCGGCTGCATCTGGCGGCACGGAATGCACTTCACCGAACCAAGTTCCACAAAGGTGACGAGCGGCTTCATCGTTCGTCCGGCATCCTGCGACTCCGCCTTGGCCGCTTTTGACTGCGACCAGACGGTTCCCATCCCTCCAAGGAGCAGGAAGACCAGGGGAGTTGCAATGAATGAGTTTTTCAAGTTCATGGTTCTATTCCTTGAGCCATTTGATGAGCTGAACATTTGTCGGCATCTTGCCGACGCTCCTGACTTCACCGTTGATGACCAGCCCCGGTGTCATCATGATTCCATACGAAATGATTTCGTCGAAATCGCTGACTTTGACGAGATCGAACCCATAGTCGGTCTTCAATGCCAGCACCTTGACGGTCTTCATTCTTGCTCCTATATCATTTCGCCAAACAACCATCCGGCGACCACGGAAAGCGCCATGATGGTCAGGATGTACGCAGGGGCTTGTTTCTTCCCCATGACTCTGAACAGCACTATCATGCTCGGCAGGCTCAGTGCGTTTCCCGTGAGAAAGAGGGTAAGCGCCGGTCCGCGCCCCATGCCGAGGCCCATGAGCTTCTGAATGATCGGCACCTCGGTCAGCGTCGCAAAGTACATGAACGCTCCGAAGGTCGAGGCGATGGCGTTGGAGAGAAGGGTGTTTTGCCCGACCAGTTGCGTCACGAACTCCTGCGGAATGACAACCTCAATGACGCCGGCAATAAACACACCGACGAACAGATACGGCAGGATCTTCTTCGTCAGGTCCCACGTCTCGCGCAGCCATTCGAGGTTATGTTCCTTCTGAAACTTGAAGAAGACGATACTGAGAAGCAGTGCGATCATAACGATGATCAGGATAGCTTTCAGGTCCGGGGGGATGGAAAGGCCGAAGGTGACAAGAACGCCGAGTTGGAGGAGGAAGAAGGACAGAATCGTCGCGTTCGAATAGGTGACGTCTCCTCCCAAAGCGGCGGTAAACGCTCCTTTCGCGTTGTTTTCGTCATGCTCCCGGAACAGCATCGCCATGAAGATCCCAGCGATCACCGAGATCACCATGGCGGCGATCAGTCGCGCCACGGCAAAGTCCCACCCAAGCACGTTGCCGGTCAACAGGATCGCGGTGATGTTGATGGCGGGGCCAGTGAACAGAAACGCCACCGCCGGACCGATGCCCGCCCCCCGCTTGTAGATGCCGGTGAACAGCGGAAGAATGGTGCAGGAACAGACGGCAAGAATTCCACCTGACACGCTGGCAACCGGATAGGCGATGTACTTTTTTGTGGTGGGCCCCAGCAGCTGCAGAATTGCCTCTTTTTTTACGTAAACTGCGATCGTGCCTGCGATGAAGAATGCAGGGACAAGGCATGTCAGGACGTGCAGTCGCGCATATTCATGCAGGAGCGAGAGCCCCGCGGAAATTGACTGTAGAACAACCGGCGCATCGATCGGTGCGAAATAGAACACCACAAAGGACGCAGCGAGGAGTACGAACTTCACCCATTCCTTCATGCTTCGTTCGCCTTCCCGTTCGCCGTGATGAGTTCTTTGATCTTGTCCACCGTGGGCACGCCTCCCTGCCACACGAGTTTCTCGTCAATGACGAGGCCCGGGGTGCGCATGAGGCCGTAGGAAACGATGCCCTCGAGATCTTCGACTTTCTTTACCTCTGCGACGCTCTTCAGTTCTTCCAGTGCTTGAAGTGTTCGCCGCTCCAACGTTCTGCAATTGACGCAACCGGGTCCGAGGACTTTGATGATCATTGTCGTGCTCCTTTCGTCAAAGGGTCAACGGTTGTGTGGTATTTCCACGGTTCAGGCATCCTGCAGTACCTCGTGCTTGTGTTCGATATCTTGCCTCGCAAGGGCTGCAGCAAGCTCAAGGATTTTGAATACCCGCTGATCCGTCACCCGAAAATTTACTTTCAGCCCCTCCTTTGAGGAGGAGAGGATGCCGGCCTGCACGAGCAGCTTCAAATGCCGGGAGAGGTTGGATTGCTCGAGCTCGAGAGCTGGGCCCAATTCGCAGTTGCACCGCGTCTCCCTCTGCAGATGTTCGAGAATCCGAATCCTGTTGGGATGCGCGAGTGCTGCCAGCATCTGAGCTTTCAATTCAGCGGACGATTGTGGCATGGGGGCTCCCTCCTTCGTTGTTTAATGATTATATAACCATATGAGTATGTAGTCATATATTGTGCCACACCAAAGTTGCGGTTTTCCGACAAAAAGGGGATCCCCGCGACCTGGGATTACCGCATTTGTGGGAAAAAGCTCCGGGGAATGGGAAAATCTGAGAAGGTTGATTGCGGTGGCTGAGCAGTTGCCGGCCAGTTCACACCGGCAAACTGCATGCGCGGCGGCTTGTACAAAAGGATATTCGACTGATATTGCTTCCGAGAAATCAGAAAGGAGCGCAAAGAGAAGTTCGATGCTGTCGTAACCGGTCCTGATGCGGTGCCATTGATCTCAGAGCGTGTGACGGACCCGAGCCGCCACATTGTTTCTTATTTCTCCGCATTCTCCTCGCCCCCTGCTTTGCCAACACTTCTGGTTCCGATAGAAGACACAACCCTATTGTCCGCGGTCAGTTCCCCGACGTTCTTGAGAGTCGTTTCCACCCAGTGCCGGATGTTCTCAATCTCGTGTATCTCGGAGTGATGAGCGTACAGCAATTGAAAAAGACTCAGAAGTCCCCGGATGGCGGTTTCCAGCGTTTGAACGTTCTGTTCAATTCCCTTGAGAATTGCGTTCAGACTTTCTCGCTCCTTGTCGGGGAGTCTTTGGAGAAGTTCCACCGGATCTTTCTCGAGGTTCACCGCGAGGTAGGCAAAAGCTGTGTTGACGGTGGGCGTGATCGCATTAATGACATTGCGTACTCGTTCAGTGGCTTCCTGGTTTAGGGCCATTTCTTTACGCTTCTCCTGCTCCAGCGCTTCTTCTACCCGGTACATGTGCCGTTCATGCGTCCCTTTGATCAGGATGTTCAGATGCGGGATATCGACGAGGTCCTTCCGGACGTAATCATAGGCGCCGAGCTTCATCGCCTCGACTGCGACTTCTTCCGAGCCGGCGGCCGTGAGCATGATCACCGGCGTCTCATTCTTTTGTTCCAGCATCCACTGCAACAGGTTCAATCCCGTCATTTCCGGCATTCGATAGTCGAGAAGAATAACGTCAAAGCCCTGTTGAGCACTCCCGATGCACTGAATCGCTTCCCTTGCCGAAAACGCTACGGTCGTCTGGTAACCATATTGATTCGAGAGATGGAGAGCCAATACTTTAGCAAAGGATTCTTCATCGTCTACCAGCAGGAGATGCAGGCTGTCCCGATTCACGTTCGCCCTTCAAGCTGAAAAGGATTTTTCTCTCGTCACGCAGGAACCTCAGTATGGTACGAGAGATGTCGATAGAAAGCAAATTGGAAACGTCGGATAATTCAAATGGCAAATAGGTCCTGATGGATCTCGAACTGACCGCGGCGGCGCAGCGCATCCCTTCACCGGTATATCGTTGCAAACAGACGTCATTGCAGAAAATCAAGAAGCGCGCTGCCCCAAAAGAAACAGAATGTCATTCTGAACGTCCGAAGGCTGTCCGCCTCAAGAGATCCTGAACAACCACCGCTAAAGGCGGTGGGTTTCGACGTTGGATTACATCATCCACGAGAATTGCCGCCGGCTACCAATGACGTGCAGCAGCACCAACAGCCAATCATCATTTCCCGTAGCGTTCCTCGTAGTACTTCCGGATTTTCTCAAGCTGCTCCCTGCTCATGCCTTTCAAGTACCACTCGTGCCGGACGTCGGGCTCGAGGTATTTCTTCACAATCTTGTCGTAGAGTTCAGTACCCGCAACCGTCTTGACTTCCGGGAGGAACTCGCCGTAGAACTTCTTGGCTACTTCGTAGATGCCGTGCCACCAGGCGTAGTCCGGGCCCGACATGGACGCACCGTGCCGCGCCCTTCTCCCCTCGTGATGCCAGAGTTCGTAGTAGATCCAATCCAACTTGTCATCGAAATCTGCTTCCGTCAGTCTGCCCGCGTTCATGAGTTCCTGACGGATCCCCATCGCAGGCTTTGCGAATTTGTCGTTGTACATGTTCACCAAGTTGTCAAACTGCTGATAGAATCCATCCACAAAGGGCGCCGAATGGCAACTGCCGCAAACGGCCTTCATATCATCCCGCCTCTTCTCAGCGTTCTCAAGTTTTTTCGAAACAGCGGGCCTCAGTGTCCAGCTGATTCTTGACCCGACGTCGTGCGTGACCGACTGGCTTACTGTTGCACTCATGTGACACGTCGCGCAGGTCGGAGCCGCACTGTAGTCTCTCCCGACCACCCATCGATCACTCCCCATGTTCAACGATGATTTGTTCGCTTCATACAGAATTCCATGTTTCGATTCCTGGTAGACTTCGATTTGCGGATGATCAGGACCAAGATGGCATTTCCCGCAGGTTTGCGGTTCGCGGGCCTGGGCTTTCGAGAAGCGATGCCGTGTGTGGCACGCAGAACACGATCCTTTTGATTCATCCGGATTGATTCTTCCGATGCCGGTATTCGGCCATGAGTTGACATCCAGCCTGCCGTCCGCCAGGACCTTGACCTTTGCTCCATGGCACTGCAAACATCCGACCGCAACTGCCTCCGGCCCGCCGACGACTTCGCCGAGATAATTGTCCAGCGAGTTGAGAATATCACCCGCCTGCGCGTGGTGGCTGTTCATCATCTCTTCGACTTCCCTTTTGTGGCATCGTCCGCAGTCCTTGGGCGTGACAAGAATCGCAATCGTGAAGCCGTTGTGATCCATTGCATCGGGATCGGTTGTCTCCGCTTTATGGCAGGAATAGCAGTCAACCCCTTTCTTGGCATGACTGCTGATTTCCCATTCTTTTACGAACGCAGGTGATTGTTCCTTGTGACAATCGATGCACGCCTGTCCCTCTTGTGATACGAGCTTCGTTTGAGCTTCTCCGGCTGAGGCGATGGCAAGCACGGAAAGAAGCAGAACTGTCGTTCTGTTCACGGTCTTGTGCTCCTTCTGTGGACAAAAGAGAGTGAGGTGAATGATCCAATCATGATCAATCGATCTTCGCAGCCGTGAGGGTGAAGAGAACTGACGGCCGCAGCGGCATTGATGTCACCGAGAATTGCACCGTGGCCCGGAGCGAAAGCGGTCTGCATGTCGGGAGCCTGTCTGATGCATTGCCAGGATCCTCTCATCCTCCATCCCCCTCGCCGGCGGGTGTTCAATAGCTCGGACCAAAGTCCTTCCGAAAGGCCGCGGCAAACTTCGCCCCCCAATTGCCCAGGGGCGCAAGTTTCCCAAAGAAGAACCTGAGAACAGGGGGTTCTTCCACGAATTTCAGTCCCTTCACCCACTCCTTGCGGGCGCAGAGCCAATTCAACCTGTCAACGACGTATTCGATGTGCGACATCGTATAGACCCGTCGCGGCACTGCCATCCGTGTGAGTTCCAGGTCAGACATTACTTCTTTCCCCTCCCGGTCTCTATCCGTTGAAATGGTGCCGCGTTCCATGCTTCGTACTCCTGAAGCAAGATAGAGCGCAGCCGCCAGCGCTCCGGCGGGATACTGGGACTGTGGAACGTGCGGAAGCAACAACTTCGCGTCGAGATGACATGCCAACCCGCCGGGCGGAGTGACCACCGGGATCTTGTTCTCTATGAGCCGCTGGGAAAAATACCGGACAAACTCGGCAGCACTGCCTGCCACATTGATATCGGTCATCTCCCGCAAACCCACTGCCATAGCCTCGATTTCCTTTGTGGACATTCCGCCGTACGTCAGGAAGCCCTCGTAGACCGGCAGCCAGGGCTTGATATCCTCATAGTATTTTTTCCCATTCGTCGCGATGAATCCACCTCTCACGCAACTGCTTTTTCTGCCGGAAAGATAGAATATATCGGCGAGCTTCATCATCTCCCAGATGATTTCTTGAATCGACTTGTTGTTGTGCTTCTTTTCCCGCTGCTTGATGAAAAATGCATTCTCCGAAATCAAGCTGCCATCGAGCACAAGGGGAATACCGTGCTGCGAGGCAATCTTCTTTACTTGTCCCAGATTCTCCAGTGAGAACGGCTGTCCTCCCAGCAGATTTGCCGTCGCTTCCATTCTGATGAACGGTATCTTCTTTTTGCCGTATTTCTTTATCGTGTCGCGCAATTTGTTCAGATCCAGATCGCCCTTGAACGGGCAGGAGCTCTGAGTGTTCAATGCTTCATCCGTGAAAATCTCGACCACCGTTCCGCCAGCCATCTCGAAATGGGCTCTCGTTGTGGTGAAGTGATAGTTCATCGGGATCACGTCCCCCTGTTTGATGAATACTTTGGCGATCAGATGTTCTGCCGCTCGGCCTTGGTGCACCGGTAGAACGTAGTCATACCTCAAGACGTCCTTGACCGCGGCAGCAAGCCTGTAGAAGCTCTCAGAGCCGGCGTACGCGTCATCCGACACCATCATGGCGGAAAGCTGGTGATCGCTCATTGCGTTGGTTCCGCTGTCGGTAAGCATATCGATAAAGATGTCCTTTGTCCGAAGGGAGAAGGTGTTGTATCCACCCTCCGCGATTGCCTTGAGTCTCCTATCGACAGGCACAAGGTTGGTTTTCTGCACTATTCTCACCTTGTGCATCTCGACCGGTATCTCTCTGCCGTTAGAGAGTTTCACGATCATGATACACTCCCATTATTGATTGTGAGGCCACTGACCTGCCACATCTTGCCGCACGGGGCCCGATTGTACAGACACCCACGACTTCGCACTCAACTCGGCCTGGACATGAAGATCGTCATCGAGGACAGATGATGCATTGCGGGGATCCTTCTTTCATGGCGTGAAAACTCTTTTTGCACCATCGGCCTCAAATGCGAAGGCAATTCCAGGCTGAGAATCAAAAAACGTGAGGTGCCCTTCGGAGACCTGAGCGTCTAATGTTCAGTTTCGATTCTTAAGA
>Ga0315268_10009646_pt1 | contig 10004 bp, 6 predicted proteins | sample C1_top_MG_FD_204535 | JGI IMG/M metagenome (GOLD analysis project Ga0315268, IMG submission 204535) | Sediment microbial communities from Yellowstone Lake, YNP, Wyoming, USA - C1_top | ecosystem: Environmental > Aquatic > Freshwater > Lake > Sediment | place: USA: Wyoming | collected 2017-08-01 | reverse complement strand
TATTGTTTGGCATGATACGGCGTTGATCCTGGATTATCCGTCGGGAAAGAATGAACAAGAAGAAAACAGGCAAGTTGCTTTATCGGGGTTATCCTACGCCCTGCAGGACAAATATCTTTTGGTCCGATTGGATCTTCGGCGCAAGCTGGACAAGAATCTGGGGGTTTCAATGTATTTTCTGGGTTATAAGAAAAATGTGCCTTTTGAGGTTATGCCTAAACTTAGCGTGGGGATCGGTTTATTAGGAATGCGGATCAGGAATAAAACTCAGTTAATATCCGTGCCGGATGCCCAACTTAAGTTCGAGGGCCGGTCTTTGATCTTAAAACTACCTCTGTCCGTCATAGGAACACCGGATCGGATCCTGAGCCGGATAAAAACACGCACCGCTAAATTTCCCCTGGATGCTTCTGCCTGGAGGATATTGAAAATAAAGTGAAATGGAAGAATTAATTATTCGGAAATTCAAAGCGGAAGACCGGGAGCCGGTCCGGGACATTGCCTGGGAAACCGCATTTATAGGAGAGCCCGCGGACGCGTTTTTCTCGGGCAAAGATATTCTTGCTGATTTTTTAACTCTTTATTTTACCGATCACGAGCCGGATGCTTGTTTTGTAGCTGTTGCCGGGACGCGGGTCGTGGGATACCTTATTGGAAGTCTGGATTCTCTGCGCTTAGCCAGCACTTTCAAAAATAAGATCTTAGCGGGATTATTGGGCAAATTTATCTTTTCCGGCGCGATCTTCAGTTGGAGAAATCTGAGAATGATCTTTAATTTTTTCTTAAGCCTTTTAAAAGGCGAATTTAATATGGCCGAAGTGAGAATCAGCTATCCAGCGGTTATACATATTAACCTCAGGAAAGATTTTCGAGGCCAGGGAGCGGGTGAGCGTTTGATCTTAGCTTTTGAGCAGTATTTGAGAAGCAAGGGGGTAAAGGGTGTGCATTTGGCTACCGTTTCTGAAGGCGCCGGCATTTTCTTTAGTAAACAGGGCTTTAACCTTTTGGATCAATACCCTAGAAGTTATTTTCGCTATCTTTTAGGTAAAGACATCAAGGTATATATCTACGGAAAAAAGCTTTAATTCTTGACATATCCTGAATGTTATGATAGAGTTAAGAAAATAAGTCCGAAGTGCAAACAGGGAGGTGCAGAATGACGGATGTGCAGTTAAATTTAGTGGAACCTGCTAAAACAGTCATCGCTCAGATAAGCCAGTTCTTTGTTAATATCCTGCTGGTTTTGGCGATTCTTCTTGTTGGATGGCTGATTGCAAGAATTATAAAATTCTTAGTTACCAAACTCCTGAAATCCATCAAATTAGTTGATGATCTATCCGAGCGCATTGGGCTTGATGATCTGCTATCCAAGGGAGGAATTCCTTATACTTTATCGGAATTGATCGGGATAGTTTTTTATTGGCTGGCGCTTTTAATCACCTTTGTAATGGCTATTAATGCTATCGGCCTTACGGTTGCCAATGACCTCTTGAACCGAATGGTCCTCTACATTCCCAACATAATCGCTGCGGTATTTATTCTTATATTGGGTATGTTCGTGGCGACAATGTTGCGGAATATAATTCAGACCGCAGCTACCAATGCAGGGCTTTCTCAAGCGAAATTTTTGGCTAAACTTGTGGAAGTGATCGTAGTTGTTTTCGCGGCGCTGGTTACTTTTGAGCAGCTGGGTATTGCCCCGAGGTTGATTGAGTTGATCGTCAGCATAGTTCTAGCTTCGGTCGGGCTGGCATTTGGTTTAGCTTTCGGTTTCGGCTGCCAGGATATCGCCAAAAAAACATTAAACGATATAGTGGATAAACTTAAAACTAAGAAATAGGAATATTTGAAGTTACATAATTCCCTTAACCCCCCATCTTCCCTAAGGAAGGTGGGGGGTTAAACTTAGCGACAATTCAAAAAATGATTTATAGATTTATTGACGACCAAGGGACCTTTAGCCTTAAAAACCCCCACCGGTATAATCTTTATTTCCCTCTTACTGACGCGAATGGCAGGTTGTTAAGCTCAATCGGGCCGAATTTGGCTGGCGATATTAAAAGAGACAACGAGCATTTTCTTACATTGCCAGCGAGTATCGAGGATTTAAGAAGCAGTCTTTTATGCCGCCGGGAATTCTTTATTAAGGTTGGGAAAAAAGTTATTAGGCTATCTACTCCTTATCAGGATAACCTTGAGGCCGGGTTCCTCTATCACAAGGTGAGTAAGAAAGTAGCCGGTTTAAGTATCGAAATCCTGAGTTTTATTCCTCATGATTTGCCGGTTGAAGTTATGCGGGTAAAAATCAGGAATATTTCCTCGAAAGAGATTAAGATCACCCCCACTTCTTTTATCCCTTTATACGGGCGGAGCGAGAAGAACCTGCGCGACCATCGCCATGTCAGTTCGCTTTTGAACCGGGTGAAACTCGATAAATTCGGAATTTCGTTGGCACCCTCGATGACTTTTGACGAAAAGGGCCATAAATTGAACCGGACTATTTATTTCGCGCTGGGATATGAGGGAGAAAAGCTTGCCCCCCTGGGGCAATTCCCGACTCTGGATTATTTCTTCGGTGAGGGTGATGTTTTTAGCCCGGATGCGATAATCAAAGATGTTCCTCCGGTTGGCGACAAAAAAGAAGGATTTGACGGTAAAGAGGCCTGCGCGGCGTTCAGGTTTAAAGAGAAAAGATTAGTCCCCCAAAAGGAAGTAGAATATGTATTGCTTCTGGGGATCGAGGAAAAAGAATCCCGGATCAGGGAGTATTTTACTAAATTAAATTCTCCGCGTAAAGTAGAACAGTCGTTCGAAAAGACCAAGAAATACTGGCAAGAGTATTTAACCAGCCTGGAGTTTGATTTCAAAGATTTTGATAAGAATAACTGGCTTTTATGGGTTAAGTTCCAACCGACCTTAAGAAAACTTTTTGGCTGTTCTTTTCTGCCGCATTTTGATTATGGGAAGGGAGGCCGGGGTTGGCGCGACCTTTGGCAGGATGCTTTGACTCTGCTTCTTACTGAACCGCAAAAAGCCCGAAAAATAATTAACGATAGTTTTGCGGGCGTAAGGCTTGATGGTTCCAATGCCACTATTATCGCCAAGGATAATTCGTTCCTGGCTGACCGCAACCGGATCAACCGGGTGTGGATGGACCACGGAGTATGGCCGTATTTGACTACCCGTCTTTATATTGACCGCACCGGTGATTTGAAACTATTTCTCGAGCAACAAACTTATTTTCGGGATCACCAGTTAAAAAGGGCAAAAGCGGTCGATCCTAAATTTGCCCAGAACGATTTTCTCCAACGGGCAAAAAGCGGCAAGCTTTATAAAGGCAGCGTTCTGGAGCATATTTTGATCCAGAGCCTGGCGCAGTTTTTTAATGTCGGAAAACACAATATTATCCGTTTGGAGAATGCTGATTGGAATGACGGCCTGGATATGGCCCCGGATGAAGGAGAAAGCGCAACTTTTAGTTTTATGTACGCGCATAATTTAAAAAGCTTATGTTCATTTCTGAAAGTTCTTAAAACCAAGCAGTCCAGCGTCAGACTGCTTAAAGAATTAACTTGTCTTTTTGATACTTTAAATCGCTCGATAGATTACTCTGATTATAAAGCCAAACAAAGGCTTCTTACAGATTATTTAGAGAGGGTCATAAATATCAGCGGGGATAAAGTCGAAGTAACCCTTGATGATTTGATCTCGGATTTAGAAGCCAAATATCTTCACATGTTCGATTGGTTAGCCAAAAAAGAATGGCTGCGAGCCGGATTCTTTAGCGGTTATTATGACAATAAAGCCAAGAGAGTGGAAGGTCAGTTCGGGAATAAAGTGCGTATGCTTCTTCCTTCGCAGGTTTTTGCGATCATGAGCACAGTAGCTTCGCCTCAACAGGTCCGGCAAAGCTGGGAAGCGATAAAAAAGTATTTAAAGGATAAAAAACTAAGCGGCTTCCATTTGAACACCGATTTGGAAAAGCCTTATCTTGAATTGGGGAGAGCTTTTGGTTTTTCTTACGGGGACAAGGAAAATGGCGCGTTTTTCAGCCATATGAACGTGATGCTGGCTAACGCGCTGTATAAGCGCGGCTTTGTCCGGGAAGGAAAAGAAGTAATCGATTCTATTTATACGATGGCAACTGCTCCGCAGGCGAATATTCCGCCTGTTTTGCCTGAATATTTTAACAGCCAAGGCAAAGGTTTATATCTTTACCTTACCGGTTCAGCCAGTTGGTATATTTATACTTTATTTGAGGAAATCCTGGGTATAAAGTTCGAACTGGGAGATATTATCCTTGAGCCAAAACTCCTGGCTGAAGATTTTGCCTCCAACCGCATTGAAACGGAATTTTACATCCTCAATAAAAGAGTTAGGTTAAGATACAATATAAAATCCAGGCCTAAAACGAAAAAGCCTCTTTCTATTAAAGAAGTCCGTTTAGCCGGCCAGAATTTGCCTTTTACAGCCGGATCTTGCCGTATTCAAACCTCTTTTCTAAAATCCAGCCGTAACCTTATTACTGTAAATTTAGAATAAAATTGATTCCGGGTGGGGATTCAGAATTAACCAGGCGCCATAATTACCTTTCAGGCACAAAACTATTTGGGATTTCAGGAGTTCCGAGGTATAATAATATATTTAAGGTGCGGTTTTGAGGCTGTAGTTCAGCCTTAAATTTATGGATTGGAGAGGTAAAGTGGGCTTTCAGGATTCCCTTTATGATCTGGCTACGGATAAAACCACCGGGGTAATTGCCTCAGTAGTTAAGTTTTTCCTCTTTCTTTTATCCCTGATTTATGGTTTAGCGGTCAATATCCTGATTTTTAGCTACAGTTTTAAGAAAACTCGCTTGGCTTGCCGGGTGATCAGCGTTGGCAATATTACTTTAGGCGGCACAGGCAAGACCGTAATGGTGGAGTTGATCGCCGATTACCTAAGAAAACTTGGCCATAAAACAGCGATTTTAAGCCGGGGTTATAAGAAGCCAGGCTCATCATCGACTAAATTGCTGTCTAATTATGAAACTATGGGCGACGAGCCTTTTATGCTGTTTGAGAAATTAAAGGATGTTCCAATACTGGTGGATTCGGACCGGGTTCGTTCGGCAAGAACCGCGATAGCTGAATATGCAGTGGATACCGTGATTTTAGACGACGCCTTCCAGCGATGGCAGATCAAAAAAGATCTGGAAATCGTGATGATCAATGGGGCTAATCCATTCGGCAACCGCAGGCTTCTGCCCAGAGGGATACTTCGCCAGCCTCTGTATACCTTAAAAAACGCCGATGTGTTCGTTATGACTAATGCCGGTAAAGCGGATCTAAGTTCTATTCGGGAATTACTCGCGCGGATCAATCCTCGGGCTTTAATTTTAGAAGCTGAACACGCTTCCCGCGGGATCTTTTGCCTCAACCGTAAGAATGAATTATTGGCTTGGGATTCCTTGAAAGGTCAGTCTGTGGCTTTATTCTGCGGCTTAGGCAATCCGGATTCTTTTCGGGATTTGGCTAGGAAATCAGGGCTAAAAGAAGAAAGGTTCTTTAAATTCCCGGACCATTACCGCTATAATGAAGAAGACCTGCAAAAGATGTTCAATGAATCAAGGCAAAAGAATATCAGAACTTTGGTTACTACGGAGAAAGACGCGGTGAGAATACCGAAGGCTTCTTGCGAAAGGTTCGGAGAAAACATTTTTGTTTTAGCCGCGGAATTAAAATTTAAAGATGAAGAACAAGGATTTTTTAACCGATTACTGCGCATATATTCTGATTAAGAGTTTAGGCCCGCTGATCAGGATTTTACCTTTCTCGGTAAGTTTTTTTATCGGCAAGGCGCTGGGAGATCTTTTTTATCTAATTGATCTTAAACATCGCTCGATCGCCTATGCCAATATTAAGACCGCTTTAGGCGAGAAATTTTCACCTTCCCAACTGCGCGGGATCGTGCGTAAATTTTACCGCGCTTTTTCTCAGAACATCATTGAGGTATTTTACATTCCTAATTTTGACAAGAAATACCTGGATCGCTATGTAGCCATTGAAGGTTACCAGAACGTCCGAGAAGGTTTCCAGAAGGGAAAAGGAGTTATTTTCGTAGCTATGCACGCGGGCGGTTGGGAGCTGGCCAATATAGTTTGCGCGAACCTGGGATTTGCTTTCAGCATGTTTGTCCGCGAGCAGAATTTCCCTCATGTCGAGGAAGTGTTGAGTTCTTACCGCAAAGCTAAAGGCTGCAGGATAATTTCCAGGGAAAACCAGATGAGGGAGTTGCTCCGGGTTTTAAAGGCTAATGAATCAGTGGCTTTGACTATTGACCAGGGCGGAAGAAACGGCACTACCGTGAAATTCTTCGATAAATACGCTTCTATGGCTTCGGGCGCTATACGTTTAGCTTTAAAACTTGATTGCGCGTTGATCCCGGTTTTTCCTACTCGGGTAAGAGGGCCGTATATTAAATTCTGGGTAGAGCCGGCTTTTAAGCTTAAATCTACGGGAAACCTGGAGGATGATGTTCGGGATAACCTTCAGGGCTTGGTGCAGGTTTTCGAAAAGTATATTACCAAGTATCCTCAGGAATATTTATGGTCTTACAAGTCTTGGAAGTATTCCAGCGAAAAGAATATTCTTGTTCTTTCGGATGGGAAAACCGGACATTTGCGCCAGTCTCAGGCTTTAGCCAAAATTAGCGCGGATTATTTAAAGTCTAAGGGTAAAACCAGCCATATTAATATCGTGGAAGTTAAATTTAAGAATCGTCTATCGTCTACCGCTCTAACTTTAGCTAACTGTTTAGCCGGAAAATATATCTGCCAAGGTTGCCTGCTTTGTTTAAGGGTTTTTTTGGATAAAGAGAGTTACTTTGGGTTAATTAAGGCTAAGCCGGATGTTATTATTTCCTGCGGCTCCTCGCTGGTTCCGGTAAATTATCAGTTGTCCAGAGAAAATCAGGCTAAATCCCTGGTAATTATGCGTCCGTCGATTTTTGGCTTACGCAGGTTTGATCTGGTAGTTATGGCTAAGCACGACCGTCCTTTGCGCAGGAGAAATGTCGCGGTCATTGACGGCGCGCTTAACCTGATTGATCGGGATTACCTGAAAGTTCAGGCTCAGCAGTTAATCCGGGAAACCGGCATATCATTTCCCGAATCTCTGCCGGGTTTGGGGTTATTGCTTGGGGGGAACACCAAGAATTTTTGCCTCGATGAGGTTATAGTGAAAGAAGTTCTTAAGCAGATCAAAGATTTGTCCGTCAGATTTAACGCACAGATCCTGGTTACTACTTCTCGTAGAACGCCGGAAACAGTAGATTCTTTAGTAAAAAACGAATTGCGTGGTTTTGATCAGGCGAAGTTGGTAATAATCGCTAAAGACAAGAATTACCCCTCAGTTATAGGGGGAATTCTGGCTTTGAGCCGGATCGTAGTGGTTTCCAGTGAGAGTATTTCCATGATCTCCGAGGCGGTAAGCAGCTTAAAACATGTAGTTGTTTTTAAATCACCTGGTTTATCTGCCCGCCACCGGGTGTTTTTAGATAATCTAACGCGCAATAATTATATCCATTTGGTCGAGGCAGCGGATCTTGGCAAGGCCATAGCGGGAATTTTTACTGATCCTCCGGAGATCAAACCTTTAAGAGATAACGAAATAATTTCGGAATCATTAAGGAGAATCTTTTGAAAATACTGCAGATACTTCCTGAGTTGAATGTCGGCGGCGTCGAACGCGGAACAGTTGACCTGGCCAAGGAGCTGGTGAAGCTTGGCCATAAGGCGGTAGTGGTTTCTAACGGCGGAGACCTGGTAGCGGATATTGAAAAAGCCGGAGTTATTCATTACCAGCTTCCGGTGCACCGTAAGTCTATTGTAAGTATTATCCGCATGGTTGGCAAACTCGCCGAAATTATCAGAAAAGAAGAGATTGATGTTGTGCATGCCCGCTCAAGGATGCCGGCCTGGATCGCTTTTTTTGCCTGCCGTAAAACTCAAACCGCATTAATAACTACTTGTCACGGTTATTATAAGAAGCATCTTTTTAGTTTTGTGATGGGGTGGGCCAAACGGGTGGTCGTTCCGAGCAATATTATTGCCCGGCACATGATCGAGGATTTTGGAGTGCCTTATGAACGTATCAGGTTTATTCCGCGCAGCGTGGACTTGAACAAATTTAAATATATCAGTCCTGATAAAAGGGCCGGTAAAAGTTTTAATGTAGGGATAATCGGCAGGCTTACTCCCATTAAAGGCCACTTGCATTTTATTAAAGCAATGGCCAAAGTAGCCAGGGTCAATCCCAATGTTAAGATCTGGATAGTCGGTGACGCGCCCAGTTCCAAAGATGCGTATAAGGAACAGCTGCGGGTTTTGGTCAAGAGGCTGGGCCTGGAAGATTGTACGGAATTTTTGGGTACGCAGAAAGATGTCCCCAGTATTCTTGAGCATCTGAATTTGCTGGTTTTAGCCACTACTGTTCAGGAGGCGTTCGGCAGGGTAATTGTGGAAGCCCAGGCCTGCGGAGTCCCGGTAGTGGCTACCGCAGTGGGGGGGGTTATTGACATCATTGAAAATAATAAGAACGGGATTATTGTCTCTCCGGCAGACCCCCAGGCAATGGCTGAGGCTATAATCAAGATCATGCAAGATAAAGATCTGGCTTTCAAGTTGGCGGAAGAGGCTTATAAAAAAGTCAGGGAAAAATACGGGGTCGAGCTTATGGTGGAGAAAACCCTGGCAGTTTACAAAGAAGCTTGTGAAAATTTCAAGATTTTGATCATTAAATTTAGTTCACTGGGCGATATAATCCTGACTACCGCTGGTTTGCGGGCAATCCGGGATAAATTCAAAAGAGAGAATTATAAAATCAGCTTTTTGGTCGGGCAGGAATTCAAAGAAGTACTTCTGCGCAACACGCATATTGACGAATTGCTGGTTTGCGATTTTAAAGACAAGGACCATGGGCTGGGTGGATTTTTGAAATTGGTCAAGTCTTTAAGAAAAAGAAATTTTGATATGGTTATCGACCTGCAGAATAATCGTAGGAGCCATATCCTTTCAGCGATGACCTTGGCGCTTAACCGTTACGGCTACGATAATAAAAAGTTATCTTTTCTTTTAAATCACCGGATCATTGATAAAAAAGAAGCTATTGGCCCTGTAGCGCATCAGTTCAAACTGCTTAATCTTTTAGGTATTCAGTTGGCGGATCATTGTTTGGAATTGTTTCCTCGCGCTGAAGATGAACAATATGTGGCGAATTTCCTGAGTTCCCAGTGGATCAGCCCTAACCAGAGGCTTGTGGGAATAAATATTGGAGCGAGCAAAAGATGGCAGACCAAAGTCTGGCCGATCCGGTATTTAGCGGGTTTGTGCGAAGCCCTTAGCTTGCGGGATATCCGAGTAGTAATCACCGGCAATAACGATGACGCCAAAAGAGCGGCGGAATTGATCATTAGCTTGCCGAAAGTCAAAATTATCGACGGGTGCGGAAAACTAAGCGTCAACCAGCTCGCCGCTTTAATCAAAAAATGCGGCGTATACATTTCCGCGGATTCCGCGCCTTTACATGTGGCGGCGGCAATGAAAGTCCCCTTTGTGGCTTTATTCGGGCCGACTGATCCGGCTCGCCACCTCCCGCCGGCGCAAGATTATGCAGTAATTAGGAAAGACCTGGGGTGCGGGCCGTGTTATAAATCAAAATGTAAAAGAAATAAATGCATGGAAGCCATAACCGTAGAGGAAGTGTTACAGGCGGTAGATAAGCTGTCCAAATAAATTAACCCATGAATATTCTATTTATCGCAAATCATCTTAATGTTGGAGGAATAACCAGCTATGTTTTTTCCCTTTGCCGGGCTTTAAAGAAGAATGGCCATAACGTATATGTAGCCTCTAGCGGCGGGGATTGCCTTACCCGTTTTACGGAAGATGGGATAATTTTTATACCTGTGCCGATCAGGACTAAATCCGAGGTCAATGTTTTTAAGATAGGTATTAGTTTCTTTAA
>Ga0315268_10009645_pt1 | contig 10005 bp, 8 predicted proteins | sample C1_top_MG_FD_204535 | JGI IMG/M metagenome (GOLD analysis project Ga0315268, IMG submission 204535) | Sediment microbial communities from Yellowstone Lake, YNP, Wyoming, USA - C1_top | ecosystem: Environmental > Aquatic > Freshwater > Lake > Sediment | place: USA: Wyoming | collected 2017-08-01 | reverse complement strand
CTTCGGCCTCAGAGTGAGCGAGGGGATCGCCGTCGCCGACGCCGTTGGACTCTTGGAAGAGGACGGAAGAGAGCCGGGGCCCGCGTTCCAACCGCTCGTCGATCACGGGTACGCCGAGATTGACGGGGACCGCCTCCGGCTCACCGTCCAGGGATTTCTCATGTCCAACGAGGTGCTCACCTACCTCCTTCCGGGCAAGTGGCCCAGGCCCCGGTGACCCCGGGAGGTCGGGGCGGGCGTTCCGCGCGGCATGGATGTCGAGAGGTTAGTGGCGCGCCCGGCAGGACTCGAACCTGCGACCCTCTGCTTAGAAGGCAGATGCTCTATCCGCCTGAGCTACGGGCGCATCCCCGTAGAGTATAGGGAAAACGGGTCCGGTTGAGAAGGCCGTCGTGGTGGAGCAGGGGACGCGGCCCTGTTAAACTGCTTACCTTGAAGGGGGTCAGCCTCGCGATGAACGAGAAGACGAAGGTTGCGGTGACTTCGGTCGCCGCCGCGGTGCTTCTGACGGGAGGAAAACTCACGGTGGGCCTGCTCACCGGGAGCCTGGGCATCCTCTCGGAGGCCGCCCATTCGGGGCTCGACCTGCTCGCGGCCGTCATGACGTGGTGGGCGGTCACCGTTTCGGAACGGCCGGCGGACAGCGACCACCCGTACGGTCACGAGAAGATTGAGAACATTTCGGCCCTCTTCGAAACGCTCCTTCTCCTCCTCACGTGCGTGTGGATTATCTACGAGGCGGTGCAGCGTCTCTTTTTCAAGACGGCCCACGTGGATGTGAACGCCTGGAGCTACGGCGTGGTCATCATGGCCATCGTGGTGGACTTCTCGCGCAGCCGCGCCCTCAGCCGGGTGGCCAAGAAGACCAGAAGCGCGGCCTTGGAGGCGGACGCCCTCCACTTCTCCAGCGACATCTACTCCTCTCTCGTGGTGTTGGCGGGGCTCGTGGCGACCCAGCTCGGGTATCCGCAAGCCGACGCCTTCGCCGCGTTGGGCGTCTCCCTCTTCGTGATATGGATCTCCATCCAGCTGGGCAAGAAGGCGGTTCATGCACTCACGGACCGGGTGGCCGTAGGCCACGTGGAGCGCGCTCGGACGGCGGCTCTGGGCGTACCCGGGGTGAGGCGCGTCTACGACGTACGGGTTCGGGAGGCGGGGGCCAAGCACTTCGTGGACTTGAAAGTGGGCATCGATCGGGGCGCGTCCCTGGCCACGGCCCACGACATCACGGAGTCCGTGGAGAAGGCCCTGAGAGCCACCTTCAAGCTCGCCGATGTCCTCGTCCATGCGGAACCCGACGGGGAAGGCCCCAGGGGCCTGAGCGAAGAGATCGCGCTTCTGGCGGAGAGAGCCGGCGCCCGTCCCCACGCCATGGAGATCCACAGGACCGACGAGGGGCTCCAGGTGGAGATGCACCTGGAATGGCCCGGGCAGATGCTGCTGAGCGAGGCCCACCGAAGGACCACGGAGGTGGAGGACGGCCTGAGGGCGGCCTTCCCGGATGTCCGCTTCGTCCAGACCCACCTGGAATCCCTCGGAGATATCCCCTCCGCCCGGCGGGACGCGACGGCCGACCATCCGACTATGGTCCAGGCCATCGCGAAGATCGGTCAGGACATGGAAGGCGCGCTCTCCTGCCGAGATGTTCGGATCATGGAAGGAGAGGGCCGGATGTGGGTGTCCCTGGCCTGTCTCGTGCCCGAGGGGATGACCGTGCGCGAGGCCCACCAAGCGGCCACGCGCGTGGAAAAGGCCGTCAGGATTTTGGACGGGAGCATCGGCTCGGTCACCGTGCACACGGAGCCTGCGACCTAGGTCCGGTGAATGAGAACTGCGATTCCACATCGTCCTTGCGGGTGCACGCTCCTTCGGTTATCCTGACCTCAGGAGGGGCCCATGGACCGCACTGCCCTGGCCATCGCCGTGACCCAGATCCTGCTCCGGAACCTCCCCCAGGCCGCCGGGGAGGAGACCGTCGCCGCCGTCGTCGCGGATTTGCTGCCCCTGTTGGAGCATGCCGAGGCCTCGGGCTCAGACCAGCGGCGATTGACGGTCGTGACGGTCATGGGGAAGAATCACTCGGGGATCGTCCACGCTTTTTCCGAGGTGCTGGCCAAAAACCAAGTAGACATCGTAGACATCAACCAGACGCTCGTCCACGGCAATTTCGCCATGATGATGATCGTCGATCTGGCGGGCGCCCGGTGCGACCTGCTGGGCCTCAAAGCGGCCCTGAAGAAGCGCGGCGAGGAAGTGGGCGTCCAGGTCTACTGTCAGTACGAAGACATCATGCGCGCCGTGAACCGAATTTGAGCTTACAGCTGATAGCTGAGAGCTGAAGGCTTCCCATGACCTACACCCGACGAGAGATCCTTGAGACCCTCCGGATGACGGAGCTGGAGCACTTCGACATCCGCACTGTCACCATGGGCATCAACCTGCTCGACTGCGGCCACGACGACCCCGCCGAGGCGGGGCGAAGGATCCACGCCAAGCTCACGAGAACGGCGGCGCGGTTGCCTGGCACCGTCACGGAGATCGCCGACTCGCTGGGGGTTCGCGTGGCCAACCGGCGCATCGCCATCAGCCCCGTGGCCCTCGTTCACACACGGCCGGAACCGGAATCTTATGTGACCATGGCCCGCGAGATCGACCGGGCCGCATCGGATATGGGCTTCGATTTCGTGGGCGGCTACACAGCTTTGGTCCATGCGGGATTCACCGATGCGGACCGGGCACTCATCGCCTCCATGCCCGAAGCCCTCAGCGAAACCGAGCGCCTATGCTCATCGGTGAACGCCGGGTCGAGCCGGACCGGGCTCAACATGGATGCCGTGCGCCTGGTGGCCGCCATGCTCAAGGAGACGGCCTACAGGACCCGCGAACGCGGCAGTATCGGCTGCGCCAAGTTCGTGGTCTTCGCCAACGCGGTGGAGGACAACCCCTTCATGGCCGGGGCCTTCCACGGAACGGCCCTGCCCGAGGTGGTGATCCACGTGGGCGTGAGCGGCCCCGGCGCCATATGCCAGGCCATCCGCCGCGCGGGGCCCTGCGATCTGCGGGAGCTGGAGAGCGTCATCAAACAGACGGCCTTCAAGATCACGCGCGTGGGCGAGCTCATCGGGCGGCAGGTGGCCGAGCGGCTCGGCCTGCCCTTCGGCATCGTGGACTTGAGCCTGGCGCCCACGCCCGAACTGGGCGATTCGGTGGGCGAAGTCCTGGAAGCCATGGGCCTCGAACGCACGGGGGCCTGTGGAACCACGGCGGCCCTGGCGCTGCTGACGGACGCCATGAAGAAGGGCGGCGCCATGGCCACCTCGGCCGTGGGGGGCCTCTCCGGCGCGTTCATCCCCGTGAGCGAAGACGCCGCCATGATCGCCGCGGCACGCGAGGGCGCCCTCACCCTGGAAAAGATGGAAGCCATGACGGCCGTCTGTTCCGTGGGCCTCGATATGGTGGCCGTCCCCGGCGACACCTCAGAAGATGTGCTCGCGGGTTTCATCGCCGACGAGTTGGCCATCGGCGTCATCAACCACAAGACCACCGCGGTGAGGGTCATCCCGGCCCACGGCAAGAAGGTGGGGGAGAGCGTTTCCTTCGGGGGACTCCTGGGCGAAGCACCTATCATGGAGATCCGAAACCTGTCCTGCTCGGGCTTCGTCCGCCGGGGCGGGCAGATCCCGGCGCCCATAACCTCCCTGCGCAACTAACGGCCGAAGGCCGTCATCTGAGGACTCCTTCGACGGTGGACCTCCGAAGGATCTCGGCGGGCGAGGAAGTCAGGAAGTGATGAAGTGAGGAAGGAAAACATGATGTCGACAAAGAGGCTTTGGTGCAGTTCGTCGTCGCTTCGGAATCATCGGGCGTGCCACACAGCCCTCGTGACGTTGCTTCTCCTCGCGGGCCTCTCGGCGATGGCCTCCTCCTATTTCCCGGAGTTCTATCACACCTGGAACCCCAAGCTCGGGATGTGGAGCAGCTACCGGATCACCGACGCCCGGGGAGAGACGGCGGAGCTCACGTTCTCGGTGGTCGGCAAAGAGGTGGATTTGTACTGGCTCGAGCTCAGGACCAAGCAGGAGGGTGCCGAGGGAACGGTGGCCTTCTTGCTCTCCGGAGACCCCGGCGACGATGCAAACGTGCAGCTGATAAGAGCACAGGAGCCCGGGGGACCCGCACTCGAGATCAGCCGGTCGACCCTCGCCAAACTCCAAACCCAGGGTCAGGGCGCATTCGGAGGCGAGGCCACGGCCATCGGTCCGAAGGTCGGCAAACTCGAACAACTCCCCGAAGAAACCGTGGTCGTTGCGGGGAAGAGCCTCAAGTGCCGCCATTTGAAAATCGTCGCCCCGGATCAGACGGCCGAGGTGTGGCTCAGCGATGACGCCGGTCCCCTAGGGCTCGTCAAGCTCAAGAGTGGCCTGGAGGAGGTCGTCCTCCTCGCCTGTGGCATGGGGGCCAAGCCCACGCTGAAAGGCCCGTTCACGCCGTTGGCGGTGCCTTAGGCGCCGGAGGCGCCGTCAGGAAGTTAAGTAAGTGAGCGAGTGAGGAAGTGAAGAAGAGCGGGCGCAGCCGTCCGAGCCAAGTTGACGGCTCCTTGTCTTTTCTTCCTAACCTCCTCTCTTCCTAACTTCCTAACCCTATACCGGGAGGTAACCATGCGTAAGGAAATGATCCACACGGACGACGCGCCCAAAGCCATCGGTCCCTACTCGCAGGCCGTCAAGGCCGGGGGACTGGTTTACTGCTCGGGGCAGATTCCCCTGAATCCGGCCACCATGACCCTCGTGGAGGGCACCGTCGCCGAACAGACGCGGCGCGTGCTGATCAACCTCGACGCCGTTCTCAAGGCGGCGGGCTCGTCCTTACATGAAGTGGTCAAGACGACGGTCTTTCTTCGCGACATGAACGACTTCGCCGAGATGAACGCCGCCTACGGCGAGTTTTTCGGCGAACAACCCCCTGCCCGGGCCACGGTCCAGGTTGCGCGTCTTCCCAAAGACGTGGCCGTGGAGATCGACTGCATCGCCCTGGCCACCTGACGTCCTTCGATTTAACCCGTCCTGAGAAGCCTCCAAACACGGAGAGGGCCGCCCCGAAGGACGGCCCAAGTTCAGGACGACCTGGTCAGGATCGTCGCAGGTGTTGGTTCGAACTCACCATTCCCTAATTCACGACCACCATCATGGATCGAGCGGCCCGGAACTTGTTCTTGTTTAATAGCTGCACCTTGGCTTGGTCGCCGCCTTCGGAAATGCTGACGGCGTAGTCGGTGCCCTCTTTGAACGATGAACCGGGTGCGAGTCTCACGCGCCGGATCTGCGGTACGCCCGCATCCGCCGCCGTGAAGCTGATGGCGTCCGAGGAGCGCAGGTCGAGGCGCTGCGGATAGTCGGCCTCGGCGAACTTGGCCAGCATGGGCTTTCCGTACCAGTGGGACTGGACGTAGCCCTCGGAAACCATGCTCTTGCGGTAACCGATGCGGTAGAAGACCGAGTTCATCTGGGACTGGAGATCGTCCGCCGTGCCTTGCAGGCTGGACACCTTCTGGTTCAGCGCTTCGCGCTCCGCCTGAAGCATGTTGACGTCCTGCGTGAGTTGGTCGCGCCTGGTGGTCAGGTCGGCCACTTCCTGGTTCAAGGCGGCCTTGTCGCGTGCCAGGCCGTCGCGCTCGGTGATGGCCGTGTTCTTCTCGTTAATGAGGGTCTGCTTGGCGTGCTGGATGACCCCGTAGGGGCTCACCCCGGCTTCTCCCTGGGTCACGAAGGTCCCGTATACACCGTCCTTGTAAAAGTTCCAGACCTTGAATCCGGGCACCAGCTCGTCCATCAGGTTCACTTGCTGGACCAGCTTCTTCGCGGCGTTCGTGTCGAGGCCCTTATCTTTGGTCAGGTAGGACATGGCGATGTCAAGGTGACGCTGGCCTCGCGTGACTTCCACGGGAGAGGGGAGGGCCCGCTCGAGGTCCTGCACCTTCACCTGCATGTCTTCGATGGCCTTCTGCTTGTTGAGGATATCGGCCAGAAGGTCATTGTAGCCCACGCCCTGCTCGTTCTTGAGCCGCTGCTCGAGGATTTTGGTCTGTTCGGGCGTGAGGCCCTGGCCCACCAGGGTGCCCACATCCTGTCCGCCGCTGCGGACGTAGGTGGCCAGGAGCGTGTTCATCTCCTGCTGACGCGTATCCATCTCCTTCTCCAGTTTGGAGATCTGCTGGGCCGTCTCCATCTGGGATTTGACGGTGCCTCCGCCCTTTTGCCCGCACGCGGCAAGCAGGGACAACAGAGACAATGTGCCGACGGCGAGGATCGCGGCGGCGAAGGTTGTAGTGGATCTCTTCATGGTCGGCCTCCTAATGGGCTCCGGAGATTCTGCCATCCCCGGCAGCTTTCCCAAAGCAAACCAGAGGCCAGCCGGACAATACGGTCGTAACCACATGATATATAAAGTCTAAGCTACCGAATGCAGCCTGTCGCCCGGGGCGCGCCACGGGGTTTTAGGCAGGGAAAAGTTCCCCGATTCCCCGCCCAGTCCCAACCCGTCCGGCCTTCGGGTCCTGTCCCGGAGTGTTATATTGAACTGAAGATGCGCGCGCCGGACATTCGTAGAGGGATCCGTGGCGCGTCAGCGACGAGGAGAGGCCAAACATGGGGCGTCGCCGAAGGGTGCTGGTGGTGGAGGACGAACCCGCCATGCGGGAGGTGCTCCGCATGCGCATCGAACCATGGGGCTTCGAGGTCGCGGTGGCGGGCACAGGGGGAGAGGCAAGGGCGGCGTGCGAGGCCCATCCGCCGGACGTGGTGATCTGCGACGTGGTCCTGCCTGACGGTTCGGGTCTAGACCTTCTCCCCGCCCTGCGAGGACCGCAGGGACTCCGACCCGTGGTGATGATCACGGCTCACGGCACCATCGACGCGGCGGTGGAGGCCCTCAAACGGGGTGCCGCGGATTTCCTCACCAAGCCTCTGGATTACCCCAAATTGCGCGCCGTTCTCGACGAAATCCTCGCGGAGGAGGATCAGCGGGGTTCCCTCCGAAAACTGCAGGAGGAGTTGGACGGAGATTCCGGGCTGGGCCCCCTCGTGGGCACCGGCAAGCCCATGCGAGACCTCTTCCGCATGATCCGGGTGCTGGGGGGCAACGAGGCGTCCACCCTCATCACGGGAGAGAGCGGAACGGGGAAGGAACTGGTGGCGCGGGCCATCCACGACCTGAGCGCCCGCGCTTCAGGGCCCTTCGTAGCCGTGAACGCAGCGGCCATCCCGGAGGGCCTCCTGGAAAGCGAGCTCTTCGGCAACGAGAAGGGGGCCTTCACAGGTGCCGTGGCCGCCAGGGCAGGGTGCTTCGAGCTGGCCCACGGCGGAACCCTCTTTCTCGACGAGATCGCCGAGATGCCTTTGTCGCTGCAGCCGAAGATCCTCAGGGCCATCGAGTCGGGGCGCGTGAGGCGGCTCGGGGCGGTCCGCGAGTCGGTCTTCAACGCCCGCCTGCTGGCGGCCACCAACCTGGCGCCCGAGGAGGCCCTGAAGGAGGGCCGGCTGCGCCCGGACCTCTATTACCGGTTGAACGTTTTCACGCTGGTATTGCCTCCCCTCCGCGACCGCATCGAGGACCTCCCGCTCCTGGCCCAGCATTTCGTGGCCCAGTTCAACCTCAAGCACGGCACCGGCGTGGAGGGTCTGCGGCCCGAGGCCCGGGACCTGCTGCAGGGCTACGATTGGCCCGGAAACGTGCGGGAGTTGCGGAATGTGATGGAGCGCGCCGTCATCCTCGCCCGCCAAGGGTGGATCGAACCGAGCCACCTGCCTCCCTACCTGAGGAGGCCGGGCGGAAGCGCGGGGTTGCTCCTGCGCCCGGGCCTGACCATGGCCGAAGCAGAACGGGTCGTGGCGCTGGCGGCCTTGAAGGCGTCCGGGAACAACAAGGCCGAAGCGGCCAGGCGGCTGGGTATCGATGTGAAGACCCTCCGGAGCAAGCTCAAAGCAGATGGCGAGGATCCAGGAAAATGACCGTCGCGACTCGGCTGTCCGCGGGAACGGGCCTGGTGATCCTGCTCCTCCTGGGCGCTCTGGCGTACCAGATGGCGCAGGTCCGGCGCCTGGCGGACATCGGTCGGGATTTGGCCCGCACGGGTCTCCAGGCCTCGGTCCTGGCCCAGGAACAGCTCGACGATTTGGGGGAGCTGGAGCAGGCGGCTCGGAAGGCCTTCGTGACACGCGACGCGGACTACGCGCGGGCGGTGGCCCGCCTCACGGCCGGAGCGGAGAAGCGTCAGTCCGAACTCGAGGCGCTCCTGGTGGATCCCGGCGCGCTCCACCAGGCCGCGCTGCTGGCGGACCTGCTGGGACCACTGTCGGAGGAGGCCCAGGGATTGCTCGCTTCCGTGAACGAGGAAGTGTATCTGAGCCACGTGGAGAAGGCTCGGTCCCAGGCCGCACTTGTGGTGGCGGCGGCGAGGCGGGCCATGGGCCTGAAGGCTCAGAGCGCCGGCAGGGCCGCCGACCGGGCCCAGCGCTTGTCGCTCCTGGCGGCGCTTGCGGCCGTGGCGGTGAGCCTGGCCATCCTGATCCTAACCGCCAGGTCCATCCAGCGGCCCTTGACGCACTTGGCGGCGGCCACGAGGGCCGTGGCCCAGGGGCGGTTCGACCAGCGGCTGGACGCATCCGGCGGAGACGAATTCGCTAGGGTGGCGGAGGATTTCAACGTCATGGCGGGACGCTTGGGCGACCTGGACCGGATGAAGAAGGACATCCTCTCCCACGTCTCCCACGAGCTCAAGGCCCCCCTGGCGGGCATACACGAGACTACCGAACTCCTCCTGGAAGAACTGTCCGGGCCGCTGAGCGCGGAGCAGCGTCGCCTGCTGGAGCTGAATCGGGAAAGCGCCGCCCGCCTGCGCGAGATGATCGTGAAGATGCTGGACCTGGCCCGGCTGGACGCAGGGGCGGCGCATGCGGAGTTGCGGCCTACGGACCTGGTTCCCGTGGTGGAGAGCGCGGCACGAGGGTTGGCCCCGCTGGCGAGCGAGAGGGGAGTAACCCTAGCGCTCCACATGCCTCCCGGGCCGCTCCTCGTGGAAGGGGACGCAGACGGCCTGTTCCGCGTGGCGAACAACCTCCTAGAAAACGCGCTGAAATTCTCGCCGGCAGGGGGCCTCGTGGAAGTGACCGGGAGGCGCCTCCGGGAGCTCCCCCACGGCGTCCCGGCCTGGGCCATGGGCGGGCAAGGCCTGACGGCCGGGTCCAGCCTCGTGGTGCTCGATGTGGCCGACAGGGGTCCTGGAATCCCCGAGAGCGAGAAAGTCCTCATTTTCGAGCGGTTCCATCAGATCAAGGGAGTCTCCCGGCTCTCCGCGGGCGGCGTGGGCCTGGGGTTGGCCATTTGCAGGGAGATCGTGGTGTCGCACGGCGGCGCGCTGTGGCCCGAGGACCGGCCCGGCGGAGGAAGTGTATTCTCTGTGGCATTGCGGGCTGCGGATCGGACCGAGGAGGACGCATGAGGCGTTTCCCCGGCGGTGCAAGGGTCCTGGCGCTTTCTGGCCCTGGGGCCATTCTGGCCCTAGCCCTCACGGTCGCGTGCTCGCCTGCGTTCCAGAAAGCGGATTCGCTCTTTCAGGCGGGGGACTTGGGAAAGGCCGCGCCGGCCTACGAGGCGGCCCTCGCCAGCGTTCCCAGCGGCGCCGCATCCGCGCGGTCGCTCTACAGGCTCGGGACTGCCAGGGCCACGCCGGGGAGCGACGCCTTCGATCCGGCGAAGGCTCGCCAGGCCTTCGATCTCCTGGTCAAGACCTATCCCGGTAGCGACTACGCCGTGCGCGCGTCGCTGATCCTGGCGCTCCTGGATCAGCTCGACGCGGCGGATGCCCGATACCAGGCCCTCGCAAAGGAGCTGAACCAGGCCAAGGAAAGCCTGGAGGCCGGCGGAAATCAATCGGCCGCCCTGAGGGCAGAACTGGACCGTCAGAGTGCCGCCGCGACGCAGCTCAAAGGAAAGACGGCCGAGCAGGCG
>Ga0315268_10009644_pt1 | contig 10006 bp, 8 predicted proteins | sample C1_top_MG_FD_204535 | JGI IMG/M metagenome (GOLD analysis project Ga0315268, IMG submission 204535) | Sediment microbial communities from Yellowstone Lake, YNP, Wyoming, USA - C1_top | ecosystem: Environmental > Aquatic > Freshwater > Lake > Sediment | place: USA: Wyoming | collected 2017-08-01 | reverse complement strand
CGACCAGGCCGGGCTCGTCGCCCGCCTCGGAAAAGGGCCGCACCGACCTCTGCCAGGTCTGGAGCTGCTCCTCTTCCTTCTCCCGGAGCAGGGCCCCGGCCGTCTTCATCCGCTGGAACTCGAGCAGCCGGTCCATCAACGGCCGGCGCGGGTCCTCGCCCTCCTCCAGCGGTTCGGACCGGGGCAGCAGGAGCTGGGACTTGATGGAAATCAACAGGGCGGCCATGAGCAGGAACTCGGCCTCCCGGTCGAGGTTGATCTGCTCCTTGCGGCCCAGGTAGACCAGGTATTCGCGGGTGATGGCCGCGATGGGGATGTCGGTGATGTCGATTTTTTTCTTGCGGATGAGAAAAATCAGGAGGTCCATGGGGCCTTCGAAGACTTCGAGCTTGATTTGGTAGCTGTCATTCTCGGCGGGGGAGGGCTGGGCTTGTTCCATGGGATCAGAAGCCCAGGCTGGCCCGGACCTCGGCCATGGTCTTTTGGGCGGCCTGGCGGGCCCGGGCCGCTCCCTCGGCCAGTATCTTCCACACGGCCTGGGGGTTTTTTTCGTATTGAGCGCGTATCTCCTGGGTGGGGAGGAGGAAGGCCAGCAGGGCGTCGATGGCCACCTTTTTGCATTCCAGGCAGCCGATGCCGGCCGAGCGGCAGCCGCGGGCCAGTTCTTCCTGCTTGTCCTTGGCCACAAAAGCCCGGTGGAGGGTGAAGGCCGGACAGTCATTGGGCTCGCCCGCGTCAGAGCGGCGTTTGCGCCGGGTGTCGGTGACCATAGTTGAGATCTTTTCCCGGATGACGGCCGGGGGATCCTTAAGATAGACGGCGTTGCCGAAGGACTTGCTCATTTTCCGGCCGTCTGTGCCGGCCAGCCGGGGCACATCGGTCAGGAGCGTCTGGGGCTCGGGGAACACGGGGGCGATGAGCCGGTTGAAGCGCCGGACGACCTCGCGGGCCAGCTCCAGGTGGGCTTCCTGGTCCTCGCCCACTGGAACCACGTCGGCCTTATAAAGAATGATGTCCGCCGTCTGGAGTACGGGGTAGCCCAGGAAGCCATAGGTGTTAAGGTCCTTGTCGGCCAGCTCCAACTGCATTTCCTTGTAGGTCGGCACCCGCTCCAGCCAGGGCAGGGGGATGAACATAGACAGGATGAGGTGGAGCTCGGCGTGTTCTTGGACGTCGGATTGGGCGAACAGGACGCATTTGGCCGGGTCCAGGCCCAGGCTCAGCAGGTCCACGGCCACCTCCCAGATGTTGTCCCGGATGCTGCCGGCGTTGGCGTATTCCGAGCTCAGGGCGTGCCAGCCGACGATGGAGTAGAAGCAGCGGTAGTCATCCTGCAGACGCAGCCAATTGCGAAAAGCGCCCACGTAGTTTCCCAGGTGCGCCGGGCCGGTGGGCCGCACTCCGCTGAAGATGATTTTTTTAGCGGGCGGGGCGGGGGGGCTCATGGCTAGAGGAAAATGAGTCGGAAGATGACATAGAGAATGGGACGGATGATGATGTCCAGGACCCCTAGGTAGATGAGGCCCATGACCAGCAGGAAGCCGTAAGGCCTGATTCGCTCATAGGAGGCGGCCGCGGAGGGGGACAGGAGACCGGCCAGTACCCCGCTGCCGTCCAGGGGGGGAACGGGGATCAGGTTGAAGACGGCCAGGTAAGTGTTGACCAGCACACCGAAGAAAAGGATCAAGGTCAGGCCGTTGAGCAGGCTGAACCCGGCGGCCTGCACCGGCCAGGTGCGCATGATCAGGAAGGCATACACGTTGTCCAGGAAGACCCTGACGCCGGGGCTGAATGTTTTGAGGAGCATGATCAAGCCCAGGCTCACCACGGCGGTCAGCAGGTTCGAGGTCGGTCCAGCGGCCGAGACCCACAGCGTGTCCCGGCGCGGGTTCTTGAAGTTGAAGGGGTTGACCGGTACGGGCTTGGCCCAGCCGAAGGCCGGAGCGCGGAGCAGGACGAGCAGCAGGGGGAAGAGGACCGTGCCGAACAGGTCGATGTGGACGATGGGGTTGAGCGACACGCGGCCCAAACTGAAGGCCGTCAGGTCGCCCTTCTTCATGGCCGCCCAGCCGTGGGCCGCCTCATGGATGGTGATGGCGAATAGGAGCACGAAGAGCTGGATGGCGGTGAAGAGGATGTTCATGTTGTCACAAACCGAGTGTATTTATAGCATAGCGGCGCGGGGGAATAAAGGGAAACGAGCATAAAAAAGGGCCCCTGGCCTCGGGAAGCGAGGGACCCTGCTCGATCTAAATCGGTACGGCCGGCCGAAGCGGCCCTCAGCCCTTCAGGATTTTTTCCACCTCGTCCTTGTCCACGTCCAGGATGTAGGGGATGCCCGAGATGTCCGAGGCCTCTTTGGTCAGGGAGGCGATGTCGTCGCGGGTGATGTGCTCCAGCCCGAACTTGCGGTTGCCGGCCATGAGCTGGCGCAGCCCCTGGCTCAGCCGGGAGAAGTAGGTGTAAACGCCGATGGCCCCGGTCGGGATCTTGGCGAACCGGTCGCCGTATTTGCGTTTGAGTTCGGGGGCCGTGACGAAAATTTCTTCGATGGAATAGCCGAACCTCTCGACATAGACCGGGATCTGGCTTTCCGTGATCCGCCGGCCGATGGTCTTGCCCACCATGGCCGAGGCCAGCGGCCCGCGGGCCATGCCCACGGCCTTGACGTAGGGCGCGCCCAGGGCCAAGGCTTTGAAAATCTGGTCTTCGAAGGTGATGCCCCCGCCAAAAACGGTGTCGGGCACATATTCGCCCCGCTTGGCCAGCTTGTTGAGGTATTGCTGGGTGAGCGACCAGATCTCGACCGAGGGGATGCCCCACTCGTTCATCATCCGCCAGGGGCTCATGCCCGTGCCGCCGCCGGCGCCGTCAACGGTCAGCATGTCGATCTTGGCCTTGGAGGAGAACTTAACGGCCCGGGCCAGGTCGGCCGGCCGGTAGGCGCCCGTCTTGAGGAAGACGTATTTGGCCCCGGCCGCCCGGAGCTCCTCGACCCGCTTCATGAACCCCTCCTCCTCGACCATGCCCAGCCGGGAGTGACGCTCGAACTCCTTGAAGCTGCCCTTCTCAAAGGCCTTGATGACGCTGGGGTCCTCGGGGTCGGGCAGGACGATGTATCCGCGCCGGCGCAGCTCCTGGGCCTTGGGCAGGCTCTTGATCTTGACCTCGCCGCCGATGTCCTTGGCCCCCTGCCCCCATTTGAGCTCGACGGCCTTGATCCCCAGCTTTTCGATGGCGTATTCCTGGACGCCCAACCGGGTGTCCTCCACGTTGGCCTGGACGACGACCGCGCCGTAGCCGTCCTGCCAATCCTGGAAGCTCTTGACCCGCATCTCCATGTCGGGCGAGCGGAGCACCCGGCCGTTCTTGATCTCGGACCCATCATCCATGGCACAGACATTCTCACCCACGGTCAGGATGACGCCGGAGATGGCCGCCCCGATGCCCAGCCCTTCCCAGTTCTGCTTGGCCACGTTGGTCGAGCCCATACCCCCCAGGACGAAGGGCAGCTTGAGCTTGATGGACTTGTCCCGGCCGATAACCGTTTCGACCTTGACTTTCTCGAAGGTGGCCACGTCGGAGTCGGCGGCGCAGCCGTGGGCCCCCACGGCCGTGCCCATGATGCTGAAATGGGACAGGTCGAAGGGATATTCCTTCTCCGAGGCGGCGGTGATCAGGCCGAAGGGCTGAGGGTAGAGGACCTCCGCGCCCCGGTACGCGGACTTGCCGATTTCGCACATGCCGATGCAGCCGTCCACGCAGGTGACGCACATCCCGCTGAAGGGGCTGATCGAGCCTTCCGTTCTGTTCTTGGTCAGGGTCGCTGCGCTGCGATTGAGTTTCGTATAAGACATGATGGCCTCCTTATAGTTGGTCTCGGTATATGGTCAAATCCATGATGATTGACGGGTTCTTCCGGCCCTACTTGCCCTGCTCCTGGCCGGGCTGGACGCAGGTGCCGCAGCGGCCGGCGTCGTACATCCAGCAGCGGAGCTCGTCATATTGTTCCAGACAGGTGGGCTCCATGGTCAGGCAGGCGTTGCACAGGGCCGTGTCGGCCTGGGGCCCCTGGCAGCGGAGCTGGCAGGCGGGGCAGATGTAGATGCAGCCTCCGCACAGCCGGCATTCCTCGGAGCGAATGTTGAAGGGCGTAGTGACCTTTTTCTTGAAGCCGCGGTTCTGGAAACCGATGGCCCGGCCGTCCATCTGTTCGGCGCACATCCTCACGCACAGCCCGCACAGGATGCATTCGTCGTTGCGCGGCTTGAACCTCTGGCGGGTTACCCCGTACTTGGAGGCCAGGTCCTGGAGGACCTTGGAGAAAGGCGCCGTGGACAGCATCAGTTCGATCATTATCCGCCGGGCTTCGACTACCCGCCGGGTGTCCGACCTGACGATGAGGCCGGGCTCGACCCGGTAGGTACAGGAGGATATGAGCTTGGTCCGGGGCGCCTCCCCGATCTCGACCAGGCACAAGCGGCAGCCGCCGAAGGGGCTTAAGCCTTCATGATAACAAAGAGTGGGGATGGCCAGGCCGTAGAACTTGGTCGCCTCGAGGACCGTCCAATGTTCCTCCACCTGGACCTCGACACCGTTAAGAATGATGGTGATCATGTGTTTTTCCCCGTGGCCTTCTTGCCGTCTTCCGTTTCCAGGTCGCAGCGCAGGCAGCGCTTGGCTTCCTGGACGGCGACCTCTCGGCTGAAACCGAGCTCCACCTCGTCGTGCAGGATTTTTCTCTTGGCCGGCGGGAGATGGGGCATGGCCGGCCTTTTGGCCTTTTCAATTTCTTCCTCTTTAAGCATCACCGGGGCGACATAGCGCGAGGGCCGGACGAGGTTATGAGCTCTGGACAGGGGACGGTTTTCCAGGTAATCCTCGACCGATTGCGCCGCTATTTTCCCGGCGGCGAGGGCCTCTACCACGCTCGACGGCCCGGAGACGACGTCGCCGCCGGCGAAGACGCCCGGCCGGGTGGTGGCCATGGTGGCCGGGTCGACGATGATCGTCCCCCACTCGGGCGACAAGCTCAGACCGTCGCTGTCTCTCAGGTAGGGTGTGTAGGCCCGTTCGCTCAAGGCCAGGATGAGGGTCTCGGCCGGGACCTGGAATTCGGAGCCGGGGATGGGGACAGGCTTGGGCCGTCCGCTAGAGTCCATCTCCCCCAGCTTCATCCGTTGGCATTCCACGCCCATGACCCTGCCGTCCTTGGTCCGGACCTGGACGGGCGCCGTCAAAAACTCGATTTTGACGCCTTCCTGGAGGGCCGCCTCGATTTCTTCCGGATAGGCCGGCATCTCTTTGCGGGTGCGGCGGTAAAGGATGGTGACTTTCTTGACGTTCTTGTCCCGGAGGGCCACTCGGGCGGCGTCGACCGCCGAATTTCCGCCGCCGATGATGGCCACCCGTCCTTTCATTTCGGGCGGACGGCCCAGATGGACATCCTTTAAATATTCCAGGGCTTGCAGAACTCCTTCCGCCTCCTCGCCCGGTATCCCGATTTCGAGCGGCTTGTGAGCGCCGGTGGCGATGAAGACCGCCTTGTAGCCCTGGCAGAACAGGTCGTCCAGGGTGAAGTCCTTGCCCAGGGCCATATTGGTCCTGATGGCCACTCCGGATTTGATGATGTATTCGATGTCTTCGTTGAGAATATTCTTGGGCAGGCGGTGGCTGGGGATGGTGACCGCCAGCATGCCGCCCGGGACCGGAAGGGCCTCGAAGATCTTGACGGCATACCCCTTTTTAGCCAGGAAATATCCGGCGGTCAGACCGGCCGGGCCGGCGCCGACGATGGCCACCTTTTGCGACTTGGTCACGGGGAACTTGGAGGGAACGTCCAGCCCCTTGCCCTTGGCCCAGTCCATCACGTATCTCTTCAGGCCCCGGATGGCGATGGGCTCCCCCATTTCGCCCGCCAGGCAGGCGCCCTCGCAGGCCCGGCTGCAAACCCGGCCGCAGACCGAGGGCAGGGGGTTGTCCTGACGGATGACCTGGTAGGCCTCCTCAAACTTTTTCTGGGCGACCAAGGCGATGTAGGTCGAGGCCTCCTGGCTGATGGGGCAGATGTAATGGCAGGGCGAGGAGACGATCTCTTTGCAGACCATGGCCGGGCATCTTTTTTCGACAACGTGCTTCTCGTATTCGGCCCGGAAGTATTTCAGCGTGGACAGCACCGGGTTGGCGGCCGTTTGTCCCAGGCCGCACATAGAAGCGTCCTTGACCGCCCCGGCCAGCTCCTCCAGGTCGGCGATATCGGCCAGGGCCGCCGTTCCGTCGGAAATTTTTTTGAGGATCTCCCACATCCGCTGGGTGCCTTCCCGGCAGGAGACACATTTGCCGCATGATTCGTCGCGGAGAAAATTCAGGAAGTATTTGGCCACGTCCACCATGCAGGTCTTTTCGTCCATGACGATCATGCCGCCCGAACCCATCATGGCCCCGGCCCCGGTCAAGCTTTCATAATCGATGGGCAGGTCCAGGAGCGCCGGCGGGATGCAGCCGCCCGACGGGCCGCCGATCTGGACGGCCTTGAATTTCTTGTTGTTGGGGATACCGCCGCCGATGCCGTAGACAATGTCCCGGAGACGGATCCCCATGGGGACTTCCACCAGTCCGGTGTTGTTGATCTTGCCCACCAGGGAAAAGATTTTTGTGCCTTTGCTTTTTTCGGTGCCCAGGCCGGCAAACCATTCCGCGCCGCGCCGGATGATGTTGGGCACGGTGGCAAAGGTCTCCACGTTGTTGATCGTCGTCGGTTTTCCCCACAGGCCGCTCTGGGCGGGAAAGGGCGGTCTTTGCCGGGGGGTGGCGATCCGGCCTTCCACGGAGGCAATCAGGGCGGTCTCTTCTCCGGAAACGAAGGCGCCCGCCCCTTGGACAATCTCGATATCGAACGGAAACCCGGTCCCCAGGATGTCCGTCCCCAGAAGGCCCCGGTCCTGGGCTTGCTGGATGGCGATGCCGATGCGTTTCAGGGCCAGGGGATATTCATGCCGGATATAGATGAACCCCTTCTCCGCGCCGATGGCCTTGGCCCCGATGATCATGCCCTCCAGGACGGCGTGGGGGTCGGCCTCCAGCACCGAGCGGTCCATGAACGCTCCCGGGTCTCCCTCATCACCGTTGCAGATCAGATACTTGGGCGAACCCTTGGCTTGGCGGCAAGCCTCCCATTTTTTTCCCGTAGCAAAGCCCGCCCCGCCCCGGCCCCGCAGGCCGGAAGCCGTGATCGTGGCGATGATCTCCTCGGGCTTCATTTCGGTCAGGGCCTTGGCCAGGGCCTCATAGCCGTCGAAGGCGATGTACTCCTCCACCTTCTCCGGGTCGATCCGGCCGCGATTGCGAAGGACGATGAGCCGCTGGTGTTTGAAGAACTCGATGTCCTTCATCTTGGGGACCGGCTCATCCTGGGCGGGGGGAATGTACATCAATTTCTTGACGGGCCTGCCTTTCAAGAGGTGCTCTTCGACCAGGAAGGGGACGTCTTCGACCTTGAGCTGCTGATAGAAGACCCCCTCGGGGTGGACCATCAGGATGGGGCCCCTTTCACAGAACCCGTTGCAGCCGGTGGCGATGACCAGGACCTCGTCCTCGAGCTTTCGTTTCTTGATCTCCTTTTCCAGAGCTTCCTTGATCTTGAAGGATCCGCAGGAAACACATCCCGTGCCGGCACAAACGAGCAGATGGGTTCGATATTGTTTCAAGGGTTCCTCTCAGTAAAGGGTTTCGCTCCCGATCGCCAGGGCGTATTCGGCCAACAGGCGCCCGCCCTGGACATGCTCGGTAAGGATTTTACGGATCTTTTGGGGGGTGAGGTCGATGTATTTGACCGGCGGTTGGCCCTTGAGCTCGACGGTGGCCATGGGCTCGCGACTGCAGAGCCCGGCGCAGCCGGAGGTGGTGACGATCACGTCCTTGATTTTCTTTTTTTGCATCTCGTCCAGGAGGGCCTCCATGATCTGACGAGCGCCCGCCGCGATTCCACAGGTGCCCATATGGACGGTCACTTTGGCCCGACCTTGGCTTTCCCGAATGGTCAGCATGGCCTTCGTTTCATCCCGGATTTTCGCCAAATCCTGAATACGGAGTTTCTTCTTCTCAGTCATTAGAGTTCCCTTCCTTGACCCATGTTTTCTGACCTTCTTCTGGCCGACGGTAACAGCCCCTGGATGGCATCCGGTCAGGAAGCCAGAGGCCTAGAGGACTTCGCCCTCTTGGGCGTCTTGGCCGTCGGCCGGCCGGGTTTCTGGTACTTTTTGAGGATCTCTCCGACTTTGCCCATGGTCGTGTGGCCGTGGTAATCTCCGCTGACCTGAACGACTGGTCCGATGGCACAGCAACCCAGGCAGGCGACAGTTTCTAGGGTGAATTGGTTGTCCGGCGTTGTCTTGCCGGCCTCAACCTTCAGCCTTCGTTCGAATTCTTCCAGGACCCGGTGTCCGCCGCGGACATGACAGGCCGTCCCCAGGCAGACCAAGGCCAGATGCTTGCCGCGCGGCGTTAGGCTAAAAGCGCGGTAGAACGTGGCCACATCCAGGATTTCGACGAGGGACATGTCCAGGGTGCCGGCCACATAGCGGAGAGACTCCGGAGGGAGATAGTTGTATTCCGCCTGAATGTCAAGAAGAATGGCGATCAGGTTTTTCTTCAGGCCCTGGTGCTTATCGATGATGGACAGGATTTTTTCTTTATGAACTTTCAATAGGAATCCTCCGTCATCTGTAACATTGCGGCCGATAAAATTGAGGATGATTTATAACAAATCAAATTTGTTCTTGTCAAGCAACCCTTGGGGCCGGCTCCCGGACAAGCCGGAAGGAAGGGGGGACATATCAGGTTCGGCCGATCTTCTTCAGGCCAGCCTGCAATTTTTTCTGGACAGCGGCGATAAGCTCCGGGTCCAGCCCCGAGACGGCAGCGGAGCCCGGGACCTGGGTGCGGCTGGCGAAGCGGAAGACCCGGCCCTTCCGCCGATGACAGTACCGGAAGTCGACGCCGGGGTGGCCCAAGACCAAGGCCATCAGCGTGGCTGCCATCTTGGTCAAAGGAGGTCGGTCAATGTGCCGAAGACGGAAACGGGCCGTGACCGTCGTCCCCCTCCGGGGGGCCGAGGCCAAGGACAGTCCTCCGCCGCAATGCTCAGCCGTCTGGGCCAGAAGGGGGAGCCCCAAGCCGGTCCGCTTTCCCTTGGTGCTATAAAACGGGTCGAGGGCCCGGCCCAAAGTTGCCGGGGACATTCCCGGCCCGTTGTCTGAAACACGGAGGATGAGGAGGTTGCGTTTTTCGTCCTCGTCGAGGGTCACCTGGATTCGTGTCGCCCCGGCGGCCAGGGCATTCTCGGCGATGTCGAGAATATGGAGGGACAGGTCCTCCATCATGGCCCGTAAATCCTCCTCCCCTCCCGCTCCTGGAGGGCCAAACGGACCTCTTCGACGAGCGGGGCCTGGAGGCAAAAGTCGGTTGTTGTCCGGCCGATCTCCTCGGGCCGGTGGGCATCGGAAAACCGGACAAGGGGGAAATGGGCATAGGGTTTGAACCGCGTCCGAGCTCGGGAGAGGGTCAACAGGGGAGAGACTTCCAGCGCGTCGAATTTGAGGCCGGGCGGGATGAACCCCAGCTGGGAGATGATGCTGAAAGCCTCCCGGTCGATATGCGAAGCGATGGCCAGTCCTCCGTTCCGACGGATGAGGGTGATGACCTCTTGGACGCTCAGCGCCAGGGCGCCGAGGAGGAAACGCGGGCTAAAACCGACCACTTCGTCGTCTCGGTTGACGATCACTTGGTCCCGCATAAACGAGGGGGCCCCTGGCACCCCGGGAAGCTTCCGAAAGACCTCATCCTGGACGGGACGAATATCGTCCAAGCTGTTGAACAGGCCGAGAATATGAACTTCTTCCCCGGAGGTCAGCTCCATGCCGGGCAGGACCGTCAGCCCCGTATGCTCTGCGGCTTGGATTGTGGCCGCGGCGTTTTCTGCGGTGTTATGATCGGTCAGGGCGATGAT
>Ga0315268_10009643_pt1 | contig 10006 bp, 7 predicted proteins | sample C1_top_MG_FD_204535 | JGI IMG/M metagenome (GOLD analysis project Ga0315268, IMG submission 204535) | Sediment microbial communities from Yellowstone Lake, YNP, Wyoming, USA - C1_top | ecosystem: Environmental > Aquatic > Freshwater > Lake > Sediment | place: USA: Wyoming | collected 2017-08-01 | reverse complement strand
GGTGCTTGTCGTCATAGGCCCCGATGACCTGCTCGGGCGTGAGGTAGTCAGCGTTCGGGCCGATATCCCGGTCGGCGGAGAGCCCGCCGAAGCTGCAATCGAGCCGGTTATTGATGACGATCGCGGGCTGGGCGGAGCGGACCAGGCGATAGGTCGCCTCTTGGTCCCAGGGGATGGTGCCGCCGTCCCAATCGAACCAGAGGAGGTCGATCCGACCGAAGCGCGTCAGGAGCTCGCGGACCTGTCCCTGCATGCGCTTCACGTAAGCCGGGTTGCTCTCGGTCCGGCAGTCCGGGTCGCGCCAGTCCATCGGCGAGTAATACCAGCCGATGCGCAGCCCGGCCTTGCGGACGGCCCCGGCCAGCTCGCCGCAGACGTCGCGCCGGAACGGCGTTCGCCCGATATGGTAATCGATCGTATCCGTCGGCCAGAGGCAGAACCCGTCGCAGTGCTTCGCCGTCAGGACGACGTAGCGCATCCCGGCGTCCTTGGCCACGGCGGCCCACCGGTCCGCGTCGAAGAGGACCGGGTTGAACGACCGGTAGAGGTTATCGTAGACCTCGACCGGGATCTCGCCTTTGTTCGGGCATAACGGGTTGGAATTGGCCCGCGACCAGCTGATTTCCGTCCCCTTGAGGCTGACCGGGCCCCAGTGGATGAAGAGCCCGAAGCGGGCTTCGCGCCACCACGCGAGACGCCCAGCGTCCGCCGCGGGCGATATCTGCGGGCCGGCCTCGGCGTTCCTGCCGAGTACGACCAAGGCCGAGGCGCAAACGGCCAGCCCGGCCAGAAAGAACGAAGCCCATCGTCTCATTTTCATCGCGGCCGATTCCTTTCCATACCGAGAATGCGGGGATCCCCTCCCGCGACTCCAGCGGGCGTCTCCCCTCTCATCTCGGTTCGAATGTTATCTCCGGTTCCCGGCCGAAGTCAACGGAGTCCATTCCTTCCGCATCCCCTTCTTCCGCCATCCGGCGGGAAGAACCCCTTCCCGGGCCTTCGGGCGGTCCCCGGCGCTCCCCCCCTTTATAATTCGCTTCCCAATGCCGCCGGTTTTGGTGTAAAAACTGCCTCTGGGAGGCGCGATGAGCGAACGGCCGGCCTACAACACGCGCTACTTGTGGATGACGACCCTGGTCTCGGCCATGGGCGGGCTCCTCTTCGGCTACGATTGGGTGGTCATCGGCGGGGCCAAGCCGTTCTACGAGAAGTACTTCAACCTGACCACTCCCTCCGCGATCGGCTGGGCCATGTCGTGCGCCCTGGTCGGCTGTCTCGTCGGTTCGCTCGTCTCGGGCGGCCTCAGCGACCGCTACGGGCGGAAGAAGCTCCTCATCCTAGCCGGGTTCCTGTTCACGGTCACGGGCCTCCTGACCGGCCTGGCCCCAACCTTTGCTTTCTTCGTCGTCAACCGGCTGCTCGGCGGGGTGGCCATCGGCCTGGCCTCGAACCTCTCCCCCATGTATATCGCCGAGATCTCGCCGGCCGAGGTCCGCGGCAAGTTCGTCTCGGTCAACCAGCTGACCATCGTCTTCGGCGTCCTGGGGGCCCAGCTGGCCAACTGGCTCATCGCCCGGCCAGTGCCCGCCGGGGCTTCGGCGGCCGAGATGCTGAGTTCCTGGAACAGTCAGGTCGGCTGGCGCTGGATGTTCGCCGCCGAGGCCGTGCCCGCCTTCCTCTTCTTCGTCCTGATGTTCACGGTCCCGGAGAGCCCGCGCTGGCTGGTCAAGAACGGCCGGGGCCCCGAGGCCGAGCGGATCCTGGGCAAGGTCGGCGGCCCGGGCTTCGCCGGGAAGGCCATGGCCGAGATCCGGGCGACCCTGGCCGAGGCCGACATCCAGAAGGTCCGCTTCCGGGCCCTCCTCGAGCCCGGCATGACCAAGGTCCTGGTCATCGGCATCGTCCTGGCCGTCTACCAGCAGTGGTGCGGCATCAACGTCATCTTCTACTACGCCGAGGAGGTCTTCTCCCAGGCCGGCTACGGCGTCAGCGACATCCTCTTCAACATCGTCCTGACCGGGGCCGTGAACCTCGTCTTCACCCTGGTCGCCATCCGGCTCGTCGACCGGCTGGGCCGCAAGCCGCTGATGATGATCGGCTCGGCCGGGCTGGCGGCGGCCTTCGGCCTGATCGGCGCGAGCTACGCCTTCCACGGCAGGGGCGTCCATCTCCTGGTCCTGGTCGTCGTGGCCATGGCCCTCTATGCCCTGTCCCTGGCCCCCATCACCTGGGTCCTGCTCTCGGAGATCTTCCCGAACCGCATCCGCGGCGCGGCCATGTCCGTGTCCGTGTTCTCTCTCTGGACGGCCTGCCTCGTCCTGACCTACACCTTCCCCCACCTCAACAAGGGCCTCGGCCCGGCCGGGACGTTCTGGATCTACGCCGGGATCAGCGTCCTCGGGTTCCTCTTCATCAGGGCGCGCCTGACCGAGACGAAGGGCAAGACACTCGAGCGGATCGAGCACGAGCTCGTGGGCGAGAGGAAGGGGTAGGCGCCCAGCTGGAGCGCGCTTCTTCAAGGGCCCCGACCTGTGCTATAGTTGGAGCCCCGGAAATCCTGATTTCGTCGAACCAGAGCATGATGACCGACCCGGAACCCGGCCCCGCGCCCCCGAGGAGCCCATCCCTCCTCAAGCGGCTTACCGCATCCCTCCGCGGGCTTTATCGCGATGAATGGTTCCAATGGAAGGCAAGCTACAGGGCCCATTTCAAGGCCGCGGCCCGGGCCCTCGGCCTGGGGTTCGTCCTCGGCTTCGCCGTCTTCCTCATCTGGCCGGCCCAGGAAAAGAAGGCCTTGCTCCTTCTCCTGAAGGCCCTCAAGGACATCCCGCTCGGCGCCCCGCCCCTCGTCCTGGCCCTATCGATCTTCTATCACAACGCCTGGGCCTCGTTCCTCGCCGTAGCGGCCGGAATCATTCCGTTCCTCTGCCTGCCCATCCTAGACCCGTTCGTCAACGGCGCCGCCCTCGGGCTTCTCGCCTCGGTCTCCAAGCACCAGGGCTTCAACGTCCCCCTGCTCTTCCTGAAGAGCGTCGTTCCCCACGGCCTCTTCGAGCTCCCGGCCGTGCTCTACGCCGCGAGCGTCGGCATCCATCTGTCGGTGACGCTCGGGAAGGTCCTGCGGGCCAAGCTCCGGAAGCGGAGGGCGGACGGCTCGGCCGGGGCTCCTCCGCGAACCGACAGCGGGACTCCGTCCGGCGTCGAGCTCACGCGAGGGCCGGCGGAAGCGGGCCCGGGAGACATCCCCTCCGTGGCCGATGAGCTGGTTTCTGTCGCCCGCTCGTTCGTCCTCGTCGTCCTGCCGCTCCTCTTCGTCGCCGCCTTCATCGAGGCGTTCATTACACCGATCCTTAGCTGACAGATAGGGCTCGGTGCTGCTTCGCCAATGGAGACACGTACCTACATGTCCCCCCTTCTGCTGCTTCGCCGAGTCTCGACAGGGGCCGGGCGTTTCGGTTATCCTTGGGTGGGGAGGCGGCCATGAAGTTCTCGTTCGCCCACAACAACATCAACGTCATCGACCTCCAGAGGAGCCTGGGCTTTTACCAATCCGCCCTCGGCCTCAGCAAAATCCGCCTCCACCAGGCCAAGGACGGGAGCTTCACCCTGGCCTTCCTGGGCGACGGGACGACCCCCCACCGCCTCGAGCTGACCTGGCTCCGCGACCGGAAGGAGCCCTACGACCTCGGCGAGAACGAGGTCCACCTGGCCTTCACCGTGGACGATTTCGAAGCGGCCCTCCGGAAGCACAAGGAGATGGGCGTCGTCTGCTACGAGAACCCTGCCATGGGGATTTATTTCATCGAGGACCCGGACGGCTACTGGATCGAGATCCTGCCGGAAAAGAAGTAAACGACGTGAACGCCTCGGGCTGAAGGCTGAAAAGGGGGACACAAAGGTATATGTCCCCCTTTTTTCTACCGCAGGTACGTGTCCCCTCTTTTCTTATTTCACCGAGAATTTGTGGACGGTGACCGTCGCGTATCTTTTCCCCGGCTCGAGGATGGTCGAGGGGAAGTTCGGGTGGTTCGGCGAATCGGGGAAGTGCTGGGTCTCGAGGCAGAACCCGAAGTGCTTCTGATAGGCGACCCCGCCCTTGCCCTTGACCGTGCCGTCGAGGAAATTCCCCGAGTAGAGCTGGATCCCGGGCTGGTCCGTGAAGATCTCCAGGACCCGGCCGGATGACGGCTCGAGAACCCGCGCCGCCAGGGCCAACGCACCGCCGCCGGTCCTCAGCACGAAGTTGTGGTCGTAGCCGCCCTCGACCCGGGCGATGCGCTCGCCGATCGCGTGCGGCGCCGTGAAATCGAGCGGCGTGCCCCTGACGTCGGTGATCTCGCCGGTGGGGATGAGGTTCGCCGCCGAATCGACGGACGTGTACTTGTCCGCGGCGAGCTCGAGGACGTGGCCGAGGACATCGCCCTGGCCCTGCCCGGCCAGGTTCCAATAAGCGTGGTTGGTCAGGTTGACGGGCGTGGCCTTGTCCGTCACCGCCTCGTAAGCGATCTTGAGCTCGTCGGAGTCCGTCAGAGCGTAGACGACCGTGACCGCGAGGTTGCCGGGATAGCCTTCCTCCTGATCCTTGCTCATGTACGTGAGCTTGACCCCGACGGCGCCGTGCCCGTGGACGGGCTCGGCCTTCCAGACGACCTTGTCGAAACCCCTGAGCCCGCCGTGGAGGCTGTTGCCGTTGTTGTTCCGGGCCAGCATGTAAGTCACGCCGCCGAGGGTGAATCTCCCCAGGGCGATGCGGTTCGCGTACCGTCCGACGATGACGCCGAAGTAGGGATGGGTGCCGAGATATCCGGCCAGGCCGTCGAAGCCGAGGTTGACGTCGTCGAACCGGCCGTTCCGCTCGGGCAGGCGGAGCGACACGAGCGTCGCGCCGTAGGTCATGATCCGGGCCTCGATGCCCTTGCGGTTGGTCAGGGTGTAGATCTCGACGGGGGTGCCGTCGGGGAGCGTTCCGAACGGCGCGGATGTTAGGGACATGCTTGTCTCTCCTTTCACCGGGGCGGCGCCGGACGCGGCCGGCCCGTCCTTCCTGCAGGCGATGACGGCCGCGGAGAGGGCCGTGAAAATGAACACGATGACCGCTTTTCGGACCATGGGACCTCCTCGGGGCCGGGCGCCTCCGGCCGCGATCCGGCGGGAAGGCCGCCCCGTTCAGGCCCCTTAATATACCGGATGTCCTCCCGGCGACGCAAGGCGGCATCTTGACACCGGCGTCCCATCGAGACTATATGTCGAGCGAGAAGATATCGTCCTCAAGCCCCACAGGAAACCGAGGAGGTCGAAGCCATGGAGAACATCCCCACCAAGACCGCATCCCCCGCCGCGCCGGGCCGGCGCGAGTTCCTGAAGACATCCGAGGCCGGCGCCGGCTTCCTCTTGGCGAATTTCCGCCTGGCCGACCTCTACGCGGATGACCCGCAAGCCGGGACGCTGGCGCCGCCCGGCGGCTATGGCGCCCCCTTCGTCATGGAGAGCGCCCCGGGGCCCGAGACCGTCATCAACGGGAAGACATATCTCTATTTCGCGGGCACGGGCTACTACGCCCTTCACGGCCACCCCGAGGTCATCCGGGCCGGCCTCGACGCCTACAAGAAATACGGCACCCACAGCGGGACGACCCGCTCGGGCTTCGGCAATAACCCGGTGCTGCTCGAGGTCGAACGGAAGGTCGCGGAGTACTTCGGGACGGAGGACGCGGTCTACTTCGTCTCCGGTTACTTTGACAACCTCATCCTGGCCCAGGGCCTGGCCCGAGAGTTCGATGTCGCCTTCATCGACGAGACCTCCCATTTCAGCATCCGGGACGGCGTCGCCGCCTCCCGCAAGCCCTTCTTCACCTTCCGCCACCGGGACCCCGCCGACCTCGCCGTCCAATTAAAGAAGAACCTGAAGCCCGGCGAACGGCCGCTGGTCATGTCGGACGGCGTCTTCCCCACCTTCGGCGTCATCGCCCCGGTGCCCGACTACCTGAAGGCCGTGGAGCCCTACGGCGGGCTGGTCGCGCTCGACGACTCCCACGGTGTCGGCGTCCTCGGCCCGAACGGCCGCGGCACGGTCGACCACTACGGGCTCAGGTCCGACCGGCTGTATTTCGCCGGCACCCTGAGCAAGGCCTTCGGCGGACACGGCGGCATCCTTCCCGCCCCTAAAAAGCTCATCGACTACATCCGACAGAACCTGGGCGTCTATTCCGGCTCGAGCCCAACCCCGACGCCCATGGCCGCCTCGTCGGCTAAGGGGCTCGACCTCGTCAGGGCCCACCCGGAGTGGCGGGAGAAGCTCCGGCGGAACACGGCCCAGGCCAAGGCCGGGCTGCGCAAGTTGGGCTTCGACGTCAACGACAATCCTATGCCGATCGTGACGTGGATGTTGAAGTCGGCCGACGAGATGAAGAAGGTCCAGAAGGAGCTCATGGACCGGGGCATCGCCGTGGCCTACCTCAAGTATGTCGGCGCCCCGTCGGGCGGCGTCCTGAGAACCACGATCTTCTCCGCCCACACCGAGGCCCAGATCCAGCGGCTGCTCGACGAGCTCAAACGGCTGGTCTGAAGCTGGCCGGCCTCACTTCTTCATTTTCTCCAGGGTGGCGATGATGTTCTTGACGGCCGGGACCTCGGGGTTGGCCGGGTCGAGGGCCACGAACTTGTTGAAATATTCGAGCGATTTGGCGTAGTCGCCCTTGTTGAGGTAGACGAAACCGAGCTTGTGGTAGGGCTTGGGCCAGTCCTTCTTGATCTGGATGGCCAGCTCGAAATACTTGACGGCCTCGTCGGTCTTCTGGTTCGAGAACAGGATCTCGCCGACGTTGTAGGCGGCCGCCTCGTCCTCGGGGGACAGGGCCAGGGCCTGGCTCAAGTAATCCTGTCCGGCGGCCAGGTCGCCCTTCTTCAGGGCCAGCTCGCCCAGCCCGGCCAGGGCCCGGGCGGAGATCGCCTTATCCTTAGCGAGGTCGCCGTGGACCTGCCGGACCTTGTCCAGAAGGCCCTTGAACTCGGCCTCGGCCTTGTCGTTATCGCCTTTTTTCATGTAGGCCATAGCGACATTGAGGCGGACCTGGTAGATGTCGGGGAACTTGGTCTGGAATTCCTGGAGCAGGGCCAGCGCCGCGTCATAATTCCCCCCCTCGATGAGGCTGTTGGCCTGGTCGAGGAGTTCCATGCCCGCCTTGTCGGCCCGGAGTCCCTGGACCCCGGCGAGCTTCTGCAGCTTGAGGTCGGCGGGCGGATTGCTCTTGATCTGGGACACGTTCATATCCGTAAAAGCGTCGGCATAGCCCTGCTTGGAGGCGATGATCCGCCAAGCCCCGCTGCCGAGGCCGGCGATGGCGAAGCGCCCCTTCTTGTCCGTCACGCCCTCGAGCTTGGTGCTCCCCTGCAGGCTCTGGGCCGTGACCTTGGCCCCCTCGACGGGGGCGCCGGTTTCGTCCGTGACCTGGCCCGAGATGCGGCCGCGGCCGAGGTTCTCCTGGGCCGCCGCGGGAGCGGCCGCCGCCCCGGCCAGCAGGATGGCGAAGAGCGCCGCCAGGAGCCGGCGGGCGCGGGCGTGATGCACGCGGGACATATGAGCCTCCTCTATTTCCTTTTCTTCAACTCATCGGCCTTCTTCCGGACCTTGGGCTGATCCGGGGAGAGCTGGAGGGACTTTTCGAACGCGGCCAGGGCCTCGGAGGTCTTCCCCAGCCCCAGATAGGATTCGCCGATGGCATTGAGGAGCGCGACGTTGACGCCGTAGTGGCTGACGGCATTGTCCAGGACCTCGATGGCCCGGGAGAAATCGCCGGCCCTCCGGAAAGCCTCGCCGGCCAAGACGTAGATCCCGTAGGGAACGCCCTGGGCCCGGTCGAGGAACGGCTGGAGGACCTGGAGGGCCCTGGGGGTGTCGGACTGGGCTAGACAGACCTGGGCCAGATTGAAGGCCGTGTCCGCCGAGTCCGGCTTCCGGGCGAAGGCCTGCTCGAGCTCGGCCCGAGCCTCGGCGTACCGGCCGAGGTTGAAGAGCTGGGTCCCCGCGATCTGGTTGTAGATCGGGTCTCCCGGTTCCGGCAGAACGCGGGAGGAGTACCAGGGCCGGCCCAGGGAGGGCGCGAAGGACAGGTCGAACTCCTCGCCGGCCGACACGACCTCCGCGCCACCGCCGACGAGGGAGATCTTGACCTTATAATGGGCGGGCGGGAAGCCGGAGAGCGGGATCTCCTCGAGGGCATTGGGCAGGTCGGGGAACTCCGAAGGCTTGCGGATAATCTCCCGGAAGGGCGCCTCGGCCTTGTAAAAGGCGATCTTGATCTGGCCGTCCCGGGCCAGTTCGGCGCTGAGATTGTGGACCTGGAAGGCCACGGCCAGCGTGTCGTCGGCCGTGAAGACCCGGCCCGGCTGGCAGAAGATCTGGTAGGGCCCGACCCGGAACGCCTTGACCTTTCTTTCGGAAGCGTCCACCCGGCTAACCTTGTAGCCGAGGACGGGCTGGGTCATCTGGACGCCAGGCCCCGCGGACGGGATGCGGACGGCCTGCTCTACGGACAGGAACTCCTTGGAGACCTCGTTCTTGACCAGGATGGACAGCTTGAAGTCCCCGGCGACGAGGGGGATAACGTCGTGGAAATTGAAGGGCGAGCGGCCGAGCTCAGCAAGCCGGGCCTCGGGCATGTCGATGGGGACGGTCTTGTCGTACTGGTACACGAGCCGTCCGTCAAGGGTCGTCACCCGGCCGTTGACCTTGAGCGTCGTGTAGATCTTCGACTCGTATTGGTTGACGGACAGGCGCTGGGGCTCGATGGCGTAGTGGACGAAATACCGGCCCGACGGCTCCCGGAAGACCTTGATCAAGCTGTCGGATTCCAGGTAGTTGGCGGAGTACTCAACCTCGACCAGGTCCTTATACTCGAGGAACTTCCGGGCGTATTTTTCCTGGACCGTGCGGGAGGGCAGGGTTTCGATCCGCTGGATGAGCATGTCCGAGGCCATGGACGGCCGCATCAGACCGCCGTCCGACTCGCCGGGCATGAGGCTCATGGCGATCCCGGCCAGGTTGGCGTCGATCTCGTAAACCGCCTCATAGGCTTTCTGGTAGTCGTTCTGCGCGCCGACGTGGCCGGCGAGAAGGGCCTGGGGCCCGTCATGGGACGGGCTGTAGAGCTTATAGGCCCCCGTGCCGTGCTCCTTGAAGAACAAGAGATAGAATCCCGGGGGGAGCCCGACATCCGTTTTCCCCTGATAGAACCAGCTTTCGCAGTCATAGAGGCTCGACTTGCCCGCGAACCTCTGGATCTCCTGGGGCTCGCCGAGCAGGATGTACATCCGGCCGCGGTCGGTCTTCCAGCCCGGGACGGGCGCTTCCCGTCCGAGGTATTGGTTGGCGTAGGCGATGCGGCGGTAGTGCTCGGTCTTGAACTCGTTCACGGGGGAACCCGGGGTCGGGTCGCGGTGCTTCCAGAAGGCCTCGATGAAGAGGTCGCGCTCCCGGTCGGACCGGAGCTTCAGGAAAACGTCCCGTTCCACCGGGAGGATGATGTAGGCAACGTCCTGCTCGAGCCATTTCTTGTAGGTCTCGGGAAGCTTCGGCTTGTCGGCCGGGGCGGCGGCGAGGAGGGCCGCGAGAAGGGCGAGGACGGCCCCGGTGAGGATCTTTGTTCTCATGCGGTTGACCCCCTTATTCCCACCGCGTCCGGAGGCGGGTCAGCTCGGCGCCCGTCGCGGCGTTGGTGATCTGATGAAGAAAGGCCTGGCCCGTCCCGGGGCCGGAGGGAGCGGCGCCGGGCGCGCCGGCCGCGGCCGACCGCGAGAGGACCGTGTCCCCATAAAGGGCCTCGGCCCGATAGGACACTTCGACCTCGACCGGGCGGCGGCGCATCAGGATGTCCTCGGGGGCGGTCTCGAGCGCCCATTGGACGTAAACGGTGTTGTTGACGTGCCGGTTGAGGTCCAGGTGGCCCGTTTCGACACGGAAGGAGAGCTCACGCTCGGGGTGCTCGAGGACGGGCAGGGCGGCGAAGTCG
>Ga0315268_10009642_pt1 | contig 10007 bp, 7 predicted proteins | sample C1_top_MG_FD_204535 | JGI IMG/M metagenome (GOLD analysis project Ga0315268, IMG submission 204535) | Sediment microbial communities from Yellowstone Lake, YNP, Wyoming, USA - C1_top | ecosystem: Environmental > Aquatic > Freshwater > Lake > Sediment | place: USA: Wyoming | collected 2017-08-01 | reverse complement strand
TGGATTTTGCCGCCGCGTTCCTTCCAATACTTGTTGAGGATGCGCAGCGTGTTGCCGTCGAGGCGCAGGATGGCCGTATTGATGCCATTCTGTTCGCAGAGGGCGAGCGTTTCGCAGACTTTGTCGTCGGTGAAGTATTTCTTGAGGAGCGTGGAGACGTAGATGAGATCGCGGCTGTGGGCGAAGCCGGAGATGAGATTGCCGCCGCAGATCAGACGGGTGATGGTGACGTTGCCGATCTTGCCGGCGGGAATGCTCTTGGGTTGCGGCTTGGGCGCAGCCGGTTTGACAGCGGGCTGGTCTTGTTGAGCGAGCAGGCGTTGTTCCTCCAAGCTCAGGGCGGCGATCGCCGAGGCGGCGAGGGATGCCTTCAGGAAACCGCGACGATTGGGGCGGGTGGATTCAGCAGACATGCGCTCCTCCTTGGCCGACGAAGCGGCAGGGGAGCGTAGAGGCTATCGCGGCAAACTGCGGCAGGCAAGTCCCGGTCTTCTATCGGCTGGATCAACACCTGCAACAGGCAGGGCGGTGTGTGCACGCTCGATTGGCCTTTTGATCCCAAGGCCGGCCTGCTGAAGAATTTCGGCTTTGCGCAGTTGAAACGGGCGCCGAAAGCGGTGAAGGGGGATTGCCCGGAGGCAGTTCTCAGTCGTAGCTGTCCACTTCGTAAGAAGAGAAGCCGAAATCGACGTTGCTGTTCCCGACTCCGAAATTGAATCCCATTCCCGGATGGCCCGCCTTGTACGTGTCGTCCGTGGCGGAGATCACTTCCACGCCGTTGATGTATCCCCTGATCACGTTGCCAACGATCGTGGCCTCAACCACGTCCCCGTCCGTGACGCCGTATTGGGCGCCGGTGTGCTTCTTCAGCGAGGTCCAGTCCCCAACATTCCCGTTCCACCTCACAATTTCCACGTACGCGTTGGGCGTCCTCAGGCATCGCCAGAACACCTCGTAGCCCGTGCAGCGGTGCGGTGTAAGCGTGCTGCGCAGACGTATTTCGACCTCCTGGTGGTGCTTCTCGGTCTGATTCCTGCTGAACACCTTTGCCTTCACGGTCTGGTTCTTTGCCCACTCGCCTGCGAGCAGCGCGGTCGGATCGGTGTACTCGCCCTTGCTCACCGCTCCAAAGGCGACGCCGTTGCGGGTAATCACGTTGTGCCAATCGAGCCCGTCTTTCGCGCCGTTGATCCACCTGCCGTCCTCGGAAATGGGGTCTTCATCGAGCTCGAAACGCGTGCGGTACGACCTTACGGATGCGACCTTTCGTTCCCGATCGCCGACGGGTTGGGTTGCCGCGGCGCCTTGGATTTCGCCGCACGCGGCCAGCGCCAGAACAACATAGGCGCTTCCCGCATAAGTGCTCAGCTCGTCGTCCTTTCGCGGCGAGTGCGTGAACCAGCATCCGCTGAGGCGTTGATGGGTCTTCATCCAGTCCACAGCCTTGCCCAAACGAGCATCCTGCGCCGGTACGCCGGCGCCGGTCCGCAGCACGTACGTAACGAAGCCCGTGCCGTAGCCGTCGCTCGAGACAGGATCCGAACGCGCGCCATCGGATCGTTTCCATTCGACAAGGTCGGCCATCGCCCACCCGCCGTCGGGCCGTTGCAGCGCGAACAAATCATCGATCGTGTGCTTCCGCTGCTCGGCTGTCATCAGGTCATCGACGCGCGCGGCAGCCAGCATCAACATGGCGCGGTTGTGCATCGTGACTGGCGGATGCTCTCGCAAATACCGGCGTATGCCGTTGAGCCCCTCCTGAGCCTTGGGCGTCCGGACATAGTTTCCGGGTGCCGCGCCGGCCGCAATTGCGGCCATCGTTACGCCGAAGTGGTCGTCAATTTCTGAAGGCGGCGCGTTCAGCTTCGCCCATTTCCAGCCGCCATCGGTCTGCTGGAAATCCCACATGCGATCCAGGGCTTTGCGCGTCAACGGACGAAGTTCGGCCCCATTTGCCGCGTCGTCCTGCGCCAGCGCCGCCGCGCTCATGACCGCTTCCACGGGCTGCATGCCCGATGCACTCCGGCCATCTGGCTCGGTGGCCGGCAGAAGCTGGATGGATCGCTCGATTGCCCAGCGCGTGTCGCGATACGCCGCTGATCGGGCGCAGACAATGGGAGCAGCCAGCAGGTATGCGTAGCTGCCATGGCAGGCAAAGCAGCGGTTTTCATGCACGCATCTGTATTGATCCAGGTACTCCGATGCTTTCCGCGGCGAGAACGCCTTCAGCAGCGGTTCGTGCGAACGGCTGGCCGCGCGAGAGGTCGGCCGAGTCGTCATTCGTTCGGGGTCGGCAGCGCCTGCGGCCGTGCAGATGAGCACGGGAGCAATGCACGCCAAGGTCGCCAGGCGTGCTGCAATCCTCGGCGGCGCGGAATCAGCGCGATTCGTCGGCGCAAAGCTGTGCGGAGACACGTGCATCGGCCCTCCCGGCTGCAGGTATATTGTCATTTGGCGGCGGGATCGCAAGCGCAGGATGGGGGCGAGGCATGTGGGCGCTTCCGTTCTTTCGCTGGCAGCGGATAATTCCACGAACCCATATGAAACACCAAACACGGAGACGCCTCGTCGCCATCCGGGCAGTCGTTTGTCCGCATTCTCATTCATCGCTGTTCCGGGATTTCAGCGCAGAGGTCGTCCGGCACATCGGGCCGCGGGTTGTCTTTCACCTGCACTCGACCGGATACAGACACTACCAGGACGTGCTTCAAGTGCCGGGCATCGCAGGCCTGCAAATGACCATCGAAGCGAACGGGCCCTCCTTGGGTGAGCTCACGCCGGTATCCTGGAGCGATCCCGCCTGATGATCTTCGCCGACCACCGCTGCGGAGGACTGGCAGAAGTGCTGCCGCGATTGCCTGTTGAGGGATTGTACGTGGTCGTGCCGGAACGGTTCGTCACTTCCGAGGCCGATTTCCTGGCTTTTCTTGCTTCGATTCGGTGGAGCCGCAGATGAGTCAGGCGGCTGGCGCAGTTCAGGAGCTGGCTGGAAGCGCAGCAGCCCAGTTGCGGCGGGGCGGTGCTGCCCAAGGGCCCGGAGAGGCGCCGGCGAAGCCACCCGGCCAACTGCCCGTAGGAGCGCGGAGGGCGCTGCTTGGCGGCCGGGAGGATTGAGGTGATCGCATGACTGAGGCTCGGTGCAAGGTGGGCTGCTGTGGCTGGGGGATGGCCCACGAGGAGTACTGCGCCCAGTTCGAGTTGCTGGAGGTGCAGGCGACCTTCTACGAGCCGCCCCGGGAGAGCACCGCCAGGCGCTGGCGGTAGGAAGCGCCGGTCGACTTTGAGTTCACCATCAAGGCCTGGCAACTGATCACCCATGAACCGGCCAGCCCTACCTGCAGACGACTGCGGACCAACCTCACCGAAGCCCAGAAGAAAGGCGTCTGCGCTTTCCGATGTACCAGCGTGACCCTTGGCGCCTGGGAGCGCACCTGCCGCGTTGCCCACCTGCTTCGGGCCGACAAGGTTCTCTTCCAGTGCCCGGCCGGTTTTCGGCCGACCAGCCGGAACATGGACCGCCTGCGCGCTTTCTTCGCTGGAATCGACCGCCAGGGCCTGACGTGCATCTGGGAGCCGCGCGGCGATTGGGCCCAAGAGGACTGTCAACAGTTGCGGGCGACGTTGCGTGCGTTAATATCCGGGCATGCGCTTCAATACCGTTCTTCTGGCGATCGCGAGTCTGAGCGTGTTTTGTCCGGCGGAGGGGGCGGAGAATCCTCCGCCGAAAAACGTGAACGTCTATGTCGGCACATACACCGGCGGCAAGAGCAAGGGCATTTACCTTTGCCGCATGGACTGTTTCACCGGCAAGCTCTCCGAACCGGAACTGGTGGCTCAGACCAGGAACCCGTCGTTTTTGGCGCTCAATCCGGCCCAGGATCACCTTTACTGTGTCGGTGAATTGTGGGATGCCAGCGCCGGGACGGGGACGGTCAGCGCCTACGCCATCGAGCGCAACGGCAAGCTGAAGTTCATCAACCAGCAGTCGTCCGGGGCCAAGGGGCCGTGCCATCTCACCCTCGACAGCTTCGGCAAGACCGTGCTGGTGGCGAACTACGCGGGAGGGGCGGTGGCTGCGCTGCCGGTGGATGACAATGGCGGGCTGAAGGAGCCCTCCTGCGTGATAAAACACGAGGGCAAGGGACCGAATCCCAAGCGGCAGGAAGCGCCTCACGTGCATTCGGTGAACCTGAGCAAGACCGGCGTCGCCATGGTGTGCGACCTTGGGCTGGACAGGATCTTCCTCTACAGGCTGGACGTGGTCGGGCGCAAGCTGGCGCCGAACGATCCGCCGTTCGTGGCCACCGCTCCCGGGGCCGGGCCGCGCCATCTGACGCGCCATCCCCTGGGCGACTGGGTTTACGTAGTCAACGAGATGGGCAACACGGTAACGGTGTACCAGCAGAAGCTCACCGACGCTTCGCTGCAGGAGATTCAGACGGTCGGGACGCTGCCGGAGGATTTCAAGGGGCAGAACACGACGGCCGAGGTCGCCGTCAACCCAGAGGGCGGGCACTTCCTCTATGCCTCCAATCGCGGGCACGACAGCCTGGCGGTTTTCCGCGTTGACGCAGACACGGGGAAGCTGACGCCGGTGGGGCATGTTCCCTCGGGCGGGAAGACGCCGCGGAATTTCGCCATCGACCCCGGCGGGCGCTTCCTCATCGCCGCCAATCAGGACTCAAACAACCTGGTGGTTTTCGCGATCGACGGGCAGACGGGAATGCTCAAGCAGATGCAGGAGATCAAAGACATAGGCTCGCCGGTGTGCGTCAGGTTTGCGACGAATCAGGAGTAGAAAGCAGACGATCGTCATCCGCGCCGACACGGGCGGGGTGTGCCGGGCGTCGGTATTCGGGCGATTCCTGCCGGACGCCGCGGGCCAGTTGCTCCGATTCGTCGGCGTTTTCGTCAACAGGACCTGCGGGGCGCTATTCTTCAGGGGCGAGCGCGAATTGGGCCGTTGCGCGCATCCGCCGTGATGCGAATCAGCGCCTGGTGCAAGGCATCGAACGCGACGGGTTTGATGATGTGCTCGGCGAAACCGGCCTTTCGGCTTTGTTCGATATCGCCGGCCGCGCCGTAGCCGCTGATGGCAATGCCCTTGATCGGCTTGTGGGCGGCCGTGAGGCGGCGCATCAGATCGTGGCCCGAGCCGTCGGGCAAGCCGAGATCCGACACGAGCACATCGAATGGCCCGCCGTCGGCCGCGGCCAGGGCCGTTCTTATGCAGTAGGCCGTGACGACTTCATGGCCCTCAGCGATCAGAAGCCGGGCCATCATCCGGGCGATGTCGGGGTGATCCTCGACCAGAAGGATCCGCAGAGGCCTGTCGGCATGCAATTGCTCTTGAGTGCTCTCCCGGTTCAACGCATCGGGTGCGAGAAGCGATGAGACCTCGTCCGACAGGGGCAACTTGACCGTGAAGGTCGCGCCTTTGCCTTGGCCCTCGCTCTCAACGGAAATCCGGCCTCCATGAGCTTCCACGATGCCCTTGGCAATGGCCAGGCCCAGACCCAAGCCGCCGAAAGCGCTGCTTCTCTCGCCCTGCTCGAAAGCCGAAAAGAGCCTGGGGATGACCGCGGGATCAACGCCAATGCCGTTGTCGCTCACCGTAAACCGGTGGTTGCGGACGACGTCCAGCAGTTCATACGGCCCGCAGCGATCCAGGCTGTAGGTGCACAGCACCAGGATATTCGAGCCCGCAATGGCTGAGTCGATGCTCTGCTCGTACTGACAGAAGCTCTCCCAGTTCGCGCTTTCCAGCCAGGCGGTGTCGCCCGAGACCCGCAGGCCCGCATATCCGCGCTGCAAACCCTGGCGGTATTTCTCCGCCCATCCATCCAGAATGCGCTTCATGTCGAAGCATCCGCCCGCCATGCACCAGTCCGTGTTCGGGAACACCTCAAATTGCCCCTTCGCTTCGCGCTCGGCAAGATTGGGCACCACGGCGCACAGCGCCTCGCGAGCCTCATCGACCGTCACGGCCTTGACCGTCTTTCGCGGCAGCCCCCCGGGGCGCCAACTCGCTCATACGGGCGAGGCGCTAATCCGCTTTGCCCTCCGCTGCCGATGATCATTGAAGCAGTTGGGATCGCGCCGTTCAGGGTAGGGCGGTCCCTCCCACCTCGTTCACGCCGAACGAGATCGACGGAACGCAAAACGAAAGGAGTCGTCATGAACGGACTTGTCATCAAGCCGCTCTGGATCGAGCGCATCATGAACGTCAGCAAAGTGTGGGCTATCCGTGGCACGCGCACGAACACGCGGGGCCGGATAGCTCTGGTTCGCGGCAGCGCCGGGCAGATTGTCGGCACCTGCGAAATCGTGGACTGCATCGGGCCCATGTCGCCGGTGGAGCTTAGGGCAGCGGCCGAAAAGCAGCAGGCTCCGGCGGAGATGCTGATGGCCTCCGCGGGTACGAAAGCATTTGCCTGGGTGCTGTCCGACGTGAAAGCGCTGGCCGAGCCGATTTCGTACGAGCCCGCGGCAGGGTCGCGAATATGGGTGAAGCTCACCCCGGAGAACGTGCCGAATCGCTATGACGAGCTGGCCGGTGAAGCGCCGCCCGCTCCGAAGGTGGAGTTGACGATCGCGCCAATCGTCGCGGAGCTGCAGGCCCAGGCAGAACCGTCGCCGCAAGCGGCGGCTTCGGACACCGAAGCGGCATAGATCAGGCGGATTTCTCGACCTGTCCAGAGCACCCCCGGCCGGGTGCTCGGGCATCCTGAGCTGCCACTGGTGGCGATGGGGCCGCGCCCCGCGCGTGGCCTCAAGGCTGATTCCGGTCGCGGTTGCGCCTCGGGGCGCGACGGGCCGGATTTCGGGCGGGGCGGTCCATGCCACCCGGGCCGCCCAGTCTCTGCTCGCCCACCAGTGCGACCAGTGCGGCGTGAAGCTGCTTGCGCGCCATGACGGCCTGCGGGTCCCTTGTGTCACGGGGCACGGGGGTCTCTTCGAACGGCGCGTTCTTCAGGTCGAACAATTCGCCGGCGCCGGTGAGCTTCCAGCGATCGTCGCGCACGTAGCGCCGGCCGGCCAGCTCCACATATACGCACTGGCGCGGGTTCCCGTCCTGGCCGAACAGCCGGGGTGCGAAACTGCGCCCGTCGAGCGTCCGATCCTTGGGCAGGGCAGCCCCGCCCAGCGCAGCGAAAGTGGGGAGAAAGTCGCTGAAGTCGATCAGATCCGGGAGGACCTTGCCCGCTGCGACAGTGCCCGGCCAGCTCGCGATGAGCGGCACTCGGCTTCCGCCTTCGCGCATGGTGCCCTTGGAGCCGGAAAGGGGCCGGCCGTTGACCGGGGCGCGATTGGGTCCGCCGGCCGTGCCGTTGTCGCCCGTGAAGAGCACCAGCGTGTTTTCGCGGAGTTTCAAGCGATCCAGTTCGGCAACGAGCCGGCCAACGAGCTTGTCCATGTACTCGACATTGTCGGCGTAGAGGTCGCTGCCGCGCCGGGTGTCCGGGGTCTTGAGGATCGGCCCGTGGATGTGCGACATGGGGTAGTAAACAAAGAACGGCCTCTCGCTGTGGCGCCGGGCAAAGTCCACGAGGAAGCGGTGCATCATATCGGGCAGGTACTGTTCGCCCAGTGCCTTTCTCTGGCCATTGACCAGGTAGTTGCCCTGGCTTGCCCAGTATTTTCCGCTGCCGCGGAAAACAAGATGCTCGTCAAAACCCCATTCGCGTGGCCCAAGGGACATCTGGCCCCATTTTCCGACGGATGCTGTGGCGTACCCCGCCGCCTTCATGATCGTCGGGATCATGATCTGCCGCACGGGCGAGATGGCCTGTGCGCTCTGGTTGTTGATCAGGCCCGTGCGGAAGGGGTACTGCCCGGTGAGGAGCTGACATCGCGAAGGCCCGCACAAGGGGGTCGAACAGCAGCGTTCAAAGCGGATGCCGTCCTGGGCCAGCGCGTCGATGTTGGGCGTCCTGAACTTGCCGCCGTAGCAGCCGATGTTTCCCAGGCCCACATCGTCGGAGAGGATGCAGATGATGTTCGGGCGCGAACGGCCGGCGGCACGAGCTGTTTCCCGGCCCGGCATCAACTGCGCCATGGCGGGATGCACGAACGGCTGCGCCAATGAAGCGGCAAAGGCACCAGCCAGGGACTTCAGAAAGTCGCGGCGATTCATATATGTCCAGTGGCGCCTGTCATTACGAACGGGCGTCATGTTTGTTGCGGCGACCCAGCGTACGGTGCCGCGGCGCAATCCGGTCAGGTCGTGGCTGCTCCGGTCGAGTCAACAGCAGCGCGGACCGGCAGTATGGACAATCGATGCATGATCCGCGGCGGAGATGCCGTGGTTGGGGTCCGACAACACCTGGAGAAACATGAGTCTCAAACCCTCCAACAGCCATTGTGCTGGCGCGGCGAATTCCTCTCGGCGCGGTTTTCTGAAAGCGTCGGCCCTCGTGACCGGCGCGGCGGCGATGGGCGGGCCGATGATCCTGCGCAATGTCCGGGCCGCTTCGACCGCCGCCAACAACAGGCTGAAGCTCGCGCTGGTCGGTTGCGGCGGGCAGGGGCGCGGCGTCATGAAGGGCCTGCTTTCCAACGGGGCGGCCTTGGTGGCGCTGTGTGATCCGGATCGCGAGCAGATCGAACGCGGCCGCGCCGATGCCCGGCAGGTGGTGGGCGAGGCGGCCAATTCGGCCAAGGCTTACGAGGACTATCGCAGGCTGCTGGACGACGCCTCGACGATCGATGCGGTGCTGATCGGCACGCCCGATCACTGGCACGCACCGCTCTGCAAGGCGTTCATGAAGGCCGGCAGGCACATCTACTGCGAGAAGCCGCTGACGCACAGTGTGGCCGAGGCCAGGGAGTTGCGCGAACTGGCGAGCAGAACGAAGGTCGTCACGCAGATGGGCAACCAGGGCAGCGCCAGCCCATCGGCGCGGCGGTGCATCGAGGTCATCAAGGCCGGGGCGCTCGGGCAGATTCGCGAGATCTACTTCTGGGGCATCGGCGTGATGGCCAATGAAGGCAGAGCGCCGGGCGAAGATCCCATCCCGGCGGGCTTCAACTGGGACTTGTGGGTCGGGCCGTCGGCGATGGGACCGTTCCGCAAGAACGTCTATCACCCCGCCAGTTGGCGAAGCTGGTTTGATTTCGGCAACGGCGGGCTGGCGGACTTCTGCTGCCACGCGATGAACATGCCCATGCGTGCGCTGGACCTGACTTATCCGCAGAAGATCGTGCTGAACATGGAGAACCGCCGGCAGCTGCCCGGGAAGGCCGCGTTGGAATTCCATTTCGCGGCGCGCGGCAATCTCGTGCCGGTCACGTTCTACTGGCAGGGCAACGGCCGGCCCGCGGCCGAGGTGATCCAGCCGCTGCTGGAGATCTACAAGGATCGTCCGCCCGATGGCGTGTTCGTCGTCGGCGAGAAGGGGTGGATTCACACGAGCCACTGGAACACCGATGGGCTGTTGCGGCTGCGAGGCGAACGCCGGCTGACGGACATCACGCGCCACGAGGCGACGAAGCGCATTCCGCAGAGCCTGCCCCGCGCGGGCGATCACGGGGCGGAGTTCATCCGTGCCTGCCGCGGAGAGGGCAAGACGTTCTCGCCGTTCGAGATCGGGGGGCAACTGACGGAGATCGGCCTGGCCGGCGTTGTCGCGATTCGCGCGGGCAAGAGCCTCGACTGGGACGGCGAGAAGATGGAGGCCACGAACGCGCCCGAGGCGGCGAAGTTCGTGCGCACCCAATGGCGGAGCAAGTGGATCGTGTAAGTCCGCCTGAGGTGCTGACCGCGAACGCCACCGGAGGCTTCGATCGTCAACGCCGGCCGGAAAGCCGTCGGCAGCGCTGGCCGGCAGATCGACCGATGCGGAGGCGCCCATGTCCGGATCGTTGTTCACTTCTGATCGCCGGCCGCTCTCAACAGCCGGCCATCTGCTGGTTATCACTGCGCTGGTCGTGCTTCAGCGGACGGCGCCGGCGCAGGTGGTGCTTCAGACCCATCTTCTACAGTTGCTCGGCCTCCATCGGCCCTG
>Ga0315268_10009641_pt1 | contig 10007 bp, 18 predicted proteins | sample C1_top_MG_FD_204535 | JGI IMG/M metagenome (GOLD analysis project Ga0315268, IMG submission 204535) | Sediment microbial communities from Yellowstone Lake, YNP, Wyoming, USA - C1_top | ecosystem: Environmental > Aquatic > Freshwater > Lake > Sediment | place: USA: Wyoming | collected 2017-08-01 | reverse complement strand
ATAAAGAAAAAACTGCGATCCTGGGAGCAATTAAATGGTACGGTGCCTGGCGTCGGTATTCCTTCTTTCCTCAGCAGAATACTATTTTTGAAGAGGAGTGTCTCCATGATATCGCTGATTTCTGCGAGGGAGCAACCTTGGCACATCGGGAAGCTCGCAAAAGAGCAAAGAAGGAGGCGGAATGACATCTAAAGAGAGAATAGAAGCAAAGCGCAAAGGGCAGAGAGTATTCAGGGTGCGGCACGAAAAAACAGGTGCGTGGTGGGAAGGCATCGCCACAGATTCGACTGAGGCGTTAAGGCAGGCTGCCGATGAGATGAACGGCGGCGCACTCAATACGCTTCATGTGCGCGAATTCACCCATAACGGCGCATGGAAGAAATGCTGAAGGAGGAGGAGGCGTGACAAAGACCGTGAAGCGTGAAGCGTCAGGCGTAAAGGCAAGCTCGCCAGCTTCAGTCCGATGCTCGGCGGCGGAGACATGCACAAATAGTCGCGAGTGTGAGCATTGGCCGAATCATGAAAACAAGAAGGGCTGTGACATACCGGGCAGATGCCGTTTTGCAATAGGCAAGGTGAGGTGCATATGAATAAATTCGACGTAGTCAAAGTACAGAAGAAAGGAGGTGAATAGAATGGTAAGAGCAAAATTCACTGTGATGAGCATCAAGGATAACAGGTTGATAATGGAGTGCCTATACTCGCCTGAAGTTCCCGAAGATCAGGCTTTCTGCACGGCTACACCTTGGGGAAAAATAGAAATGTCGATTGACAATCCGAAAGCCCTCGAACAGTTTGAAGTCGGGAAGGCTTATTATGCCGATTTCACAAAAGCTGAATAAGGCCGAGATACCCCACGCCGTGGGGTATCTGATCGTAAGGCGATCACTGAGGAGGCTATGAGCGATTTGACTTTTGAAGAAAACCGCAGATGGGAGATCCTCCGGGTTTATCGCGGGAAAGATAATGCCGTGACCGGGAAGCAGATCGCGGAGTGGACGGAGCTGGAGTATGATTTTATCCGCTCGGTGATCTCTCACCTGGTGAACGATCATCATTTCCTGATCGCGAGTAATTCAAAAGGTTATTACGTCCCGGAGACAGCGGAAGAGATCTTCGAGGCGACGCGGTCCCTGCGCAGGCGCGGCATCAGCATTCTGGTGCGAGCAGCCCGGCTGCAGAGGACATCGGTGGAGGAAGTGTTTCATCAGGGGGTTTTGGAGGAAGAAGGATTCCGGACATCCGTCAATAAGGCAGACGGCCGGAATGACAAAAAAGAGGTGAAAGGATGAAAAATAAATTAGTCGATCTTAATGATCATTTATTCGCACAAATGGAGCGATTGGCCGATGAAGAAACTACGGGCGAAAAATTAACTGAAGAAATTATGCGCGCAAAGGCTGTCACCGGGGTAGCCAATCAGATAATAGGGAATGCGCGGCTTGTTCTCGAGGCCCAGATTGCTATTAACGACGGACTGATAAAAAAGCCTCCGAAAATGCTCGGGATAGAGAGTGAGCACAAAATTTAGATATACGGTCAGGCAGGTTAATTTTCTCAGGAGAAGATATCCCCTCATGGCAGTGAGAGATTTAACCCCTGCATTCAATAAGAAGTATCAGTTAAATAAAACGAGAGATCAAATAATATCAGCGCTGAAAAACCACGGCATCATATGCGGACGTAAATACGGCGAACGGCTATATACGGCCAGGCTCTATAGTCCCAAAGAAATAAAATTCTTGAAGAGGAATTATGCGGGGCGCAACGTGGCAGAGTTGTCCGAAGTATTTAACCGTCGCTTTAATAGAAATATGACGCAGCGACAGATCAGAACATTTGTGAATAACCGGCATGTCGCTTGCGGTCGCACGGGCCGGTTTGAAAAAGGTCACAAGTCATGGAATTTGGGAACCAAAGGATTGACGGGGGCAAATAGAACCAGCTTCAGGAAAGGCCAGATTTGCAACAACCTGAAACCGCTTGGCACTGAACGTTTATCAAAGGATGGATTTATTGAAGTAAAGGTCGCCGAGCGGAATCCATATACCGGACATCCGACGAGATTTAAATTCAAGCACGTATATATTTATGAGCAGCTTCACGGGCCTGTCCCGTACGGATTTTGCGTAGCTTTCATAGACGGGGACAGACTTAACCTCGCGCCCGAAAATTTGATGCTCGTTACCCGGAGTGAGCTGCTGCAATTAAATAGACGTCACTATAAAGATACTCCGGGAGATTTGAAGCCGAGCGTCCTGGCAGTGTCAAAACTGGTAGTGCAAATAGGGAGGTTAAGCAATGAGTCGTGAAGGAAGGAAGATGGCGGAGTGCGTTCCCTGTAGGCTGGAGATCTTATGCAGAGAGCAGCAATGCGTAATCGTTATCAAGTCGCAGGTGCCGATCAATAAACCCTGCTGCGACTGCGTACGGCGTTGCGAGACGGCACGCAGCATGGATACGGAGGCAAAATGAAAAGGATACTTATCCCCATCAACCCGGAACATCTGATCACATACGACTCCCGGATGGACAACGCAAAGGTTGTCGGCGAGGAGCCATGCTGTAAATACGTGAAACAGGTTGTATATTTTCAATTCCCCTTTCTCGGCATGATCCGCACGAACGTCAATCATTGCTGGGTCTGCGGCCGGAGACTCATTAGATGAACGAATGGATCGACGAGCTGGAACCTGAAGAGATCGAAGCGAGGCTAAATAAGGACATGGCGCTTGTATATCAGGAGTGCGGGCTGGAAACTGCAAAACTACTATGGGAGAAGCTCGCGGGGTTAAACATCTATGTGTCCGAGAAGTCGTTGTTCGATATCAAGCGCCTCTATATCAGGCGATTTCATAATGCCGCCGATCCGAAGTGCGACAAAAAGGCGCTTGCCATCAGATTGAAGGTCAGCGAAAAGTTCGTGCAGGAGTGCTTATCGTCTGCGGACGAGGGAGCTGATCCGAGACAGGGGAAGCTCGTATAAAGACCGTAAAGCGTAAAGTGTTTTAAAAAATAAAGGATTGTATATAATAGGGGGAGGGAAATGGATATCGTTGAGCAGGCAAAAGAATTAAGTTGTCATATCGGGCAGCCGTGGCTCAGGCTGGCTAATATGTTGCTCTATGGAATGACCGTGCAGGATCTGATCGAACTAAGCGAAATACAGAAGAAAACTTACATCGATCTGTTCTGTATGTTTGAGAATATCGCTTTGCCGCAAACTCCTCCACCTCTTATGCCTTATATGCGGCCATCGGAAGGTCTATTAACCGGGAAGTCATTGTTTAGAAGATGATAGAAAAAATTTTCGGAATTTATTTATGGGTAATGCTCGGGGTCTCGAGTGCCGCATTGTTTATCATTTACATTGTCTGCATAAAAAACCTACTGCAACCGCCGCAATAAAAACCCTTTAACGCCTTCTGCAAAAACATCCGCAGGTTTGAATCTTTTTCTCGCGCGTGTGAAAAACGGGTTCGGCTTCATGCCCTTGACGCTTCTTAGTACCGTCAACCCTTTTTTTCCCCTTCCAGGGCCCCAACTCGCCCTAAAAGCGAGGGCTTTTTTATCCGTCGGCACAATCTTCTGATGATGCGGGCCGTAGATGCCGGTACCTTCATGGACATATTTCGCATAGTCCGCAGTCGCTCTGAGGATGCCGGTGAAATCATCTTTCATGAAAGCCGTCTCGGAGTTCACAAGGTGGGACGTACTGACAGGCGTCTCCGGCGCCGCATATGCCTCAGCCGTCTCGACGACATTCAGCAATCCCGCGCGTATCGCAAGACGCATATTCCCCGGAGTGAGATTTGCAATGAGCTTATTGATGTTGTCCGTTATGGTGATATCAAATAACATATCAGCTCATAGCTGGTGGCAAAGAAAGTTGATAGTTCATTGTTATTAATAGCAAAATACCTATGAGCCACGTGCTATGAGCCATGAACTATTGTCTCACTCTCTTTATTATTTTACCGTGGCAGTGGGGATGATAGGGCGGCAGTTTCCCCGCGTCCACGAATGACTGCATATTCTGAAGCGCAGGGCTATTGTTGTCGTCTCTGAGATATGCCTCGTAATCCTCCGGACTCATCTTCGTCATCTCCAGCATGTTGTTATAAGCCTTTTCGACCCCGATGACCGCGCCGTCTATGGCCTGGCAGAAAGGGCAATCCTTCGTCGGCTCATAGACCACAAGCTCGGTGATGCCGATATCGTGCATCTGCGATATATGCGCCCAGTTCCTCGAACGTTCGACTGCTGTGTCCACGATGCGCTGTATCTGGTAATCCTGAAGGTCTATGAGTTTTTGCGAGAGGAAATTCTTGATCTCCTCTATGCCCTCGGGCCCTCTTCCGAAGATTCCGATTCCCTCTTCGGAATAAAGATTTTTAATAAGGTCGTTAAGCTGCGAGACCACGTCGGGATTCTGAACGAATTTTGACAGATAAAAATTATCGAGGCTCGAAAGAAAATCTATAGTGCGGATATCCGCGCCGCCGAAGACGACTTCCGCTCCGGGCGAGAGGTCCGCAATCTTGAAGGCGGAATACATCTCCTTGACGACCGTTCCGATCGCGGCCGCATCTATCTTGCCGTAGGCGCTGCCGAGGACTTCATGAAGTTTCGATATGAATTCATTTTCCGTGGGCGGCGAATCGAGAGACCTCAACCATTTCTCGATATCGTTTATTGCCGCTTCTCTTGCGCCCTGCATAAGCGGCTCTATTCGCTGTAGATATTTATTAACCCAGTCGTCCGGCTGGGCAAATTCAGAATTTCAGGAACAAGGATAGGTCTTATATGTCTTATTCGACCTATGCTCTGAGAAAAGTCCCCCCTGCGGCTGCGGACTTCCGACCGAGGCGATGTCGCCTTCCTGGAAGCCGTATTCGCGCTGATAATACTGCGGCGTCAGCTTCACGCCTGCGCGGGCGAGCAGCTCATCGCGCACGGCGAGAGGCTCGTCAACGTCTTCTTCTTCATACATGATGAACTTCGAAAGCTCTACGCGCTCGGAGAAATTATATTCCGCTGTCCAGCGGATCAGGGTGTTGAAGCTATCTTCCACGATGCCCTTGTCGTCGTCCCGGATATCTTTTCTCACTTGCATGTGGCTCTCGGTGGCAGCGTAGCTGCCGCCTGTCACCTGTGTGGTGAGGTTCTGCCCGAGTTCCGCGATCGAGATCTCCGTCCTGCACGCCTCGATCAGCTTACTGTAAATATCTCCGGAGGCTTTCCCTTCTACCGTGAGCATCTCCACGCTCGCATCATCCGGCGTGACGGCGATAGCGTCCTTGATCATGTTCTCAAGGATATCCGCCAGCGAGTCGTATTCTTTCTGCTCGAGGCCACGGGGGAGCTTGCCCCATAAAAAAGGCATCCCGTATTTCTCCGCGAAGACAACCCAGAATTTAAAACCGCCCTTTTTAAATGTCACCGGCCAGAAACATCTCGAAAGAACCGGGAAGCCGTAAGGGTTCTCATACGTCGGCTCGTGACGGGCCAGCAAAAATTTCTTGTCCGGCAGGGGTTCGCCGTTCCAGTTCTCCTTTGTCCGGAAGCGCAGTTCATTGTCCTCGGAAAAGACAAACCATGATTGCGGCTTGCCGATTACATTTGAGGGCACGATTGCCTTATTAATGCGCTGCCATATAACTTCGAGAGGCTGATATCCGAACTGCGGCGCGTTCATCATCTCGCCGACAATGTCTTTTACCGGCAGGTCTTTGAATATGTCCGCAACAAACTTGGCCTGGCGCGACTTGGCTTTCCCCCGGTCTATCTCCCACTCGAGGGATTTTACCCCCGACTTCCTCGACGTTACGCAGCCGCCCAGGTGACCGTCGGACATCAACTCCGTATAGACCTTGATATCCTTCCCCATCTTCTTGAGCACCGGGTCGGGGTTAGGCAGATACATGCCGAGCGAATAAAAATCAATCGACCGTTGCCGCGTTGCGATCTCGTCGCTGAGGGGACGGGTCGTCTTATCCGAAAATGATACAAACGTATTTTTATCTACCCATATGCCGTTTTTAGCCATGTCGCCTCCAATTTATTTGTCATTCCGGCTTGTCAGCTTGCTCCGTCAGTACTGAAGACGGACTGGCCAGCTTATCAGCTTTCATTGCCGGGCATTCCTTCAACTCCTCGAACTTCCTGAGAATGCGGTCATAGACGCAATAGAGCGGCCTGCCGCTTTTTACAATGCTGTGCCTGCACAGCTCATTTATCTCAGGACAGAATTTCATGCCAGCCCTCCAGCGAGACAAAATTCAAAGTCCGTCATTCCCGAAGTCTTCAGTCGGGAATCCAGGTTTTTCAGACAAATGGATTCCGGCCTAAGGACTGCCGGAATGACGAACTTGGAATTATCAGCTCGCAGGTAATTCACCATATCCCTTCAATGTGTCAACCGTCTCTCTCCGTCCCCGGGACACGACATGAATCGGGCCGGAGGCTTTTGTCCGTGCCTGTATGCACAACGCCTTCGCCCAGAAGTGATCCGCATGGCCGATCTGTTCGGTGCGGTCCGCGTCGAAACGGAAATGACCTGTCTCGGTCGCCGTTTTCTTTACGCTGTGCAGGCTTTGGCGAATGGTGTTGTCTGCGGGTATCCTGTCGCGCTGGTCCTCAAAGCTTCTCTTAATGCCGGTCGCGAGGATCTCCTTGCTCGCGTTCGTAAAGTCTATACCTTCAACCCTGCCGCCGAATACCTCGATAGCCTTCTCCGACATCTCCTCGCCGATGCCCGTCTTATCGATACATCCCCGTCTGAACCTTTGCAGTTTCATAATCGCAAACAGAACTATGCGCTGGACTCCGAAAGGTTTTTTATTCAACGCAATCGCCGCGCGTGTCCAGTAGAGGTTATCCGCTTCTTCGTCAAGCCATATCACCGAAAGGTCTCTGCGCCGCGCCACGTCAAAACCGATATAGAGGTCGCCGACAAACGGAACCTCAGAGGACAGCCAGTTTGAATCGTATGCGGGGGGGCTTTCAAGATGCTTGTATTTTGTATGATGCGCTTCCGCCTCTGAGATCAGGCGCTCGACCCATGAAGGCTCTGCGAGTATCCGCCCCTCTTCTACTCCCTCGATGAGATCGTAAGTCAGCCAGGCGGTCGTCTCGTCAAGGAATTCCACAAGCGCTTCCTGATGCCAGGCTTCATCGTCGTTGAGTGCCGTCCGCAGCACTTCGGGATCGCTGGGGTTGCCTTCTTCATCCCTGAGCACGAGGCCCATCTCTACCGCCTGATAGATCGTGACGCTATGCTTCGACCAGCCGCCCTTTTCGCCGACATACCGGGACTCCCGGCCGTCGAACTCCTGGAGAGTCCTGGCGGTCCACTGTTCGTAGAAACGGTTTTTCTTCCCCTGCGGGGTAGAGATGATCCGGATCTTGTATCCGCGCGTGATGGTAAAGAAGAGCGCCTTCCATATCTCGCGTGAATCCTTGTGGAATGCAAATTCATCCAGAAGGATATGCGCACTGTGGCCTCTGGCTGTGCTCGGATTCGCGGGCAGCCCGATAATGCGGGAGCCGTTGGGGAAGATGATCTCAAGCTGTTTATATGTGGTATCGTCCTCTGCCTTGAATACGTCGGAGAGTTCCTGAATTGCTGCATTGATCGCGCGCGCATGTATCGCGGCCGTGCGCATTAATTCTTTTGATTGCCGCTCCCCTGCGGAAAGGAATACCCACGTCGTCCCGGCGTTTTCAAAACAGTCGAGCACCGCCTCGAGGGAAGTCGCAAAAGATTTGCCCGCCTGCCGGGACCATTTCCCGATCTTGAATCTGGACTTATCCAGAACCCATCGCTTCTGATATTCGGTGAGTTTGATGATCGGGTCTATTGTGGACTGCGAAGTAACGACTACTGCGGGTAGCTGGTTGCCCGTTTTGATGATACCCTTTGCCTTAGCGGGTGACGGCGTAGCAAGCGCAGGCAGCGGGCCCGTAATCAATAATAAAAAAGACGACAGGAGAACCGTGAATAAAAATCTTCGGATAGAAAATTTATGATAAGCCATAAAGCGCTTTTTTGATGTAGTCGAGGGTTTCGGGAGACAATGTTTTTGCGAGATCCTTCTGCTCGGCCTCCGCATTCTCGCCCTTGCCGAGCTTCATGCCGCTATATCTGTCGAGCGCCACAAGCGCCTGAAACATCGCTCTGATATTTTTTGAGGTAGGTCGCGCCTTGGCCTCCTTCACCGTCACGTCAACTATATCTTTGAGCTGGGCCCGCAGGTCTTTTGTCTGCGCGACATATTCCTTCCGCTTCGCCTCCCACTCGCCTTCCTTCTTCCAATTGAAGAGTTGCCGGCGGGAGACTTTATTGCTGAGCATCCCGACTATTGCGTCGAGAGAAAAACCTTCCGCAACGAAGAGGCGCTTCGCTTCTTCTGCATAGATCGCCGCTTTACCCATCGAGGTTTAGATCCTTTTCTATCCGTGCGATCTGGGACTTCAGATCCTTTGCTTCATTCCAGAGCCGCGCAAAATCTCTCATTGCGGTCATAGCCCTGTCGAGATCCATTGTTGTGAAATCCTCGGTATAGGGGTCGACAATATCGCGGATAACAATGACATAGGAGTCCGCCCTGCGCTTCATTTCTTTAAACGATTTCTTTTTGTCCGCGAGGCGGGCTTTTAAGAGGAGCATTTCATCCATTATCAGTCACCTCAAGTTTAAATTTTTTCCCGGTCATCAGGATGGGACACTGCGCGGGAGTTTCGAGTTTAATTGAAATCCTGTCGAGGATACCTGTGAGTACCGTCTTATATTCCTGCTCATCCTTGAGAAGCTGAACAAGTTCTTTCGACAGGTTGACATGTTTGTCGAAGGCTTCCTGCGAGGTTTTGTTGGCCGCGCTGACGGCTTCCTTCGCGGTGGCGATGGCCTCTTTTGTTTGCTTGATCGAGCTCTGATATGTTATGAGCCAGGCAACAAACATCGCTACGCCCAGCCCGCCCTCGATGATCAACTTGATCAGTTCCTTGTCCGGCATGCGCTCCTCCTGTTTTTTAGCCTGAAAGATATACCGCTATTCAGCTTACATTTTTCATATTGCCTGTTCTCTGGACTCGTTCCAGAGAACAGGCAATGTCCCTTCGGGTAAGCTGACGGAGAATGAACATTGAACATTGAACGGCTTTTAAAAGGAGGCTGCATGAAATGGTTCCCCATATTTAAGACCGGCAAACATATTGACAGCAAAGGCCGCGCGCGTGAATGGACGGAGGGCGACCTCGACAAAATCATAGAGATGAATAACGGGACAGAGGCCCCGCTCGTCATCGGACATCCCGAAGTCAATTCCCCGGCATACGGCTGGGCGGACGCATTCAAGCGCGATGGGCAGATGCTCTATGCAAAGCCGAAACAGGTCCTCGCCGAGTTTTCCGACTGGGTGAAAAAAGGGTTATGGAAAAAGATATCGATCTCGATCCGGCCGGATTTTACGCTCCGCCATATAGGTTTTTTAGGAGCCACGCCGCCCGCCGTTGCGGGCCTTCCGGCCGTTGAATTCAGAGCAGAGGAAGATGCGATGACGTTTGAATTCTCCGAATGGAAGGAGATGCGGATAGCAAGCATATTCCAGCGCCTGCGGGATTTCATTATCGAGAAATTCGGACTTGATACTGCCGATGGAATTATTTCGAATTACGACATAGATGACATCAAAACTCCGGACACCCCCCTTGAATCCCCCCCTTGCCAAGGGGGGGCCATGGGGGGGTCATTTGCCGACACGTCCCCCGAAAAGAAGGCGCAGGAAGCGAGATCGAAAAAATACGGCATCGGGATAAAGGACGGCGGGAATGTCACAAAGCCCTCGGACTATGCGGATATCCCGGACGACGAATTTGCCGACCCCGTCAATTACAACTATCCCATCAATGCGGATCATTGTCAGGCTGCCCTCAGTTACTGGGGCATGCCGAAAAATAGAGATCAATACACGTCAGGGGAGGTGAAGACGATTACGGCAAGAATC
>Ga0315268_10009640_pt1 | contig 10007 bp, 6 predicted proteins | sample C1_top_MG_FD_204535 | JGI IMG/M metagenome (GOLD analysis project Ga0315268, IMG submission 204535) | Sediment microbial communities from Yellowstone Lake, YNP, Wyoming, USA - C1_top | ecosystem: Environmental > Aquatic > Freshwater > Lake > Sediment | place: USA: Wyoming | collected 2017-08-01 | reverse complement strand
CGAGGGATAGAGGCCGGCTCCCACCCCCAGGACCGCGGCAAACCCGAGCCCTATCCCCAAGGCCAGAAAGAAAAGCTCTTCCGGCGGTCGGCTGCCCAGCAAGGAGCAGGTAATTTCCACCAACAATCTGCCCAGGGCCACGCCCAGGATAGCCGCGCCCATGCTGAGACAAAGGGCTTCCGAAAGAAACTGGGCCAGGATATCCCGATCCTCGGCTCCCATGGCCTTTTTCAGGCCGATCTCCTGAGTGCGCGAGCGCACCGCCGCCATCATGACGTTCCAGATGCCTGCGCCGGCCAGCAGGAGGGTGGCGCTGATGGCCACATAAATTAACAACTCAATCCCCCAGGAAACTTTCTGCACCCTTTTCAGGGCTTCCCATGAAACTACCACCCGCAATTGCTCTTCAGGTTGCCGGGCCTGGACGACGCCGGGAATGGCTGCGGCCACCGGGGCCACATCATCCCACGTACGGCAGCGAAGGTAAAGGTGATCCGGCAAGACTCCCGGGAACCGGTCCTGCAGGGTGGTAACGGGGATAAAGGCGGTATTGGCCAAATCAATGTCGCCCACACCCGCGACGACGCCGATTACCTGGTAAATATCGTTGTTAATCTGGAGAAAGCGACCATAGACGTTTTGCTGTCCAAAGATATTTTGGGCTAGCCGCGAACCCAGTACACACGTCAGTTTGTGGCCGCTGACCTCGGCCGGGCCGAATAGTCTCCCGTTAATCGCCGACAGGCTACGAACCCGCCAAAAGGCCTCGTCAACCCCCATGACCGTATGGTTGTAATACTCTTTGCCCCATTTGGACTGGCCCATTGAGTAAATCGACAGGCTGACGTCCATAACTCCCGGCAAGCGGCCCAGGGCATCCTTGGTCCCAGGATGGAACCACTGGGGCATTGAAGCTTTCTGATTATCAAAATGCCCTCTGATGATCGTTGCTCCACCAATCAAATCCAGGTCGAGATTGATATTCTTCTTGATCTCCTGGGCCATGGTAATGGTAGTAATTAAACCGGCGACTCCCAAGCCGATTACCAGGGCCACCCCCCAATACCGGTGACGATGCCGAAACACCTGGAGGGTGCTGATGCGGAGCAAGTCGTTAAATTTCACGGTATCAGACCTCGATCATAATGCGGCAACGCCAACCACTCTCGGCCCTCAGGCTGGATTGAAGGCAGTCTGAAAATTTTTGGAATATTTCACCCTGATGACGTGATGCAAATTGATACAAACAAAGTAAATAATCAAGGGCACAAAGGGAATTGAATAACGGCAATTGCCATACTCGAATAAGGCTGAAGTTATTGAGGCGCCAAGAACCACCAGCGCAAATAACCCATCGTAAAAGCTCCATAAGGGATTTCTAGTAAACATTTGAAGGCAATAATAGCCTATCAGAATAAAAAATAGATAATTGCTGATTACCAACAAAAAGATCTCCAAGGAGTACACTATCGCAAAAATACTCTTAAAGCCAGAGATTTTGATGTCATAGCGGGGAATATTCCAGAATTTTATCCACGATGCCGCCACTGTTTTTAAATATAAGAGGGGATGTCTACTGACCACGTCCAAAAACAACCCTACGAGTCTATTGGATAAATCGCTATAAGAAAGACCGGTCGCCTGTTGCATAGCAGGGAGAACCGCAAAGATGATCGGCTCTCTGGCCGCTTCCTTTTGTTGATCCCGGTATTTCAGATAAATATCTTTTAAAGGTTGATAGTCATCGGAAGCGTATTCGATGATATCGCCGATACTATTGCACAAATTATAACCCATCATGGTGGTGGTGGTGAAATGGCCGGAACTAAGTTTCATCAGCGAACCCCAACCGCCTACCATGACCAGGAAGGGCAACAAGTAAAACGTGAGATATTTCATTCCCAGTAATAAGCTGAAACGCAGCTTCACCAGGTGAACCGACAAGATCAGGAAAAACAATACCACCAAAAATAGCAGGTTGGACCGAATTAACCCGGCCGCGGCTACTGTTATGCCGAGCACTAAAACCTCATAAAATTTCAGAGTGGATCTTTTCAGAAGATGAATCAGCAAGAATAATGATAGTAAAGTAAAAAAAGTAGCTAAAGTTTCGGTCATTATGGCTGATTCGAAATATAACTGGTCGATATTGACAGAATGGAGCAGTCCCACTATAAATGATAGTAAGTTGCTCTTGCTTTGCTGAAAAGTGATTAAATAAAGCATAACTGAGATCAAAATGCCTAATATTGATTGGACGACCCAAACCGCGTAATTATTGAGGCCGCATAACAATAGCAATGACGGGTAGAGAGGTGGTTTCTCCCCGGTCAAATTATGCCAGTCCATCTTGGCAATCTGGTTGGCCAGGTTTCGGTACAAATCCGAATCCATACCAAAACTTATCGGCTGAGAAATTAAAAAAAAAGCCACTCTAATAATAATAGAGAGGGCAATGAGGGAAAAGAATAATCTCTTGTTAAATTCCATGACTCAAATGTCCCCCAGTACCAGGATCAGGGGCCTCGCCCGGAGGATACCGGGACGCTAAAGGTCATAGACTGGGAAAACGGGGGTTTACCCTGGCAATTCTTTTATTTCCCCGACTCGCGGCCCGAGCCCGAAGCTTGAAGGCTGGGGAAGAAATCGCTGTCGGTGGTCCCCCTGGCCGCAAAAGGGTCCTCGTCCGGCGAATCTATTGCCCGGATGCGATGCTTCCGGGCCAACTTGTCCAGGGTCTCCAGAACGTAGTCGATCTGCCGGTCCTCATGGGTGCTCATATAAGCGGTGCGGATCACCGCCTGCCCCCGGGGGACCGCGGGGAAAATGGCTGGATGCGCGAAGATGCCTTGTTCGAAAAGCTCCCGGGCCAGGTTAAAGGCCTTGTCCTCGGGGCCGATAATAATCGGCATGACCGGGCTCAAGGACTCGCCGATGGTCAAACCGATCTCCAGATAGCCAGCCCGGACGCGCCGGATAATTTCCCAAAGGCGGGCCAACCGCCCGGGCTCCTTCTCCATGATATCCAGGCAAGCCAGGACGGCGGCGGCATTACTGGCGGGAAGTGCGGCTGAAAAGATCAGGGGCCTCGAGTTGTGGCGCAAATATTCCAGAACGGTCTCGTCGTCGCCGGCAATAAAGCCGCCGATGGAGGCCAGGGACTTGCTGAAGGTGCCCATGATAAAGTCCACTTGCTGGGTCAAGCCGAAGTGGGAGGCGGTTCCCCCCCCCTCGGGGCCCATTACCCCGATCCCATGCGCATCATCCAGGTAAACCAGGAGCCCCGGAAAACTCTTTTTCAGTTGGACCAGTTCGGGCACCGGCGCCAGGTCCCCGGACATGCTGAAAACCCCTTCGGTGATCAGCAGGTGGACGCCTTGCGGGTTTCTCTCCCGGGCCACGGCTAACTTCCGGCGCGCTTCGGCCACGCTGTTATGGGCAAAGGGGAGCAGGCGGGCCCGGGAAGACAGGCAGCCCTCAAAAATGCTGGCATGGTTCTCCCGGTCGTAAACGATGGCATCCTGGGAGGTCAACAGGCAGGCGATGGCCCCCAGGTTGGTACTGAAGCCGGTGACGTGCACCACCGCCTTTTTCTTGCCCACCAGGGTCGCCAGGCGCTCTTCCAAAGCCTCGTGCAGGACCAGATTGCCACAGAGAAATCGAGAACCGCCCGGGCCGGTGCCAAAGCGCCGCATGGCCTGGGCCGACGCCTCCACCACCCTGGGGTCGTGGGTCAGGCCCAGATAGTCGTTCGAGCCGATCATGATCAGGCGTCTGCCCTCCACTTCCACTTCTGTCCCCCAGGAACGGGAGATCGGGCGGAAATAAGGGTAAACCCCCCTCGTCTTAACTTCATGCACATATTGCATGAAAGGCTGGCAACGATCCTTTAAAGTCATATCGGACGAGTGCTTTTTTGATGAAATTTTTTATATATTAGCGTGGCATTCTAACAGAATTTCCTCAGGGGAGCAAATATTTAAGCCTAAAAAAAGATATCAAATTAGATAATCATGATGCAAATAATCGGGCAGGGGGCTTTAACGTAAAAATTTAAGGATTGACCAGATCCCATCGCTATCCCCTTCTCCCGGTGGGTCAGAGGGTTAGGCAAGGGTAAGGCGCCTTCCCCTTTTTGTCATCATTAATGCGATCCTGATCTACTCTTACGGAATAACTTTTACACACTTCCTGGTTCAAAAGAATTGGACGGCAAAATCGCGCGTCAAGGCAGGGCTGGTTCGTTTTTTCTTGGCAATCGCCGGGTCTGGAGCGGATAGCTGACTAAAAATTAGACTCCGCGCCAGGATTTTAGTTAAGGCCGCGGCTGAGCGCCCAGTGCCGGCCGATCCTCCCCCCCCAGGCGAAGGCATCCCATCAAGGGATTGGCGGAGGCGGGCGAAGCAACTGGCGGATCGCTTTCACCTGGCTGGGAGTCAAAGTCGGATGGGCGGTGGGACAGAACCTGGCAAACAGCCCGGGGGAGATCGGGGTAAGGTTATCTTCTTGACCGAGCCTTTCATAGACCAGGCGGGCGGCCCGGCCGGCTTCCAGATAACCCGCCTGCCAGCGGGGCAGGCTCAGAACTTGGGCTGTAAAAAACCAGGCCAGCAGTCCCAGGGAAAGAATTTTCAGCCGCCTATCGCCGGGAAACCTCCGGGCCAGGATGGTCCAGGCGGTGCCCACCAGGAGCAGGGCGCCGATCAGGGTAAAGATGCCGTACCGGGCCACGAAGGCCTGCCCCGCCGGCCTCTGGTAGCGGGCCAGGGAGATCAAGAGAAAGGGGAAGGCATTGAACAGCATGGCCCAGAGCATCAGGCGTTTTTCCCGGACCTCTCCCTTAAACCAGATAAGGGAGAGGGTCGCGGCCAGAAGTATGCTCCCCAAAACCATGGCATAAACCGGAAAATGAAAGTGCCCCCAGAACAGATAAAAGAAGGGGGCGAGGTAAGCGCCGCAAAGCAGATGCAGAAAATAACCCGGCCCGGGCAGGTTTGAGAGGATGCCCTGGTTGTGGCTGGCAGCCGCCGGGGCTCCGGCGAAGGCGAGGTATCCCAGGACGAAAGGTAGATAGACGATGGCCACCATCATTGCCAGGGCCGGGTATTTCCGCCTGGTTCGCCCATCTCTCAGGAGCAGGGCGTACAGGGGCAGGGTCGGGAGAGCGAGCAGGGTGTAATTGTGGGATAGGATGGAAAGCAAGGCACAGGCCCCGATACCGAGTAAGCCCCCGGAGGAGGGGGAGTGCAGATAGTCGTCCGTGAGGAGCAGCGCCCCCAGGAAAAAACCCAGGGAAAGGAGGTAACAGACGTAAAAGGCGTTCCAGGCGATGGCGTGGTGCAGTGCCGCCCCGGCATAGAGGAGGCTCAAGGCCAGGGCCGGGGCGAGGCGCCATTGACGCCGGAAGAAGAGGTAAAGCAGGAAGGCGTTGACGCCAGTTCCGAGGCAATTGATCAGCACGAACAGATAATAATGCTCGCCGCCGAGGCTCACCAGGGCGTAATACACGAGGTGAAAGAACGGAAACCATTGTTCACCGTCGGGCCGAGTCAGGTAACGCCAGAAGGGATTCCCGGTCATCTGGATCAGGGTGGTCCAATCGTCCTCAAAGAAAAAGAACCCCGTCCTGAAGAACAGGATCACCGGCAGCAACAGGAGCGCCATGAGGGGCAGCCACCAGGCCAGGCCGCCCCGGGCGCGGTCCGAGTTGCTCAGGATAGCCGATTTGCTTGCCATTAGCTTGCCAGGGGGAAGGTCGGCAGCCCCGGATTATTCCGGCAAAATCCCTGCATTAGTCGGGGGGGCATATGCACCTGGGATAAAGAGTGGTCCGTCGTCGGGAAATAGGTCCAGTTCACTGTTAAATATCAAATCCGCATAACCGCCGCCAGCCGCGCGGCCGCCCGGGGTGTGCTCAGAGAGCCGGGAGAGGCCTGTAATATGAGGCTGTCCCTGAGCCCGGCCTGCCCGCCTCCGGGACCCATTCCTGGTAAACGTCGGCAAAGGTGACCCCTTGCACCGGGCCCGACTTTTCCAGCCAGGTAAGAAAATGGCGAATTTTTTGCACCAATCCGGCGACCGCGGTTTCCGTGGGGAACTTGGGGGAGCCGCCCGGCATCAGTTCCGAGGAGTGCAAAAACATGGTCAGGACCCGCCCACCGCGGCGGCGGTGCAGGCGGACCGCCAGAGGCATGCTGGCCGCCGGGAACCAGGCCGGGTGAATCCCCGCGGCGCCGAGGTACCGAAACCCGGCTCGCAGTCTTTTCGCCCATGGCCCGGGCAGGGCGGCGGAAAGCCGCTGGACCGCCCCCGGGGCAAAGGTCCAAACCGGCACCATGGTCAGAGGCACTTCGAGCAAGGGTTCCCGGGTGGACCCGCCGCCAGGCAAAAAGAAGGGGTCGGGCTGGGCCAAAAAATGGTCCGGGCCGTCCAGCGGCGCCCGCAAGGGGACCAAGCTGCTGTCCACCCGTAAACCGAACTCCTCCATGAGGGGAAGCAACCTGGGGTCCCAGTCGAACCGGCCCATGCGCAAGGCCCTGGGGGTGATGTTCAGGGATTTTCCTAGGAGCATCACCAGAGTTGCCAATTTCCGGCGGAGGAGATCCTGGGGCAGCAGCCTGGCGCTGACCGGTTCAGGCCAGGGCAGCTTGCCGAAGGGAGGGGTGTTCCAGGGGTGGAGATGGACGCCGACTTCCGCCCGGAATTCTTCCCGCCAGCGCCCCAGGACCTCCCGGGCGGCAGGGTCCCGGACTACCGGGTAGGTGGCCAGAAGAGACAGGGGAAACCCGAATTCCCGGGGAATGAACTCCAGGCGGCGCAGGTGGGCGACATTGGCCACCCCCGGCGGCACCCGGGGATACCTGCCGCTGAAGAGCCCCTCTTCCTCTACATCGATGCTGATGACCAGTTGCATATCAGAACCGGAGCATTGGGGGAGGATTGTAAGTGGGCCGCAGGCCCCTGGCCCTCCCCCCACCATTCACAGCCCAATCTCTCTCAGATCAACGGCCACTTTGACGCTCTGGTGGCGGGCCTTGTGGAACGCGGCCCGGAAGGCCTGGCGGTAGGCGGGCAAGGGAAAGGTATGGGAAAGGAGGCCGTCCGTCGGGTAGGCGCCCCCGGTCAGGAGGTCCACCGCCAGTTGGTAAGTGCGGACCCGGGTTCCTTTCCAGGTTGCGTAAGCATACATGGCGGAGCCGGTCAGGCGCAGTTCCCGGAACCAGAGGCTGGAAAAATCAAGCCCGCCCAGGGTGCCGGCGGTGCCCACCAGGACATAGACGCCGCGCCCCCGCAAGGCCAGGAGAGCCTCTTGCAGGGAGGAGCGGCTCCCCACGCAGTCGAAGAAATAATCCGCCCCGCCCTCGAGATTGCCACCCCCCAGGGTGGTGGGAAGCAGTTGCGCGCCCAGGGCCATGGCCAGCTCCCGGCGCTTCGGGTTCAGAAGCACCGCATCTGCGCCGCCGGCCCGGGCCAGTTCCTGCTGAAATGGATGGCGGGCCACCACCACCAAGGCGGCCCGGGAACCGAGGGTGCGAAGGCACCGGATGACGTGCTGGCCGATGATGCCGGCCCCGTAAACCAGCACCGACGCCTCATCCGGCGGGAAATTGTCCAGGACCGGCTGCAGCGCCGAAGCCAGGGAGTCGGTGAGCACCGCGGCTTCGTCCGTCACCCCCTCGCGCACTCGCACCAACCGGCTGGGGTGGGCGGCCATCAACCCGGCCATGCCCCCACCGGCCTCCCGGTGATAGCCCAGAATAGTTCCGGGGGCGAGGCTCCCCCGGGTAAAATTCTCGCACAGGTTGTATTGTCCCTGGGCGCAATAGCGGCAGAGGGAGAGACCCCGGACCTCGCAAGGTAGGACCGGTTCCACCACCACCCGCTCTCCCACTTGCCAATCCGAGCCCGGAGTGGCCTCAACCACTTCCGCCACCACTTCGTGTCCCAGGACCGCGGGGAAAGAGGCATAGGGCTCGAGCAGAAACGATTCCACCCCTTTGAGGAGGCGCAGGTCCGAGCCGCAGATGCCGCATAGAAGAGGGCGCAGCCTGACCCAATCGGCATTGGCGGGGGTAAAAGGGATTTCTTGCAGGCGCAAGGGGGCCAGGCCGGCGAAAAAATGCCGGGGCCAGAGGCGGTTCAGCCCTTTGGCCAGCAGATACCGGGGAATGGAGCGGAAATATACCAGTGCTTGCATCCGTGAGTTATGAGTGTGCCCCAAAAGATGTCCTCCGTCAAGGTGTTAGCTTATCGAGCGCTGCTTCGCAAAGTTCAAAGTTGAGATGTAGGGTGCGTTTTACGCACCAAGGACGGCGCGTGGAACGCGCCTTACATGGCCGATTACTGTTGTACCTCCATACCGGCATGGCGGCGGGCGAGGACGCCCGCCCTACGAAATTTTCATGATTTATGGGTGAGACCAAGGTGCCTCCAGAAAGATAATATTGGAAGACGCAGGCTTTAGCCTGCGTCTGCACCGGCTGGAAAGCCGGTGCCACCTAATGTTACTCCGCTGCCAGCGGCGGGTCTCCTCCGCTCGGTTCCCGGACAGGCAGCCGGAAAATATGGCGGCGCTGGAGCGGGGTGATATGATAAACGCGGATTTCGCAATTTATGATAAACTACTGACTCGAAGGTGCGGCTTCGTTAAGCCTTGAGGTCCGCCCGGCCAATTCCATCGATCAGGCGAGGTCCATGAGCACTCGGAGCAAGGTATCCCTGGGGGTGGTGCTGAAAAACTTCCGGAAACTGGCCCGGCACCCCTGGATCGCTTCCAAGCTGGTGGCCCTGGAAGGTGAGAAGCTTCTCTTCAATCTTCTCTATCCCCGGGCCAAGGCCGGCCGGGCCCGGCGCATTCGCCAGGTAAGCATCCGCATCACCGACCTGTGCAACCTGCGCTGCCATACCTGCGGCCAATGGGGAGACCGGGGATTCCTCCACGGCCAGGATTTGCGGGATCTCAAGCGGCAGGAAGTGCCCCTGGGGCGCTATCAGGAAGTGCTCACCGACCTGGTGCGCCACGGCCACCGTCCTTCTCTCTACCTCTGGGGGGGCGAACCCATGCTGTACGAGGGCGCCCTGGAGTTGATGGAAACTGCCACCGCCCTGGGGTTGCCCTGCTCCATCGCCACCAACGGCAGCCGCATTGCCAAGGAGGCGGCCCGGCTGGTCCAAGTCCCCATGTTCCTGCTGCAGATCTCCATCGACGGTCCCACGCCGGCGCTGCATAATCAGGCCCGGCCCGGAGTCGGCGGCGCCAATAACTTCCGGGATATCGAGGAGGCCCTGGCCGCGGTGCACGAGGCACGGCAGGCCCGGGGTCGGAGCCTGCCCCTGATCGCCTCCCTCACCACTATTTCCCGGGCCAACTTTCGCCACCTGGTGGAGATCTATGAGACTTATCGCGGCCGGGTGGATCTCTTCGTCTTTTATCTCTCCTGGTGGATTGACCCCCAGGCGGCCCAGGCCCACGAAGAAGATTTTTCCCGGCGTTTCGGTTTCGCCCCCCGGCTCCCCTGGGGTTGGGTGGGGGACTGGAAACCGGACGACTACCTGGAACTGGATCGCCAATTCCAGGACCTCAGGGCCCGCTCCCGGGCCTGGCCCAACCCTCCGGTCACCATCATTCCCCCCATCCTGGGGGCGGAGAGCCTGCGGACCTACTATACCGACCATCGGGCCCGGTTCGGCTATGACCAGTGCATCTCCATTTTCCAGGCCGTGGAAATCGACAGCAACGGCGACCTCTCTCCCTGCCGGGATTACCATGATTACGTGGTGGGCAACATCAAAGACGCCACCATCACCGAACTATGGAACAACCCGGCCTACCGGGATTTTCGCCGCAGCCTGGCCACCGAAGGCCTGATGCCCGCCTGCTCCCGCTGCTGCGGCCTGATGGGGTACTGAGAATGGTGAGAAAGAGGATTGGGGGGGGGGGGGGGGGGGGGGGGGGGGGGGGGGGGGGGGGGGGGGGGCGGCCCGGCGCCGCCCCCCCCCCCGGCCGC
>Ga0315268_10009639_pt1 | contig 10009 bp, 10 predicted proteins | sample C1_top_MG_FD_204535 | JGI IMG/M metagenome (GOLD analysis project Ga0315268, IMG submission 204535) | Sediment microbial communities from Yellowstone Lake, YNP, Wyoming, USA - C1_top | ecosystem: Environmental > Aquatic > Freshwater > Lake > Sediment | place: USA: Wyoming | collected 2017-08-01 | reverse complement strand
GGCGCCGTCGTGGCGGTTTTCCGCCAGCGGCGAGTCGAAGACCGGAAGGATCATCTTCTCGATCAACTGGTGCATCAGCTTTCCGCCGCCACCGTGGGCGAGCGTGACCGTCGGATAATCGCTGGTGGGGAGCGGACACTGCAGGGTGAATTCTTTGACTGCCATGGTTATGCCTCGGTGGCGACTTCCTGTTGTTCTTCGTTCCGGCGGTACCGGAAGTAGGCGGCGCAGGCTCCTTCCGCGGAGACCATGGGCGCGCCTAAAGGTTTTTCGGGGGTGCAGGTGCTGCCGAAAGCCGAGCACTCATGCGGCTTGCGGAGTCCCTGCAGGATCAGGCCGGAGATGCAGGCCGGACTTTCTTCGGCGGTGTGACTCTGGACTCCGAATCGCGTCTCCGCGTCGAAGCCGGCGTATTCCTCGCGCAGTGCCAGGCCGCTCCGCGCGATGCTGCCCATGCCGCGCCATTTGCGGTCGACGACCTGGAAGACCTTCTTCATCAGCGCCTGCGCCGGGAGGTTGCCCGCTTCGCGGACCGAGCGCTTGTACTGGTTCTCGACCTCGCTGCGGCCTGCTTCGAGTTGCGCGATGCACATCGCCAGTCCCTGCAGGATGTCGAGGGGCTCAAAGCCGGTGATGACGATTGGGACCTTGTATTTCGCGGCGACCGGACGGTACTCCCCGGCGCCCATCACGGTGCAGACGTGTCCGGCGGCGAGAAAACCCTGCACGCGGCACTGCGGCGACGCGAGGATCGCCTCCATCGCCGGCGGCACGAGCACGTGCGAGACCAGCACGGAAAAGTTCTTGATGCCGCGGCGATGCGCTTCATCGACCACCATGGCGTGGGCCGGGGCGGTCGTCTCAAAGCCGACGGCGAAGAAGACGACCTGCTTGTCGGGATTCTGTTCGGCCAGTTTGAGGCAGTCCATCGGCGAGTAGAGCACTTTGACATTGCCGCCGCGGGCCTTGATGGCGAACAGGTCGCACTCCGAGCCGGGGACGCGCAACATGTCTCCGAACGAGCAGAAGATGACTTCCGGGCGGGCGGCGATCAGCATCGCCTTGTCGATCAGTTCCAGCGGCGTGACGCAGACCGGGCAGCCGGGGCCGTGGACGAGGGTGATCTGCTTCGGCAAGAGTTCGTCGATGCCGTACTTGACGATCGAATGCGTCTGCCCGCCGCAGATCTCCATGATCGTCCAGGGACGGGTGGTGATGCGATGGATGGTGCGCGCGTAGGCCGCCGCCGCCACGGAATCCCGGTACTCGTCCAGGTACTTCACGGCTTGCTCTCCTGGGGCTCGACCGACAGTTCGCCGAGCTCGCCCATCTCCTTGAGGTAGGCGAAGACCTGGTTGGCTTCCGCTTCATCGACAACACTCAATGCAAAGCCGACGTGGACGATGACGTACTCGCCGATCCCTGCCTCGGGGACGTAACCGAGATTGACCTCGCGGACGATGCCGCCGAAGTCCACGCGCGCCAGGCGCGCCACGTCTTCACCGCGGATGCTCAGGATCTTGCCGGGAATCGCCAGGCACATGGCTGCCGTCTCCTAGTGGAACGCCTTGGTCGCGGCCATCACCTGCCCGAGCGCGATGCCGCCGTCATTCGGAGGAACGCGCTGGTGCCAGTAGACGCGGAAGCCTTCCTGCTGCAGCCGGGTGACCGCCGTTTCGGTGAGCAGTTTGTTCTGGAAGCATCCGCCGGTGAGCACGATCTTGTTCTCGCCCGAGGCGGCTGCGACCTGCACCATCGCCTCGACCAGCGTGTTATGGAACTTGCGGGCGATGCGCGGCTGCGAGACGCGCGCCGCGGCGTCCGTCATGATCTCCACGATCATGCGCGCCCAGTCCACGACCATGGTGCCGTTCTTCTCGATGTTGATTGTGTAGGTTTCGCGGGTACGGTCGCGGCCAGCTGCGAACTCCAGCTCCATCGCCGCCTGTCCTTCATAGCGGGCGAACTGGCGCAGCCCGGCCAGCGAAGATACCGCGTCGAAGAGTCGTCCCGCGCTCGAAGTCACCGGGCAGTTGAGCTTTCGCTCCAGCATGCCGCGGACGATGCCGCGCTCCTCGGGAGTGAACGCCTCGATCGGGGTGAGGAAGGAATTGAGCAGTCCGAAGCGCGCCGCTTGCGAGTTGGGGCCGAGTTCGAAGGCCTCGCTGCCGAACATCTCGTGCAGCAGGCCGGCCGCGCAGCGGCGGGGTTCGTGGACCGCGACTTCGCTTCCGGGCAGGCGGAAGGTGCGCAGGTGAGCCGTGCGCTGGTAATCGCCATCGGCGACCTTGAGGAACTCTCCGCCCCAGATCGTCCCATCGGGGCCGTACCCGTTGCCGTCCCAGGCGATGCCGAGGACTGGGCCGGTGATGCCGTTCTCGGCCATGCACGAGAGGATGTGCGCATAGTGATGCTGCACTTCGAAGGTCGTCGCCGATTCGCGCCGCGCGTACTGCGACGAAAGGTAATTCGGATGCTGGTCGCAGGCGATGGTGTCAGGCGAGAAGTCATAGAGCGAGCGGAAGCTGCCAATCACCTTTTCGAAAGCGTCGAGGGCTTGGGCGGTTTCCAGGTCGCCGATGTGCTGGCTGAGGAAGACATTGCGTCCCGATGAAGCCGCGATCGTGTTCTTCTGATGAGCGCCGACGGCGAGGATGGAACCGAGTTCGCGGCCGACATGGACCGGCAGCGGCGCGAAACCGCGCGCCCGCCGCAACAACAGTTCGCGATCCATCACGATGCGCGCCACCGAGTCGTCCACATGGCGCAGGATCGGCCGGTCGTGAACCAGAAAGACGTCGGCGACCTCGTAGAGCCGCGCCAGCGCTTCGCGCTCGTCGATGCAGATGGGTTCGTCGGCCAGGTTGCCGCTGGTCGCGACCACCGGGAACTTCAGCTCCGCCAGCAGCAGGTGATGCAGCGGCGTGTAGGGAAGCATGACCCCGAGGTAAGGATTGCCGGGCGCGACCGCCGGGGCGATGCGAACATCGGTGCCGGGCTTGTGTTCGAGCAGCACGATCGGCGACTCCGGCGAGCGCAGCAGCCGCGCCTCGCTCTCCGAGACCTGGCAATCGCGTTCGATCATCGCCAGTGACGGATACATCAGGGCAAACGGCTTGGCTTCGCGGTTCTTGCGGCGACGCAACATGCGCACCGCGTCTTCGCTCGCCGCATCGCACATCAGGTGGAAGCCGCCGAGCCCTTTGACGGCGACGATGTTGCCGTTGCGGATGTACTGGGCCGCCGCGCGCAGGGCATCGTGGCGGGTGGCCAGCTCGTGGCCTTCGCGATCCATCAGCTGCAGCTGCGGTCCACACTCGGGACACGCATTCGGCTGCGCATGAAAACGCCGGTCGTCGGGATTCTCGTATTCGGCGCGGCAGCGCGCGCACATCTTGAACCGCCGCATGGTTGTGCGCTTGCGGTCATAGGGAAGCGACTCGATGATCGTGAAGCGCGGCCCGCAGTGGGTGCAGTTGGTGAACGGATAGAGATGACGCCGGTTGTGCGGGTCGAAGATCTCGCGCCGGCAGTCCGCGCAGGTGGCGATGTCGGGCAGCACCAGCGCCGTCTTATCGCCGTCCACGCTCGGCCGTATCTCGAAGCCGCGATAGCCGGTGGCATCGAGATAAAGGCTTTCAAGACTCTGGATCGAAGCCAGGGCGGGCTTTTCCCGCTCGATGCGCAGCAGGAAGCTGCGCAGCTTTTCCGGCGCGCCCTCCACTTCCAGGAAGACCCCGGACGAGGAGTTCAACACCCATCCCGCCAGCCCCATCTCGATGGCCAACCGGTAGATGAAGGGTCGGAAACCGACCCCTTGCACGGCGCCCCGCACCACGACCTTGAGTCGCTGTTTGGAGCTGTTGGCGGTTCGAGTGGCCGATACGCGTTTTGTGGAAGTCGGGGCCAAGGAGACTCCTGAAGAAATAGGGCGGGAGCAGACAATCGCCTGCGAATCTCCCCCCACGCCAACAAGGGTAGGCTGCGTGGAAGGCCGAACACAGTGCCGGAATCACAGTTTCCGGTGACGCTTATCACACGGAAGCTCTTTCGAGGATCGGCCCCATAGCCACGCACCGGCGGCTCTAAACCGGTTGCGAAACCTGGTTCTAAACCCATGGTTCCATGGCTTTGCGGGAGACCGGGCCTGAGGAATGGCGCTACCGGCCCGGCCGACGGCTTTCGAGGGGTTAGAGGCGCAGGAGCCTGGTTGGCCGCGGAATCGTTCTCGCAGAGTTGTGGGCTAAGGCCCGGCTAACCGGGAAGGAACATGCGGGACAAAACTGGTAAAGATGGGATCTTTACGCGAACCGCCGCCTCGTCTGGGCGGTTCATATAAAATCTTTGCTATGGACGAGCGTGATTTTTATGACGAGCGGCAAGAGACCCGCAAACACACTTTGAATTGTCCGCACTGCCACCAGGCCGCGGAGTATGAGATCGCCTGGACGGTGCGCCGCAAGAAGAAAGCCCTACCGCCGCGTGCCGATGAACTCGACCGCGCCAAGTTCGCCAAGGCGCAGAGCTACATGGTGCGCAGAGACGATCTCATGGGCTGCAAGAACGTGCGCTGCCGCAAGAGATTCGAGGTCGCCGGGGTGCAGAGCGTGGTCTTCCTCGACGGCGGAAACCAGCCGGTCGGCGGTTTCGACGTCAAACGCACCCCCGACGGCGATATCGACGGCAACCGCTAAGATTTGTACATATCAATAAGAAGGTGCTCCCGCGGGGAGCACCTTCTTTCTTTGTTTCGAAGTGCGCTTTAGAACGTTACCTTGCGGATGACCTGGTTGCGCGAGTCGGCGATATACAGGCTTCCCGACTTATCCACGGCCAGTCCGTGCGGTCCATTCAACTCCGCTTTGGTCGCGGCTGAACCGTCTCCCACGTAACCCGCCGTCCCATTGCCGGCCACGATCGAGATGGTCGTGCCCGAGACTTTGCGGACGCGCTGGTTCACGGCGTCGGAGATATAGACGACCCCGCTGCTGTTGACCGCGACGCCGACCGGATTGGATATCGTTGCCGAAGTGGCCGGGCCATTGTCGCCGGCATCGCCGGGGGTGCCGTTGCCGGCGATGGTCGTGATCGTCCCGGAACTGAGCTTGCGGATGACGTTGTTGCCTTCGTCGGCGATGAACAGGTTGTTGGAGCTGTCGAGCGCGAGGGCGGCTGGGCCGCTCAATTGCGCGGACGTGCCAGGACCGCTGTCGCCGCTTTTTCCTGCGACCCCTGTGCCGGCCACCGTGGAGATCGATCCGCTGCTGGCCACTTCCCGCACCCGATTGTTGCCGAAGTCGGCGATGAAGACGTTGCCCGAGGAATCGACGGCGACCGCGGCCGGCAGATTCAGCTGGGCCGTGGTGGCGGCGATTCCGTCCCCGTTATATCCGGCGACGCCCGTCCCGGCGATCGTCGAGATGATGCCGGCGGAGGTGATCTTGCGGATGACGTTGTTGAGCTGGTCGGCAACGTAGACATTGCCGCTGCCATCCACAGCCACTCCGGAGGGACCATTCAGGCTGGCGCTGGTACCGGCCAGGCCGTCTCCCGCGTAGGCCGCGAACCCGTTGCCGGCGATTGTCGTGATGTTCCCCGAGGCGACCTTGCGGATACGGTTGTTGATGGTATCGGCGATGAACATGTTGCCCGAAGCGTCGATGGCGACGCCCGACGGGCTATTCAGGCGGGCGTTGATCGCGAGGCCGCCATCGCCCTGGAATCCGGCCGCGTTGTCGCCGGCGACGGTCACGATCGAGCCGCTGCCGCCACTGCCGCTGCCGCAACCGGCCCACAGCACCACCGTGAGCGCCAGAAGGATCACCAGACCAAGGTGAGTAGATTGAAAACGCGAACTGCCGGGAAAACCAATCATTCGTGCAAGCCTCGGAAGATGTCGCCAGACGGGAAAGAAGTTCAGGCGTACTAACCCATGGTACCTGAGATTGTTGCTGGAAGTGAAAGGACGGGTCAAACTGGATGCTTCTTAAGCGGAGGGTTCAATGTGGCAGCTGGTGCTCGCTCTTGTCGCAATTTTGCCGATATCGATTTTCTTACTTGGCCGCCGCAATAGGGCGATGAAGCGAGGCGCCCTTATAGACGGTGTACGCATTCGCTTCGAAAGTATCGACCACGAAGTGGTCGCCATCTATTACGAGGATTCGTCTGGGTTGCGCCAGTTTATGGGGATTTGTGGAAGAGAGAAAAGGCGGTTTTGCGTTGGCCTGACTTTCAGCGATGAGCCTGATCTAAACATGATTGTTGATCGTATCTCCAAGGCATTGACTTTTTGGAAGGTTCCTCACAAGTTCGACCTTAAAGAATCGGCGCTGGTACTTACGGATGAAGAACGCGCCGACCGCCTGGAAAAGTACCGGAACAAGATGCGCGCCGCCGGATACGAAGTGGAGTATGACCTTGAAGCAGGAACGGTGTCTGAAAAATTCATCGGAAACGCGATCGCCGACCGTCCCAGTCCCCTCGAAGCTCTGTCGTTAATGACCGCCGTGCGAGGGACAGTGCCACGATATCGCACCCTGGTGGATCGGCGAGAGCTATAACTGGCCTCGCAATGATTTCCCATCCCTCGCAGCCGTAATTTATACTCCTTAGTCCTGCAGCCTTTGCCGCAATGAGCCGTGGTCTGGCGGACACTGTCGTTCCGATTTCATCTCCGTAATCCAAAGTTTGCTGGCCTTAGGCCGGAGTTCGAGGTGCTGGGTGAAGATCCTGGTGTGCATGAAGCAGGTCCCGCAGAAGGACGCTCCCCTGAAGTTGAATGAGGGTGGAACGTGGATCCGCGAAGACGTCTCGTATGAAGTCAACGAGCCCGACGCGTATGCCCTGGAAGAGGCTTTGCGGCAAAAAGAGAAGCATGGCGGCGAAGTCGTCGTCATCACCGCCGGTCCGGCGCGCGCCCAGCAGGTGCTGCGCGAGGCCCTCGCCAAGGGCGCCGACCGCGCCATCCATTTGGAAGACGACAAGTTCGTCGCGCTCGACGCTCTCAACATCTCCAAGGCCTTCGCCGCCGCCATCAAGGACGAGCAGTTCGACCTGATCTTCACCGGCCTGCAGTCGGACGACTACGGCTACGCCCAGACCGGCGTGCTGCTGGCGCAACTGCTCGATCGTCCGCACGCCACCATCATCATGGCCATCGAGAAGAACGAAGCGGGCATCCGCGTCAAGCGCGAGCTCGAGGCCGGGTTCTTCCAGTTCGTACAGATGCCGCTGCCGGCGGTGCTCACCATCCAGAGCGGCATCAACAAGCTGCGCTACGCCACTCTCATCGGCATCAAGCAGGCCAAGAACAAGCCGCTGCGCAAGGTCAGCTGGGACGAGGTGAGCGGCGCCATCGGCGAGAACCTGCAGAAGATCGAGAAGCTCTACATCCCCCAGAAGACCAAGAAGACGGAGTTTATCGAAGGCGCTCCCGGGGAAGTAGCGAAGAAGCTGGTCGAGAAGTTGAAGAACGAGATCCGGGTTCTGTAAGCACGGTGTCGTACGTCACTGCGCCGCGCAGCACCGCCGTTATGGAATGCTGTCCGCAGGCGCCCCGGCGCCGGGGAGGTATTTATGACGCAGGCGAATCTACACAGGTTTTCGGAAGACGAAAAGCCGGAAGTAACGGATGGCGAGGAGAAGCGCGAGCGCGCGATGGTGTTCATCGTCGCCGGCTGGCTGTTCATCCTGTTTGGAGTGATGGTGGCGCTGTTCTTCCACCCCTCGTCTCCTAAATTTAATAATGTGAATATACGGAACCTGGCGCTGCTGCTGGCCGCGGTCGGCATCGGATTGAAGCTCTGGGGCAACAAGTTGCGCAGATCCGCACCGTCAAAGTATTGATACTGAGGAATTCATGGCAGATACGATCCTGGTAGTCGTCGAACAACGTGAAGGCAAGCTTAACCGCGTCTCCTGGGAGACCCTGACCGGCGCACAGGCCCTCGCCGAACAGACCGGCTGGACCCTGGAAGCCGCCGTCGCCGGCAGCGGCGTCGCCGACATCGCCACGGAGATCGCGGCGAAAAAGGTCTCCAAGGTCTACGACCTGGAGAGCGCGAAGCTGGCGCCTTACACCCCCGACGGCTTCGTCACCGCGCTCAAGGCCTTCATCGAGCAGAAGCAGCCCAAGCTGGTGCTGATGCCGCACACCTACCAGGTGCGCGATTTCTGCCCGCGCCTGGCCGCCGCTCTCGGCACTACGATGATCAGCGACTGCACCGGCTTCAAATATGAAGGCGGCAAGCTGCTCTTCACGCGCCAGATGTTCCAGGGGAAATTCACCGCCGACGTCAGCTTCACCGGCCCGGGACCGTGGTTCGCGACCTTCCAGAATGGCGCCTTCCGCGCCGACCAGCTCCAGGAAGGCGGTTCGGCGGCGGTTGAGACCGTCAACGTCGAAGGCGGCACGATCCGCAATCAGCCGGAAGCTCCCTTCAAGGAAGCCAAGCAGGCCGTCGACCTTACCCAGGCCGAGATCATCGTCAGCGTCGGTCGCGGCATCAAGGAGCAGAAGAATATCGAGATGGCCAAGGCTTTGGCTGACGCCCTCGGCGGCGAACTGGCGGCCTCGCGTCCCATCTGCGATTCCGGATGGCTGCCGATGGAGCGCCAGGTCGGCTCCTCGGGCCAGACCGTCGCCCCCAAGCTCTATCTCGCGCTCGGCATCAGCGGCGCCATCCAACACATCGTCGGCATGAAGGGCTCCAAGACCATCATCGCCATCAATAAAGATTCGGAAGCGCCGATCTTCGAGATCGCCGACATCGCCGTCGTCGGCAACCTCTTCGAGATCGTGCCGCCGTTGACCGAAGAGATCAAAAAGGCGAAGGCGTAGGTCGTACAGGGTTCCAGCGGTTAAATCTGGAAGCGAGGGTGGATACGATGGTACGAAAGATCGTAGTGGGGCTCCTGCTTCTGTCAGGCGCGATGGCCGTAGCGCAACGCACTGAAAAGTCCAGTCCTGAGATTCCCAAGGCCGATGAACAGGTCATGGAAAGATCCGTCCTCGTCATCGAAAATATGTCCAACATCGTGGAAACGGACAGTCTCGATTGCGGCAAGATGGCTCTCGACTTGAACCGGCTCTATCAAAATAGCAGCCAGGCGATCGCCGCGGCGAAGGCCGGCGATAAACGGATGACGCAGGAGGCGCACAAGGCTCTCCTGAACAAGTTCAAGGCCCGTCTGGACCGGGCTATGCTGCGCGTGCAGCAGAATATCCCGCATTGCAGTAAGGACCCCGGGGTAGATTCCGCAATGAAGCAGTTCAAGTAAATGCCAAGCATGATCATTTTCAGGAAACCCATTCCCAACGTCTCGCACCCCGTGATGGAAGCCGATGTCGTCATCGTTGGCGGCGGCCCGGCCGGCATGGCGTGTGCCCTGCGCCTCTCGCAGCTTATCGACGAACACAACGCCAAGCATCCCGACCACCAGCTCTCCAAGGAAAACATCAACCTGCTGGAGAAGGCGCGCGAGGTCGGCCAACACTGCCTGAGCGGCGCGCTGCTTGATCCGCGTTCGATGGACGAACTGTTGCCCGATTGGAAGAAGGAAGCGCCGATCGATGCCGAGGTCACCAAAGAAGGCGTTTACTTCCTGACCAAGAAGTACAAGTTCAAGGCGCCCATCACCCCGCCACCGCTGCGCGATCACGGCAACTACGTCATCTCCATCAACCGCCTCGTGAAGTGGCTCGGCCAGAAGGTGGAAGAGGCCGGCATCACCGTCTTCACCGGCTTTGCCGGCAGCGAGTTGTTGACCGAGGACGAAAAGGTCGTCGGCGTCCGCACCGACGACAAAGGCGTCGACAAGCAGAACCAGCAGAAGGGAAACTTCGAACCCGGCTACGATCTCAAGTCGAAGATCATGGTGCTCGCCGAAGGTTCGCGCGGCTCGCTCACCAAGCAGCTGGTCGGCCGCTTCCAGTTGGACAAAGATCGCAACCCGCAGGTCTATGGCATCGGCGTCAAGGAGCTTTGGGAAGTGCCGTCAGGCCGCATCG
>Ga0315268_10009638_pt1 | contig 10010 bp, 7 predicted proteins | sample C1_top_MG_FD_204535 | JGI IMG/M metagenome (GOLD analysis project Ga0315268, IMG submission 204535) | Sediment microbial communities from Yellowstone Lake, YNP, Wyoming, USA - C1_top | ecosystem: Environmental > Aquatic > Freshwater > Lake > Sediment | place: USA: Wyoming | collected 2017-08-01 | reverse complement strand
AAGGCTTTGGTACCTTTTCATCATGTCCTTTTTCCCCATTCTCTACCTATCGGGATTGAGCGTAATTCTCATGGGCGGCTCCAGTGAAAGCACTAACCTCATCAATCTTAAGCTGTTTCATATGTTGTTTGCCTTTCTTTTCGACGTCATGCTTTTCATACATATTTACATTAAATACATAAGGGAATGGATGAAAGATGTCTTCAAACTATTCAGGAACTACAAAGAAATAAAGTCTTTTATATATACCAGAAATCAGTCCTATTAATCCATTACTCTATTTGAATGAGGATAATGTATGTATAACAAACAGGTATTTGCGGGAAATAAAGGCTTAAAGGTTAAGAACGACTGTTATGTTTCTTTGAAACTTATGAAAACCGGCGGTATTATGCTTCAGATTGACAGCAAGGTCGGGGCGTTATATGGCAGTAACATCGAAAAATTATATAGCCGCTCGACTCGAAGCATGTGTCCGCCAACTGAAAAGGGTTAATAAAGCCTATCTCCCGGAATTCATACCTGAGAACCAATATGCGTCGAGTGCGGAGAGAATGCGTTTCTCCCGTTTGTATATACCCGGCAATACCCCCGGAATGATGATCAATGCTGGCATCTACGGGGCTCACGGGATTATATTGGATCTAGAAGATGCCGTTGCGCCTCAAAAAAAGGACGAGGCTAGGTTACTGATTCGTAACGCGTTGCGCCAGGTCAATTTTTACGGGGCGGAGCGAATGGTCAGAATTAATCAACTGCCCAGGGGATTGGATGACCTGGAGGAGATTATCCCTCATAATGTCCATGTGGTGCTGCTGCCTAAGTGTGAATCAAAGGAACAGATCCAGGAGGTTAATAGAAAAATTCAATCGATTTATAAGGGTAAAAAATTAAAGGGCGAGATTTACTTGATGCCCATTATTGAAAGCGCTCTCGGGGTAATCCGCGCTTTTGAAATTGCATCGGCAGCGGGCAATGTAGTAGCCGTTGCAATTGGTCTTGAAGACTATTGTGCCGATCTTGGCGTTCAGAGGACCAAGGATGGATTTGAGTCTCAATATGCGAAAAGCTATTTGGCCAATGCCTGCAGAGCGGCCGGAGTCCAGGCGATTGATTCGGTCTTTTCCGATTTCCAGGATGAGGAAGGCTTACGAAAAACAGTCCTTCAATCGAAGTCCATCGGATTTGAAGGAATTGGATGTATCCATCCTAACCAGATTAAGCCGGTTCATGATAGCTTCGCTCCCCAAGAACAAGAAATAGTTAAAGCAAAAGCCATTGTTCGAGTATTTGAAAAAGCGAAAGAAAACGGCCTCGGGGTTGTTGCCCTAGGCTCAAAAATGATTGATGCACCCGTTGTAAAGCGCGCAGTTCAATTAATCGATCGGGCTATTGCATTAGGAAAACTTTCTAAGGACTGGAGAACGCAAGATGAAGGATGACAAATTGGTAAAAAACTCCGTCGACCGCCTGGTGCCAACCATAATAAACAAATTGCCGGCTATACCTTTTAAAGGTGTCGGCAAACATCGGCCGAAGGGCCGAAAGCATGGCGTATCGATTGCGACGTGTGCGGATTATCCTGACGATGGAAATAAATTGGTCCCATCCCTCAAAGAGGCCTTAATTAGGGCGGGCTTAAGAGATGGAATGACGATTTCGACCCATCACCATTTTCGCAACGGCGACGTTATTTCCAACCAAATCTTTGATATAGCTGCGGAGCTCGGGATAAAAAATCTCATTTGGGCTCCTTCCGCATCTTTCCCATGTCACAAGCCCATTATTAAACATCTTGAGAGTGGCGTTGTTCACCATATTGAAGGCAGCATGAATGGTGACCTTGGGCGTTATTGTTCTCAGGGAAAAATGGCAGGCATGGGTGTTTTGCGGTCACATGGAGGAAGATATCAAGCAATTCAAGATGGAGAGTTGCATATCGATATAGCGGTTATTGCAGCCCCGGCGGCCGATGCCTTTGGCAATGCAAACGGCGTCTATGGGAAAACGGCTTGTGGTTCGCTCAATTTTGCATTAGCGGATTCCGAATATGCCGATAAAGTAATTGTGGTTACCGATAACCTGCTTCCATTTCCTTGTGTTCCGTGGCAAATTCAAGGCAACAACGTTGATTATACCGTTGTCGTTGACCAGGTCGGGATTCCGGAAAAGATTGTTTCCGGAACTACTCAGATTACTCGCAGTCCCGACAGGCTCTTGCTCGCTGAAATGACGGCCAAGTTTTGCGACGAGGCGGGCATCATCCGCGACGGTTTTTCCTTTCAAGCCGGTGCCGGAGGAACAGCGCTGTCTATCGGAGTTTTCTTTGCGGAATTGCTGAAAAAGAAGGGATTAAAAAGCGGTTTTGCGCGGGGCGGCAGCAACAAGTACCTTGTCGAGATGCTGGAGCAGGGGCTTACCGGTTATATTCTTGACGGGCAGACATTTGACCTTGATGGCGTGAGATCCATGCGTGATAATCCAAAGCACATAGCTACCAGCCCCTTTACGAGTTATAATTACCATGGGAAAGGCAATTTTGCCTCCATGCTTGATGTGGTTATCCTCGGCGCAACGGAAGTTGATCTGAATTTTAACGGCAATGTTGTAACGCATTCAGATGGTTATCTCCTGCACGGCATTGGAGGATGGCAGAACTGTCTTTTCTCCAAGTGCGTCATTCTGCCTATCCCGTTATTCCGAGGACGGATACCCGTTATACGAGATGCCGTAACGACGATCTGCGGCCCCGGCGAATTGATTGATGTAATAGTCACTGAAAGGGGGATTGCCATCAATCCGTTGCGGGAAGATTTATTTGATGCAGTAAAACATTCGTCCCTGCCGATCAAGAGCATTCAAGAACTGAAAGAAGAAGGTGAACGTATCTGCGGGAAACCGGCGCCGGCGAATTTGGGAGAAAAAATTGTCGCTGCTGTAAAATGGGTTGACGGAACGGTTATCGATTCCATCAGGGAGGTTCGATAAGACTAAAACATAGGTGTTGAGTGCCACGACATCATGGACAGATCTATAAAAAGCAGAATTGCTCTTTAATATAATGGACCCCGAAAATTGGACAGCGTGACAGGTTACACTTGGGAGCAAAAAGGAAGAGTACCATATTGTAGACCGACTGGAGTTAAAGCCTAAAGCCATGATTAAAAACAAAAGAGTAGTTAACAACTTCAATTAGTTCAACAAACGCTGGGACCGTAGTGAAATTTGTACATGCCATAAAATTCATTTATTGGAGGAGGAAGCTATGAAACGGACATGTTTATTTTGCTGTATTTGCTTGTTGATGTTATTAGTCGTTCCCTTGCAGGGCTTTTCGGCGGAAAAGGTTAAGATCGGCGTCATTGTTCCTTTTACGGGCGGCTTGTCTTATGAAGGTCAAGAGACGTGGAGGGGTGTAAAATTGGCTGCGGACATGCAGAATATGCGGGGAGGAGTCCATGGTAAGCAAATTGATCTCGTCAAAGGGGATAGCGAGACCCTGAAGTCGGCGGTTAGTGAGGCGGAGAGATTAATTACGGTTGAAGGCGTAAAGCTCTTTTGCGGCTTTTATTCCAGTTCTCGAGCCAAAGTTGCATCAACCATTATTGAGAAATACAACGGCATTAATTGGGTAGTCACAGCACTGGCGGATAGCATTACCGAGCAGGGGTACAAGAGTGTGTTTCAAGCTTATGGAAGAGCCACTTTATGGGGAAGTGTTTCGGCCAAATTCATCGCGGAAGAGGCTGCCCCTCTGATAGGGAAAAAACCCAGTGAACTGACCCTGGCTATTGTGCATGAAGACTCTGATTTTGGGACGAGCATCAGCCAAGCTTTTGCTGATACGGCGAAAGAATACAAGATGAAGATTATATTAACGGAGCCGTACAGCTTTAAGACCCTCGATCTTTCTTCAGTGGTTCTCAGAGTTAAGGAGGCAAATCCTGACGTTTTAGTCCTTACTCCATACGTTCGCGACGGAATCCTCTTCCTGCAGCAGGCACGGGATGCTAAATTAAACCCCAAAATTATCATCTGTCCGGGCGGACCCTTGGCAAATCCGGTTTATTATGAAAAACTGGGAGATGACATGAATTATATGTTCGTTACCGCTTGTGCTACCCATGATGTTAAGAAGGAGGCCTTTAAGCCTGAGGCATGGGCTGCTTTTCAGGAATTTCTGGCGAAGTATAAGAAGGAATTCGGACAGGATGCATCAAACGACGCACTTCACGGTTTTCAGGGAGCTTGGACATTTTTCCATTTCGGACTTCCCAAGGCGAAATCACTCGATCCTGAAGATGTTGAAAAAGCTTTGAGAACCCTCGAAATAGCACCTGGTGAAAACTTAACGACTTACGGCTTCAAGGCGGCACCTTTAGGATCGAAGAATGCCGGCGCAAATTTGATCGGATATGCCAACGTATTTCAATGGCAAAAAGGCAGTATCAAACACCTCGTTTATCCAAAGAACTTTGCAGAAAGTAAGCCCATTCTACCCATGCCACCTTGGGGGGAACGAACGATGAAATAGCGATGCGCCTATTCAGGGCAGGCACCCGGGCAGTTTTCGAGTGTCTGCCTCTCCTGTCCGAGTTTTGCTCAAGCAATAGGATAGCAGGAACAAAATCCGGCCGTGGATGTTATTCAGACTGGGCACGAATCTACTCAAAAAGATAATAAATTATAAGCGAGCATTGCCATGGTTCTTCAAATTATAACCAATGGAATACTTCAGGGGGGTATCTACGCGCTGGTAAGCCTCGGGCTCACCATTATTTTCGGCGTTATGAAGATCATCAATTTCGCGCATGGCGCATTCTTGATGATCTCCATGTACTGCACCTTCTGGCTTTTTAATCTTTATGGGATGGACCCCTATCTTTCCATCATCATCGTGATCCCCGTTATGTTTATCGTGGGAATGGTAACATATCGGATTATCATTCAACCCATTCTGGATGCTCCGGAAGAAAGCCATGTATTTGCCACCCTGGGACTGAATATTGCCTTACAGGGTTTGGCCGTTTTTTTATGGAAGGCCGATTTCAGGACCGTGCCTGCCGCTTCCTATATGCCTCAAAGCATAGGCTTTGGCAATTGGTACGTACCCACCGCCAGGTTGGTTGGTTTCGGTTTTACCTTGGTGGCCATGGCGGCATTGATATTCTTCCTCAAAAAAACTTTCACCGGAAAGGCCATCAGGGCCAGCGCCCAGAATCGCATCGCTGCCCAGTTGATGGGAGTCAATCTTAAGAAAATCTATATGATTTCCTTCGGTATCGGTTTAGGCATTGTAGGTCTAGCCGGGGCCATTTGTGTACCTATTTATGCAGTATCTCCCAGCATCGGATCCCTTTTCGTGTTACTGACCTTTGTGGTGGTTATCCTGGGTGGCTTGGGGAGTATTTCCGGAGCATTGGTTGGTGGTTTCATTGTCGGAATTGTCGAATCGACGAGCGGATTTTTCCTGAGCCCGGCCCTTAAAGAAGGCGTTTATTTTGTAATATTCGTCATAATATTACTTATAAAACCCACAGGGATATTCGGCAAGTCTTAACCGTTGTCTGACAGTGACTTTATTAATCTATGAAAGCCCTTCTTCAATGGCTGGTGCACGTCCGGAGCTGCTTGTGAAACAAGTGCTGCAGGAAAATGATCATGTTTAATTGCCGGAACAATAGTGGAAAGGAAACTAAATGAGTGTGAAGTGGTCAATAGATAGACCCCGCGATCCGAAAATCTTGATGGTTCTGTCAGCGATTGCCGCTCTTTACTGTGTTGTCTTGATGGTTAAGAATCCCTTTGTTGGAGATATCTTAACTATGATTTTTTTATTTGGGGCTTTAAGTCTTTCCTGGAATATTCTCGGGGGATATGCGGGACAATTCTCTTTAGGGCATGCCGGCTTTTTTGGCATCGGTGCCTATGCCTCTACGCTGCTTGGCATACATTATGGTGTGAACCCATGGCTGGGTATGATTTTGGGCGGCATTTTGGCGGCGGTCATCGGTTGCATCATATTTTATCCCTGTTTTAAGCTCAAGGGGATCTTTTTTTGCCTGGCGACGCTGGCCTTTGCAGAGGTCCTGAGGATTCTTACGATCCATTTTGCCAAACTCACCAAAGGGTCCATGGGGATCAGCTTACCGTTCAAGGCCGGAATTACACACATGATGTTTCTTGGCAAGACAGGGTACATGCTCGTTGCTCTGACTTTTATGCTCACGATCGCCTTCATATCCTTTCTTATTAAAAAATCGCGTTTCGGGTACAAGCTAATCGCTCTCAGGGAGGACGAAGATGCAACGGAGTCGTTGGGAATCCGCACATCGAAATGCAAGCTCATTGCCACGCTGATCAGTGCCTTTTTTACAGGATGTCTCGGGACATTTTACGCCCACTACACCCTCCTTCTCGATCCCGAGTCAATCTTTGATGTAATGCTTTCCATCGAATTCGCCCTTCTGGCAATTTTGGGAGGTATCGGAACGGTTTTAGGACCCATTATCGGCGCCTTTATATTGGTTCCCTTGGATGCTCTGATCAGAGGATATTTGCAACAAGCGCAGGGTTTGAGCCTCATCGTTTATGGGACATTGTTAATCATCGTTGTCATTTTTCTGCCACGCGGCATAATGTCTTGGATTTCCGGTTTGCTGCGCCGATTTATCCATCCCGCCCGCGACAACAGAGAAAAGACGGAATTCGCCGGTATCGTGCCGCATGCAAAAGCGGAGGGAATGCCTCGCCGTTCCGCTACTGCCGACAATTCTCCTTCGCTTCTTGTTATCTCAAAAGTCACCAAGAACTTTGGCGGATTGAAAGTGATTGATCAATTGGATGTGGTTATCAATAAGGGCGAGATCCTCGGCCTTATCGGACCCAATGGAGCTGGGAAGACTACTCTTTTCAACCTGATCTCAGGATTCCATAAACCGGACAGCGGGAAGGTGGTCTTCAAAGGAAGAGACATTACCGGATGGAGTCCGGCCAGCAAGGTGGCAAGGCTTGGTATTGCCAGAACCTTCCAGATTGTTAGACCTCTCTCGGGTCTTACGGTTATGGAAAATGTGATAGCCGGGTCAGTAGAAAGGAGTCGTAGTATCGACGAAGCGAAAAAGAAGAGCATGGAAATCTGCCGTTTCGTGGGATTAGAGAAATGTCAGGACATGGATGTGGGAAACCTGACTCTGGCATTACGAAAACGACTGGAGTTGGCAAGGGCGCTGGCCACGGATCCTGATTTACTTCTCTTGGATGAAGTCATGGCTGGACTCAACCATGTGGAGATGGAGGATGCCATCAACCTGATCAGGCGTATATCGGAAAGGGGTATTACTCTATTGGTCATAGAGCATGTCATGAAGGCGATTATGAGCCTCGCCGATCGTGTTGTTGTGATTGATTATGGAGAGAAGATCTGTGAAGGGCTTCCTCAGGATGTGATTCAAGACAAAGGAGTGATTGCGGCTTACTTGGGAAAGGGGAGCGATTATGTTGCAGATTAACGACATAGACGTATTTTATGGAAAACTCCAGGCAGTGAAAAAGGCATCCTTCTGTGTTGGATCTAATCAGGTTGTGTCATTGGTTGGCTCCAATGGAGCGGGTAAGACTACCATAATGATGACGATTTCGGGATTAAACAGGGTCTCCTCGGGCACCATAACTTTTGACGGAAAGAGCATTGAGCGCTTGGGTCAACATGAGATCGTAGCGCTGGGTCTTGTTCTAGTCCCGGAAGGACGCATGATTTTTCCTGATATGTCGGTTTTGGAAAATTTACAAATGGGCGCTTATCCTATTCGTGCCCGCGAAAGAATGACCGAATCCATGGAAGATGTCTTGACGCTATTCCCTATTCTCAAGGATAGAAACAATCAGGCGGCTGGCACATTGAGTGGTGGACAACAGCAGATGCTGGCTATTGGAAGGGGGCTGATGGCTATGCCAAAGCTTCTGATGCTCGATGAACCCTATCTCGGTCTTTCTCCCATAATGAGTGAACAAATATTTGAAACCATTGAAGTCATAAAAGCCCGCGGCATTCCGATTCTTCTGGTTGAGCAGAATGCCGTTCGCGCCCTTTCCTGTTCCGATAGAGCGTATATCATCGAAAACGGAGAAGTCATCATGGAGGGAAAAGGGAAAGAACTCTTGAAGGATGAGCGGGTGAAAAAGGCTTATTTGGGTCTTTGATGTATAAATTCAAAGAGGGAAAATTGCGATGAACACGTATACGCTCATTCCGATTCACATTGGTAAAATTAAGGTCGATTTGGGTATCATGACATACCGGATGAATTACGGGGTCAAGCAATGGATTCCTATCATCAGTTGGTATGTGAAGGGTGCCGAGAAGAACATCCTTATCGATACCGGCATATCTGCTAAGGCGGGTAACTGCTATACGGACTCGCCGATGGAGGACTTTGTCGATTTTGCGGAAGGCTTGGGAAAAGTTGGTATTACTCCCGACGACGTGGATCTTGTTATCCAGACACACCTTCATTTCGATCATGTTGGCAACACCCATCGCTGTCGGAACGCGCGTGTTATTGTGCAAAAGACGGAAATTGAGTACGCCCTTGCACCTCACCCCATGCAGGGCTATTTATATGATCCGAATCTGTTGAAGGATCTTCGCTTTCAACTGGTTGATGGCGATCAAGAAATTTACCCAGGAATTAACGTAATTCATCTTCCCAGTCACACCCCGGGTGTGCAGGCCGTATCGGTAAATACCGAGAAAGGAAAGGCCGTCATCAGCGGCATGTGCTGCATAGGAGATAACTTTAATCCCCCCAGACCGGCTACCGAAGCGCAAAGACGTTACGATTGGAAAGTAGTTCCTCCCGGAAATTATATCAATCTATATGATGCTTACGCCAATACTCTCAAATTGAAAGGAATGGCCGATATTCTTATACCTCAGCACGATTTATCTTTATTCGATATAAAGCAAATTCCCTGATGGTAGCAATACGGATAGATATATGTAATAAACAAAGAGCTCAAAAGAGGCTGAGGGAAGTATTCTGTGTTGGCGTTGGAGAAAAAGTCTTCCAGATCCTTATCTCATGTCATAAGTATTAAAAGGGATCTATGGGACTCAATAAGTGGTAATTATTCATTATGATCAAAGAACTATTTTGCGTGGGAATGCACCTTGACGGAATGAAGTGACTTTTGCTGATTTGAGGGTTTGTCCATGCTAAGGGAGAGAGAAGTGATGAATACATTTTTTAAGATGAGCGATATTTTTATGTTTCAACTGCCTCGGAAAATAATCTTCGGCAATGGTGCCGTCAATAAAATGGGGGAGGAAGCACAGACAATCTCTGGTGGAGGCAGAAAAGTTTTGTTAATTAGCGACAAAGGTGTTATCGCAGCCGGGTTGATTGCAGATGCGCAGGCATCTCTTCAGAAAAGCGGGTTTGAAGTGATTGTATTTGATAGAGTTGCTCCCGATTCACCTATCAGTGGCGTGTTGGCCTGTACGGAATTAGCGAGAAAAGAGGGCGCAACCGTCGTTGTCGCTATTGGAGGTGGAAGCGTCATTGACACCGCCAAGGCTGTTTCCTTCATGGTTCCCTATGATGGTGATATACAGGACTGTCTCGGTATAGATAACGTCAAGAAACCGGGATTGCCCAAGATTTTTGTGCCGACCACAGCCGGAACGGGGAGTGACCTTAGCCATACCTTTGTCCTCGTTGATGACGCGAGTGGGGATAAAATAACATCATACAGCCCCTATTGTTTTGCTGACATATCCATCATTGATCCGACTCTGACTTTGAATCTTCCCCCGAAGATTACTGCAGAAAGCGGCATGGACGCATTCTCGCACGCTTTGGAATCATTTGTGACGGTCCGATCCAACCCCTTATCCGACGTATTATCCTTGAAAGGAATAGAGGTAATTTCGAGAAATATTCAAAAGGCATATACAAAAGGGAATCAAAATCTTGAAGCCCGGTATGCAATGTGCTTTGGGGTTTGTA
>Ga0315268_10009637_pt1 | contig 10010 bp, 10 predicted proteins | sample C1_top_MG_FD_204535 | JGI IMG/M metagenome (GOLD analysis project Ga0315268, IMG submission 204535) | Sediment microbial communities from Yellowstone Lake, YNP, Wyoming, USA - C1_top | ecosystem: Environmental > Aquatic > Freshwater > Lake > Sediment | place: USA: Wyoming | collected 2017-08-01 | reverse complement strand
CCCCCGAGACGCTGCTGGCCGCCTTCGGCGCCTGCATCCTCTCGAACGTCACCCGCAACGCGGCGGAGATGGGCCTGCGGGTGGAGCACGCGGAGGTCGTCTTCGACGGCGTCAAGCACACCGACCCGCTCGGGATCGACCCGCTGCGCTACCGCCTCATCCTCCACAGCCCGGAGCCGGCGGAGGCGCTGCAGGACCTGTACCGCAGGGCCACCACCGACGGCACCGCGACGAACGCGATCCTCAACGGGCTGGATCCGGCCGGCGAGCTGACGATCGAGCCGAGCGGCGGGGCCCAGCCGGAAGAGTCCCGGGAGCCCACGGAAGGAAGCGCACGATGAAGATCGCGGCCGTGTCGGAAGACGGCTCGACAATCAGCGCGCACTTCGGCCGCGCGCCGTTCTTCGTCGTGATGACGGTGGAGGACGGCCGGATCGTTGCCCGCGAGACACGGGACAAGATGGGCCACGCGCAGTTCGCCGGTCAGCCCGGCGAGGCAGCCCGCGAAGCCGATCCTCGCGGGCACGGCTTCGATCCCGCTGCCCAGGATCGGCATGCCCGGATGGCCGGCGCCATCGCCGATTGCCAGGTCATGCTGGCCCGCGGGATGGGCGCCGGCGTCTACCAGAGCATGCAGGCGGCCGGCGTCCGGCCGATCGTGACCGACGTGCCCGACATCGAGGCAGCGGTCGCGGCGTATTTCGCCGGCGACCTGTATGACCACGTGGAGAAGCTGCACTGACGGTGCGTCCCGCCCGATGGGAACGTGAATGACATGCCTGATCCGACATTCCTCGAGCCGTGGCGTCACGGTGGACGCCTGCAGTGACTGAGCCCCGCGGCGTCGCGACCCGCTACGAGGTGAGCGGGGAGAACGGCCCCGGCGGCGCCGGCCGGATCGTCTCGCGCACGAGCGTGATCGCGTTCGACGGGAGCCGGGAGACCGGCGACGTCCTGCCCGGCCCGGCAGACCTGCTCGCCGCCGCCCTCGCCGCCTGCATCCTCAAGAACGTCGAGCGCTTCTCGGGGATCCTGCCGTTCCGCTACCAGCGGGCCAGCGTGGATGTCGTGGTGGAGCGGGAGGAGCCCCCGCCGCGGATCGTCCGCGCGCGCTATACGCTGCGGGTAGAGACGGACGAGCCGGCGCATCGCGTGGCGCTGCTCCACCGCAACATCCGGCAGTTCGGGACGATCACGAACACGCTCGCGGCGGCCTGCGACGTGCAGGGAGAGATCGTGGCGATCGCGCCCCGCGGCGGGGACCCGGACGCAGACGACGACGGGTGAGCCCGCGGCCCCGCGGCGTCCGTCACGACCGGCCCACCCAAGCGAACCGACCCCTTCGAAGGAGCTCAGATGAACGCACTCAACCGGGAATTCAAGGTCATGATCAGGGCCCAGAGCGAGAGCCCGACGCGAATGAGCGTGGCCGCGGGAAAGTTCACCATGATCATCGATGAGCCCCCGTCACTCGGCGGCACCGATGCGGGCCCGTCGCCGGTCCAGGTCCTGCTGATGTCACTCGCGGGCTGCCTCAACGTGACCGGCCACGAGGTGGCGAAGGAGCGGGGCCTGGCCCTCAATGGGATGAGGATCACCATCGAAGGGGTCATGAACCCCTGCGCGTTCATCGGGTGCTCGTTCGAGGAGCGGGCTGGGTTCCAGATGATCAAGGTCACCGTGGATGCCAACATCGTCGGGGCCAGCCAGGAGGAGATCGCGTCCTGGCTCGAGGATACCGAGAAGCGGTGCCCGGTGACGGACAACATCAAGGCCGACACCAGCGTCGCGGTGGTCATGGCGACCGCCTGACGAGGCTGCAAGCCGCGCGGGGGTTCACGGACCCCGGGAACTGGCGGCAGCTGGACCTCGAGTGACCGCTCGACTGGCTCCCGGGCCGGGCCGAAGATGGGCCCCGGCGCCCAGGGCCCAGCCGTCTCGAGCCCCGGCGTCTCGAGCCAGCTCGCGATCCGGTCCGCGGCCGCCGGGATGTCGCCGGGCCTTGCCGTGCCATGCGGCATATGCGCATATCCCCATGTGGCCCTGCCGGTGCCAGGTCGCGGCCCCTTTAATTGCCCTCAAGAGGACCTGGGGCACGGCTGGGAAGTTCACGGGAGGACTTGGTCGGTGAGCTCCCGCGCGAACGGGCCACGAGACGCGTTTCGATCGAGGAGTGTGACGATGGACCGAACGGGACGCGTGGGCCTCGATGCGGGTCCGGAGGGCGGCCCGCCGGCCACGGGCGACGGCACGACGTCCGGACGGCGCGACTTCCTCCTGAAAGCGGCCGCAGCGGCCTTCGCCGGGGCCGCCCTTCCCCTGGTCGGCCTCCGGAGCGTCGCCATGGCTGCGTCCGCTCCACCGGCGCCGACCAGGCGGCCGCGGACCGTCCCGTCGCTGCATATCAGCCCCCAGGCCGATGAGGACGTCCTCATCCGCATGCAGCGCGAACTCGAGCGTGCCCTGGCCAAGCCGATGGAGCAGCGGCGCTGGGGGATGGTCATCGACACCCGGAAGTGCGTCGGATGCAGCGCCTGCACCGTCGGCTGCTCGTTCGAGAACAAGCTGCCGCCGGGCGTTGTCTACCGCCCTGTGGTCGACACCGAGATCGGCACCTATCCGAACGTGACCCGCCGCTTCCTGCCGCGACCGTGCATGCAGTGCGAGAACCCGCCGTGCGTGCCGGTCTGCCCGGTCAACGCCACCTTCAAGCGGCCTGACGGCATCGTGGAGATCGACTACGACGTCTGCATCGGCTGCCAGTACTGCATCACGGCCTGCCCGTACCAGGCGCGAACCTACGACTTCGGGGCGAACTGGACCGACAACGCCGCGGATGGTGCGGCTGCCGCGCTGGCGCTCGACGCCGCCGCTGCCTACGAGCACCTGCCGAACTTCGAATACGGCGAGGAATGGAGTCGGGCCGATGGCGTGATCCCCACGAGCCCCGTGCGCAACGCGCGCAAGTGCACCTTCTGTGCCCACCGCCTCGACAAGGGAATGCTTCCGATGTGCGCGACCACGTGCATCGGACGGGCCACCTTCTTCGGCGATCTCAACGACGAGACCTCGCTCGTCGCCGAGCTCGCGGCGAGCGCGAACATGATGCGACTCAAGGAAGAGCTTGGGACCCAGCCCAAGGTCTTCTACCTGTTGTGAGGGGGCCCGTTCGATGAGTGCAACGACGCAGCCCCGGCCAGCCGCCCCGCGGGTCGGCCCGTCCAAGCTCCTGCGTTACGGTGCCTTTGCGATGTGGCTGGTGATCGCGGTGGCGGGGGCCATCGGGATCGGCGAGCGGGTCCTGTACGGCGAACGTCTCGCCGGCCACTCGAGTTACATCCCGTGGGGCATGTGGGTGGCGGCCTACATCTTCTTCATCGGCCTCTCGGCCGGCGCGTTCCTGCTGTCCAGCCTGGTCTACGTCTTCGGCATCCGCCAGTTCGAGCGGATCGGGCCGCTGGCGTTGTTCACGGCCGCCGTGACGCTGGCCATGGCGCTCATCTCGATCCTGTTTGACCTGGGGCACATGGAGCGCTTCTGGGAAGTGTTCGTGCGCCCGCAGTTCCACTCGATGATGGCGTGGATGGTGTGGCTCTACACCGCCTACTTCCTGCTGCTGCTCGGCGAGCTGTTCTTCGCCCTGCGCCGACGGATCGTCCGTCTCACGGAAGCGCAGGTTCGGGGCGACGACCGACGGCTGCGCGTGCTCGGTACAATCGGCGTGCCGCTCGCGATCGCGTTCCACGGCGGCGTGGGCGCGCTATTCGGCACTATCGTGGCCCGCGAGTACTGGAACACGGCGATCTTCCCGATCATCTTCCTGAGCGGGGCGCTGCTGTCCGGCAGCGCGTTCCTGACGGCCATCGTGGTGTTCGCGTGGCCGAAGCGCGACGACGCGTGGCGCGAGCTCGTGGGCTCCCTGACACGGATCGTGATCGTGCTCATGCTCCTCGAACTCGTCCTCGAATTCGCCGAGTTCACGATCCCGGCCTGGTACCAGGTGGGCGCGGAGGCGAACCTCATCACCTTTGTGCTGTTCGGACCCTTCTGGTACGTGTTCTGGGTCATCTACGGGTTGTTCGGCGTCGTCGTGCCGCTGCTCCTCCTGACACGCCGGAGTCCCATCGCTCGTGGCGTGGGTGCGGCCCTGGTCGCCGTCACCTTCTTCGCCGTCCGCCTCAATCTCGTGATCCCAGGCCTGGTCACACCCGAACTGCAGGGCCTGGAACACGCCTACTTTGACCCGATCGGCGGCCGGCTGACGTACGCCTACCTGCCCAGTCTCTTCGAGTGGCAGGTCACCATCGGGGTGGTGGCCTTCGGGATCGCCCTGTTCTACCTCGGCTACCGCTTCCTGCCGCTGATCCAGACCGGCGACGACGACCTGCATGAGGATTCTGCGCGATGACCAGCTCTTCCTCCAACCGGGGCTTTTCGCGGCGGCGGCTGCTGCAGGCCGGGACGCTGACCGCGGGCGGAGCGCTGCTGGGCGATCTCGGCTACCTGTTCGGTGCGGCCGCTCCGAGCGAGGCGGCGAGCGAGACCGGCGCCGCTTACCCATTCGACGATCCGAACCGCATCCTCTACACGACGTGCCTGCAGTGCAACACGCAGTGCACTCTCAAGACCAAGATCCAGGACGGCGTCCTGGCTAAGATCGACGGCAACCCATTCAGCCCGATGAACCTGTTGCCGTCCATCGATTACGGCGATGCCCTCGGCGATGCGGCCCGGATCGATGGTTCCATCTGCCCGAAAGGCCAGTGCGGCGTGCAGACGCTGTACGACCCGTACCGCCTGCGCAAGGTCCTCAAGCGGGCTGGACCGCGCGGTTCTGGCAAGTGGCAGACCATTCCCTTCGAGCAGGCGATCCAGGAGATCGCCGAAGGCGGCACCCTGTTCGCGGGCGTTGGGGAGAACCGCCACGTCAGCGGTCTCCAGGACGTCATGGCGCTCAAGGATGCGGACCTTGGCAAGCAAATGGCCGCCGATGTCAAGGCAATCCGGGCCAAGAAGTTGACCGTTGCCGAGTTCCAGGCCAAGTACCACGATCATCTCGACGTGCTCATCGATCCCGACCACCCGGATCTGGGCCCCAAGAACAACCAATTCGTCATGCTGGGTGGCCGGATCTCGCCCGACCGCGAGAAGATCACCCAGCGCTTCACCTTCGGCTCGTTGGGTTCCGTCAACTGGTTCGGGCACACGACGATCTGCGAACAGGCGCACCACGTCGCCTTCAAGTACGGGACGGCCCAGTGGGTCCCGACCACCGGCTGGACGCAGGGTACCAACCACATGAAGCCCGACTACACCAAGTCGGAGTTCGTCATCTTCTGGGGGACCGGCTTCGCCGAAGCCAACTTCGGACCCACGCCGCTCAGCCCACGCGTCTCGCAGGCGCTGGTCGACGGCAAGCTCAAGATCGCGGTCATCGATCCGCGGCTCTCGAAGAGCGCAGCGAAGGGCTGGTGGATCCCCGTCCGACCAGGGGGCGACCTGGCGCTGGCCATGGGGATGATCCGCTGGATCCTCGACAACGGCGCATACGACATGGCGTTTCTCCGGAACGCCAATGCCGCGGCAGCGGCGGCCGGAGGCGAGAAGTCATGGACGAACGCGACGTGGCTCGTGAACCCCGACACGGGCCGCTTCGTGCGAGCGGACGCGGCCGGGGTCGGCAGCGCCGACCAGTTCGTCGTGCTCGTCAACGGAGTCCCAACGAGTGTCGACCCGAACGACACCGCCACTCCGATCGTGGGCGACCTCGACGGCAACACGATCATCGCAGGGGGTGCCGCCAAGGCAGCCTTCCTGCTGCTCCGCGAGAGCGCCGAGCAGCACGATCTCGACTTCTATGCCCAGGAGAGCGGCCTCGACCGCCAGACGATCGTCGACCTCGCGACCGAGTTCACGGCCCACGGGAAACTCGCGGCCATCGACTTCTATCGTGGCCCCATCAAGCTCACCTACGGCTACTACTCGGCCCAGGCGATCATCACTCTGAACTACCTGATCGGCAACGTCGATCACCAGGGTGGCCTCGTGCCCGGCGGCGGAGCGTGGGACGGCCAGGGAGGGAAACCGGGACAGCCGTTCCCGCTCGATACGCTTCATCCCAGGGCGCTGTCCAAGTTCGGGATCAAGCTCAGCCGCGAGGCAAGCGGGAGCTACGAGTCGAGCACGATCTTCTCGGGCTACCCGGCGAAACGCCCGTGGTTCCCGCTGACCGACGACGTCTACCAGGAGGTGATCCCGGCGGCCTACGCCGGCTATCCGTACTCGATCAAGGCGCTTTGGCTCCACTACGGGACGCCCGCCCTGGCCACGCCTGCCGGCCACCTCCAGATCGCGATGCTCCGCGACACCGAGCGGTTGCCGCTGATCCTCGCGACCGACGTGGTCATCGGCGAGACGAGCATGTATGCCGACTATTTGTTCCCTGACTTCTCCTACCTCGAGCGCTGGTCGAACGCGATCGGGACGAGCCCGGTCGTGCTGACCAAGATCAGCAAGTTCCGCCAGCCAGTGGTAACCCCGCTGACCGAGACCGTGACGGTCGACGGGGACCAGATGCCGCTGGGGATGGACACGGTCCTCATCGCCCTGGCCAAGTCACTGGGCGCGTCCGGCTTCGGACGCGACGCCCTGGGGCCGGGCATGGCCCTGGATCGACCGGAGGACTACTACCTCAAGATGGTGGCCAACCTGGCTTGGGGCGACAAGGATGGCGACGCGGTCCCAGCTGCCAGCAACGACGAGATGGCGACCTTCCGCGCTGCCAGGCAGCATCTGTCGGCGACGGTCTTCGACGAGGCCCGCTGGCAGGCGTCGGTCGGCGAGCACTGGCCCCGGGTCGTGACCGTGCTCGATCGTGGCGGTCGCTTCGAGAGCTCGTCGAAGGCGTACGACGGTGCGTTCGTCAAGCATGCATGGGGCAAACTCCTGGACCTGTACAGCGAGCCGGTGGGCACCACCACCGACTCGATGACCGGCGAGCGCTTCAGCGGTGTGCCCGTCTACGAGACGCTTCGATCCTCGGACGGCCAGCCGGTGAGCTTCCCGGCCGAGTACGACCTGGACCTCTTCACCTACAAGGAGATCTGGGGCGGCCAGTCCCGGACCGGGGGCAACTACGCGGCGCAGATGGCGCTCATGCCGGAGAACTTCGTGTACCTCAACGCGAGGACCGCCGAGGGCATGGGGTTCACGGACGGGACGATCGTCCGTGTCGAGAGCCCAGATTACGCCGGCACGTTCGACGTCGGCTCCGGTGAACCGGTCGGGGTCCAGGGCCGGATCAAGACGGTCCAGGGCCTTCGGCCTGGCTCCGTGGCGATCTCCTGGAGCTACGGTCACTGGGCCTACGGCTCACGAGACGTGACGATCGATGACCAGGTCGTGCCCGGCGAGCCGGCCCGGGGGAAAGGCCTGGTGCCGAACCCGGCGATGGCCGTCGACGGCCACCTCAAGGACGTACCCCTCGCCGATCCGATCGCTGGCGACAGTGTCTTCAGCGGCACGAAGGTGCGGCTCGTCAAGATCGGCGAGGCTGGTACCGTGGGCATGTCGGCCCCCGGGAGCTACAGCATCGGGCCGACGGCCGACCTTGGCCCATTCTCGGAGCGGGACGGCCAGTGGCTGCAGGCGCAGGCGATCCGCGCCGCGACCGGAGACCTGGACCCGATCACGCTCCGGGCACGGGCGGAACGGCGCTGGGGCCGCCCGCCCGTCGGGCGTGCCGCCGCGCGACGGCCGACGAACGAGGCGTGAGCCGGGACGGAGCCCCGGAGCTACGCACGTCGGCCGCGGGTCCCGTCGCGCCGGGACCACGATCGAGAGGAGTCCGACATGACGGAACCAAACCGCGACTACCTGCCGCGCGTCTACCGCGACCTGCGAGCCGAGAATCCGGGGGTCGCCGAGGCGTACGACGCCTTGGGCGACGCGTGTCGAAGAGCAGGGCCCCTGAGCGAGCGTGACCAGCGCCTCGTCAAGCTCGGGATCGCCGTGGGCCTGTCTTCGGAGGGCGGCGTCCGCTCGCACGTGCGGCGGGGGCTGCGAGAGGGCATCACGCCTGCCGAGCTCCTCCACGCGATCACGATCGCGATCCCGACTGCCGGGTTCCCGGCCACGGCCGCCGCATACCAGTGGGCGCAGACCGTGCTCCAGCGCGCGGAGGAAGATGCTCAGTGACCTGAGAGCAGGTCCGGCGGCGTTCGGCCGCCGCGTTCAGGCCGCCGGCGGGCTGGTGGCGCCGCGCGAGCTCACGGGGCTGGCCCCGTCGGCGTGCGGACCCAGCTGAGCGGACTCCGGGATCCGGAACCCCCGGTAGTCGACGAGATCGCCGAGCGGATCGCGGCTCCTCCACCCGCGCTGCGAAGACGCGGGATGATCGTGCGATGGCGATGAGCACGCCAGCGTTGGCGATCGATCAGGGTACGACCACGGCAGAGGCGCTCTCGGTCCAGGCCACGTTCGTGCTGCTCTACGCCGAGTCGAACCTGGGCAGCTCGAGCGATGACGCCATGGTCCTGCTCGGGCTCGAAGCGATCGAGCCGGACCTCGCAGCCGAACGCATCGCCCGGATCCAGGCCACCGAACGGCGCCTGCTGGGTGATCGGTACCAACGGGCGCAACGCGTCAGCCGCCGAGCGGTAGGCCGCCTGCCGCTGGGCGCGGTGATCGAAGGCGACGTCGTTGCCGACGTGTACCGGGTCACGACCTCCCGGCGGTCATCGCGCAGTCGGCCACCGACCTGGTGCGGCTCCTCCACCTCGACGGCTCGAAGGAACCCTTCAAGCCCAGCTTCGTCGCGCACGAGCTGGCGCAGGGCTTCTGCCTCCGGGACGCCGGCCTGTCGATGCTGTCACCCCGTAGCGCGCTCGACCTGCATTGCGGGCTCGCGGACGAGGAGCAGGCGGCGCTGCCGCTGCTCATCAGCCTCGAGCTCCTAGTCCTCGAGCGGGCGGTGCTGCGGGGGTTCCACGAACGGCTGCGCGGCGAACGCACCAAGCAGCTCGATGAGCTCCTCCAGCTCAAGCGCGACGTTGCGGATGGGCTGGAGGAGTACTACGGGTCACTCGCGATCGGCAACGTCTTCAGTGCCCAGGCGATGGCGCTCGGGCAGTCGCTGCTGGGCATCGACTACCTGCATCGCTCGGTCATCAGCCGGCTGGACATGGTGACCTTCGGCATCACGACCAGGCTCGAGCGCCAGACGAGCCAGGTGTCGCTGTGGCTGGCGGTCGTGTTCGGCGCCATCGGCAACGGGTTCCTGGCCGCCTCGATCACGAGCTGGTACTGCGCCGATGCCAGCGCCCTCGGCAGTGTCATCGCCTGGACGATTGCCACCGCGGTCCTGATCGCCGTTCCTCGGCGGCCTGCTGGGGGTTGGCGGGGGCAACATCATCCTCCCCGGCCTGACGTGGCTGGGGCTCGACGCGAAGAGGGCCGCCGCGACGACGGCGCTCGCGGTCGTCTTCTCGTCCCTGTCCGGCTTCCTCGGCCACGCCGCGCTTGGCGGGCTGGATCCGGTGTTCGTCATCACGATGGCCGTGCTCGCGGTGGCCGGTTCGCTCGCCGGTTCGCACGTCATGCGGACGCGCCTGTCGAGTGCCCAGCTCAAGCGGTTCATCGGCGTTCTGCTGTGGGTCGTCGCCGCGAAGATGGCCTTCGACCTGCTCACGTGACCACCATCGTGCCGGCATGCCCGGGCACCCATTCCGCACGACGCCATCAGATGGCCCCTCGAAGAAAGGAACCCCGATGACCACCACCATCGCCGGCGACGATCGCTCCGGCACCGCGACGCTCGCCCGCCTCCGCGGTTTCCATCCAGGCTGGTACGGCGCGGTCATGGGTACCGCGATCGTCGGCATCGTCGCCTACCAGAACCCGGGGCAGGTCGCGGGCCTCAAGGACGCGGCCCAGGCGATCGGGGTGGCCATGGTCGCCATCTCGGCCCTGCTCGCCGTCGGACTCGGGATCCCCTACGTCGTCCGCTGGCT
>Ga0315268_10009636_pt1 | contig 10011 bp, 7 predicted proteins | sample C1_top_MG_FD_204535 | JGI IMG/M metagenome (GOLD analysis project Ga0315268, IMG submission 204535) | Sediment microbial communities from Yellowstone Lake, YNP, Wyoming, USA - C1_top | ecosystem: Environmental > Aquatic > Freshwater > Lake > Sediment | place: USA: Wyoming | collected 2017-08-01 | reverse complement strand
TTAGGGAAATCGCCAAGGCTAGTCTCCTTCAGCCAAATAAACAGTAACTGTGCCCTCTTTGTCCTTAACCGCGCGAACCCTTATGTTTCTGGGCGGTTTTTCAATTCCCCGGCTCCAAAGCTTTTCGTTCACTTCATTGCTTATTATGAGCCGAGCTTCCTCTTCTTCTTCGTCGCCTGCTTTTGTTCCAGTCTCAACTTTCATGTGGCGTTGAATGAAACTCTCAACTACGCGCACGGCTCTTGGTGCCCGCTTCTTGCGAGGAGAAATCCACACTCGACGCAGAGGAATCGTGTAAATTCTCTCTTCAACAATTTCCTCTTCTTCAGCCTCTTTCTTCCGTTTCTCTTTCTTTTCTTCTTCCTCTACTTCAGGAACTATCTCTTCTGCCTCTTTCTCTTCCGCTGCTTCTTCAGTCACACCTTCTACTTTCTTGGCTTCCCCAACCTCTTCTGTAGGCGTTGCTTCTTCGACTAATTCTTCTTCGGCGCTTTCAGTCTCCTCTTCGGTGACAGGTTGCTCTTCTTCGCCTTTTTTTGGCTCTATGGTCTCTTCTGCTTCCTTTGTTTCTTCTGTGTCTTTTGCTTGTTGTTTTTCTTCTATGCCCTTATCTTGGTTCGTGTCCAATGCCCCCTCTTTGGGTTGGTTCGTACTCGTCCTCGTGTTCTAGCTATGACCCATGTTGGAACCGCTTGTCTCTGTTTGCCTACTTTTGCCAGTCGACGTTTTTTGGCTGTTGGTTTGTTGCGTGTCATCTTCTTTTCTTATCTCCTCGTGATTTTGATGTCTCGCCGTTGCCCCTGTAGCCTAACTAATATTTCTTTCAACTGTTCATCTGTGATTGGCGTTTGCACTTTTCCCGCCTGAGCAAGCTGTATGAGTTGCATTTCCAATGCGTTGGCGAAGTCGGGTTTCACCATCTTTAAGTTGTTGATGCGTTGTCGGGCTTCTGGTGTCAATATACGGCGCATTATCGCTTGTTTCTGCACTTCGACTTGTTGTTGTGCCTGTGTCCGCTGTTGTTCTTGGGCTAGTCTCTGCTGTAGTTCTTGCATTCGGCGTCGGCGTATTTCGTCGAGTTCGTCTTCTCCGTATTCATCTTCGCCCAATTTGTGTTTGCACCAGTTTTTAGGGATACTTTTTTAGTTCGGGGATCGTTTTCTCGAGTTCTTCTTGGATTTCAGCTGCTAACTTGTCGAGTGTTCGTCTTCCGTCTTTTGTCATGATTCTTCCTTTGTTCTTTGAGGCTTCTATTAGTCCTGCTGTTTCTAGTTGTTGCATGATTTTTCTTATGTTGGAGCCGCTGCCTCTTCTGGCGTGTTCTCTGTGGACTTTGCCGCCTGTTCTTCCTCCGTAGTCAGCTCTTAACTGTTGGGTTCCGATTGGTCCGTAAATGTATATTTTTCTGAGTATGGATGCGGCTCTGGTGAACCACCATTCTGGGTCTTCTGGTTGGCGTGTTGTGTGGCTGCTTGTTTTGGCTAGTTGTGACCATGGTGGTGGTTGGACTTGGTCTATGTTGTCTTTTATGTATTTGGCTAGGCGTTGTATGAAGATGGGTGCTGGTACGTTGTGTGGTGTGGGCAAGTTTTAGTCCTTACCTCGGTATTGATGATTCTCTGTGTTATTCACATGAGCGTCTTATAAAGGCTTTTTCTGACTAGGCTGATAGGCTTAGTATGGGTGTGGGAAAAATTTTTTGGGTTGGGGTCGAGCTTCTTCTGTTTGTGTTTTGGCGTTTGTTTTTGGTTTAATTGGTGTTTGTTGGTGTGTTTTGTTGGGGTTGGCGTGTTTTTGTATGTTGTTTGGCGTGAAGTTGCAACATGGTTAGTGTGAAGTTAGTATGTTGCCAATCACGGTCTAATGTTGCTGGAAAAGCATGCCCTAGTCTGCTTAGGATTTATTCCATGTCAGTTTCTCAGAACTCTATGCACACAGGGGGGTTTGGGTTTTGGATAGAATTTCTATCCAACCAACCAATTTCAACAGTATTGGGATGATTTTCCAAAAGCAATAAGAACTCCGAAAGAGAAGAGATGCTCGATAATAATGAAAAGAACGAAAGACATTGACTACCGAATCATTTCTGAATTGCTGAAGAATTCCAAAGTAAGTGATAGGGAACTAGGCAAGAGACTTGGGGTTTCTCAGCCAACCATTTCAAGAAGGAGGGCACTTCTCGAAAGAGAACTATTTGACGGTTATACGATAGTTCCAAGATGGGACAAACTGGGGTACGAAATACTTGCAGTGAACTTCGTCAAAATCAAATCAGAAGTTGCCACTGAAGAAAGGTACAAGACTAGTAGGGAAAGGGGAATGAAATGGCTAATGGACCAGCCTAATATAATTATGACTACGGCATCCAAAGGAATGGGAATGGACGCTTTCAACATTTCACTTCACAGAAGCTACTCAGACTATGACGAATGGTTCCGAAACTTCAGACTTGAATGGGGTGACCTAGTGGACGATATCCAGTCTGTTCTTGTGAATCTTCGTGGAAAAGAAGTCGTAAAGCCCTTGCACTTCAAATACCTATCAGAGGCAAAACAGCCTAATCCTTAACTGCATTCAGAATCGCATCTGCCAACCCGCATTTTCTGTGTGTGTGGGCATAGAATTTCTATCCAACCAACTTCGATTATGCACAAAAGCTAAAGCTAAACCAACCTCATATCAGGAAGAGTCTGTCAGTTCGAGGTGAAACTGATTTGACGTTTCCTGCCCTCAATATCATGCTGGTTTCACTTGTCGCAGTTATAGTTGGGCTTCCTCTAATCTACATCTTGTCAAGAGCGTTGAAGCTGCGTCCCACACCTATAACGATTGCAAGACCCAAAAAAGAGTTTGTCCTCGCTTCTATCGTGACTGTAGCACTGTTCATAGTAGTCTTTGGATGGCGGACACTGACACATGCATTTGAGCTTTTTGACGAACGCTCACCGTTCGTAGTCGGTCCATTTGACATTTTGTGGAGGGCTTTCTTGGATGGTATGTGTTTTGTTGTCATCATCATTGCTATGAAAAGCACTGGACAGAAGCTTGGAAGCATTGGGATAAGTAGAAATAACATTGGAAGAATGCTCGCTCTAGGACTTGTCTCAAGTGCAATCTATCTAGCGCTTACGGGTTTGCTTGCTCCCTCTTTGGGTGGAAAACTTGCAGGTCTTTCTCCCGAGCTGGCTTATGGCTTTGTTCTCTTTGCATTAGTCGGCTTCAGTGAAGAGATATTGTGGCGGGGTTACATCCAGACTAGGCTGGCTGCCCACATTGGCAACCTCAAGGGATTTGTGATAACATCGGTGCTTTTTACGGTTCTTTGGCATTTCCCAGGTCAATTCTTCCTGCAATCTGGAGCCGTCTTAGACGCCTTTGCGAACACGTTTACCGTACTTGCCCCGTCTTTGCTCTTCGGATACCTCATGCTAAAAAGCCAAAACGTCCTACCATCCTCGATCTTCCATCTCTTCTGGGACTGGAACGGTGCATCTCTGTGGCAAATACCAGTCTAGTCACTGTGTACATAGAAATTCTATGCACACACTCTTACTTACACACACTCAACGCGCTTACACGCAAATACTTCAATTAGACAAACCTAACAAAGTCATGAAAAACTTATAAACTCAGCCCCACAACAAAAGTCCATTGGTGAAATGCATGATAGTAGAAATAACAAATATCGTAGCTGGACTGGTACTGGCAATGGGCATTCTACCGAGTATACCAGCAGTAGGCAAAAGCTTGGAGAAGGTTGCTAAATGGCTGGGCAGGTTCCAAACTATCATCGGAATAATAGCAATAGTAGTTGGGATTCTGTACTTTGGCTTGCAAGGAATAGTGGCAATCATCGCTGGATTGGTGTTGGCTATGGGCATTTTAACGAGCATACCTGCTATAGGGAAAAGCTTAGAAAAAGTCGCCAAATGGCTAGGCAGATTCCAAACAATCATTGGAATAATAGCCATAATAGTCGGAATATGGGGACTTGTTTAACTAAACCACTATTTTTCTTGACAGAAATTCTATCCCAAACCCCAAGAACCAGTGGCATCAGGTAAATCCTGCCCGCACCAGCGGGCGACATGCTCTAAACAACCGTGATTGGGGGCATAGAAGTTCTATGCACGTAAGCTGTTGTTTTCATTAGTCCAAGAAGTGTTTTTATTCAGAAGATGAGTATTCGTGCTGAGAGGGTATGTCGTGTTACCTATTGGTCCCTTGATGAGAGAACACAGGCTTATTGAAAGAATGGTTGACGTGATTAAGAGCGAATTGATTAAGTTGAGTGAGCAAATAGAACTGGACCCTGCTTTCGTTGATGTTGCAGTTGATTTCTTTCGAACGTATGCAGACAGATGCCATCATGGCAAGGAAGAGGATATTCTCTTCAAAGAACTGGCAGCAAAGCGACTTTCCGAAGAAGACAAGAAGATCATGGATGAATTGATAGAAGAGCACACTCATGCAAGGAAAACCGTAGGCTTGCTAAAGGAGGCACGAGCGAAGTACGTTCTGGACAATAAGAATGCTTTGAATGAAATCGAGACGATACTGAAAGAGCTTACCGAATTTTATACAAAGCATATTGAAAAGGAAGATAAGCACTTCTTTTATCCATGTATGAATTACTTTGCCAAGACAGAATTAGATGCCATGCTTCAGAGCTTCTGGGAGTTTGACAGAAACATGATACATGAGAAGTACGAGAGAATAGTGGCAGATAGAGAAAAGAAGAGTGTGGAGACTCATACGGAGTATAAGCAACTGCAAAAATGGAAATGCACTATTTGTGATTACATTTATGATCCAGAAAAGGGTGACCCGGAGCACGGAATAAACGCGGGAGCACCATTCAATGAAATGCCTGAAGATTGGGTCTGCCCCATTTGTTCTGCCCCGAAAAAGGATTTTGAAAGACTCTAGAAAGTACCTTATCATCGACGTGCGCGCTCAAAATTAATGTGGTTGGTTTGATAGAATTTCTATCCAACAACAAAGTTATAGTTTAAGTTGGTATTCAACTCGACTTCTTAGGCGATATCCTTTCCACCTTTACAATTGCTCTGCTGACACCAGCAAGAGGAGGCAACAGATGTGATAGTGTTTGTTCGGCTGTGCATCGTCTAGCTATTCCCCTAGAACTGGTTTCAAACCAACCATCTTTGTCTCTTTGAAAAGATTGTAGCACTCTTCCGTCTTTATTAAGGAATTTTATTATGCATTCATCGTTCCTCATGAACTCACCATCTGAACTCCACTTCCTTTAGCTCGCACGCATTTATGCGTAGCTCAAGCCAATATTTATAAATCCAATTGAGAATCACCGTTCAGGTGATACTTTGAAAGCGTTAATTGCATACGGCACACGATATGGAGCAACTGCTGGAACCTCGGAGGAAATAGCCAAGATATTAAGAGAGGAAGGCTTTGATACCAAGATAGTTAACCTGAAAGAAGAAAAAATCAAAGACCTCTCAGAATATGACTTAATCATTGTAGGCAGTGGCATGGGAAATTGCAGGTATGCAAGTGAGGCTGAGGATTTTCTGAAAGACTTCAGGAAGGAATTCGAGGGCAAGAAGCTGGCTTTGTTTGTTTCTTCAATGATAACGTTTTTTGAGAGAGAAGGCAAGATGGATGACGTTGCAAAAACTCGAAAGATTGCCTTAGAGGACAAGGTTGCAAAGTACAGTCTCAAGCCAATAGCGTTAGGTTTTTTCGGCGGAGTTATCGACTATAACAAAATGGGCTTCATGGCACGTAAAGGTATGGAGTTTTTCAAGCCACAACTTGAGAAAGACGGCTTCAAGGTTGCAGAAGGTGTTTATGACCTGCGCAACTGGGATGAAATTCGCAATTGGGCTAAGGAACTCGCTGAAAAAGCTAGCTAGTTTTGTGTGTGCATAGAATTTCTATCCAACCAGAAAAACCAACCCTGCCCGATGGAAGGTGAGGTGAGAGGATGGGAAGAGCGTGTTTCTGTTAATTTGAGGTGTGTTGATTCTCACCAAGGCTTTCATGGTTCAGTCATTTCCACGATAGTGTTCGTGAAGAACCGATATATCAGAGATTTCTGCCTATAAGCAGTCAAGTTTTATGTTCAGTTGTTGGTTGTTTTCCGTAATCGTTACAGTGTCTCTCTGTTTCGATGAGATAATACATTTCAAAGAACTTACCTGTGATTTTACATTTCCACATCTCGTCAAACAGCCATTGAGGCTTAGCTGTGGGAATCCACGCTTTGATTAAGTTGCGGCAGTCGAGGCATCTTACCGTTCTTGATCACCTCATTAGCAGAGGGTGAGAGAGTCATCGAAGTCAAATCGTGTTCATGTTTCTCTCACTCTGCGACCCGTTGAAGATGCGCACATTGGCGGATTGACGGGGTAACAAAAAGGGCTTGTTGAAGCCACTTAAAACTCACGGAGAAACAAACGCTTAAAGAAGCTCAGACAGGTCTGTGAAAGTAAATACGGAACGTCATCCATCCTCTTTGTCTCGCAGAATATGAAGTATTAAATCTTTCAAGTTGTATATAGAACCAATGCAAAAAGACGAAAGTGTAAACAATGTCTAACGAAGATCTCAACGAACTTAAGACTTTAGCAAAAGATCGAATCAAAAACCTTGTTGAAGACTTTAAGGCAGTGTTAGCTAAAGGCGATAGGGACAACTATAGGGAGGAGCGCGTAAAAATAGCGTTTGTCGTTCCATTCTTAGAGGCACTCGGCTGGAACCCAAGAACGGACTCGGTCCTTCCCGAGCAAGCAACTCTCACTGGACGAGCCGATTTTGGACTTAGAGTTAATGGAAGAACAAAAGTTTTCGTAGAAATGAAAAGTTTTGCAAAGAGCCTAGATGGACACGACACAGTAAAGGGACGCCCCAGACTGTATTCTGAACAAGCAATTCAGTACGCTTGGGGAATGAAAGCAGATTGGGCTGTTCTCACTAATTTTGAGGAAACGAGACTCTACGACAGTCACGTTAAGAAGCCAACCGAAGGACTAGTTTGGAAAAAACCCCTAAGATTTTCTGAATACGTTTCAAGGTTCGATGAGCTGTGGCTTTTGTCAAAACACAGCATTTCTTCAGGCATGCTAGATGCTTTTAAAGCCAAAGCTCGCCGACCTTCTGTAGACGAAGCTTTCCTCGACGACCTAGCTAATTGTAGACAATTGCTTGCAAGAAACATAAAAGAAAGAAATGGTGCACTAACGGACGAACAATTAAATGAGAGTGTACAAAAGATTCTGGACCGATTGATTTTCATTAAGAATTGTGAAGACCGACTTATAATTCCTGCTGAATCATTATGGAAGCGTTTCAAAGCATGGCAAGAAACGGCAATAGATGCAGATATTGTTACTTTTATGATGGACCTAAAGAATTTGTTCCGGTACTTTGACCAAGTATATAACGGAAAACTGTTCGAGAAACATGCTTGTGAGGACTTACGAATTAGCAACAATGTGCTGGAACAAGTGATCAACATCCTTTATGGAGATAACCAGCATTTAGGGTACAATTTTAGTGTGATACCGGTGGATGTACTTGGACAAGCATATGAATTGTACATTGGTTCAATAATTAAAGAGAAGCTGGGTCTTGCGTCAGCACTAGAAATCATAAAAGAACCTAAGAAGCGCAAAGAATACGGAATATACTATACGCCTGAAGCTGTGGTTGGCTTCATAGTAAGGAACACTGTGGGCAAGTTTTTGCAGGGATGCAATAAGCCCAAAGACGTTACTGCAATTAAGGTTCTTGACCCAGCGTGTGGTTCTGGGTCATTCCTAATAAAAAATGTGGATGTAATCAATGATTGGTATAAAGCACTTAACGACAAGAAACTTTCGAATGCTTCACGTGGAACGCTAGATGCCCACTTTCAGCAAAGTAACGTTGAAGAAACTATACTGACAGAAAACTTGTTTGGAGTTGACCTAGACCTGCAAGCCGTCGAAATCACAATTTTGAACCTGAGCTTGAAGGCTGTAGCTCCAAAGAAAAAACTTCCTTACATGGGCGACCACGTGAAGTGTGGCAACTCAATAGTTTCAAGTAGTTCATTAGACTGGCAGAATTATTTCACACGCCCAGATGTCATTAGACCATTTGATTGGAAGAAGGAATTTGGAGACATAATCGAGCCTGGTGGTTTCGACGTTGTTATGGGTAACCCACCGTATATAACGATGGAAAAGCTTCCAGAATACCAAAACTACTGCAAAACTTTTTATCCTGAAGTCTACTCTGGAAAAAACGATTTTCACTACTATTTCCTGACCAAAGGAATACAACTTCTTCATGAAAAGGGATTGTTGGGATTCATAACTTCCAGATATTACATTGAAGCCAAATATGCAAAAAAACTGAGAAAATACATACTCGAGAATTCATGCATTAAAGCTATAGTAGATTTCGGTAATTTTCAAGTTTTCGATGGAGTCAACGTGCTCACAAGCATAATTATTCTTCAGAAAAATGCTTCGGAGTTAGAAAGACAATCAAATATAATAAAGGTGGTCACTGTAAAAGCGTCTACAACAAATATCACAGATTTAATAGCAAACATTGAGACTCATATTAATGAAGAAAGCTTTTCAGATGACCAGATTTCTTGCTACACTGTTAATCAATCAGAACTTTCTGAAGAAAGCTGGGAACTTGATGATGAAGCTACCAAGAATATCAAGCTACAGATGAATAAAGACTCCTTTAGGCTTGGCAATCTCTGTGAAATAGAACAATCTCAGAAAAGTGGCTTGAATGAAGCCTTCATAGTAAGCAAATCATATGCAGAAGAGAAGCATCTAGAAGAAGACCTTCTGCGGAAAGTAATTAAGAATAGCGACGTTCTGAAATTCTACATCGACTGGAAGCATAAGTTTCTGATATACACAACAGACAATACTGAAATTGATGAGTATCCAAACATCAAAAAACATCTTGAAAGATACAAAGAGAAACTTGAATCTCGCGCAAAAGAAGAGCAAGGATTGTATGCATGGTACCGCCTTCAAAGACCTCGACGCCAAAATCTGTATGACGCACCAGAAAAAATCATTGTACCTTTCCTTTCTACTGAAAACCGTTTTGCGCTCGATGATAACAGGTTTTATGGAACAGCGGACACATATGCCATAGTTCCTAAAGAAGACTGCCCACTTAACACCAAGTATATCGTTTCCTTGCTAAATTCCAAACTGCTGGAGTTCTATCACAAAACAACAGCCAAACTTAAGCGGGGAGAGTACTATGAATACGTCGCAAAATCTCTTTCGAAGCTTCCGATCAAGAGAATTGACCTAACTAATCCTGCGTCAAGAGACAGGTATAACAAATTAATCAATCTGACGGAGAACATAGTAACTCTAAAGAAAAAATACTATGGCACTCTTCACTTGTTTAATCGAATGCTGCGTAACGTTCAAACATCTAAAACAGAAGTTGCCTCATTCCTTGAAGGTTACTACTCATCGGGTTCAAAGTACAGCATGAACTTATCGCTTTCTGAAAAACTTGTTGACGATTCTGTAGCTGGGGAGATTACAGATATTAGTGTGGAAGAAGAAAACGATTTTCTGGTTTTCTCCGCAAAATATGTTAGCACTAATGAAGAGAGAAAGAATGAAGTAGCAAAAAGACTTGTCAAGATTTGTTTTGAGGCGGAATCGTTAAGACAGTTTTTCTATTACTGTATCAAAGTATTCTTAATGAAAAACTACAAGAAAAGAAACTGGGGAAAAGGGCCTCTAATTGAGACAGTATTGCATGCAGTTAAAATTCCTAAATACGTAACAAATACAGAAATGAACAAAGAAAAAATTATCAGCCTTATGAAGGAGTTCAACAAAGCTTCTCCCAGTAGTTTCAACTTAAGCACATTGGAATTGGAACTATCAGAAATGGATGAGGACGTTAACTCTATCGTCTTCAATTTATATGGACTCAACGAAGAACAAATCAATTACGTCAACTCATATATCGAACAGCAAAAAA
>Ga0315268_10009635_pt1 | contig 10011 bp, 11 predicted proteins | sample C1_top_MG_FD_204535 | JGI IMG/M metagenome (GOLD analysis project Ga0315268, IMG submission 204535) | Sediment microbial communities from Yellowstone Lake, YNP, Wyoming, USA - C1_top | ecosystem: Environmental > Aquatic > Freshwater > Lake > Sediment | place: USA: Wyoming | collected 2017-08-01 | reverse complement strand
TCCTTCTTGAAGCCGAATCGCTTGTTAAGGAACGCGTAGGTGCCTTCAAGGTTCTGGCTGAGGTCCTTGAGATATGCCGGATTGTTGAGGCAGGAATCCTCGGGAATCTTCTGGCCAGGCACTGGGACGGCGTACATGTCCATGAGTTCGCCGTTTCGTGTATCCCTGAATCGTATCTCCACCTTCTGGCTTATGAAGACGTTTGAGGGCTCGGTTTCTATCTGCATGGGGATGGCGGTGTCTGCACCCTCGATTTGTATGTAACCGAGAACGAAGGGCAGCATCTCGAGGAAGGCATCTGCCGAGAAGAGCATAATTGAGAAGGTATGGACTTCTCCTTTTTGAGGTAGTTCAACCCATTCAGTGTCTGCCACCCTGCAGACCGGGTTCCAGCAGTGCGCGCGTGGGGGACAATAGGTGGTGCCGCACTTCGGGCATTTTGTGCCATGGATTTTGCGGTCGAGCAGTCCCATAAAGAACTTGGAGACGAGTCCCAGCGAATGTTGGAAGAGGGCTCCATGGGGTCTGTCGATGAGCATGAATTCTCCTTTCTTCGCCTCATCCAGTGTGCCGGGACCGCACGGTGCTTCTATGATTTTGTATCCTCTGAGCCTGAAGTTGCCCTTACGAGCCCATGCCTCCCACTCATCCCTGATGGGGGTCGACTTGTCTACCTTGACATGAATCTTGTCTGCCATCGATGTCACCTCGAATACACTATGACGCCGCCCTGGCATCCCGTGCCGCCGTGCCCCGTGGTGAGCGCCTTCTCTGCACCCTCAACCTGGAGTTTCTTGTTGCCCATGCGCGCGGGTATCTGACCGGAAAGCTGCCAGTAGAGAAACAGGGATTGCATGAGACTGGTCGCCCCTACGGGATGGCAGAAGGCTGTCAAGCCTCCTGAAGGCTGGCAGGGAAGTTCTCCGGAAAGCTGTGTCACACCTTCCCTGACAAGCGTCTTTCCCTCACCTCTCTTGCAGAACTTGAGGTCCTCGTAGAGGGTGAGCTCGACGCCGTCGTAGGGAGCAAAGATTTCAGCAACATCTATTTCTTTGCGGGGATTGGTGATGCCCGCTTCCTTGTAGGCTGTTACAGCACTCTGCCTCAGCGCCCCGAAGTTTGCCATGTCCGGATAGGGGGTTATGGGCTTCTTCACCTTAGAAGGGAAGAGTGCCTCATCCTCTTTGAAGAACCCATGGTATGCCCAGTCCACGAGTCTGTCTCCGGGTCTCATGGAGTCGGTACCCGCGCCCACGCCCGCCATCCACATAGGCGTGTCTGAATATTTCTTCGCAACCTTCTCCGATGCCAAAAGGAGGCAGCATGCGCCCTCCGATATCATAGCGCAGTTCATCCTCCTGTATGGCCAGGCGACGATTCTGTCCCTGTAATAGTCGTCCATAGTAATGTAATCCGTCCCGTGCTCGCTCCTCCACTGCGAGTAGGGATTGTGAGTGGCGTTATTGTGATTCTTGAGCGCGATTCTGCCTAAATCCTCTATGGTTTCCCCATAGAGCTGCATGTGTCTCGTCTCGAGGCACGCGTAGTAGCCGTTGTAGTAACCGCCCACGGTGAAGTCCCAGTCGGTATCAGACGCCGAGGCGATGAACTCGTTTGTGGTCGCGGTATCCACCTCGGACATCCATTCCCAGCCCGGGATGAGAATGAGGTCGTAGTGCCCCGATTTAATGAGGTAGTAGGCGTTTATGAGCGCATCCATGGGTGTGCTCCCACCCGCCTCGACGCGATATCCGGGTTTCCTGTGCAATCCCAGGTAGTCCTGTACAATCCACCCCATGCAGAGCTGCTGGTTGAGGTGGTCGCTGAAGTAGGACATCATGAGGAACTCTATATCCTGCGGGTCGAGGTTGGGGGTGCTCTTCAGGAGATCTTGGAAGGCGATGGCCACACCCTCCTCGGCGTTCTCGTATCTCAGACGATCGGCGCGGAAGATGCCGCCGCCGACAATGGCAACTTTTCCCATACATGAACCTCCAACTTTTTGGTGCATACAGAAAATAGTGGCATTTTTAAACTTTTGGCTTGATGGAAGAAAAAGACGGTGATCAGAAAATCAGAAGGAGCAATCCCAGAAGAATGATGATGGCTGCAACGATATAGACGAGCACCATTGACTTTTCCTCCTCTTTCTTTGCGGGGAACTCCCCTCTTACTATTTTTCCCGTCGCCCCATCGACGAGCACATCATAGGACTTGTTGCCATAGTTGTAACGTACATCCCACACAGGCACATGGAGGAACTCCGTATTGTTGAGTTTGAAATCCGTTTTCATTTCAAAGATATCATCCACATACTCTGATGCGAGAGCCCTGTGGATATTCTCTATCTCCCCTTTCGCCATCGCAAACGCTTCCTCCTCATCCAGCTCTGCATTGAGGAAACGTCCTTCTTTTTGAATTTTTCCCAAATCAAACGTTTCCTTTCCCTGGAGGGGGATATCATATTCGGAGGTGGGGAAGTCCTGGGACTTGCGGGCAAGCACCTTCCACTCATAGCTTTTCTTTATCGCATCGCTTTTCCTTTCAGGTGTACCCGTCCTTTTGAGAAGGCCAGAAAATTTCGTTTCGGCATCAAGAGAAATGACGAAGAAAGGCAGGTAGGAAAGAGTCTGAGACTCGATTCGCGAGCGGGAGGCAAGGTTCACCGGTTTCAGAAATCCTGTCCCCATCCATTCTCGGACATATCGTTCTATATCGCCCTGCGAGTATCGTGCGGGGATGAGGGAATGGGCGAGGAAAAATTTTTTGTCTGCGCGGAGGTTGGTCGCAGTGCCGCAATAGGCACAGGTGACAATGATTTCCCCTGCCTGGAGCCTCAGAGGAGCCCCGCAGTTGGGGCAGTTCATAGACTGGACAACCTCTGTCATGGAATCACAAGTTTTTTATATCCATCTTTTAAAACGTTTTCCATGGCATCACTCGCATCCTTAAAAAGGAATATGTATTTGACGATCACCCTCATATTCGGGGTGCTTTTCGCCCTTGTTTCCGCGGTGACATGGTACATGGGGTCGAGCATCTATGTCTCAATATTTTTTGCCTTGTTCATAGTGTTCCTACAGTGGCTCATTTCTCCATCAATCGTGGCATGGTCAACAAAACTACAGTATCTCAAGCCAGGTGAAAACACATTTCTTGAAACCACAGTCCGGGAGCTTGCAGAGAAATCGAATATTCCCATGCCCAGGCTCGCCGTCGTGCCCGACCAGACCCCCAACGCCTTCGTCTTCGGGAGGACGCGCGGGTCTTCGACGCTCGCAGTGCACCAGGGTCTCCTCGGCAGGCTGAACCAGGACGAGGTTCGCGCGGTTCTCGCCCATGAGGTGGGTCATCTCAAGCACAACGATTCCACCATAATGACATTTGCCTCTGCCGTTCCGCTCATCGCCTACATGGTTGCCCGAAGCTTCATGTTTGCGCGTGGCGGAGGCAAGAAGGCGGGGCAGGCAATAATCGTAGGATTGTTTTCCTATGTGATCTACTTTTTGGCACAGCTCCTGGTCATGTCACTCTCGCGCTCGCGCGAGTTCTACGCAGACGCCTACTCTGCTTTTGTGACAGATAAGCCGCACGACCTCTCCTCGGCACTCGCAAAAATCACCTACGGCCTTTCTCTCTCAAAAGAAGAGACCTCGGGACTCCGTGCCTTCTACATAGGCGACCCTTCCTCGGCAAAAAGGGAGATATCAGACATACGTGACAAGGCAGCCCAGTATGACCTCAACAGGGATGGCATCCTCGATGCACGGGAACTAGAGCTTGCCATGGAGCAGGAGGCAAAATCCAGATGGGCGTCAGCCAATGAACTTTTCTCCACCCATCCACCCACATTCAAAAGAATCGCCCAGCTTGCCACGATAGAAGAAGAGATAAGGCAAGGGGGATTCGAGAAGAACATATACAGGACGATTTGATTGTCATGGACGCAAAGACCATCCTTGCAGTCTTCACCCATCCCGACGATGAAATCGGGTGTGTGGGCACCCTTTCCAACCACGCCTCCCGTGGTGACAACGTCATCCTTGCGTGGATGACCTACGGGGAGATGACCTCATTTTTCGGAGACATGAAATCAGATGCGATTGGCGCGGAGAGGGAAGAGCACGGAAAAAAGGTGGGCGGCATCATAGGATGCAGGACTCTGTTCCTGGGGCATCCTGACACGAATGTCCAGCCCACCCGCGAAGCCTCCCTCAAGATGGCTTCCCTCATCACAGAAATCAAACCCGACGCCGTCATAACATGGAACTCGAGGACACGCCACCCGGACCACAGGGGAACGCGCCAGATAGTGTTTGATGGGCTGGTGTTTGCGCGCCTTCCCAAACTCGTGGCTCCCGCACAACCGCACAGGGTGGAGATGCCCATCTTTCAGTACTTTGAGGAGAGGACTCACTACCCCACGACCTACGTAGACATAACGGGAAGCATTGAGAAGGTCCTCTCCGTCGTCGAGTTCTATGCGAATTTCTACGGATGGGAGGGAGCCGTAGGAAGGGTGAAGAGCTCCAGGCAGGCATCAGGCATTGAGTGCGGGTGTCAGTATGCAGAAAAGTTCAACCGCATCGCCCGTTCCTCGGAGTGGCGCCGGTACATAGTGTGATAGCGTGCATAAATCATTTGTAGCAGATGCAACCATATTCCAAGGTGGCGCCGGTACATAGTGTGATAGCGTGAAAAAGATTTTTGAGGACAGTTGGTTCCAGGTGGGGAGGATAGGGGAAGGCATCTATATGATTTCGGAACCCCACCATTTCCAGGAGGTGAAATCCTACCTGGTTGTGGGGGAGACCAAAGCTGCCCTCATAGACACGGGCATGGGCATAGGCAACATCAGAGCAATCGCAGAAAAATTGACAGACAGGGAAATCATTGTCATAAATACCCACTCCCACTTCGACCACATTGGTGACAACTGGAGGTTCGGAGAGATTGCCATTCATAAAAACGAGGCAGAAATAATAGAGAAGGGGGTGAAAAATGTCTTTTCGGGAGAAATGGCGAAAGAGAACAAGTGGGGCAGATTCCCGGAGGGGTTCGATGTCAATGCGTACTCCATCACACCCTCAAAGGCAAAAATGCTTCTTGAGGAGGGAAGTCTCATAAACCTCGGAGGGGCGAGACTCAAGGTGCTCCATACACCGGGACATTCACCGGGAAGCATCTGCCTTCTGGATGAATCACGACGGATGCTCTACGCGGGGGACACAATCTATGAAGGTACCCTCTACGCCCATTTCTCGTACTCTGACATTCGTGACTACGCCCGTTCGGTCCGAAGACTCTGCTACCTGTATGAGAGACTCGACCTCGTGCTTCCAGCCCATAACGAGGTACCCTTAAAACCAAAGTTTTTGTGCACGGTTGCAAACGCCTTCGAGAGACTTCTCGCAGGAAAAGTAAAGACTTTAACAAATGATGGTCTGTCTGAGGCTTCGTTTGGGGATTTTTCCATCTTATTTAGATGATGGGGCTTATTGAGGCGACATTGTTATTGCGCAGGACAATTTTCCCGAGTCCGCGCTTTCCATCTTCATCAAAAATCTCAGCGTTGTTGAGGGCGAGGTTGAAATCGGTGTCATACCCTATGAGTGTGCCGCGAATCTGGCGTCCATCCTTGAGCGTGATGCTCACCTCGGAATCGAGGTTTTTGTGGATGAGGTCGAGCGGTTTCTGTATCATGGAATCAATCACCCGTGCGCTCTTTTTAAGGGTTGTGGTCTCGTTCATCGCCCATCATTCCCTAAAAGTAATAATTCCTCTGCCCGGGCTTTTTTCCGAAGGGGGCGACCTCTGCAACATCCTGCGACCCACAAATGAAGCGCACGAGCCTCTCTACGCCGAATCCCGCCCCCGCAGTCCTGGGGAGTACCCCCTTCCTCGCGATTGTGAGATATTTCTCGTAGGCTTCTGGGTCGACATTTTTGGATTTCATCCTCTCGAGGATGCGTCCGTACTCCCACTCTCTCTCGCCGCCTGAGAGCGCCTCCCCGAACCCCTCGGGGTAGACGAGGTCGAAGTTCAAGAAATCGTGCGATGACTTGGGATCCTCCCTGTCGTAGAACTCGCGGTCATGGTTGGTAACCCAGAAGGGTTCCGACGCCTTTCGCGATTCCTCCCTCTCCCACTCCTTCCCATGCCTGGCTACGAGAGTCTTCGAGTCCATGGCGGCGAAGGGTGCCCGTGGCACGCGTAATTTTCTTTGCAGGCGCTCGAGTTCCTCTTCGTGAGACTCTTTCACCCTCGAGAGAATCTCAATGAAGAGCTCCTCCGATAGTCTCATGACATCGTGGGCCCGTGCATCCTTCATCTCGTAGTCCACCTGGCAAAATTCCAAAAGATGCCTTCCCGTCCGTGCCCTGTCGGAAGGTTCGAATCGCACGTTCGGCGACACTATGTATATTGCCTTTCTGTATCGGGATGCGAGAGCTACCTGTTTGTGGAATATCATGCTCTTGGTGAGTGATAGGGTGCATCCGTTGTAGGTCACCCGGGCGTCGCCTGTTCTGTGATTCAAGGGATCGGTGAGGGTGGAAATGACGACAGGAAGAAGCTGGGAGAATCCCCGCCCGTACATGAAATCGCTCACGGTCTTCAATGCGGTGCTCTGAATGGAGAGCGCCATATGGAGCCTCTCCGAGCAAATGGTTCGTAGTGTCTTGTCGGGCATGTGAGTCTTTTAGACTACATTCATTCTCCTATATTAGCTTTTTGTTAATATTTTTGACTATTATACGAATAATCGATATATTTTTAAATGAATCCCAACAATATGTCAGTATGATTGTAGATGACAAGGACATCCTCATACTCGACAAACTGAAGCACGATGGGCGCATGAGCACAGCAGACATAGCCAGAGAAATTCGTCTCCCGCGTGTGACCATCCACGAGAGGATAAAGAGGATGAGGGAGCGCGGAATAATAAGGAAATTCTCCGTCGTCCTCGACTACGACAGGCTCGAGCTGCCCATCGTGGCGTTCGTGCTCGTCTCGTACCTCCCCGGACAGACCTCACAGCGCTCCCTCGCACGGCAAATCGCCTCTTTCCCCAACGTCTATGAGGTCTTTCTCGTTGCCGGCGAATGGGACCTCCTGCTCAAGGTGAGAGGTAAGTCTATGGAGGAGATAGGAGAGCTCGTCATCGACAGGTTGAGGTCCTTGCCAGGCGTGGGACGAACCATGACCATGTCTTCCTTCTCACGCGTCAAGGAGGAAGTGTAGTAATAATAGGGGCAGCCATTGTATGGTGCCGCCATCGGTTCCGACACCACGAGGGGTAAAAGGGGTTTGATATCTCGCATGGAATGGCTATGCCGAAGAAGGGAGTAGCACTGGGGCGGACCATGCCGGGCTCGTTTATAGCATGGTCTTCAGAGCGCCGTATGTGATGGTGTCGCTTATCTCTTCCACGAACCGCATGTGCTCGGGGTTGTCGGAGGCGAGCGAGCCGCGCAGGATGATGGGGGTCAAGTCAAGGTCAAGCGCGCCGCGGTATGTGGAGAGGACGCAGTATTCGGCGCAGAAGCCCGTGATGATGACTGTATCGACGCCTAAAGAACGGAGATGCTCAGCAAGTGGAGTCTTCGTGAAAGAGTTGCCGTAGGTCTTGGCAAGGCGCAGGTCCTCGGGTAAAAGCTTTATGCTCTCGATAGTGGGAAAATCGGGGATCCCGGGAACGAACCCCTCCTCCTTTTCCTGATGTTCAATAACAATAATTGGAAGGTTCTTCTTTCTGAAGAGGTCGATGGCCGCATTTATATATTCGGCGGCGTTCTTCATGGGCTGCTCGAATGCGGGGCCGAAACCGAAGTATCTCTTTTGCATGTCGATGACGAGGAGTGCGGGTTTCATTATGTCACCTTTTTTAGAAACTTTGTGATTGCTTTTAAGGCTATTGGTAGCGGTAGTAGGATTTGCCAAACATAAGACTTAAATGATGGGCAACTATCTCCAGTCTCATGGATTTCATTGCTGAGATTCTGGAGAGACAATATGAGAGTTGCTTTTCTACCATGATAGAAGTGATGGAAGGATGTCCCGAGGGGGAATGGAGAATTTCCGACCACCCGCGATTCATCCCCTCAAGGCTTACCCTCCATATACTTGAAACCATAGAGTACTACATTGGGGATTCAAGGGAATTCAAAGAGAGCCAGTTCGGGGATTCAGAGGGTCTTGCACCCGACACATTGCCTTCTCAAGAAAGCCTGCGCGGGTACTTCAATGCAGTGAGAGACCGTCTTTACATTAAGTTGCGTTCCCTCGGAGACGAGGAATTTCTTTCGCCCGAGACGCTCTTTACAGACAGGGAGGAGAGATATATGCTCCTCGATTTATACATTTATACACTGCGCCACACCCAGCACCATGTAGGGCAACTTGTCGAAGAGCTCCGCAGGAGGGGAATCAAAAGCCCCAGGTGGCACTAGGCGAATCCCGTCATCGAAATAAAGCAGATGCCATGACTCGAATCAAGAAGATTTCAGCACGATGGGGCACTGTATTTCTTTTTACACTTTTCCTCTGCTGGGATAAAGGATTTAAGGAGAAGCACGAATCATGCGAGAGGTCAAACAATGGAAAAGATGATTGCGTATTGCGGGCTGGCATGTTCCGAATGTCCTGCCTATCTCGCGCGCCAGAACGACGATTTTGAGTTACGCAGAAAGACTGCGGAACAGTGGTCCAAAGAATTCGGGACAGAGATGAAACCTGAGGACATTAACTGCGACGGCTGCCTCTCACGTGAAGGGGCGCACATTGGGTACTGTGGTATCTGCGAGGTGCGGAAATGCGGCATGGAACGTGGAGTCTTGAATTGCGCTTATTGCGACGACTACGGGTGCGAAAAGCTCACCAAATTCCACGAGATGGCACCCAATGCGAAGGCCGGTCTTGAGGAAGTCAGGAAAGGAATGTAAGTAAGGCTTTAAACTAATTTTCTTATAAATGAAATAAAAGGGAGTACTATTCTCGGGCTTTCCATACTACTCAGTATATCTTAAACCAGTGAACTTCCTCAGACGTGCGCAGGCACAGCATATCTTTCCATACTATTAAGTCTATCTCAAACCTATATACTCTCCTGCTTGTCCTGTATGCCCGTTTCATTTACTTTCCATACTATTAAGTCTATCTCAAACCAGACTACCAGGACCGCGACACCGACACCCCCAACGACCTTTCCATACTATTAAGTCTATCTCAAACCAATGCCTAGAAACTCTTGCACTTCACGTTCTTCCAGACTTTCCATACTATTAAGTCTATCTCAAACCGCTTGATTCCTATTTGGCAGACCTCCAACTGGATAGCTTTCCATACTATTAAGTCTATCTCAAACCCTGCAATCCGGTAATGCGCCTGCCTTCCTGAATACGACTTTCCATACTATTAAGTCTATCTCAAACCACAGGGGGTCCGTGGTCTCCTGAATGCAGCTGGATTCTTTCCATACTATTAAGTCTATCTCAAACCTTTCCAGATGCTTTGTTAACTCTCCTTTAATCTGCGGCTTTCCATACTATTAAGTCTATCTCAAACCTTGAAATTTCCCTCCTTATCCCTCTTTGGAATCTTCTTTCCATACTATTAAGTCTATCTCAAACCAAGAAAAGGACAATCCATCATTTGATGTCTTAATTGCCTTTCCATACTATTAAGTCTATCTCAAACCGACTTCTTCGCTCCAAAGGACGCGATGGAAATTGCACTTTCCATACTATTAAGTCTATCTCAAACCGCGTAGAAAAGGGGCACCAGTCACCTTCGATGAGATATACTTTCCATACTATTAAGTCTATCTCAAACCACAGGAAGATTTCTGAAACCCATATACAGTTATTGAACTTTCCATACTATTAAGTCTATCTCAAACCAGGTCGTGTCTCTGTCCATGACGTTCCAGAATTGAATCTTTCCATACTATTAAGTCTATCTCAAACCTTCGTGCCCGCCGCTCCGGTGAACGGTTTTATCACTCCTTTC
>Ga0315268_10009633_pt1 | contig 10012 bp, 11 predicted proteins | sample C1_top_MG_FD_204535 | JGI IMG/M metagenome (GOLD analysis project Ga0315268, IMG submission 204535) | Sediment microbial communities from Yellowstone Lake, YNP, Wyoming, USA - C1_top | ecosystem: Environmental > Aquatic > Freshwater > Lake > Sediment | place: USA: Wyoming | collected 2017-08-01 | reverse complement strand
ACATCGAAGTATCGTCCCTGGGCAGAGTAGAAATCACACATCGGGAGCAGAAAATGAAGAAGATTGAAGCGATTATCAAACCGTTCAAACTCGACGAAGTGCGCGAGGCCTTGTCGGAGATCGGCGTGACCGGACTGACCGTGACCGAGGTGAAGGGTTTCGGCCGCCAGAAAGGCCATACCGAACTCTATCGCGGCGCCGAATACGTAGTGGATTTCCTGCCCAAGGTGAAGGTAGAACTGGTGATAGCCGCCAGCCAGGTGGAGCCGGCAATCGAGGCTATCGTCAAAGCGGCGCGTACCGGCAAGATCGGCGATGGCAAGATTTTCGTCACCAGCGTGGAGCAGGTGGTGCGCATCCGCACCGGCGAAACCGACGAAGCGGCGATTTAAGAGATAGGGCTGGAGGCGAGGGGCAATAGGCAATGGGTCGTGGTCGCTACGCGGCCTTTTCTATCGCCCCTCGCCTATCGCCTCTAGCCTTAACTACTACCAGATCTTCCACCAGGGTGTGTCCGCCTTCTTCTCGATGGCGAAAAAGCGGCTGTCGGGGAAGTTCTTCTGCATAATGCGCAGGGTGTCGTCCCTTAAGTCGTTCATGCCCAGCGCATCGTAGTTTTTCACCATGATCGTGAGTGCTTCCTCGATCGCGGGTGCTTGCGGATATTGTTGTAGTGCGCTTTGTGCCCGGTTGACGGAGGCGATGTAGGCGCCGCGCTTGTAGTAGTAGCGTGCAACGTGAACCTCGTGCGAGGCGAGGGCGTTGACCAGGTATTTCATGCGGGCGATGGCGTCCGGCGTATACTTGCTGCCCGGGAAGCGCGTCGTCAGCTCCTTGAAAGACTCGAAGGCTTCGCGCGCCGCTTTCGGGTCGCGCTCGGTCGCGTCCTGCTTGGCGAGGGGGGCAAGGGTTTCCGAGGTTTGTGCGACCTGCTCCGCCAGGGCGCCGAGCAGTCCCAGATCGTCGTTGAAATTCACCAGCCCTTTCAGGTAGTAGACGTAATCCACGTTGGGATGGTTGGGGTGGAGCTTGATGAACCGGTCGCAGGCGGCGATGGCTGAGGCCGGTTCGTTGCTCTTGTAATAGGCGTAGGCCACCTCGATCTGCGCCTGCTGTGCGTAGCGGCCATATGGGTAGCGCGCCTCCAGCTTCTCGAAGTACTGGATGGCTTTTTCATAACTGCCGTCGGCCATTTCCGACTTGGCCTCGGTGTAGAGCTTCTGCGCCGACCAGCTCTTGGTTTCATCCTGAACTTCCGGCAGCAGGCCGCAAGCAGGCAGCAATAATACGAAAATTAACGATAAACTAAACCTCATGACAGTATCCGATGCCCCACAGGGCGCGAGTGATAATCCGCCCGATTATAACCCAAATCCAGCCCCCATCAACTTGACGATTCCGTCCGAACTGGCCGGGCTGCGTCTTGATCAGGCGCTGCAGCAGTTGCTTCCCGATTATTCGCGCAGCCGTCTGCAGTCCTGGATCAAGGACAAGAAGATCGCGCTCGACGGCCGCTTCGTCACGCCCAAGCAGGCGGTATGGGGCGGAGAGAGCGTGCGTGTCGAGCCCGAGCTGCGTCCCGACGAGACCGCCTTCGCGCCGGAGGACATCGCCCTCGACATCGTGTACGAGGACGAGGTGCTGCTGGTCGTCAACAAGCCGGCCGGGCTGGTGGTGCACCCCGGCAGCGGCAACTGGCAGGGCACTCTGTTAAACGCCTTGCTGCATCATGCGCCTCAGCTGGCTGGCATTCCCCGTGCCGGCATCGTCCACCGCCTCGACAAGGACACCAGCGGTCTGCTGGTGGTGGCGAAAACCCTGACCGCCCAGACCGACCTGGTGCGCCAGCTCCAGGCGCGCAGCGTGAAGCGCGACTATCTCGCCGTGGTGCAGGGCATTGTGGCGCGCGACGGCAGCGTTGAAGCGCCGCTCGGGCGGCATCCTACACAGCGCATCAAAATGGCGGTAGTACGCGGCGGTAAGCCGGCGGTCACCCATTACACCGTGCTGGAGCGTTTCGCTTATCACACCCTGATCCGTTGCAGCCTGGAAACCGGCCGCACCCACCAGATCCGGGTGCACATGCAGTCGATCGGCCATCCGCTGGCGGCAGACCCGGTCTACGGCGGCAGGCCGCTCAACTTGCCGCCCCTGTTGCGCGACGCGGTCAAGGCACTGGGCCGCCAGGCCCTGCACGCGGAACGGCTGGGGCTGATTCATCCCGCATCCGGTGCGCCGATGGAATGGCAGGCGGATGTGCCGGCAGACATGGCTGCGCTGATCGAAGCATTAAGACACGGGGAGGATTTAGCCATGGATGTGCAGGAACACCCAAAGGGTACGGATAAAGAGCTATAAATTAAAAGCGTAGTTCTCAATCATGGAGGAGTGAAGACAATGTACAAGCATATTCTGGTGGCAGTCGACGGTAGCGACACGTCCAACCTGGCTTTGCAGGAGGCGATCAAACTGGCCAAGGAACAGCAAGCTCAGTTGCGGATCGTGCATGTCGTTGAAGATATTCCGCTCAACATCGACACGGAATACGCCTTGGATGCGTATCAGGAAGCCATGCGCAAAACGGGCGAGGCCGTTCTGAGAAAGGCTGAAGCCGTTGCTCGCGAATCCGGGGTCACTCCGGAGACAAAACTGCTCCAGATCGAAACGCTGGGTCACCGGATTACGAATCTGGTCGTGGAAGAAGCGCAGAGCTGGCCCGCGGATCTGATCGTGTTGGGAACCCATGGCCGGCGAGGGTTTAACCACCTGCTTATGGGCAGCGTGGCAGAGGGGATAGTTCGGATTTCCCCCCAGCCGGTGCTGCTGATTCGCGGCAAGTGAAGCTTGAAGACACGGTTGCGGAGCATATGACCGCGTGCCGATAGTTGCCTGAAATGACGCTCGCTGCGCTGCTGCATGATTATGGCTACGTTGCCGTCTTCGCGGGCGCTCTTGTGGAAGGGGAAACCCTCCTCATCATGGCCGGCTTCGCCGCCCACCTCGGCTATCTGTATCTGCCCTGGGTGATGGGCATGGCCGCTGCCGGCGGCTTCCTCGGCGACCAGATGTATTTTTATTTGGGCCGTCGTTACGGATGGCGCATCTTGCACCGTTTCCCGGCTCTTGAGCCGCGAGCGGCGCAGGCGCAGGCATTGTTGTCGCGCTATCATTTGCCATTGATTCTGGGGATACGCTTTCTGTATGGATTGCGCACCGTGGGGCCGCTCGCCATCGGCATGAGTCCGGTTGGGTGGATCCGCTTCTTCGTTTTGAATTTCATCGGCGCAGTGGCGTGGGCGGTGCTGGTTGGTGGCGCGGGCTACCTGTTCGGCCAGGCCATGGCGCTGGTGTTTAACGATCTGCGACGTTATGAAGAAGCGCTGCTGGCGCTGATGGCCCTTGCAGGGATCGTTTTCTGGCTCTATTATCGCTGGCGTCAGCGGCGCGCTTCGAGGCGCAGCTCTCCATGAGCCGGGGTGCATATTCTTTAACCGGCGCGATCTTGCGGGGAATATCCAGTGGCAAGCAGCAGCGCGACCCAAACAGAAGATTGAATACACCCAGGCGTTGAAGTCCGAAGAGCAACTCAAAGCATCCTGAAAACGGCAGTTGCCCGCACCATTGAGTGCGTAATGCAATGAGTTTAAAAAATTTCTTCGCATGTTACGGCTGCACACATTTGGTGTGACCATTACGCGATGGAATGCACAATTTTTGTCGCGCAGGGCGGCGTTGTCCCGCCGGGTGCGAGCAGCTTTGCTGCCGCTCCCGGCGGGGATGCCCTTTACGGGTGCAACTACTTACAAGAAACATCACTTCCCACTACGAAGCTTTTATTCGCTTAAATATTTATGTTGTCTATCAGTATGTTATGTTAGATAGACTTGTTTTTAGCTGGAAATGGAAGTCAATGGAGAGCTTACGCGAAAACCTAATCCATTGTTTTTTCAGTTTTTTACTAGTTGGCATGAAGCTTGCCTAATCGATTGTGCGGGTAAAACCCCCGTTACAATCCGCTTGGGCTGCTTACCGAGGAGGTTCGGCAGTTCGAGAGGTTCTAAATTTGTAGCCTTTTACCGAGGAGACTCACAATGACCACTCTCAAAGAGCAACTGAGCACACACGTCGCCGCATATGATCTCTGGGCACAACGTCGCCGCTATGGACCGGATGGGCATAACAACCGAAGCTTGTGGGTGCTAGCCTGTATGGACGAACGCCTGCCGGTAGACGAAGCGCTCGGCATTCACGTAGATACACCGGCCGGCGGTGGCGATGCACACTGCTTTCGCAATGCTGGAGGCATCGTCACCGACGATGCAATTCGCTCGGCAATGCTGACATGCAATTTCTTTGGCACCAAGGAAATTGTTATCGTGCAGCATACGCAGTGCGGCATGCTGTCTGCCAATGCGACCGATTTGGAAAAGATGTTGCGCGACAAGGGGGTCGATACGGACAATATCGCGATGGACCCGACGCTGCCGGAACTGAAACTGGAGAAAGGCGCGTTCGCAAAGTGGATCGGGATGATGGACGACGTGGATGAAACCTGCATGAAGACCATTGAGGCATTCAAAAATCATCCCCTTATTCCCAAGGATGTGGTCATCAGCGGCTGGGTCTGGGAGGTTGAGACGCGTCGGCTGAGGGCGCCGACCCGGGATCATGAAAAACGGGCAAGAACCGATGTCACCTCCAGCCAATTCGGCGTCAAAGGGAAGCAACCGCCGCGCTGGAGCTAGGCCTAAGAAAGAGGCACGGAAACGTGGGCGCCTGGCGTAACGTGGTGTCCACGTCTTATTATTTCTGAGAAACGCACTAGAACAACGGAAGGCGGGACCAAAATGCCAACTTATGATTACCTGTGTACACAATGCAAGCTGCAATTCGAAGCACGTCATGCCATTAACGCGTCCAGCCCGGATTGCTCGGTATGTGGGGGTGCGACCGAAAAAGTGATTCTTTCGCCCCCCGCGACGCATGGCAACATGGCGCGTGGTCGTGATCTGGCAATGCGCTCACTTCAGCCGAAACCGGGTCATGAAAAACACGTGCACGGACCTGGTTGCGGATGTGGGAGTCCCCAACATTCTTAAACGTAATCAATTTATTGGTGTAGCCTAGGCAGTTAGCCACCGCGGAACCTTGAAATGGCTAATCCCAGCGCGCAACAGCGCGTGACTTGCGATAGCTGTGTAGGATTTGAGGAGAATAACTATGCCTGATAAGCTTTTTTCCCATCTTAGTCCCATCCTGTTTTTGCAAACCTTTGTGGCCCAGAGCGTCGAGGTCAACACAAAAATGGGAGGCTGCAAAGGTAATGATCGCCTAAATTACATCGAGCAGCTCGGGCTCACCGCGAGCGGTTGCTTTGAGACCGCATATCGTCAAGAGTTTGCGCAAGACGGGCCCTTGGATCATGGCAAGTACGCGGACATGATTGTGGAGATCAAGAATAAGATCGGCGGAAATTTTTCCCGTGCATCAAGCGAGCCGGGCATGGTGCGAGTGGTCAACACGCGCTGCCCCTTCGGGGAAGCCGTCATGCAGGCTCCGGAGCTCTGCAAAATGACGTCCAGCGTCTTCGGCGGGATTGCCGCACGTAACTTCGGCTACGCGAAGGTGATCCTGGGCAAACGCATTGCGATGGGAGACGGGATGTGCGTGGCACACATTTATACCGATACCAAGAAAGCCGCCTCCTTTGAAGGAGACGAATATCGCCGGGAACAGGGCGTCATCCGTGGTCGGGCGACTACAGTCAAAGCTCATATCACTAGAGAGCAGCGCCACGGGAAAGCATGGTGCGGTGTTAGCGAGCCCGAGGATGCCGACAAACCTCTCATCGTGGCGAAGTCCCCGGCCATGCTCAATGCACTGGAGATAGTCAAGGTGGTAGCGCCAACCACAGCGACGGTGCTGATCACCGGTGAGACCGGCGTCGGCAAGGAGGTCATTGCCCGTCGCATCCACGCCATGAGTGAACGCTGGAACAGGAGTTTCGTCGCGGTGAACTGCGGCGCAATACCCGAAAATTTAGTCGAGACGACACTCTTCGGACATGAGCGCGGTGCGTTTACCGGTGCCTACGAAGTCCACCACGGACTGTTTGAGCAGGCGGAAGGCGGGAGTCTGTTTCTTGACGAGATCGATTCGTTACCTCTTGCCGCCCAAGCGCGTCTTTTGCGGGTACTCCAGGGCGGTGAGTTCGAGCGGGTGGGGGGGAAGCAGCGTCTATCGACGAATGTTCGGGTGATCGCCGCGGCCAGTATGCGGCTAGACAAGTTCATTGCTGAGGGTGCTTTCCGGACGGATCTCTACTACCGAATAAACGTGGTGCCAATCTTTCTCCCACCGCTGCGCGAACGACACGAGGATCTTATGCCCCTTGTTAATCACATCCTTGCGCAACTCTCCACGAAGTACAACAAAGTCATCAAAGCATTAAGCGAGATTGCGATAGCGCGGGTGATGCAGTACGATTGGCCCGGAAACGTACGTGAACTGGAGAACGTACTGGAGCGCTCGTTTCTGTTCTCAGCCGGCCCGGTTATGTCCGATCTGTTGCTTCCCCAAACCTTCGCCGGTGCGCCGGCGAGCGTCGGGCAACCCGTTGACCTGTCCCTCAAAGAGGCCAAACAGCGGGCGGGTGAACAGGTGGAGGCGCTAATCCTCAAAGAGGCGCTTACCCGTTTCAGCGGCAATGTCAGCGAAGTGGCGAAATCTTTGGGGCTTACACCGAGGGCGATCCATCAGAAAATTAATTTGCACAGCATGGATCCCAACAATTATCGCTCCCGGGCAAGGCTCAAAGTTACGCGCCTGGATAAAGGGAGGTAGCGAGCATTAGGTTCTGTCGCAAACATTGAAAACGTGTATTTTGCGCAGCGGTTGGTAGCGGCGCCCTACATTTCCCCCGATTTTTATTGCCTTTTGTATTATCGTTTAGTTTCGGAATCCGGTTCTATTCGTGAATGTTCTGGCCTACAAAAAATGAACTCAATCTGGATCATCCCCGACTGGCCCGCGCCGGCCAATGTGAGCGCTTTGCAGACGACCCGCGCCGGCGGGGTGAGCATGGGCGCTTATGCTTCCCTCAACCTGGGCGACCATGTCGGCGACGATCCTGCCGCAGTGGCGCAGAACAGGGCATTATTGCGGGCGGATTTGCCCGCCGAACCGGTTTGGCTGAAACAGGTTCACGGCAATGTGGTGGTGGGAGCCGACCGTGCGATGGGCGTGCCCGCTGCCGATGCTGCCCTGGCCAGGCAGGCGGGCACGGTTTGCGCCGTCCTGACGGCGGATTGCCTGCCCGTGTTGCTGTGCGATGAATCGGGCACGGTGGTGGGCGCGGCCCACGCCGGTTGGCGCGGCTTGGCCGGCGGCGTGGTAGAGGCCACGGTGCAGGCGATGAAGGCCGAGCCGGAACGTCTGCTGGCCTGGCTCGGCCCGGCGATCGGGCCAGCGGTCTTCGTGGTAGGCGATGAGGTCAGACAAGCGTTTATGGCGCATGATGCGCAGGCAGAAAAAGCCTTTGTAACCAATCCGGACAATCCTCAAAAATGGCTGGCGGATATCTATCTCCTGGCGCGGCAGCGCCTCGCCCTGCTGGGCGTAGAACGGGTCTACGGCGGCGGCTTGTGCACCTATGGCGACAGTGGAAGCTTCTTTTCCTACCGCCGCGATGGCGCCACCGGGCGCATGGCATCGCTGGTCTGGCTTGATTCTCGATATCCCGTATAATGGCGGGCTCTTGTACCTTTCAGGGTGAGCCTAAGCCAAGTCATTATGTCCACTCTTACCGGGATCATCCTTGCCAGCCTGCTCGGCGGCGTCCTCAGCATTACGGTGGCGGCTTTGTTCGCCATGTCGGCGCGTGCCGAATGGGTACCGATGCTGGTCAGCTACGCCATCGGCGCATTGCTCGGCGCGGCATTTCTGGAAATTTTGCCGCATGCCTTCGAGCTGACCAAGAGCATCGAACACACCGCGGCGACCATCCTGTTCGGCATCATGATGTTCTTCGTGCTGGAAAAACTGGTGTTGTGGCGGCATTGTCATGCCGACCATTGCGAGGCCCATGTCCCGCCAGCGCACAACCACAATCACGACCACGGTCGCAGCGGCATGATGATCATGGTGGGCGACACCTTCCACAATTTCGTCGACGGCATCATTATCGCTGCCGCCTTCCTGGCCGATTTCCGGATCGGGGTGGCGACCGCGCTGGCGATTATCGCCCACGAAATCCCGCAGGAGGTGGGCGATTTCCTGATTCTGCTTCATTCCGGCTACACCAAGCGGCATGCGTTCATGCTCAACCTGCTGTCCAGTCTGGCGACGGTGGTGGGCGGCGTGCTTGCCTATTTCATGCTGCAGTCGATGCACGAATGGATTCCGTTCTTCCTCGCCATCGCTGCGGCAAGCATGATTTACGTGGCGGTGGCGGATCTGATTCCGGGTCTGCATAAGCGCCCGGAACTGCACGCCACGCTGCAGCAGGCGCTACTGATCGGGCTTGGAATCGGCTCTATCTGGCTCACCAAGGCGCTCCTGGGCGAGCCGGCGTGATCGCCTGCGCTGACGGGTGCCGGTTAGCCAGAGGAACAGCGCCAGGGGCAGCAGGCCATAAAAGATGAAGGTCAGCACGCCGGCGGTGAAACTTTTTGCCGTTACGGCCATCAACAGTACGACGTAGGCCCAGCCGATTGCAATAATGTACATGGGCGTAGTATAAGCAAAAATTGGATTCGCCGCAGAGAACGCAGCGCGAACCCATCGGCGTTCTTCAAGCAAGTTCATTTTTTGTTATTGACCTTTCTCTGCGTTCTCTGTGGTTAACGCGTTTAACGCGTTTAACGGATTATTTATGGCTTCAATTCCCAAAGTCGGTTTCGTCTCTCTCGGCTGACCCAAGGCGTCCTATCGTCGTTGAAGGTGCGCTGCACCTCCAACGGGAAGCGGCGGACATTCAGCGACTCTCTGGCGACAACGGCTACACGATCTTCGGCTCTTCCTGTCGGAGCGCTGCTCCCCCTGATCACGCAGAAGAAGCTCGACGTACTCCTGCAGTTCGCCACGGTAGAGTTGCAAAAAATCCACTCCTTGACATAGTAAGGAATTATCCTTACTATGTAACTAATGTTTCCATAAGGAATATATCCATGCCCCACATTCACGAAATTGCGACCGTTACCTCAAAAGGTCAGATCACTTTGCCCAAACCTATTCGTCAAGCTCTGGGTATTGACGTTGGCGGAAAGGTGGCCTTTGATCTTCGCGGCTCCGAAGTCGTCGTGACCCGGGCCGATAATGAAGAACATGAGGATCCTGCCATTGGCGCCTTCCTGTCGCTGCTCGAAAGCGACATCAAGTCAGGCAAACATCTCACCTCTTTGCCTGACGATCTGGCGCAGGCCATGCTGGCCAATCTTCATCATGTCGTTGCTCTCGATGAGGAAATTATCGGTGAAGTTGCCCTGTAATGCAGAGCCACGGTTGGTCGTTGCTCTTTCACGATTGTTTGGTTGAACAACTACAGAAACTGAAGGCGGCTTCTGATCGGGCTGAAGCGGCTGATCCGGCCGGTTTCGAGGCCAACGCCAACGTCAAGCTGTTCCGTGCTCTGAGCCAGTTGATTTTCGAGACGGTGCCGAGCGATCCTGCCCGTGAGGAATATCGGCAGGGAAACACCATAGGAACGACTTATCGTCACTGGCGCCGGGCCAAGATCGGGCGCCGCTTCAGGCTGTTTTTTCGTTATGACTCGAAGGCCAAGGTCATCGTTTTTGCCTGGGTCAACGACGAGCACACCCTGCGGTCGGCAGGGAGTAAATCCGATCCCTACGCAGTATTCCAGAAAATGCTGGAACGAGGCAATCCGAGCATTGTCCAATGGGGTATGAGTCTGAGCGGGGGGTGTGAATCCAACGGGGTATGAGTCTGAGCAGGTGGCCGGGATCGATCATGATATGAGGCATGGTGATCGATATGAACGACGAACAACTGC